>Ga0210410_10000218_pt1 | contig 80966 bp, 75 predicted proteins | sample IncBWC4MmetaG_FD_161058 | JGI IMG/M metagenome (GOLD analysis project Ga0210410, IMG submission 161058) | Forest soil microbial communities from Barre Woods Harvard Forest LTER site, Petersham, Massachusetts, United States - Inc-BW-C-4-M | ecosystem: Environmental > Terrestrial > Soil >... | reverse complement strand
GATCTCGGCCGCCGCCGCCTGGCTGCGTTCGGCGAGCTTGCGCACTTCGGAGGCGACCACAGCAAAGCCCTTGCCGTGCTCGCCAGCGCGCGCGGCTTCCACCGCGGCGTTCAGCGCGAGCAGGTCGGTCTGGCGGGCGATCTCCTGCACGATGGTGATCTTCTCGGCGATGGTCTGCATCGCCTGCACCGCGCGGCCGACCGCTGCACCACTGGCTTCGGCGTCCTTGGCCGATTGCGCCGCAATCTTCTCGGTCTGGCTCGCATTGTCGGCGTTCTGCTTCACGTTGGAGGCCATCTCCTCCATCGAGGAAGAGGCTTCTTCGGCGGAGGACGCCTGCTCGGTCGCGCCCTGCGACAGCTGCTCGGCACTGGCCGAAAGCTCCTGGCTGCCGGCCGAGACGTTCTGCGCCGCGGTCAAGGCTTCCGCCACGATCTGCCGCAGCTTCTCCACCATGCGCTCCAATGCCATGCCGAGCGTATCGGCGTCCGACAGGCGCCTGGCTTCAACCGTGAGGTTGCCGTGCGCGATCTCGTTCGCGATCGCAGCCGTAGCGTTCAGGTTCGCGGTCATCGTGTTCAAGGACTTGACGAGATCGCCGACCTCGTCGTCGCTGACATTGTCGATCTTCTGGCTGAGATCGCCGATCGCAACCGCGTCCGCCAGACCGACGGCGCGGGCGAGCGCACGGCTGATGCTGAGCGCGATCCAGGTCGCGGACACCACCGCGATCACAAGCACGGCCAGGATGACGCCGATCATCATCAGTTTGGCGAAAGAGGCCTCGCGCGCGCCTTCGTCGGCGACTTCGGCCATCTGCTGCTCGTTGCGCTTGACGTATTGCTCGATGGCATCGAGGCTTTCATTGAAAGCCTTGCGGCCCTCACCGCTGGCGATCGTGGTCGCTTTGATGTTGCCGGCTTCCGAAGCGAGGCTCGCCGCCTTCTCCGCCGCCTTGGTCAGGCGGTCGAGCTCGGCAGCAAGCGCGGCTGCGGCGCCGCCGGTTTGCTCGGCGGATAGCTTCGCGACGTCGGCCTTGACGGCGGCAAGCTTCTGCAACGCTTCCTTCACGTCGCCGTCGACATCGGCGACGTTCGAAGCCGTATAGGCCGAGATGATCGCCCGCGCGATGCGCGCCGCATCGAACTTGGCGGTCATCAGCAGCGTCACCAGGCGCTGGCTCTCGGAAGCATTCTTGTTCAGCTCCGCGATCATGGAATCGAGCATGTTGTCGAGCTCCCGGACCGCCGGCTGGCCTTCGCCCTTCCAGAGCTCGGCCGCCTTGTTGTTCGAGTTGAGCAGCGCAAGCTTGCTCGACTGCTCCTCCAGCTCGTTCATGCGCTTGAGCGGAGCGGCGGCGGCGTCAAGCATCTGCTTGCCGGCTTCGCTGGCCTTGCCGTAGAGCTCGTCGCGCAGCTTCATCACCTTGTCGCGGCGGGTGAGCATCAGATTGTAATTGTCTTGCGTGTCCTTTTCGTTGGTCGCGTAGATCATACGCGACTCCGAACGCTGCTGGCCCTGGATGCCGTCCATGACGTCACCCGCCGTCTTCAGCCTCATGGCCTGGGCGACGGTGCGTTCCTCCGCATCGCTCAGCGCGGACAATTTGTTGTAGGCGATCGCGCCGGTAATCATCGAGAGCACGATGACGGTACCGAAGGCGCCGGCAAGCTTTGCTTTTACCGTAAGTCTCATTGGTTCAGCCCCTGTATTCCCAGCGTCCGGCCCGCTGTCCCGAGCAGGCCGGATCTATTCCGTTAGCGTTGAAAATCTGCGTCCCGCTCGTCGCCGGCGTCGTCCATAGCGAAAGCAAAGCCGCCGCTGCCGTTGCCGTTTGCGACCTTCAGCCCACGGCGCGGCGCAACCTTGGCGGCGACCGGCTTGCGTCCGCCGCGTTCGACGGCTGCCATGCTGGCGGCCTTGGCCTTGAGCTGCCTGACCGCATGGTCCACCGGCACTGCGGGCGCCCGCTCGCGATTGGCTTCATCGATGCGGAAAAAGGAAATGGTCGACTGCAGCTGCTCGGCCTGCGAGGCCAATTCTTCCGAGGTCGAGGACACTTCCTCCGACGCGCTGGCGTTCTGCTGGCCGACCTTGTCGAGCTGCTGGATCGCCTGGTTGATCTGCGCCGAACCGACATCCTGCTCGCGGCAGGCCGCGGTGATCTCGACGACAAGCTCCGCGGTCTTCTTGATGTCCGGCACGAGCTTCGCGAGCATCTCGCCGGCTTCCTTCGCGACCTTGACGGTGTCGGTCGAGAGCGTGCCGATTTCGGCTGCGGCCGCCTGGCTGCGTTCGGCGAGCTTGCGCACTTCGGAGGCGACCACCGCAAAACCCTTGCCGTGCTCGCCGGCGCGCGCCGCTTCCACAGCGGCGTTGAGCGCAAGCAAGTCGGTCTGCCGCGCGATCTCCTGCACGATGGTGATCTTTTCGGCGATGGTCTGCATCGCATGCACCGCGCGGCCGACAGCCGCGCCGCTGGACTCGGCATCCCTGGCGGACTGGGCGGCAATCTTCTCGGTCTGGTTGGCATTGTCGGCGTTCTGCTTCACGTTGGAAGCCATTTCCTCCATCGAGGAGGAGGCCTCTTCCGCGGACGACGCCTGCTCGGTCGCTCCCTGCGACAGTTGCTCGGCACTGGCCGAAAGCTCCTGGCTGCCGGCCGAGACGTTCTGCGCCGCGGTCAGCGCTTCGGCCACGATCTGGCGCAGTTTCTCGACCATCAGGTTGAGCGAGCGGATGAGGTCGCCGACCTCGTCGTTGCTGGCAGACGGAATGGTTTGGCTGAGATCGCCGTTCGCGACGGCGCCGGCGAGACCGACGGCGCGAGAGAGCGAGCGGCTGATATTGAGCGAAATCCAGATCGCGGCGGCGATCGCGATCGCGAGCGAGGCGCCGATCAGGGTCAGCAGCAGGGACTGCGCATGCACGCCCTCCTCCTTGGCCTCGACCGCCTGGTCGGCCATCTGCTTCTTCGTGTTCTCGACATAGGCGCTCATGGCGTCGAGCGCGTCATTCACGACCTTGTGGCCGTCATGCGAATGCTCGTTGGCCTTTGCCTTGTCGGTCTGGGCGAGCTTGAACTCCTCGTCCTGATAGGTGCTCATCTTGGCGTAGACGGCCGCGAAATTGTCGAGCAGCTTCTTGCCCGCCTCGCTCGCGAGCCCGTAGACCTCATCCCTCGTCTTCAGCAGCGCTTCGCGCGACCTGAGCGCCTCGGCTGCAAACTGGGCCGCCTCGGCTTCCGTGCCCATGACGGCGTTCTTCTCGGCGCGAACCTGCGACAGGATCTGCTTCTCGATCTCCATCCCCTTTTCCATGCGCTTGGCGCGCAGGACCATGCTGTCGGCGGTCGACATCATGTCGCCGAGCTTCACATAGGCGACGCCGCCCGCCACCATGGAAAGCGCAATGATCACGCCGAACGCGCAGGCGAGTTTTGCCTTGACCGTAAACCTCATATGCAGCCCCTTACGTCTCAGCCCGAGACTTGTCTTCAATTCAGGATGCGTTCCATGCTGGGAACGATGACAAACTCTTCACGCCACTTGGTGATGAAGCGGATGAACTCCGGCTTCCAGTGCATGCCGACGCGCGGCGTCGGCTGCACGTCGGTCTGCGAGATTTCCGTGACCTCGTAGACCTTGTCGGCCATCACGCCGACCAGCACCGGCTCGTTGTCGATCTGCAACTCGACGACGACGATGCGCGTGTCGGCGGAGTCTTCCGTCACCGGCATGCCGAAACGAATGCGCAGATCGGCCAGCGGAATGACGTTGCCGCGCACATTGATGACGCTCGGCACGAAGGACTTGGCGCCCGCCACCATGGTCGCCGGAACGGGATCGATGATCTCGCGGACCAGTCCCGCATCGAGCGCGAACTTCTCGTCGCCGAGCCCGATCATGACGACCTGCATCGAGCCGCTCGCGATCTGTGCCTGGACTTGAACCCTGGTTTGGGCTTGCTCCTGACCATTCTGCATTAGGCAGCCTCGCTCATTTGCTTTTCCGACTGCGCCTGGGCGGCAGCGACGAGCTGCGCCACGTCCAGGATCAGCGCTGCGGTGCCGTCACCAAGAATGGTCGCTCCCGAGAACATCGTGACGTCGGAATGCAGCTTCGACAGCGACTTGATGACGGTCTGGTGGTTGCCGATGATCTGATCGGCGACCAGGCCGACCCGGGTTTCGCCGGTGGAGATGATGATCGTCTTTTGATGCTGGTCTGCCGAACCTGCTGTCCGAAACAGCTCGCGCAGCTTGAGGAAGGGAACCAGGTTGCCGCGCACATTGAGGAAGTTGCGCCCGCGCGAACGCTGGTCTTCCGGCATCAGCTCGACGCATTCTTCCACCGCCGACAGCGGAATGATGTAGCGGCCGCCACCGACGCGGATCAGAAGGCCCTCGATGATCGCAAGCGTCAGCGGCAGGCGCAGGGTGACGGTCGTTCCCTCGCCCGGTTTGGTCGTGAGATCGATCGAGCCGCGCATGTTCTCGATGGTGCGCTTGACCACGTCCATGCCGACGCCGCGGCCAGAGAGAGCCGAGATCGTCTGCGCGGTCGAGAAACCGGGATGGAAGAGGAACTGGTGGATTTCGCTATCGGAGAGCGTCGCACCCGGAGCAATCAGCCCCTGCTCCTCGGCCTTGGCGCGAATGCGCGCGGTGTTGAGCCCGCCGCCATTGTCCTTCACGGTGACCAGCACCTGCGCGCCGGAATGGACGGCGGTGAGCTCGATGCGGCCCTTCTCGGTCTTGCCGGCGGCGGCGCGCTTGGCAGTATCTTCGATGCCGTGGTCGATCGCGTTGCGGATCAGGTGCACCAGCGGATCGGCGAGGCACTCGATCATGGTCTTGTCGAGCTCGGTGTCCTCGCCCACGGTCACGAACTCGACCGGCTTCTTCAGATCGCGCGACAGGTCGTGGACCAGGCGGCGGAAACGGCCGAACAGCGAGCCGATCGGAACCATGCGCGCGCCCATGGTGGTGTCGCGCAGGCTCGCGGCGAGGCGCTCGATTTCTTCCGCGATGACCTTGATCGAGAGATCGGAGCCTGATGCCGCCAACTGGGTGAGACGTGCCTGCGCAATCACGAGCTCGCCGACCCGGTCCATCAACTCGTCCAGGCGCTCCGCCTGCACGCGAACCGTGGCGATGCCGCGGTCGTCCACGCGCTTCGGCTCGTCGCGGCGCGGCTCGGCCACTTCCTTTGCGACAGGCTCTTTGGCCGGCGCCGTCTCGGCGACGGGCGCAATTTTGGCGACCGGCTCCGCCTCGACCAGTTCGATCTGCAGCGCGGGCGCGGGAGCGGCAGCTTCCGCCAGTGCTTCAAGCGGCGTCAGCTTCAGCTTCAGCTCATCCTGGACGAACATGAAGACATCATCGATCGCGGCCTTGTCGCAATCGCTATGCAGGGTGACGTCCCATTTCAGATAGCAATATTCCGGCTCGAGCTCTTCCAGCAGCGGAATGCCGTCGATGACGGGAACGGCGAAGCAGGAGCCGAGCTTGCAGAGATCGTCCAGCAGATCGAGCGGATTGGAGCCGTTGCAGAGGATATGGGAGTCGAATTCCAGATAGAGCCGCCAGCCGACGTTGGCGACCGGTTGGGCGACCGGTTGGCCGGCCGGCTTTGCCGCGGGCGCCTCTTCCATCACCATGGGCTTGGCCGATTCTCCCGGGAGCGCGACGAACTGCTTGAGGTCGTCGAGGATCGCATCGCCAATAATAGAGTCGGTGCTTTCGGGCGCCTCGATCAGGGCGCGGATGTAGTCCTTGGCCGCGAGCGCCACCGCGATCAGTTCCTGGGTGGGCTTGATCTCGCCCTTGCGGACCAGCTCGAAGGCGGTTTCGAACTCATGGGTAAAGGCTGCGACCTTGTCGAAGCCGAACATCGCGCCGGAACCCTTGATGGTGTGCAGGGCGCGGAAAGCCGAGTCGACCAGTTCCCGATCGTCCGGCCGCTGGCAAAGGTCCAGCAGCGCACCTTCCAATGTCTCGAAAAGCTCAGCTGCTTCCTGGCGAAAGACCTCGGTCGGATCGATATTGCTCATGCACGTACCAGTTTGGCGACCACCGCAAGCAGTTGTTCGGGCTTGAAGGGTTTTGTGATCCAGCCGGTGGCGCCGGCGCTCTTGGCTTCCTGCTTCAGCGCGTCATTGGACTCGGTGGTCAGGAACACGATCGGAAGGCCGGTCAGTGTCGGCTGCTTGCGCAGGGCCCGGATCAACTCCATGCCATTCATGGTCGGCATGTTGAGATCGGTGATGACGAGATCCGGCCGGCTCGATTGCGCCTTGGCGAGGCCCTGTGCGCCGTCGCCGGCCTCGATCACGCTGTGACCCGCGGGCTCGAGGGTCACCTTGATCATCTGGCGGATGCTTGGGGAGTCATCGACAGTCAGGACTGTGGCCATTGGTCGCCATCTTTCTTTTCATTGAAGGGATGTCCCGCAATGGCTTCATTGGTGAAGCCGGCGCGGCGCAGCGTGTTGCGAAGGCTCTGCGAGAACGCGGTCAGCACCACCCGGCGTCCACGCGCCTGGCCGGTCCTGGTGGTGGAGAGCAAAAGCTGGATCGAGGTCACGTCGGCCTTGGCGACGCTGGAGCAATCGATCTCAACTGAATCCTGGCGGCTGAAGGCTTCCCGGATCAGATCGTAGACGCCGCGAATGCCGGCAATGCTGCAGTCCTGGGGCAACCGCAGCGGCGGCCGTCTGGATTCCGTCGGCTCACCCATTCACCCCGCCCCTGACTTCCCATTCCGAATCCGACCCGACAGTGGGTGATTCTACGGAGTGCACTGTCGCGTCTGCTGGTAATTAAGATGTTAACCAAACGTCCGTGAAAATACGGAGGAGGCTGTATTTTTGAAAAAATGCAACCGTCGCGGGTTCCCGCGAAAGTGAGTTCCCGCAATTCGCGAAACCGAAAGTAGGCGTGCATTAATCGCAGGCAGATAACGTCGGACGCTCATTTGCCCTCACGGGTCCGTGGAATCTGCTCAATGCTTACGCAAGCGCTTCTGGTCGACGACAGCCGTTCGGCCCTCGACTTCCTCAAACGGCACGTCGAAGCCGACGGCACGGTGCAGGTCACTGCCTTCACCAATCCGTTGCAGGCCGTCGCATCTGCCATGCAGCGTGCATATGATATCGTGCTGGTCGACTACGAAATGCCTGGGATGGACGGCATCAGCTTCATCCGCGAGCTTCGTACCTTTCCGCAGTTCGCCGAAATCCCCTTCGTGATGATCACGTCGATCGAGGATGATCAGGTTCGGATGAAGGCGCTGGAAGCCGGCGCCACCGATTTCCTGCCGAAGCGGCCGCAGAGCCTGGAGATGCAGGTCCGCCTGCGCAACCTGATCCGGCTCGGCCTTGCCGTACGAAAGTTGAATGACCGCGCTGCCGACCTCGCCAGCGAAGTCGCAGCAGCCACCCGCAAGCTGCAGGAGCGCGAGGAGGAGATCATCCTGCGGCTCGCGCTCGCGGTCGAATACCGCGACAACGACACCGGCGAGCATACGCTGCGGGTCGCCCGATACAGCCGCGTCATCGCCGAACAGCTCGGCCTTTCGCCGCGCCTGTGCCGCGACATCTATCTCGCAGCTCCACTCCATGACGTCGGCAAGGTCGCGATACCCGACCGCATCCTGCTCAAGCCCGGACGGCTGGATGCCGACGAGATGGCGGTCATCCGCACCCACACCGGCATCGGCGCGCGCATCCTGGCGGACAGCCATTGCGAGCTGATCCAGATCGGCGCCGAAATCGCCGCCGCCCATCACGAGCGCTGGGACGGCTCCGGCTACCCCAAAGGTCTCAGCGGAGCCGACATTCCGATCGAAGCGCGGGTGGTTGCGGTCGCCGACGTGTTCGACGCGCTGACGACCAAGCGCCCCTACAAGGAGGCGATGCCGCTTCACGAGGCCCGCCGCTATCTCGAGGACAAAAAGGGCATCGAGTTCGATCCGACCTGCGTCGATGCCTTCCTGGCGCGATGGGATGAAGTCGAGGCGATTGCCAGGCCGCAGGGGCGGCCGATGGCGGAAAAGATCGCCGCGACGTCCTGAGCGGCACGTTTTAAACAGACGCTGAATTGTCGCTTTAAACTTTGTAGGTGGTGCAATCCACGTCTCGATCGCATTCCATGGTGGAACGTTCGATCGAGCATGGAGCTTCACATGGCCGCGACCGATATCCCGGCAGGTGTTGAACGCCGGGAGAAGCGATCCAGCGGCTCAGGAATGAGCCTTCAGGACGTGATCGCGACCAACGCTTCGGCCAGTTTGAATCGCCTGGCCGGATTCGACGTCACGGCCGCGGAAAACGGGGCTGCCGAAATCGTCATGGCGTGGAACGACGGCCTCACCCAATACGCCGGTCATCTGCATGCGGGAATGATTGCGGCTCTGTTGGATACCGCATGCGGCTTCGCTGCTGCCACCCTGGCTGGCAACGTAACCGCCACGCATTTTTCGATGAACTGCCTGAGGCCGGCGGTCGGCCGGCGGCTTATCGCGAAGGGCACAACCGTTCGAGCCGGACGCAGACAGATCTTCGCAAAGGCCGAGCTCTTTGCCGAGAACGATCAAGGCGAGAGATCGCTGGTCGCAACCGGCGAGACGTTGATGGTCCCTGTCGATCGTTGAGGCAGCGGCCACCGAGCCGACTAGAGCATTTTCGGTTCTGATTGAATCAGAACCGAAGCTCTAGATTCTGGTTTTGACGCGTTTTCTTCGCGCGAACCGGTGCCCACTTCGCTCGAAAACGCTCTAGGACGACGGTCTCGCGCTGAGCGTCTTGAGGTCGCTTCGCACGGGCATGCCGTCCTGGGCGCCAGGCTTGAGGCATTTTAGCGCGGCAGCTTCGCAACCGACTTCGAGTGCATTTTCGAGCGGCGCGTTTTCGCTGACGAGGCAGGCGAAGGCACCGGCGAAGGTGTCGCCGGCGCCGGTCGTATCGACCGGGGTGATCTCCGGCGCCGGGGCATGGGAACGGGTGCCGTCGGCAGCGACGGCGAAAGCCCCCTGCGCGCCGGCGGTCACGACGCAGGTCAGTTGGCCGGCCTCGGCCAGCAGAGACGCGGCGGCTTCGAAACCGGGCGGCGAGAGCCCGAGCGCGAAAGCGGCATCCTGCGCCTCATGCTCGTTGGCGATGAGAAAGTCCGTCGCCTCCAACAGGTCGCGGATCATGTCATCCGTCATCTTCTCCGGCACCGGCGCCAGATTCCAGATGACCCGGCCGGATGCGGCCCTGGTCCGGCGCGCCACTTCCAGCGATTGTGCGAACGGCACCTCCATCTGCAGCAGCAGGACCGTGTCGGCAGTCAGGTGCTCTGCGGAGACGTCGGCGGCGCTGGCTGCGCGGTTGGCGCCGCTCGCAACCGTGATCGCGTTCTCGCCAGAGCCGTCGACCGTGATGAAGGCGCAACCGGTCGGCTCATCGACGCGAACGATCAGGCCGGTCACGACGCCGTTGGCCGCGAGATTGCGGATCGCCTCATCGCCGAACCCGTCCTTGCCGACCCGCCCTGCCATCGCGACCTTGCCTTTCGCGCTTTGGCCTTTCGCATTTTGGCCTTTCGCGCTTTGGCCGGCACCCGCGATGCGCGCGGCCGCAACCGCCTGGTTGGCGCCCTTGCCGCCGCAATGGGTTTCATAGGACGGCGCGAGCACGGTGCGGCCGGGGCCGGGAATGACCGCCACCCGCGTAACCAGATCGATATTGAGCGAGCCGAAGACCAGGATCATGATCCTGGAATGATAGCAGACTGGCGAGCCATTTGCCCGCAACGGCCGGCGATAACGCGCCAACGCTGAACTAACACGGCGACGCCGGCCGCACGCAGACAACACTCCGGCGCTCACACGCCGGTACGCAAACAAGCAATGACTTGCTGGGTCCCCTAAACCCGCCTGAAGGCTAGTTTTGGCCGGTAACAGTCGGATGACGATTTGCGGACGAAGCGCAGAGATTCGCGATCAAAGATGTTGCTGGCGATCCCGGCCATGTCCGGCTTCGCCGGGGCGCGTGCTAACGGCGGTCTCCGGCCTGCTTGACCTCGCGAGATTTCGTTCTCTCCATATACGCGCTGGGCGGAGACGGCAGGTTCAGCACCGAAACCGTGCGATCGTCGGTACCGGTGGCGACGAACAAGCACGCCGCCACCACCGCCAGCAGCAATCCGGAAACCATCAAGGCGAGGAAGAAGCGCTCCATGCCTGAGAACGTATCCGGCGCCGATCCCGTTCCGGCATCGCATCAAGATTTGCGGGGCCTGAACGTGTTTGAAAGTAAACGGAGGAAACGGCGAGCCGCGACGATGGCTTTCGACGCTACGCTTCGCGCGCGATGAAGGATCCCTGCTTGAAACACGCTTACCGAAACGAAAAAGGCCTCCGGTTTTGCCGGAGGCCTTTTTTCTTTGCATTGCATCTCGCATCATTTCGGCGGCTGCAGGCCCGGCGAGTTGAGCCATTCCGTCATGTGCGAGGCGGTGTCGGCACGTCTTGCCCGGAGCAGCAAATCCTCGCGCTCGCGGGAGGGCGGAAGTGAATTAGCTTTTTGGCGGTCAGCTTCCGCCTGGATGCGAAGTCGCTCTTCCAGCGGGACTGTCTGCTTGAAACGTCGTCGTTGCATGACGCGCTCCCTTTCGGTGAGGAGGCGGCAGCGCTACCGGTATTCTCATCACCGGTAGCTGCCATAAGGATCGTACGGTGATAACGAGAGGCTACGCCTCTCAAGACAACAGCGCGACAACAAATATCAAGTTTATTGTCGCACCTTGCAGCAACGTCTGAAAACCCCTTCTTTTACTGCTGTTTTTGCGTTTTGAGCGGTTTACTCAATTTCATCATAAGCGGCGCAAATAGCGTGCGACATATCGCATGCCACAATCATCTCACGCTCCTTTCACAGCTCACGCCCGCGCGAGCAGGAGTCGCCGCTTGATGTCGCGGAGCGGCCGCGCATAGCGAATGCGTGATCTCGTCGACGGTCCGCGCTTTTCCTTCAAGCGCTCCTCGATCGTCGGCAGGTGCGCAATCCCGCCGAGATGCGTCCACTCGCGCACCAGCGTGCTCATCTGCACGCGCATTGCCATCAGCCGCTGGGCGGAGGCTGTGCAATCGCGGTCATGATTGACCTGGTCGCGAATCTCGTCCTCGGCGCGCAGCATTTCCACGCGCAACGCATTCATTTCTTTGCGAATTTTGTTCAGCCGGTTGTCCATCCAAGCCTCCTCGAGCAGGGACACCGACATAAGAACAAAACAGGAACATTAGGTCAAGCGAAATCGGCAAGCGAAGCTCTGCTTGGGTTAGCGAAGTCTAAACACGATCGCTCGATTGCTCGCCTTTCCGCGGGGCGAACCTTAAAATTTTAGCTGTATTTCTTTTGCCCATACAAAACCAAAACGAGCTGGGGGGCTCACATGGAAAGTCTGGCAATTTTCGGAATTATGGGATTTGCGTTCGCGGCGACGACGGGCGGCGCGTTGGTGTACGAACACCGGAGCGACGTGTTGCACGGGTCGTATATCGAAGGCCGTGAACAGCCGCGCGCCATCGCTGCGATCCTCGACTTCGCGCGAGCGATCGGCGAGGCCATGGTGGAGCATCTGAACTGGAAGGCCCGCAACGCGGTGTACCTGGCGTCGCTGGCGTAAGGCTCTCGTAGCCCGCATGAGCGCAGCGACATGCGGGTCGCTGCTCGACAGTACCCCGGATGTCGCCTCCGCCTTCGCTCTTCGAGCTACGGCGGACACGTCGCTCATCCGGGCTACACTTTCTTCGCGTGGTAGGGATTTTACCCGATCGCGACCCCGCCGCCGATCGTCCGGTTCAGCACCTGCGTCGTGCGCTCGATCCTCTCCGCCGCTGCGTTCAGCGCGTTCGCGACCGCGGTCTGCGTCTGGCGGGCGCGGTCTATTGCCGCGGTGCGGACGCCGCGGAGGTTTTCAAGCTCCTGCTCGAGGTTGCGGATGCGGGCGCCGGCATCGAGCAGCTCGTCGCAGACGGTGAGCGCGGCCATCACGGTGAGGCGCTGGTCACCGATTTCGCCGAACTTGCCGCGGAGCTGCTCGACGCGGGACTCCAGGCTCTCGGCGAGCTTGAGCAGCCGCACCTCCTGCCCCTCCTCGCAGGCCATGCGGTATTGCCGGCCGTTGATGGTGACGTTGATGTGGCTCATTCCTCGTCATCCTCCGCTTCGCCGTCATCGTCGTCTTCCATCAGCGCGGCGGCGAGCTCGCTGTGCTCCTCGTCCTCCGGATGCGCCTCGGCCGGCTTGGCGCGGCCCTCGCCGCTCAGCACGTCGCGGATCGTGCCGATCGCAGAATCGAGCTTCTCGGCGATCTCGCGATTGGTGCGTTCGAGCTTGCGCGACTTGACCAGCGAGGTGTCGAGCTCATCGGCAAGCCGCGAGCGGTCGGCGCCGAGCGCCTGGATCCGCGTCGCAAGCTCGTCCTCGTCGCGGTCGGCCTCGCGACGCCGCTCCACCGCGCTCTCCAGCGCATCAAGCGCCGACATCAGCCGCCGTGTCGCGGCGTCGATATCGGCCGCGGGCGGCTCCACAAAACCGGGATGATTAGGACGGTCGTTCATGCGGTCTAGGTTTTGCCTTCCAGGCCCGTAGGTCTGCCTTGCAGGCCTGCGTGCGACGCGGCAAAAGCCACGGTCCGGCAAGCCTTTACAGTGAGAAGCTTACGTGGGCGGAAGGGCCAGCGCAACGACGGCGCCAAGCTATGCACCGCAAAGCAACTTTTGGGGGCCCAAAGGCGTTGGACTCGCCAAAATCAGGTGCTAAGCACCCTTTAACGCCGCAAGCGCCCTGTTCCTCGCCCGCGTTGCGCACGCAACCAAACACCTCAATTCGGACGGATTTCAGTCATGACGCAGGTCGATCACACCCGTATGGCCAACGCGATTCGCGGCCTCGCGATGGATGCCGTGGAGAAGGCCAATTCCGGCCACCCCGGCCTGCCGATGGGCGCGGCCGATATGGCCACCGTGCTGTTCACGCAGTTCCTGAAATTCGATGCCGCCGATCCGGCCTGGCCGGACCGCGACCGCTTCGTGCTGTCGGCCGGCCACGGCTCGATGCTGCTCTATGCGCTGCTCTATCTCACCGGCAACAAGGACATGACGCTGGATCAGATCAAGCGCTTCCGCCAGGTCGATTCACTCACCCCGGGCCATCCCGAGAATTTCCGCACCAAGGGCATCGAGACCACCACCGGTCCGCTCGGCCAGGGCATTTCGACCGCGGTCGGCATGGCGCTGGCCGAGAAGATGCTGGCGGCCGAGTTCGGCAAGAAGATCGTCGAGCATCACACCTACGTGCTCTGCTCCGACGGCGACCTGATGGAAGGCGTCTCGCAGGAGGCGATCGCGCTTGCCGGCGTCTGGAAGCTCAACAAGATGATCGTGCTGTACGACGACAATGGCATCTCGATCGACGGCCCGACCTCGATCTCGGATACGGTCGACCAGGTCAAGCGCTTCAAGTCGGCCGGCTGGGCCGCCGAGCTGATCGACGGCCAGGACCAGAAGGCGATTGCCGCTGCGATCGCGCGCGCCCAGAAATCCAACAAGCCTTCGATGATCGCCTGCAAGACCACGATCGGCTATGGCGCCCCGCATAAGGCCGGCACCAACAAGGTGCACGGCGAGGCGCTCGGCGCCGAGGAGCTGAAGGGGGCCAAGGAGAAGCTCGGCATTTCGCTCGAGCCGTTCTCCGTGCCAGATGATGTGCTCAAGGCCTGGCGCGAGGCGGGCGCGCGCGGCGCAGCGGCGCGGCAGGAGTGGGACGCGCGTTATGCCGAGCTTGGTCCGCGCAAGCGCGCCGAGTTCGAGCGCCGGCTGCGCCATGAGCGGCCCGCTTCGCTCGCCAAGGCATTTCGCGACTACAAGAAGAAGCTCCTGGAGAGCCCGCTCAACGTCGCCACGCGCAAATCCTCGCAAGCTGCGATCGATGTGATCGCGGAGGCGATGCCGATGGAATTCGTCGCGGGCACGGCCGACCTTATGGGCTCCAACAACAACAACGCGAAGACGTCGACCGCCTTCGGCGCCAAGACGCCGAAGGGCCGCTACATCCATTACGGCATCCGCGAGCACGGCATGTGCGCGGCGCTGAACGGCATCTTCCTGCATGGCGGTTTCGCGCCGAACGGCGCGACATTCCTCGTCTTCACCGACTATGCGCGCCCCGCGATGCGGCTCGCCGCGCTGATGGGCACCGGCGTCACCTATGTGATGACGCATGACTCGATCGGCCTTGGCGAGGACGGCCCGACCCACCAGCCGGTGGAACATCTCTCTGCGCTCCGCGCCATCCCGAACATGCGGGTGTTCCGCCCCTGCGACGCCGTCGAGGTCGCCGAGTGCTGGGAACTGGCGCTGAACCGCACCACGGGCCCGACCGTGCTGGCGTTGACCCGCCAGAACCTGCCGCAGCTCCGCACCTCGGCGCCCGCCGATATGCCTTGCGCCCAGGGTGCCTACGAATTGGTCGCCGCCAGCGGTGACGCAAAAGTGTCATTGTTCGCCTCGGGCTCCGAGGTCCAGATCGCGGTGGCCGCCCAGAAGCAGCTTGCCGAGCGCGGCATCGCGTCGCGGGTTGTTTCGGTGCCCGCCCTGGAGCTGCTGCTGGAGCTGCCGGAAGCCAAGCAGAAGGCCATCGTCGGCAATGCCCCGGTCAAGGTCGCGATCGAGGCGGCGGTGCGCTGGGGCTGGGATGCCGTGATCGGCCATGACGGCATTTTCATCGGCATGCACGGCTTTGGCGAAAGCGGTAAAGCCGCGGACCTTTTCAAGCATTTCCGCATTACTGCCGAGGCCGCGGTTGACGCAGTTCTGAAGCGCCTGGGCTAACGGTTGAGTTAGCCCTCAAAAAGGGCTACGAAACTGTCATCTTTTCCGTCCTCGTCCGGCAGAACCGGGCGAAACCGCCGTCAGCCTCTCCACAGGGCCCGCGCCCTTCGGGGACGGCGCAGGCTATTAGAGGAGAAACAGAATGGCAGTCCGGGTCGCAATTAACGGTTTTGGCCGCATCGGCCGCAACGTGCTGCGGGCGATCGCCGAGTCCGGCCGCAAGGATATCGAGGTGGTCGGCATCAACGACCTCGGACCGGTCGAGACCAACGCCCACCTTCTCCGCTTCGACTCCGTGCATGGCCGCTTCCCCGGCACCGTGACCGTCGAGGGCGACTCGATCAGCCTCGGCAACGGCAAGATCAAGGTGTCGGCCGAGCGCGATCCGTCAAAACTGCCGTGGAAGGAACTCGGCGTCGACATCGCGCTGGAATGCACCGGCATCTTCACCGCCAAGGACAAGGCCTCCGCGCATCTGACCGCCGGCGCCAAGCGCGTGCTGGTCTCCGCGCCCGCCGACGGCGCCGATGCCACCATCGTCTACGGCGTCAACCATGACACGCTGACCAAGGACCATCTCGTCGTCTCCAACGGCTCCTGCACCACCAACTGCCTCGCCCCGGTCGCCAAGGTGTTGAACGACACCGTCGGCATCGAGACCGGTTTCATGACCACGATCCACGCCTATACCGGCGACCAGCCGACGCTGGATACGCTGCACAAGGACCTCTATCGCGGCCGTGCGGCGGCGATGTCGATGATCCCGACCTCGACGGGTGCGGCGAAGGCGATCGGCCTCGTGCTGCCCGAGTTGAAGGGCAAGCTCGACGGCGTCTCGATCCGCGTACCGTGCCCGAACGTCTCGGTGATCGATCTGAAGATCGTCGCCAAGCGTCCGACCGACGCCAAGGAGATCAACGAGGCGATGAAGCGCGCTTCTGAGCAGCAGCTGAAGGGCATTCTCGGCTACACCACCGCGCCCAACGTCTCGATCGACTTCAACCACGACCCGCATTCGTCGACCTTCCACATGGACCAGACCAAGGTCCAGAACGGCAATTTCGTGCGCGTGATGAGCTGGTACGACAACGAGTGGGGCTTCTCCAACCGCATGGCCGACACGGCCGTGGCGATGGCGAAGAAGATCTGAGGAAGGTCGATGGACCTTCCGGCCTGGATCGGAATTCCCGGCGCGATATTGCTGATTGCATTCATCGCGTACGGGGTCCGGCAGGGCATGAAGGTGACCTCAAGGCAGGATGATCCGCCGGGGCCGCCGCCCGGGGCGTCTCTCTGACCTCAAGTAACGAGCGAGCCGTCCATGAAATCATTCCGCACCCTCGACGACGTCAACGTGAAGGGCAAGCGCGTGCTGCTGCGCGTCGACCTCAACGTTCCCATGGAGAATGGCCGCGTCACCGACGCGACGCGGCTGGAGCGCGTCGCGCCGACCATCACGGAGATTTCCGACAAGGGCGGCAAGGTGATCCTGCTTGCGCATTTCGGCCGGCCCAAGGGCCGCGATCCGAAGGAGTCGCTCAAGCCCGTGGCGGAAGCGCTGTCGAAGGTGATCAAGAAGCCGGTCGGCTTCGCGGATGATTGCATCGGCGAGCCCGCGCAGAAGGCGATCGCTGACATGAAGGATGGCGACATCCTGTGCCTGGAAAACACCCGCTTCCACAAAGAGGAAGAAAAGAACGATCCGACGTTCGTCGCGGAGCTGGCAAAACTCGGCGACATCTGGGTCAACGACGCCTTCTCGGCCGCACACCGCGCCCATGCCTCGACCGAAGGCCTCGGCCACAAGCTGCCGGCCTATGCCGGCCGCACCATGCAGGCCGAGCTCGATGCGCTGAACAAGGCGCTGGAAGCGCCGACCAAGCCTGTGATCGCCATCATCGGCGGCGCGAAAGTCTCGACCAAGATCGACCTGCTCGAAAACCTCGTGAACAAGGTCGATGCGCTCGTGATCGGCGGCGGCATGGCCAACACTTTCCTGCATGCGCAGGGCGTCGCCGTCGGCAAATCGCTGGCGGAAAAGGACCTCGCTGCCACCGCGCTGCGGATCATGGAAAAGGCTGATGCCGCCAATTGCGCGATCATCCTCCCGGTCGATGCGGTCGTCGCCGGCCAGTTCGCCGCGAACGCGCCGTCGCACGCCTATGGGCTGGACGCGATCCCCGCCGACGGCATGATCCTCGATGTCGGCCCGCAATCGACCGCGCGGATTCACGCCGCGATCGACGATGCCGCGACGCTGGTCTGGAACGGCCCGCTCGGGGCCTTCGAGATGACGCCGTTCGACCGCGGCACCATGGTGGCGGCGAAACACGCTGCCGAACGGACCAGGGCCAGGAAGCTGGTTTCGGTCGCCGGCGGCGGCGATACGGTCGCAGCGCTGAACCAGGCCGGCGTGGCCGGCGATTTTTCCTATGTCTCGACCGCGGGCGGCGCGTTTCTTGAATGGATGGAAGGCAAACCCCTGCCCGGCGTCGAAGTTCTCAAGATCAGGTAATTTTATTAGCGGGCGGGGACACGCCCTCAAACGGGAGATCGGAACCAATGGCTCGCATTACGTTACGTCAATTGCTCGACCATGCGGCGGAGCACGACTACGGCGTGCCGGCCTTCAATATCAACAACATGGAGCAGGCGCTGGCCATCATGGACGCCGCCAACCAGGTCGACGCGCCGGTCATCATCCAGGCCTCACGCGGCGCCCGCTCCTACGCCAACGACATCATGCTCAAGCACATGATGGACGCGGTGACCGAAATCTATCCGCACATCCCGGTCTGCGTGCATCTTGATCACGGCAACGGACCGGACACCTGCATGACTGCGATCCAGTCCGGCTTCACCTCGGTGATGATGGACGGCTCGCTCAAGGCCGACGGCAAGACGCCGGCCGACTGGGGCTACAATGTGGGCGTGACCAAGACCGTCACCGACATGGCCCATCTCGGCGGCATCTCGGTCGAAGGCGAATTGGGCGTGCTCGGCTCGCTGGAAACCGGCATGGGCGACAAGGAAGACGGCCACGGCGCCGAGGGCAAGCTCTCGCACGACCAGCTCCTCACCAATCCGGACGAAGCCGTGAAGTTCGTCAAGGAGACCAAGGTCGACGCGCTCGCGATCGCGATGGGCACCTCCCACGGCGCCTACAAGTTCACCCGCAAGCCCGACGGCAACATCCTCGCCATGAATGTGATCGAGGAAATCCACCGCAAGCTGCCGAGCACGCATCTGGTGATGCATGGTTCGTCGTCGGTGCCGGAGGATCTGCAGGAGATCATCAACGCCAATGGCGGCAAGATGAAGCCGACCTGGGGCGTGCCGGTCTCCGAGATCCAGCGCGGCATCAAGAACGGCGTGCGCAAGATCAACATCGACACCGACAACCGCATGGCAATGACCGGACAAATCCGCAAGGTCCTGAACACCAATCCGGAAGAGTTCGATCCGCGCAAGTACCTCAAGCCCGCCATGGAAGCCATGACCAAGCTCTGCAAGCAGCGCCTGGAGGAGTTCAATACCGCCGGCCAAGCGAGCAAGATCAAGAAGGTGCTGACCACAGCCGAGATGGCCAAGCGGTACGGCAAGGGCGAGCTGGATCCCCGGGTGGCGTGAGCAGGCGAGTTCTCTCCTCCCCCTCTCCCCGCCCTTCGCGGGGAGAGGGTTGGGGTGAGGGGCTGCCTCCGCAAAAATACTGACAGACGGACTCGCGGAAAGTCCCCCTCACCCGGATCGCATCTACGATGCGATCCGACCTCTCCCCATCGCAAGTCGGGCCTGCCCGACTTGCGCAAATTATGATGCGCAACCGGGGTAAGCCCCGGTTGCGGCAGGGCGAGGCGAACGTGACAGGGAATGACAGCGAATTCCTTGGGTTACCCCCTCCTTTGGTTCAACGATAAACTCGGCATTTGCCCGAGAACCGTCTATTTTGGCGACCAATAAGCAACCGCCGGAGGACGTCCCGATGAACCTCGCCGATCTCAACAAAATCGCCCAAGCCATGGTCACGCCGGGCAAGGGCATCCTTGCCGCTGATGAATCCTCGGGCACCATCAAAAAGCGGTTTGACGCCATCAAGGTGGAATCGACCGAGGACAGCCGCCGCGACTATCGCGAGATGCTGTTCCGCTCGCAGGAAGCCATGAGCAAATACATCTCGGGTGTGATCCTTTATGACGAGACCATCTGGCAGAATGCCAAGGACGGCACGCCGCTGGTCAAGCTGATCGAGCAGGCAGGCTCGATCCCCGGCATCAAGGTCGACGAGGGCACGCAAGCCCTGCCGCAGTGCCCGGGCGAGCTCGTCACCGTCGGCCTCGACAAGCTCGCCGAGCGCTTAACGAAATATTACGAGCGCGGCGCGCGCTTTGCGAAATGGCGCGCGGTGATCGATATTGCCGCGGGCGGCGTTCCCACCATGACGGCCATCCGCGTCAATGCGCATGCGCTGGCGCGCTACGCCGCGCTGTGCCAGGCCGCGCAGATCGTGCCGATCGTCGAGCCGGAAGTGCTGATGGACGGCGATCACGACATCGACCGCTGCTATGACGTGACCAACCGCGTGCTCAACCAGACCTTCCGCGAATTGCGGGTGCAGCGCGTCGAGCTCGAAGGCATGATCCTGAAACCCAACATGGCCGTATCAGGCAAAAAGTGTGCGAAGCAGGCTTCCGTCGAGGAAGTCGCTGAGAAGACGATCCGCATGCTCAAGGCCTGCGTACCGGCCGCTGTCCCCGGCATCGCCTTCCTGTCCGGCGGCCAGTCGGACGAGCAAGCGACCGCGCATCTCAATGCGATGAATGCGATCGGCCATCTGCCGTGGAAGCTCACCTTCTCCTATGGCCGCGCGCTGCAGGCGGCGCCACAAAAGGCCTGGTCGGGCAAATCGGAGAACGTCGCCGCCGGCCAGCGCGCCTTCACCCATCGCGCGCGCATGAACGCGCTCGCGAGCAAGGGCGAATGGGCGACCGACATGGAAAAGAAGGCGGCATAGATTGGCCTCCAAGCCCACTTCATCGCGGCCGGTGCCGAGAATCTACCTCGCCACACCGGCCGTGGACGACCCCTCCGCGCTTGTCGCTGATCTGCCCGGCCTGCTTGCCGGCGCGGATGTCGCAGCCGTACTGCTGCGGCTGCAAATGACCGACCAGCGCAGCATGATCTCGAACGTGAAGACGCTGGCGCCTGCGATCCAGAACGCCGGCGCGGCGCTCTTGCTGGACGGTCATGTCGAGCTGGTCGCGCGCGCGGGCGCCGATGGCGCGCATCTTTCCGGCATCGCCGCGCTGGAAGAAGCGCTGCCGACGCTGAAGCCGGACCGCATCGCAGGCGTCGGCGGGCTGGAGACACGGCATGAATCCATGCTCGCAGGCGAGCTCGGCGTCGACTACGTGCTGTTCGGCGAGCCGGACGCGCACGGCAAGCGGCCCTCGGCCGAAGCGATCGCCGAGCGGCTCGACTGGTGGGCCGAATTGTTCGAGCCGCCCTGCATCGGATATGCGACCTCGCGGGAAGAGGTCTATGAGTTTGCGCGTGCGGGAGCAGATTTTGTGCTGGTCGACGAGGCCATATGGGCGGACCCGCGCGGTGCTTCCGCCGCATTGGCCGAGATCGGCCAGGCGATCCGCCAGGCGCATGCGGCTGCGCGCAGCGCCGCCAATACCGAGCAGGGACAATAATCGGCGATGATGATCAATCGTCCGATAGCAAGCCTTCGTCCGATAGCAAGCCTTGCCGTCGTGCTGCTGCTCACCACGAGCGCAGCGGCGCAGCTCCCGATCACGCCGCCGGCAGCGCAAAAGGAGCCGGCGAAGAAACCTGCCGAAAAGGCGAAACCCAAGCCGCCCGCGGCAGCCGCCAAAAAAACCGAGCCCAGGCCGGAATCCAAGCCAAGTACGGCGCCAGCCCCGGCTGCGTCTGCCACGCCTGCGCCGGCCCCGGACAATCCCAATGCCGACGTGGTCTACGGCGCCTATCAGCGCGGCGAATACAAGACTGCGGTCGGCCTGGCGCTGCCGCGCGCGCAGGCCGGCGATGTCCACGCCATGACCATGCTCGGCGAGCTCTATGCCAACGGGCTTGGCGTCAAGCGCGACTACGACAAGGCGGCCGAATGGTACAAGCGCGGCGCCGACGGCGGCGACCGCGAGGCGATGCTGGCGCTTGCCATGATGCGGCTCGGCGGCTTCGGCGGTACCACGGACAAGCAGGAAGCCGTAAAGCTGCTGGCCTCCTCGGCGAAACTCGGCGAGCCCAAGGCGGCCTATAACCTCGCTTTGCTCTATCTCGACGGGCAGACGCTGCCGCAGGACCTGACGCGCTGCGCCGAGCTGTTGCGCCTGGCGGCCGACGCCGGCAATGCCGAAGCGCAATATGCGCTCGCGACCTTCTACAAGGAGGGCACCGGCGTCGAGAAGAACATGGACACGGCGGTGCGGCTGCTGCAGGCCGCAGCGCTGGCCGAAAATGTCGATGCCGAGGTCGAATACGCCATTGCGCTCTTCAACGGCACCGGCACGCCGCGCAACCCGCCGGCAGCGGTGGCGCTGCTGCGCAAGGCCGCCAAGCAGGGCAGCGCGATTGCCCAGAACCGCCTCGCCTTCGTGCTGGTGAACGGCGTCGGCGTGCCGATGGACAAGGTCGAGGGGCTGAAGTGGCACCTGGTCGCCAAGACCGCCGGCAAGGGCGACCCCGGATTGGACGAGGAGCTGGCGAAGCTCTCGCCGGAGGACCGCGCCAAGGCGGAGGCGCTGGCGCATCGCTGGCTCGGCGACAAGGTTGACTCGCCTGCGTCCGCAGGGCAACCACGGGCCCGGGCTACGCAAGCCATACCTTTCCTTACACCGCAAGGCGCAGTCCCGGGCATACCGTTGGCCCCGCCGCCGCCCAACGCGCCCAAGCGCTGAGACGAAAATTCACCCATGCTTTACTCCGCTCTCATCAATGTCATGGTCAAGGCCGCGCGCCGCGCCGGCCGCAGCCTCAATCGCGATCTCGGCGAGATCGAAAATCTTCAGGTCTCGCTGAAGGGGCCGGCCAATTTCGTCTCGCTTGCCGACAAGCGCGCCGAGGAGATGATCTACAGCGATCTGGCCAAGGCGCGGCCCGGCTATGGTTTCATCGGCGAGGAAGGCGGCACGCGCGAGGGGGACGACAAGAGTCACACCTGGATCGTCGATCCCCTGGACGGAACCACCAATTTCCTGCACGGCATCCCGCAATTTGCGATCTCGATCGGCCTGGCGCGTGAAGGCACGATCGTCGCCGGCGTGATCTACAATCCCGCCAATGACGAGCTCTATATCGCCGAGCGCGGCAAGGGCGCCTTCCTCAACGACCAGCGGCTGCGCGTCGCCGGCCGGCGCAAGCTCAACGAATGCGTGATCGCCTGCGGCCTGCCGCATATCGGCCGCGGTGACCATGTGCTGGCGCTGAAGGAGATGGCCGCACTCCAGGACAAGATCGCCGGCTTCCGCCGCTTCGGCGCCGCCGCGCTCGACATGGCCTTTGTCGCCGCAGGCCGGCTCGACGGCTATTGGGAACGCAACCTGCAGCCGTGGGACATGGCGGCGGGCCAGATCATGGTGCGCGAAGCCGGCGGCATCGTCAGCGGCATCGAGGGCAACGACAACGCACTGACGACCAAGAATGTCGTCTGCGGGAATGAGCACGTCCACGCCGAGCTGGTGAAGATTTTCAAGACGCTGGGGTGAAGCATGATCACACTGATCAACGTCTTCACGGTCGATCCGTCGAACCAGCAGCGGCTGATCGATCTGCTGACGCGTGCGACCGACGAGTTTGTCAGCCGGGCACCGGGCTTTATCTCTTCTGCGCTCCATCGCAGCCTCGACGGCACCAAGGTGACGATGGTTGCCCAATGGAACAGCGCCGAGGACTATGAGGCCATGCGTCGGGATCCCGGCCCTCTGCCCCATCTCAAGGAAGCGCTGACCATCGCGACATTCGAGCCGGGCATGTATGAGATCGTGCGGAATTTCTCGCCTGTCGCGGGATAGGCCAGCCGCATGCTCCACGCCGGCGCTCCGGGAGGCGTCGGCGCAAACCAGCAGTTGAAAAAGTGGACGAATGCACCTGACGCAAGGTAGCCATTCGTCGCGGCAAGCCCCGCATTCACCATTGGTAAGCACGTTGGTGATAGCTGAGTAGGTTAACAAACCTGCCTTCGGGGGCTGAAATGGAACTGCTGAGCCGACTGAGTATCCGCACCAAACTTGCGAGCATGGTGGCGTTCGCCGCGCTCACCGTGTTTGCCATCATCGCAGTGGCGGCCTCGCTGAGCGCAACCCGGATGCAGACCGACCGCGTCGGGCAGATGCGGGCCGCCGTCGATCTGCTGTACGGCCTGGCGCAATCGCTGCAGGATGACATCGCGGCCGGCAAGATGACGCAGGACGAGGCCTTTGCCGAGTTCCGCAAGCGCGGCCACAAGATGACGTTCGGCGATGGCCAGGGCTATGCAGTGGCCTATTATCCGGACACGCGCTTGCTCATCAACACCGGCAATCCGCAGGTTGAAGGCAAGATCACGGGAGCAAAAGATTCTAACGGCGTCACCATCGCCGACGCCCAGCTTGCCGCCGCCAGGCAAAGCCCCGCTGGCGGCACTCTCTCCTATCCTTACCCGCGACCTGGCCAGACCGTACCGGTGCGGAAGATGGCCTACGCTCGCCACTTCGCGCCGTGGGACGTCATCATGAGCTACGGCCTCTATGTCGACGACATCGACAATGACGTGAGCGCGCTGCGTTGGCGCCTCGGCGGAATCGGCCTCGGCCTGATCCTCATGATGGCGCTGGTGTCATGGCTGATTGCCCGCGACGTTGTGTCGGCGCTGCAGCGGCTGAAGGGGCGGATGCAGCACATTGCCTCGGGCTCGCTGGACCAGGCGGTCGAGGAAACCGGCCGTGGCGACGAGATCGGCCGCATGGCCGAGACGCTGGAAGTGCTGCGCAAGACCGCGCAGACCGCGCGTGCTCTCGAAGCGGAGCAGGTCGCCTCCAAGCAGCGCAGCGAGCAGGAAAAGCGCGAGGCGCTGATTGCGCTAGCCGACCGGTTCGACGCGTCGGTGGGCCAGCTCGTCGGCCAGATGGCCTCGGGCTCGGGCGAACTGAAATCGACCGCCAAGTCGATGACCGGCACGGCGGAGCACACCAATCAGCGCGCCGGGGTCGTCAGCTCGGCCGCGACGGACGCCAGCGGCCGGGTGCAGACGGTCGCAGCCGCAGCGGAAGAATTGTCGTCGTCGATTTCCGAGATCAGCCGCCAGGTCACGCAATCCGCCACGGTGACCAGCCGCGCCGTTGAGAGCGCGCACCGCACCGACACCATCGTCCGTGCGCTCTCGGACGGCGCCAAGGAGATCGAAAGCGTCGCCGAGCTGATTTCCAGCATCGCGGCCCAGACCAATTTGCTCGCGCTCAACGCCACCATCGAGGCGGCGCGCGCCGGCGACGCCGGCCGCGGCTTCGCCGTCGTGGCAGCCGAGGTCAAGAGCCTGGCGAGCCAGACCGCGGAAGCAACCAAGGAGATCGGCAACCGCATCGCGCAGATCCAGGGTGCCACCGGCGAGGCCGTCGAGGCGATCAAGGGGATCACCGCCACGATCGAGGAAGTCTCCACCATCGCCACCGCGATCGGTGCCGCGATCGAGCAGCAGGGTTCGGCCACCGCTGAGATCGCGCGCAACGTCACCCAGACGGCGGAAGCAACCCAGGAAGTCACCAAGAATATCGGCGCGGTCAGCACCGCCGCCAACGAGACCGGCAACGCCGCCGGCAAGGTGCTCACCGCGGCTTCCAATCTCTCCCAGCAGGCCGAGCAACTCGCGGGCGAAGTGAACTCGTTCCTGTCGAGCGTGCGCGCGGCCTAAGGCGACGCGGCCGCGCTTCATTCAGGGCGCGCGGCCGCGGGATTACTGGAACGCGACCTCGGCAAAACTCCGGAGCTTGCGGGAATGCAGCCGCTCCAACTGCTGTTCCCGCAGCCGCTCGAGCGCCCTCAGGCCAATCGTCAGATGCTGGCCGACGCGCTGGCGATAAAAGTCGCTCGCCATGCCGGCCAGCTTGATCTCGCCATGCAACGGCTTGTCGGAGACGCAGAGCAACGTGCCGTAGGGAACGCGGAAGCGGAACCCGTTGGCGGCGATCGCGGCTGACTCCATGTCGAGCGCAATCGCGCGCGATTGCGACAGGCGCCGGATCACGCTGGGATCGCCGATTTCCCAATTGCGGTTGTCGACGCTGGCGACCGTCCCCGTGCGCATCAGGCGCTTCAGCTCAAAACCCTCGAGCCCCGTCACCTCGCCGACCGCCTCTTCAAGTGCGACCTGCACCTCGGCCAGCGCCGGGATCGGCACCCAGAGCGGCAGTTCGTGATCCAGCACATGATCCTCTCGGACATAGGCGTGGGCAAGAACGTAATCGCCAAGCCGTTGCGTGTTGCGCAAGCCTGCGCAGTGGCCAAGCATCAGCCAGGCGTGCGGCCGCAACACCGCGATATGATCGGTGATATTGCGCGCGTTGGAAGGACCGACCCCGACATTAACCAGGCTGATGCCGCGATAGAGCGGGTCGACCATATGATAGGCCGGCATTTGCGGCATGCGCTCGGGCACAATCCCCGTCGTGCCGCCACCGAGCCGGGCATTTTTCGTGATCACGTTGCCTGGGCCGACAAAGGCCTCCGGTCCGATCTCGCCGGCGGCGAGACGCTTGCGCGCAAGCTCGGCGAAGGCATCGATATAGAACTGGTAGTTGGTGAAGATCACGAAGTTCTGGAAGTGCTCGGGATCGGTGCCGGTGTAGTGATAGAGCCGCCGCAGCGAGTAATCGACGCGCGCGGCGCGGAATAGCGCCAGCGGCTCGGGTTCGCCGGGCGCAAGCTGCAGCGTGTCGTTGGCGATCGCGTCATCCATGGTGGCCAGATCGGGCACGTCGAAATAATCGCGCAGCGATCGCACCACGCCGGATTTGTCGCCGGGCGAGAGCGTGGCCTCGATGTTGATGTCGCGGCGATAGGCGAAATGAATCGGGATCGCCTCCTTCGACTCGCCGATTTCCACCGGAACGCCATGATTTTCGATCAGCCGCCTGATCTGGTGGGTGAGATAAGCCTGGAACAGATCAGGCCGCGTGACCGTGGTCTCGTACACGCCGGGCCGCGCGACAAAACCATAGGCGAGGCGTGAGTCCAGCCGGACATGGGTCGACGTCGTCAGGCGGACGAAGGGATAGTTGGCACGCACCCGGGCCGAAAGCGGCTCGCCATTGACATAGGCCTCGAAACGGTCGCGCAGGAATTGGGTGTTGCGCTGGTAGATCTCGTCGAGGCGCGCGACGGCCGCCGCGGCATCGGTGAACGCCTCGGTGGCAATCGGCGGCGGGGTCAATATGGCGCGTGCGGAGTTCATGGTTTCAAAATCAAGCCGTTCCGCCCAGCACGAAAGAGCGCATCGAGATCGAGGCCATGTCGATGCCGGTGTTGAAGAAGCTCAGTTCGTCCTTGTCGTCGGCGACGCCAAGCGGGAACAGCACGGGCAGATAATGTTCCAGCGTCGGATGAGCCAGCGGCAGCGAGCGCGCCAGCGAAAGCGGCTCGGCGAGCGCGCCGAAATCGCGCCGGCTGATCGCCTCCGCAGCGCGCGCATCAAAATCCTCGGCCCAGTCGTAGGCGGCGGTGGCGCCGCGGACCAGCGCCATCAGATTATGGACGAGATTGCCACTGCCAACGATCAGCACGCCCTTCTCCCGCAACGGCTTCAGCTCCTGCGCCAGTGCGTAATGATTGGACGGCGACTTGCTTAGGTCGAGCGAAAACTGGAACACCGGGATGTCGGCCTTCGGAAACATTTTTATAAGCACCGACCAGGCGCCGTGATCGAGCCCCCATTCCGTGTCGCCCTTGAGATGGCTGGAGCCGACGAGCTCGATTACCGCCTCGGCAAAATCGGGCGCGCCGGGAGCCGGGTATTGCTGATCGAACAACGCTTGCGGAAAGCCGCCGAAATCATGGATTGTCTTCGGATGCGAGCCGATATGGACCAGCGTGGTGCCGCGGGTCATCCAATGCGCGGAGACGCAGAGAATGGCAGATGGCGTCGGCAGCGCTTCGCCGATCTTGTGCCATTCGCGGCTATAGGCGTTGTCGGTGATCGCGTTCATCGGGCTGCCATGACCGACAAATAGCGTCGGCATCCGGGGCGTCGCCGGCAGGTCGGCGAAGGCCGCGCTGGCCGTTGTTGGCGTCACTGATCCCGTGTTCACTGGACTTCACGCCTTTCGCCGGTCTTAGCTGAGGGAAGCGAGAATCACACATTCCGCCCAGCCTGCCAAGCATACTGTTGGGGGACACCGCCATGGGGATGAAAAGCCGTACCGCTGCGTCCGTCACCGCACTGGTGTTAGCGCTACTGGTTTTCGCAAGGCAACCTGCGATGGCCCAGTCCGACGCGCTTGCCACGTACAATCAGGCGGTCAGCGAGTTCAAATCGGTTCTGGCGCAGCGGCGTGCGCAGATCAGTGCACGTCAGGGATTGCCTGACCTGCCCGGACAGGCGCTTTATCTGGCGCGCAACAAGATGATGAGCGCCTACAAGGACCTCACCGACGAAGTTCCATCGAGGATCGGACGACCGAACAAGTTCAAGATCCCGCCGGCCTATTTCGACGCCGACACCGAGCCGCTGCTCGACGAGTATTACGCCCTGTTCGACCTTCTGGACGCGCCGCCAGCCAACGCACAGAAATCCGACACGCCGTTCAAGGACGCCGCCGATCTCGGCGCGGCGATTGCGCGGGCGAAAGGCCTCGATGCGGCAAGCGCGGAGGCTGCCGGCCGCATCAGCGTCGGCATCTTCTTTGCCGAAACCAGCGGCAAGCAGAACATCGGCAATGCCCGCTCCAACAAATACAAGGGCAGCTTCCAGACCGGCACGTCCGAGGACGAGAACGGCCGCCGGAAATGGGCCGCGATCAGGAGCACGATCGCAGCCTTCGATCCGGCGCTGATCGCCCGTGACGACAGGGAAGAGGCACGCGCCGGCAATCTCGATCACCGCTTCAACCACTGGACCGCGGTGCGGGACGGACTGATGAACGCACATGCGGATATTTTCGTCCAGGTGCCGGCGATCGTGAAGACGCTGCCGGACCCGATCGACCAGATGAAGCTGTTCGAGCTGATCCAGATCGTCCCCTCACCGACCATGTCGGCGATGCGATCGGGCAATCTCCTTGCCTATCGCATCTCCGACCCTCGGATCATGGGCTATCTGCGCAACAACAGCATGTTTGCCTATGGCAAGGCCGATCGGGCGAAAGCGTCGGCGACCTTCCGCGAGATCATGGATGCGATGTGGCTGTTCAACGACAAGTTCGAGCAGGCGCTGGCGGAGTACAGGAAGATCAGGAAGTAGGTTGTCATTCCGGGGCGGCGCGAAGCGGCGAGCCCGGAATCCATTCCTCCATTTGCTCTGTGGCCCGATGGATTCCGGGCTCGCGCTTCGCGCGCCCCGGAATGACGACGAGTTAGGATGCCGGTCGCACCGGCGCAGGCGGTCCATAGACCTCTGCCGCCTTCACCTTCCGCTCCCGCGAGAAGAACCGCAGCACGCTGACGAAGAACACCGGCACCATCAATAGCGCCAGGATCACGACCGCGATCATGCCGCCCATGACGCCGGTGCCGAGCGCCTGCTGGCTGGCGCCGCCGGCGCCATGCGCGACCACCATCGGCAGCACGCCGCAGACAAAGGCGAGGCCCGTCATCACGATCGGGCGGAAGCGCAGGGTGCACGCTTCGACCGTCGCCTCCACCAGTGACTTGCCCTGTGCATGCAAATCCTTGGCGAATTCGATGATGAGGATGGCGTCCTTGGCGGCAAGCCCGATGATGGTGATGAGGCCGACCGTGAAATAGACGTCGTTCGGCAGCCCCCGCAGCATTGCAGCCGCCACCGCGCCCAAAATGCCGAGCGGCACCGTGAGCAGCACCGCGAGCGGAATCGTCCAGCTTTCGTAAAGCGCGGCCAGGCACAGGAACACGACCAGCACGGACAGGCCGAGCAGGAGCGGCGCCATCGAGCCCGACAGTTTCTCCTGCAGCGATTGTCCGGCCCATTCATAGCCGAAGCCGCGCGGCAACTTGTCCGCAAGCCGTTCCATCTCCGCGATCGCGTCACCCGAGGTGTAGCCGGGCTTCGCCTCACCGGAGATGCGGATGGCGGGATAATAGTTGAAGCCGGCAATCTGGGTCGGACCTTTCGCCCATTCGATGGTGGCGAAAGCGGAGAACGGCACGAGCTGACCGGTGCGATTCCTGACGTTGTAATTGAGGATGTCGTCCGCGTTCATGCGGCTGAGGGTGTCGGCCTGCACGATCACGCGCTGCATGCGCCCGCGGTTCGGAAAGTCGTTGATGTAGTTCGAACCGAGATTGGTCGAGATGGTGTTGTTGATGTCCTCGAAAGTGACACCGAAGGCGCCGGCCTTCTCGCGGTCGATGACGAGATTGACCCGCGGCGCCGACGGCAGGCCCTCGATATAGACCTTTTGCAGCACGGGGCTGGCATTGGCCTCGGCAATAAGCCGGTCGGCCGCGGCGGAGAGCGCCGCATAGCCCTTCTGCGCACGGTCCTGCAGGCGGAAGCTGAAGCCACTGGAGTTGCCGAGATTGTCGATCGGCGGTGGTTGCAACGCCGAGATTTTTGCATCACGGATCGAGGACAGATCACGGTTGATGTCCTCGACGATCGCAGCAGCAGAGTCTTTCGCTCCGCGCTCCGACCAGTCCTTCAGGGTGATGAAGGCCTGCGCTGTGTTGATGCCCTGGCCGGAATAGCTGTAGCCGGTGAGGAAGGTGACGTTCTCGACACCGGCACGTTCGGCCAGATATTTTTCCACCTTCTCGACCGCAGCCTCGGTGCGCGCATAGGAAGAGTCAGACGGCGTCTGGACGTCGGTGGTAATAAAACCCTGGTCGTCGATCGGCAGGAAGCCGCCGGGCAGGCGGATGAACGCCCAGGAGAGGCCTATCAGCAGCGCGGCGTAGATCAGCATCAAGCGGCCGGTGCGCTTGAGCGCGCCCTGCACAAGCCATGAATAGCGGTCACGGCCCGCACCAAGCAAGCGGTTGAACCAGCCGAACACGCCCAGCCTCGCATGACCATGCCCCGCCTTGACCGGCTTGAGCAGCGTCGCGCAGAGCGCAGGGGTCAGCGACAGCGCCATCAGTGCGGAGAAACCGATCGCGGCGACCATGGTCACCGAGAACTGGCGATAGATGATGCCAACCGAACCCGGAAAGAACGCCATCGGCACGAACACCGCCATCAGCACCAGCGTGATACCGATGATGGCGCCTGATATCTGCGACATCGCCTTGCGCGTCGCCTCCTTCGGCGGCAGGCCTTCCTCGGTCATGATGCGCTCGACGTTCTCGACCACGACAATGGCGTCGTCGACGAGGATGCCGACCGCCAGCACCATGCCGAACATGGTCAGCATGTTGATGGAATAGCCTGATAGCATCAGCGTGGCACAGGCGCCGAGCAGCGCCACCGGCACCACGATGGTCGGGATCAGGGTGTAGCGGATGTTCTGGAGAAACAGGAACATCACGATGAACACCAGCACCACGGCTTCGACCAGCGTCGACAGCACTTTCTCGATGGAGGCCTTCACGACTGGGGTGATGTTGTAGGGAATCTCATAGGCGATGTTGGCCGGGAAGAAGCGCGAGAGCTCTTTCATCTTGGCCTCGACCGCGCTTGCGGTGGCCAGCGCATTGCCGGTCGGCGACAGCAGCACCGAAAGACCCGCGGTGGGCTTGCCGTTCGAGCGGGTTTGGAACTGATAGCTGAGGCCCCCGATCTCGATGCGCGCGACGTCGCGCAGACGCACCGTCGAGCCATCGGCATTGGCGCGCAGGATAATCGCACCGAACTCGTCGGGCGATTCCAGCTGGCCCTTGACCAGCACCAGCGCGGACGTGCGCTGGTCGGAGCTCGACGGCTCGGCGCCGATCGAGCCCGAAGCGACCTGCGCGTTCTGCGCCGTGATCGCCTTGTTGACGTCATCGGCGGTCAACCCATAACCGACAAGCTTGGCCGGATCGACCCAGATGCGGAGCGAGCGCTCGGTCGAATAGAGCGTGGCGCGGCCGACGCCGGGGATGCGGCGGATTTCACCGAGCACGTTGCGGATCATGAAATCGCCGAGGCCGATTTCATCCAGACTGCCGTCCGTCGAGCGCAGCGTGATGATCTGCAAGACGGCACTGGAGGCTTCCTCGACCAGGATGCCTTGCTGGATCACGGCGCGCGGCAGCCGCGCTTCGACGCGCTTCAACCGGTTCTGCACCTCGACCGAGGCCTTGCCGGTATCGGTGCCGGGCACGAAATTGGCAATGATATCGACCTGGCCAAGCGAGTCGCTGGTCGATTCGAAATTGAGGATGCCGGAGGCGCCGTTGAGCTCCTCCTCGATCAGCCGCGTGACGCTGTTGTAGAGGTTCTCCGGTGACGCGCCGGGATAGCTGGTCGCAATCGAGATCGACGGCGGCGCGATGATCGGATATTGCGCGACCGCGAGCAGCGGGATCGAGATCGCCCCCGCCAGACAGATGAACAGTGCGACGACCCAGGCAAAGATCGGCCTGTCGATGAAGAAGCTGGGCATGACTTGCTACCGCTGCACTGAACCGGTTTGCCGCGCAGCAGTGTCGATCTCGGCGTCAGCCTCGGCCCAGGCCTGTGGCTTGACCTTGTCGCCGGGCGCGAATTTCTGGAAGCCTTCGACCACGACCTTGTCACCGGCCTTCAGCCCCTCGGTCACGAACCACTGGCCTTCCTGCGCGCTGCCGATGCGGACGGGCTGCAGCACGACACGATTGTCATCCCTGACCACGAACACCTCGCTACCGCCGCCGCCGTTGCGCTGCACCGCCTGCTGCGGCACGGCGATGGCATCGCTGTCGATGCCCTGCTCGATGCGGACGCGGACATACATGCCCGGCAACAGATCGCGGCGCGGATTGGCGAACTCGCCGCGCAAGGTCACCTGCCCGGTATTGGCGTCGACCTTGGCTTCGGAGAACAGGAGTTTGCCGGCGACCGGATAGAGCGAGCCATCGTCAAGCACGAGGCGGACCTTGATGGCATCGGGCGCGATGCGCTCGAGATCACCGGTCTCGAACGCGTGGCGAAGCCGCGTCAGCTCGCCGACGGACTGGGTGAAATCGGCATAGATCGGATCGAGCTGCTGGATCGTGGCCAGGACCGCGCTGTCGTTCTGCACGACCAGCGCGCCCTCGCTCAAATTCGCAGCCCCCACGACGCCATCGATCGGCGCGCGGATGGTTGAATAATCGAAGCTCAACCTGGCGCGCGCGAGATCCGCCTTGCGCGCTTCGACATCGGCAGCGGCCTCTTTCTCCGCCGCGATCGCCTTTTCGTTCTCGATCTCGGGCGCCGCGCGTTCCTTGGCGAGATAGCCGATGCGGCGCGCCTGTTGCACGGCGCGCTCATAGGTGGCCTGCGCCTTGGTCAGCGCGGCTTCATTCGCCTGCACCTCGACCTCGAACGGGCGCGGATCAATGCGATAGAGCGGATCGCCAGCCCTGACCTCGCTGCCCTGGCGGAACAACCGCTCGACGACGATGCCGGATACCCGCGGGCGCACCTCTGAGACGCGCGTCGGCGCGATACGCCCGGGCAATTCGCGCACGATAGCGCGCGGCTGCGGCTTGACGGTGACGATGCTGATTTCGGGCGCGGCCTCCGGCGTGGCGACGGCCGCAGCCGCGGATTGCGGTTGATCGCAGCCGGCGAGCAGCGGCGCTGCCGCCGCGAGCATGAGCAAAATGCCAGCCTGCGACGCTCGAATTCCTTGCATGGAAATAATTACCCCTGGGGTCGTGGATTGGATGCGGAAAACGAATCTCCGCACGGCGCAGACAGGCCGCGCTCGATGCCCCAAAATTAAAAATGGCGTGCTGCGCCGCAATACGGCCCGATGTCACACGCAGCGACATGTCACATGCCGTTATCGCATTGATACGGCGTGATAATTTTTGACTCACTGAATCGTGACGGCGAATTCTGTTCCGCCCGAAAATGGAATCCGGATCTACACCGCCTTCATCCGGTAATGGCTGACACCCCATTCGTCGCCGTCGGCGTAGCCGAACAGGCCTGCGGTGGCGAGGAAGAACCAGCGCCAGCGCCGCATCCATAAATGCGTTTCGTCGCCGTAGACCGTGCGCAGCACGGCTTCGATCTCGCTCGCATGGGCGTCGAAATCGGCAAGCCAGTCTATCGCGGTGCGCTGATAATGCGTGCCGCTCCAGCGCCATTCCTTCTCGATCGAAAACAGGTCGGCATATTGCCGGATCAAATGATGGCTCGGCATCACACCGCCGGTGAAGAAATGCTGCGCGATCCAGTCCTCGCGGTCGGCACGGTCGAACAGATAGGTGCCGGAGCGATGGGTGAAGATGTGCATGAAGAAGCGCCCGTCCGGCCTCAGCCATGATTTCACGCGCGTCAGCAATTGCCGCCAATTCATCATGTGCTCGAACATCTCGACCGAGACGATGCGGTCGAACTGTTCGCTCGCGTCGAACGAATTCATGTCGGCGGTGATGACACGCAGATTGGTGAGGCCGCGCTTTGCCGCTTCGCTCTCAATGTATTCGCGCTGCGAATTGGAATTGGACACCGCGACAATGTTCGCGTGCGGGAATTGCCGCGCCATGAACAGCGACAGCGAGCCCCAACCGCAACCGAGTTCGAGAATGGATTGCCCGTCGGCAAGATCGGCATGCGCTTCGGTCTGGCGCAGCGCCTCCTCCTCAGCCTCCTGCAGGGTGGATGCTTCGCTGTTGTAGAAGCATGAGGAATATTTACGGTTTGGCCCGAGCACATTGGCGAAGAACGCGGCCGGCACTTCGTAGTGCTGGGTGTTGGCGGCATCCGCATGCTCGGCAATGGCCCGCGCCGCCATCTCGCGGGCAAAGGCCGCATCGCTTTCCGCACTGCCACCCGCGAGCCGGACCGCGGTGCGCGAGCAGAGCCGGTGAATCGCGGCGCGGATGATGACATCGGGCAGCGGCACGCGCTCGGCCGTGTCGATGATCGCAGACATGAAGCTCATAGAACCACTTCCTTGTTTGGTGGCAGTGGAAAGAACTTGCTCGTACGCGATTGATACGCGCGATAGCGCTCGCCACGCGAGCGCAGCATCTGCTCTTCGAGCGGGGGAATGCCGGTGACGTAAACCAGGATCCAGTACATGAAGACCGGCGCCAGCAACGTCGCGAGGCTCCAGGGGTAGGAGGGCGAGAGGCCGATGACGGGATAGGCGAGCCAGCAAAACCATTCGAAGAAATAGTTCGGATGACGCGACCAGCGCCACAGCCCGACATCGCAAACCCGCCCCTGATTGGCCGAATCCTCGCGGAAACGTTTCAACTGCGCGTCGGCCAGCCCCTCGCCCGCAATGCCGACGAGCAGAATCAGCGCGCCCAGCATGTCCTGCCACCGCAGCTCGTTTGAGGGGAATCGCGCTGCAACAAAGATCGCAAACACCAGCGGGATCGAGCCAAGGGCCTGGTTTTGCAGGAAGACGAACATCCGCCGCGAAGCGTTGGCGCCCCACTCTTTCGCAAACGCGGCATAGCGCGGGTCGTCCGATATCCCGGCCGTGCGGATTGCGATGTGGAGCCCGAGCCGCAGCGACCAGACCGCAACCAGCGCCGCCACCAGCCATTGCCTGATATTGGGGCTCTCGCCCCCTACCGGCCACAGCGCGCTAGCGGCGCCGACCAGCCCGACCGCGAAGGTCCAGATGGTATCGACCCAGCCGGAATTGCCGGTGCGCTCTCGGACCACCCAGGCAAAAGCCATCAGGATCGACAGCGCCAGCGTGATCGCCACCAGCGCCTCGAGATAAAAAATGGTCATACGGAGTCCCACCCAATCCCGCTAGATTTGGCCTCCAGACAATTACGCGTTCAATCTAAAGTCGGTTTCAGCCAAAGGTTCCGCGGTAGCGCCGCAATTTGGGTGGAGATGAGCTTTTTTCCCGCCGCCGCTGTGCCATAGTGAGGCTCAAGATCGGCTCCCTGCAACGGATGACAGAATGCCCGCCGGCCCCGCACCCCGCTCCGCGATGGAGATCGAACTGAACAAATTGGCCACGCCCCGCATCTTCCTGGTGCGGATGCTGGTGTTTCTGGTGGCGTGCGGACTGGTCGCGGTCGTGCTGTACAAGCAGATCGTGCTGGCCTTTTTCGCCAATCCCGGCCTCAATGCGCTGATCGGAGTGGTGCTCCTGATCGGCATCCTCCTTTCTTTCCGCCAGGTGATCCGGCTCTATCCGGAAATCTCCTGGGTCAACAATTTCCGCATCGCCGATCCGGGGCTGGCGCTCGACCGCCATCCCACCTTGCTGGCGCCCATGGCCGCCATTCTCGGCGGCGAGCGCACCGGGCGGATGACGATCACGCAAGCGACCATGCGGCATCTGCTCGACTCCATCGCAACCCGCCTCGACGAGGCCCGCGACATCTCCCGCTACATGACCGGGCTCCTGGTCTTCCTCGGCCTGCTCGGCACGTTCTGGGGCCTGATCGAAACGGTGGGCTCCGTCGGCAAGGTGATCGACGGCCTGAAAGTCGGGGGCGATGCGGGCGCGCTATTCGACACGCTGAAACAAGGCCTCGCCGCCCCGCTCGGCGGCATGGGCATTTCGTTCTCGTCCTCGCTGTTCGGCCTTGCGGGCTCCCTGATCCTCGGCTTCCTCGACCTGCAATCGAGCCAGGCGCAAAACCGCTTCTATACCGACCTCGAAGACTGGCTCGCCACCACCGTGCGCCAATATGGCGACGACGACGCGCCTTCCGGCGACCTCTCCGCCGCGCTCGACAAGCTGCGCGCCACGGTCGAGGAAGGCGGCGGCGGCCGCACCACAACCACGGCGATGTCCAACCTCGCCGAAGCCATTCAAGGGCTGGTCGCGCATATGCGCACCGAGCAGCAGATGATCCGGGAATGGGCCGACGGCCAGGGCGAGCAGAACCGCGAGATCAAACGGCTGTTGGAGCGGATCGCCCGGCAGCCCGAGAAGAGTTGAGATGCTGGATCACGTCACCATCGGCGTCAGCGACTTCAAGCGGTCGAAGCACTTTTACGACCAGGCGCTGCACCCGCTCGACATCACCAGACTCTATGCCGAGGGCGAAAGTTTCGCCGGCTATGGCATCCATCCGAAGGCCTTTTTCTGGATCGGAGGCCGTGACGCGCCGCAGACCGGCGCCCATATTGCGTTTAGCGCGAAGGATCGCGACACCGTCGAACGGTTTTATGAGGCGGCCATCAGGGCCGGCGGCAGGGACAATGGCGGCCCCGGGATCCGCGAGCACTATCACCCGAACTATTTTGGCGCGTTCGTCCTCGATCCCGACGGCCACAATATCGAGGCAGTTTGCCACCTGCCGCTGATATGAGCGCAGCAACAGGACTGAGAGGATATTGAATGGCCCTCGCCCGTTCCCGCCGGAGCGAATCCGGCTTCAACTACTGGCCCGGCTTTGTCGACGCGCTGTCGACGCTGGTGCTGTCGATCGTGTTCCTGCTCTCGGTGTTCCTGGTCGTGCAGTTCTTCCTGTCGCAGGAAGTCACCGGCAAGGACAAGGCGCTGGAGGAACTCAACGCCAAGATCGCACAATTGAACGACCTGTTGTCGCTGGAAAAGCTTTCCGGGCTCAATCTCGACGACCAGGTCGCGCAGCTCAAGGCCGGTCTCGCCACCGCCGAGAGCGAGCGCGACCGCGTCAAGGGGCTTTATGAAGGTCTGGCCAACGCCGGCAATGATGCCGCAGGCCGCAACAGCGAACTCGGCAAGGCGCTGGAATCGGAGAAAGGCGTGTCGGCGCGCGCGCTGGCGCAGATCGAGGTGTTGAACCAGCAGATCAGCGCGCTGCGACGCCAGCTCGCCGCGCTGGAAGAGGCGCTCGACGCCTCGGAGAAGCGCGACAAGGAATCGCAAGGCCGGATCGCCGATCTCGGCCAGCGCTTGAACGTCGCGCTGGCGCAGCGCGTGCAGGAATTATCGCGCTATCGCTCGGAATTCTTCGGCCGCCTGCGCGCCATCCTCGGCAACCGTCCTGATATTCGTATCGTCGGCGACCGCTTCGTGTTCCAGTCCGAAGTATTCTTCGACACCGGACAGGCGACGCTGCTGCCGGAAGGCATTGCCGAGCTCGACACCGTGGCAAGCGCGCTGGCCGAGCTCGACAAGAAGATCCCGCCTGAAATCGCCTGGGTGCTGCGCGTTGACGGCCATACCGACGTGCGCCCCGTCAATGGTCCGACTTTCAAGTCGAACTGGGAGCTGTCGTCAGCGCGCGCTATCTCGGTGGTACAATATCTGATCTCGCGCGGCGTTCCGGCGCAACGCCTGGTCGCGGCCGGCTTTGCGGAATTCCAGCCGCTCGACACCGGCAACACCGAGGACGCCTACAAGAAGAACCGCCGCATCGAGCTGAAGCTGACGGAGCGGTAGGATTATTCCTCGTCATGCCCGGGCCTTACCCGGGCATCCATCCTTCTTCGCAAGAGTCTTTTTAGGTGGATTGCCGGGTCAAGCCCGGCAATGACGAAGCTACGCTATATCCCCTTGAACAGCACCCCTACCAACATCACCACATAGGCAACCATCAGCACGTCGAACACATGCGCCGCGCCGATGACCGGGATCGAGACATGGGCGTAGTGAATCAGCACCGCGAGCGATGCCAGGATCACCGAGATGACGAAGACGATGAATGAGGGCGGTGTCAGTTCAAATCCGCGGCGCGCCATGTTTCTCTCCCCTGCCATGCTGCTTGCTGTGATGCGGCAACCAGCATGGCAGGCTAGAGCAAACTTGCAACAACGGCGCGACGCTTATACCCGGCGGAAGAGCACGCCGATCGTCAGCACGACATAGGCGATCGCCAGCAGATCGAACACATGCGAGGTATTGATGATCGGCATCGGTGTGTGCGCGTAGTACACGAGCATGGCAACCGCGGCCAATGCCAACGAAATCAGAAAGATGAAGACCGATGGCGGCGTCAGCGCGAAACCGCCGCGACGATAGGGCATAACAGCCTCCCGTTGTCCGGACATGGCAAACCTGAATGTTCCGGCAAGCAACGTGCAAGGCTCAACAAAGGTTGCACCTGCGATGCAACATTTGTTGGGAATCAGGTGCCTTGAAATCAAGTGCCTTGAAATCAAGTGCCCTGGAATTGCAGCCGGGCCAGGCGGGCATAGAGCCCGCCGGCGGCGACCAGCGACGCATGCGTGCCCTGCTCGACGATATGGCCCTGGTCCAGCACCAAAATGCGGTCGCAGGACAGCACGGTTGCGAGCCGATGCGCGATCACGAGCGTGGTGCGATGCCGCATCAACTCTTCCAGCGCGGTCTGCACCAGCGTCTCCGATTCGGCATCGAGCGATGAGGTGGCTTCATCGAGCAGAAGCAGCGGCGCATCGCGCAGGATCGCGCGTGCGATCGCGATGCGCTGGCGCTGGCCGCCCGACAAGGTCACGCCGCGCTCGCCGAGCGCGGTCGCAAAGCCTTCGGGCAGGCGGCGGATGAACTCGCTCGCATGCGCCATGTCGGCCGCGCGCTCGACTTCAGCGTCGGTGGCTTGCGGCCGGCCGAAGCGGATGTTTTCCCGGGCGCTCGCGGCAAACACCGCCGACTCCTGCGGCACCAGCGCGATATGGCTGCGCACGGCCTGCGGATCAGCCTGCCGCACCGGCACGCCGTCGAAGGAAATCGTGCCGGAAGTGGGATCGTAGAAACGCAGCAGGAGATGAAACAGCGTGCTCTTGCCGGCGCCGGAAGGACCGACGATCGCAACCTTCTCGCCCGCCTTCACTGCAAAGGAGACGCGGTCGATCGCCGGCACTTCAGGACGTGCGGGGTAGACAAAGCTAACTTCTTCGAACGCCAAATCGCCACGCGAGGGCTGCGGCAATGCTTTCGGTGCGGCCGGCGCCGAGATCTCCGGCTTGACATGCAGGATCTCGAGCAGCCGCTCGGAGGCGCCGGACGCCGCGGAGATCTCGCCCCAGACTTCGCTGAGCTGGCCGAGGCCGGTTGCCGCGAACGCCGTATAGAGCACGAACTGGCCGAGCCGGCCCGGCGTGATCGCGCCGGTCAGGACGTCATGCGAGCCGACCCAGAGGATCGCGACCACGCTGGTGAAGACGATGAAGATGATGATCGCGGTCAGGATCGCGCGCGCCTTGGTCGAGACGCGCGCCGCCTCGTAGGCCTGCTCCACGTCATTGCCGAAGCGGGCATTGGCGAGGCGCTCGCCGGTATAGGCCTGCACGGTCCGGATCGCACCAACGAGTTCAGCAGCGTAGGCAGAGGCGTCCGCCAGCGTATCCTGCGCATTGCGCGACAGCCGCCGCACCCAGCGCCCGAACGCGACCAGGGGGATCACGACCAGCGGGATCGCGAGCAGGACGAAGCCGGACAGCCGCGGGCTCGTCACCACCATCATCGCGGCCGCGCCGAAGAACAGCACGATGTTGCGCAGCGCGATCGACACGGAGGCACCGACCGCGGACTTGATCTGCGTGGTGTCGGCGGTGAGCCGCGAGATCAATTCGCCGGAGCGCGCGGAATCGAAGAACGACGGCGACAGCGAGATCAGATGCGCGAACACGTCGCGGCGCAGATCAGCGACGATGCGTTCGCCGATGGTCATCACGAGGTAGTAGCGCGAGGCACTGGCGAACGCGAGGATGGCGACGACCGCGATCATCACGCTGAAATAGCTGTTGATCATCGCAATGCCCTTCGGCGTCATGCCGAAGTCGATCATCCGCCGCACCGCGACCGGCACCAGGAGCGTGGTCAGTGCCGCAACCGTGAGCGCGATCAAGGCAAGGATGGCGCGGACGCGGTAGCGCGCGACATAGGGCGAGAGCGCAAGCAGCGGCCTGATCCGCGCTCTGCTCTTGGCGGGCGCCGCGACCGCTTCGCCGGCGGCGGCCGCCGCATCAATCGGGTCCGGCCGCGGCACCTCGCCGCCTTCGTCGTCCAGCCGTTCCACTGCGCTCATGTGACCCACCAATCTGTCGCCCACCCCCAGATAGGCGTCGCGGCCGAAGCTGGCAAATCAGCCGAGATACCAAGGTTTTGCGGCTTGTTATGCGGGGTGGCATACGTTATAGAGCCGGCCAAATCCGTCATCGCAGCGTTACTTCAGACCGGCGCGCGCCGGCTACAGGATATGCCATGAAAGCCGAAATTCACCCGAATTATCATACGATTACGGTCGTGATGACCGACGGCACCGAATACCAGACGCGCTCGACCTGGGGCAAGGAAGGCGACAAGCTGAACCTCGATATCGACCCCAAGTCGCACCCGGCCTGGACCGGCGGCTCCCAGCAGCTCCTGGACCGCGGCGGCCGCGTCTCGCGCTTCCAGAAGAAGTTTTCGGGCTTTCTCAAGAAGGAGTAAGGCGGCGAGCCTCTCCAGACAGCCTTGCCAGACAGCAAAACGCCCCCGGTTCGGGGGCGTTTTTTGTTTTTGGCTCGTCATTCCGGGGCTCGCGCTGAAGCGCGCCCCGGAATGACAATGAGGCTTACTGCTCGAACGCAGCCTTGAGCCGATTGAGATGGGGCACCAGCGGATTGCCGATGGCCATGCGTTCTGGTGGCGGCGAATGGATGGTCGTATCGAGGCGGCGGACGCGCGACTGCAGGCTCATCGAGCGGGCGATCAGGTCCTGCAATTGCTGCGGCAGCTTTTCGACCATGTCGGTGGGGCCGGGATCGGCGGCCGACAGCTTCACCTTGGTCTTCTCGCGGTTGGCCTGGGTCAGCGTCATCTCGCCTTCCTTGACCGCACGATGCAGCAGAAGCCAGGAGGCGAGCTGCATCAGGCGTGTGGTGAGCCGCATGCTCTCGGTGGCGTAGGTCAGGCTGACGGCGCGATCGAGCGCCTTGGCCTCGCTGCGGCCGACGCCGTCGAGATAGGCCGCGGTCTCCTCGACCAGGTCCATGCCCTCACGGAAAAGATTGCCAAACGCCGCCGAATTGGTGAGCCGCTCGCTGAACTGGACCAGCGCGCCATCGCTATACAAACGGTCCGTCATGGTAAACGCCTCTTACGCAACGGTTACGACGCCCGGCTTCAAGCCGGCTTATGATGAACAAATCATTGCTCGCGCCGGACCAAGAGTCCAGTGACATCGGTTAATATGGTTTCCGCCGGATAGGACAGACCGATGACAGGCGGTTGAGGCCGTGCGCATTCGGCACAACGCGTGAGCACAAAAAAAGAGCCGCCGGAAAACCGGCGGCTTTGAAAGTTGATAACAGGGAGGCGTCAAACAGAGTGGACAGGAGCCACTCGGTGTCCAAACGAGGACAGTGATAGTCATAAACGCGAAAGCTTAATCGATCGTAAATGAGCGGATTTTTTTAAGGCTTGTTAGCCATGTCGGCCATTGGCCCAGCGTCGATGCTTGATCTCTCAACGAGTCGCCCCTGCGGCTTGTCCGCCGTAGCTCGAAGAGCGAAGGCGGAAAGCAGGGACGACGGAGTCACGTTTTGAAAAACGAGTTCGCCGCATCCTTGGATGCGCGCTTCTTCGTTGTGGCTTCCTGGAGCCGCGCGATCTCGCTCGTGAGCAGCGCGATGCGTTCGGTCAACTCCTCGACGGAGAGCAGTGAGAGATCCTGTCCGATCTCATGCGTGATTTTCTTGCGGGGGCGATCGTCGTCTTCCATCGGCATGTTCGGTCCTCCCTTTCTCAGCCGTTGGCCCAGTTGCCAGCGCGAGTGCCGCTGGCTAATCAGATGCGGCCTAAAAACGTATGTCGTAAGGACAAATCATGGAAAAGCTGCCTTCGCAAATGACCGTTATCGGCATCAGCAAGCCGGGCGGGCCCGAGGTGTTGCTGCCGGAAACGCGTGCGGTGCCACAGCCCGGCCCGGACGAAATCCTGATCAAGGTGATGGCCGCCGGCGTCAACCGTCCCGACGTGGCGCAGCGCATGGGCCATTATCCGCCGCCGCCCGGCGCAAGCGACCTGCCCGGCCTCGAGGTGGCCGGTGAAGTGGTTGCGCTTGGCACGGGCGCGAAAAAGCACAAGCTCGGCGACAAGGTGATGTCCCTGGTCGCCGGCGGCGGCTACGCCCAATATTGCATCGCCCAGGACGCGCAGGCCATGGCGGTGCCGCCCTCGCTCACGATGGCGGAAGCCGGCGCCACGCCGGAAACGCTGATGACGGTCTGGCACAATGTGTTCGAGCGCGGCGCGCTCAAGCCCGGCGAAACGCTGCTGGTCCATGGCGGCTCCTCCGGCATCGGCACCATGGCCATCCAGATGGCGAAGGCGCTCGGTTCCAAAGTGATCGTCACCGTCGGCTCCAAGGACAAGGCGGACGCGTGCCTGAAGCTCGGCGCCGATCACGCCATCAACTACAGAAGCGAGGATTTCGTCGAAGCCACCAAGAAAGCGACCGGCGGAAGCGGGGCCAATGTCATCCTCGACATGGTCGGCGGCGACTATATCGACAAGAATTACGAGGCCGCTGCCGTCGACGGCCGCATCGTCCAGATCGCGTTCCTTTCCGGCACACCCAAGGCGACCGCGAACTTTACCAAGCTGATGGTGAAGCGGCTGACGCATACCGGCTCTACCCTGCGCCCCCGTAGTAATGCGGATAAGGCCGCCATGGTCGCCGCAATCGAGGCGAAGGTGATGCAGCTCCTGCGCGAAGGGCGCATAAAACCGCTGATGGACAGCACCTTTCCGCTGGAAAAGGCCTCCGACGCGCACCAGCGCATGGAGACCTCGCAACATATTGGCAAAATTGTGTTGTCGCTTTAACGCTCGCGAGCAAAGGGCGGCCGGAAACCCTTTGATTTACTTCATATTCGTGGCAATGATCGCTTAACGACCGAGGGCGTCTGCGGTCGAATGCGGAGAACTGACATTGCGTCTGATCAGGTGCCTCGCGCCACTGGTGCTGGGCCTCATGATTATTGTCGCCGCTTCGTCGGCATATGCGCTTGACGCTGTCAGCGTCCGCAGCGACGCGCCCGCCATCGACCTCACCGGCGTACTCGAGCACCAGCACTCCGACACCGATCGCATCCAGGTTTCCACCGCGCCCGGGACCGACGGCATCGTCCGCCGCATCGAGGTGCGCGCCCGTGAGGGCGGCCAATATTGGGTGGTGTTCGCGCTCGCCAACAACACCGACGACCAGCTCGACCGCCTGATCGTCGCACCGCATTACCGCATCGTGTCCTCTGGGCTGCTCTGGCCCGATCTCGGCCTCTCGCGCATCGCCACCATCACACCCTCGACCGGCGACCGTCCCGACCGCGTCGAGAGTCCGACCGCCGACGTGTTCCGCATCACCCTCGATCCCGGCTCCGTCGTCACCTATGTCGCGGAGCTGCGCACCGACAAGCTGCCGCAGCTCTATCTCTGGGAGCCAGACGCCTACAAGGACAAGGTCAATTCCTTCACGCTGTACCAGGGCATCGTGATCGGCATTTCCGGTCTGCTTGCGCTGGTGCTGACGATCCTGTTCGTGGTGAAGGGCTCGATCATGTTCCCGGCCGCCGCCGCGCTCGCCTGGGCGGTGCTGGTCTATATCGGCGTCGACTTCGGCTTCTGGGGCAAGGTGCTCGACATGTCGAACAATGCCGAGCGCGTCTGGCGCGCCTCGGGCGAGGCGATCCTCGCGGCGACATTGCTCGTGTTCCTGTTCGCCTATCTCAATCTCAGCCGCTGGCATGTGCGCTACTCCCACATCACCGTTGGCTGGCTGGTCTTCCTCGGCTCGCTGGTCGCGCTCGCGCTGTTTGATCCAGCGGTTGCGAGCGGCATCGCGCGCATGTCGCTGGTGCTGATCGCCTTCGCCGGCTTTGCGCTGATCGTCTATCTCTCGACGCACGGCTTCGACCGCGCGGTGCTGTTGATCCCGACCTGGTTCCTGCTGGTGGTATGGGTGATCGCAGCCGGCTTGACGGTGGGCGGCTCCGTCACCAACGACATCGTCGGCCCTGCCCTGCTCGGCGGCCTCGTGCTGATCGTGATGCTGATCGGCTTCACCGTCATGCAGCACGCCTTTGCGGGTGGTGGCGCGTCGACCGGCATCGTCTCCGACGTCGAGCGACGCGCGCTGGCGCTTGCCGGCTCCGGCGATCTGATCTGGGACTGGGACGTCTCCGCCGACAAGGTGTTCACCAGCCCCGAGACCGAAAGCCTGCTCGGCTTGAAGCGCGGCGCGCTCGAAGGCCCCGCCGCGAAATGGCTGGAAGTGCTGCATCCGCTCGACCAGGATCGCTTCCGCGCCGCGCTCGACAGCGTGCTCGACCAGCGCCGCGGCCGCCTGGTGCAGGACTTCCGCCTGCGCACGCCCGATGGCCACTTCATGTGGTTCGCGCTGAAGGCGCGCCCCGTGGTCGGCTCCGACGGCGAGGTTGCGCGCGTGATCGGCACGCTCACCGACGTCACCGACGCCAAGAATTCCGAAGAGCGCATGCTCCACGATTCCGTGCACGACAATCTCACGGGATTGCCGAACCGCAAGCTGTTCATGGACCGGCTCGGGGCGGTGGCAAATTTCGCCAAGACCATGCCGAACCTGCGGCCGACCCTGATGGTGATCGACCTCGACCGTTTCAAGCAGGTCAACGATTCCGTCGGCATCGCGGTCGGCGATTCCATCCTGCTGACGCTGGCGCGGCGGCTGACCCGCATCCTCAAACCGCAGGACACGCTGGCGCGGCTTGCCGGCGACCAGTTCGGCCTGATCCTCTTGTCGGAGCAGGATCCCGCCCGCATCACCAATTTCGCCGAGACCATCCGCAAGACAATCCGCGCGCCGATCGCCTTCAACGACCGCGAAATCTTCCTCACCGCCTCCATCGGGCTCGCGCTGTCCGATCCGCAAACCCAACTGACCGACGAGATCATCAAGGATGCGGAACTGGCGATGTATCACTCCAAACGCATCGGCGGCGACCGCATCGACGTCTACAAGTCCGCGATGCGTGCGCGAAAGACCGACCGTCTGACGCTGGAAAGCGAGCTCCGGCGCGCCATCGAGCGCGAGGAGATCACGATCCTGTACCAGCCGATCATCCGTCTGGAAGACCGCTCCGTCGCGGGCTTCGAGGCGCTGGCGCGCTGGGATCATCCGAAGCTCGGGCGCATGTCGGCGTCGGAGTTCATCTCGATCGCCGAGGAGATCGGGCTGATCGTCGATCTCGGCACCTTTGTGATGGACCAGACCGCGCGGCAGCTCGCGATCTGGCAACGCGCCATGCGCTCGCGCACGCCGATCTTCGCCTCCGTCAACGTCTCCTCGCGGCAATTGTTACGCCACGACCTTCTGCACGACATCCGCACCGTGCTGTCGCGCTCTTCGGTGGCGCGCGGCACGCTGAAGCTGGAGCTGACGGAATCGCTGGTCATGGAGAACCCCGAGCACGCCGCGCAGATGCTGACGCGCATCCGCGAGCTCGGCGTCGGGCTCTCGATCGACGATTTCGGCACCGGCCATTCCTCGCTGTCCTATTTGCAGCGCTTCCCGTTCGACACGCTCAAGATCGACCAGTCGTTCGTGCGCACCACGACCCGCGGTACGCGCCCGGTGATCCTGAAATCGATCATCGCGCTCGCGCATGATCTCGGCATGGATGTTGTGGCCGAAGGCGCCGAGACGGATTCGGACGCCGTCGAGCTCTACCAGCTCGGCTGCGAATACGCGCAAGGCTTCGCCTTCAGTGAGCCCATGGACGCCGACGCCGCGATGCGGCTGCTCACGGAAGAACGGCTGGAAGCCGCGAGCTGACGCTGCCGTCTCACTGACCATCACCACAATCTCGGTGTCGTCGCCCGGCTCGACCGGGCGATCCAGTATTCCAGAGACGTCAGAGTTCAATTGAGAAACCTCTGGAATACTGGATGCTCCGCTTTCGCGGAGCATGACAGCGGAGAAATATGACTCTGCTCTCCCCTTCGTCATTGCGAGCGAAGCGAAGCAATCCATGCTGCCGGCGCGGAGGCAGTCTGGATTGCTTCGTCGCTACGCTCCTCGCAATGACGTCGAGATTCATTACGCCTCGCCGTCACCCGGACCAATCCTTCGCGCGCGGTGCTCGCGCGAGGTCGGGTGGATGCGCTTGATCGGCGCCTTCGCGACTGCCTCCGCCGCAACTGCGGCGACTTGACGTACCAGCGCGCGGCCATCCCAATCCGTCGGCCAGCCGCGCCAGAGCCGCAATTTTCCCGCGACCCACACCGCAACGATCTGGTCGCGATTGCCGAAGCGAACCAGCTCCCAGTCGAGGTCCCAGGACGGGGTAAACTCAGGTCCCGAAATGTCGACGAGCAACAGGTCGGCGGCACAGCCCACGGCGATCTCGCCGGTCACACCCTTGAGCCCGATCGCATCCGCCGCTCGGTGCGTGGCGTGATCGAGCCAGGTCCAGCCGCCGCGGGTGGAGAAATCGCCGACACCAAGGCCGAACGCAATGCGTTGCAGCGTTTCCGCGGCCTCGACCATGCGAAAAGCATCGCTGCGCGTGCCGTCGGTACCGATCGCAAAGCGGATACCGAGTTCGGCCATCATCTCGGCGGGCGCGACAGCGTTGCCCTTCCAGGTCGATGCCACTGGATTATAGGCAACCGCGGTGTCGGTGCGGGCGAGCAGGATCAGCTCGGACGGCGTCACCAGTGTCGAATGCGCGATCAGCACGTTGGGGCCGAGCGCCCCCGCCGCAGCAAGATGTTCGAGCGGCCGCAGGCCGCGCTCCACCAGCGAGCGCTCGACGGCGACCAAATGCTCGTTCACGTGGGTCTGAAAGATCGCGCCGGCCTCGCGCGCCATCTCTGAAATCCGGTGCAACATGAAGTCGCTTGCGACCTCCGGAATCGAGATCGCGAGCGAGGGATGCACGAGGCCATCCTCGTGAAAGGCGGCAAGATGCGCTTCGGCCGCGCGCAGAAGTGTGTCTCTGTCCCGGCCGCCGGCCGCGCCGCCGAGATCGTTACAGATGAAGCCGAGCACGCAGCGCAGTCCCGCTTCCTTTGTCGCCCGCGCTACTGCGGCGACGTCGGCGGCCGAGCGGGTGCCCGCATCGACCACCGCCGTAAAGCCGCCGCGCAGCGATTCCAGCGCGGCGAGCTTGCTGGCGAGATAGACGCCTTCGCCATCGAGCGAGCCTTCGAGCGGCACCCAGATGCGGCGGAAGATTTCGGACGGCTCACCGAAGGCAAGCGACTTGCCAAAGCTCTGCGTTAAATGATGGTGCGCGTCGATGAAGCCCGGCATGACGAGATGGCCGGGCAATTCGATCGCCTTTAGATCGGGATTGCTGGCAACGACAGCCTCACGCGGTCCAACCTCGGCGATGAGCCCGCCTCGCACCACAAGCGCCTGGCCGGCCTCGCTGCCGCCCTTCAGCAGCACGCGCTCGGGCGCGAGCAGGAGATCGGTACTGGAGAGAGGCTCGGAGCGAAGTTCAGTCATCAACAGGGTCCGCGCAACGCGCCGTCAGGACAGCTTTGGCGCGCTCGACGTCGCGTCAGGGGTTTCGGTCGCAACCTTGCTAGTGCCGATCTTCAGATGATGGAAGACGATGTTGAACAGCACCGCCGTCAGCGTGCCGGCCGCAAGGCCATTGCCGAGGATGAGCTGGGCGCTCTGCGGAAATTTGCTGTAGAGCCCGGGCACCAGGATCGGCAGCAGGCCCATCGCCAGCGCCGCCGCCAGCGTGAACAGATTGCCATGCTCGCCGAGATCGGTCTTGCGCAGGATGTCGATGCCCATCGCGGCGATCACACAGAACACGATGACCGCAGTGCCGCCGACGACCGGTCCCGGGATCGCATTGACCAATCGGCCGAGCGGCGCGAGCAGCGACAGCACGATCAGGATGACGCCGCCGGCCGCGGTGACGTAGCGCGAGCGGATGCCGGTCGCACGCACGATGCCGATATTCTCGCCACTGGTGATGATCAGCGAGGTGCCGAGGCAGCCGCCGACGAACGAGGCCAGCGCGTCGCCGCGGATGGTCTTCGGCACTTCCTTTTCGGGATCGATATCCTTGCCGACCACGTCGGCGATCGCGATGGTCTGGCCGGTCGCTTCCGCCATCGAGATCACACTGAAGACGATCAGCGGAATCGCGGCGACGAGATCGAAGGACGGGCGTCCGAACGGAAACAGCGTCGGCGCGCTGACGAGGGCGCCAGAGCCGACATCGGCAAGGCTCATCATGCCGCAGGCGGCCGCGACACAGCTCCCGGCAACGAGGCCGAGCAGCACGGCGAGCTGCCGCCACATGCCGCTCAGCACGCGCGCGAAGATCAGCGTGAAGGCGATGGTGGCGAGCGCGAGCAGTATGTTGGTCGGATTGGCGAAGGCCGGACTGTTCGGCTGCCCGGTGATGATGCCGCCATAGATCTTGACCAGGTTGACCGCGACCAGAAGCAGAATCGCGCCGATGACGAGCTTAGGAAAGAATTTCAGGCAGCGCGCAAAGACGGGAAGAATGATGAAATAGGCTACCGCCGTCAGCAGCACGGCGCCGGAAGCGGTGGCGAGATTGGTCTGCTGCGCGATGGTGAGGAAAATCACGATCGGCGCGCCACCGGGCACCATGATGAACGGCAGCCGCGCACCAAAGCCGGCCGGACCGAAACTCTGCATGAGCGTGCCGAGCCCGCAGATCAGGAAAGTGGCGCTGATCAAGTTCAACGTGAGGTCGGGCGTGAAGTTGAGCGCGCGGCTCACCAGGAAAGCGGCCGTGATCGGCGAAGCGGCCATGACCAGCACATGTTGCAGGCCGAACAGGAACAGTTGCGGCGGCGGCAAGATCTCGTCGACGGGCTGGACCTTCGCTGTCGTCTCGCTCATCCGCCGCTCCCCCTCTCGATACCGCCCCTCGCCATGCTTTTTGGCATGCAATCACTATGCCGCCCGGCCCGGGCGTCCGCTACTCTTTCCGGCCTATTCCGATGAGGCAGGCACAGCTTCGCGTTCCCGCGGCGCACGCGCCCGAGGCTTGGAAAGCAGGCCCTCTCGAAAAGGAGGGCGCAGGGAATGCCGGATGCGCAACGCAGCCGCAGCCTTGCGTGCAAATGAAGAAAGCACGCAAGCAAGTCACCACAGGTACGCCGAAACGATCCGGCACTCCCTGCGCAATGGTTTTACGGCGTATCTCGCGCTCTCCCCGGTGTGCCGGGCTTTTTAGCCACCGTCGCCTCGCGCGGCGTGTCGGACCGAAGGGCCGGCATCGCCAACGCGCAAGGCTTGACACCAGCGTCGGGGTGCCAGGACCACACGATTTTGTCGTCCGCTTGATCGCCACTCGTCCAGCGCCGATCACGCGTCCATCGCATCCCGCCGCAACGTCCGTGACGACGCGTACGCCCCTTGCGAGGCGGGATGCAGGATTAGAACCATGATTTCCGATTTTCGTAAATAGAAAATTTCGGGCGCGAGGGGCTGAGCCGGGCTAAACGGCTTGAGCAGCAGACGAAATTAGTTTTTATGCGCGAGCGATTTTGCCGAGTGCAGACACGTTTTCGCTCGCGGCGAAGATCCAAATCGCGCAACTGATTTGCCCGACGGGCAAATCAGTTGGCGTTGAGACAAAGATGAATTGTAGGGTGGGCAAAGGCGCGCTTGCGCCGTGCCCACCATCACGCGCAGTGCTCTGGAATGGTGGGCACGCTGCGCTTTGCTCACCCTACAGTCTTTGCCCACCCTACGACCTTGCCTGGGACGACGAACTATTTCGGTGCCGGCGCGTAGCCGTCCGTCAGTGTTTGCATGAACGCGACCAGCGCGTCCTCCTCCGGCACGGTCAGGCCCAGATTGCCGGTCTTGCTCTTGTTCATGTTCTCGGTGGTCTCCGGCGCCGGCCAGCAAGTCGTGCCCTCGCGCGGATCGTGCGGTCCGCAGCGCGGCAGCACGTCGCGCGTATTGTAGAAATGGACGATCTCTTTCAGGCTCTTGAAGTAGCCGTTGTGGCCGTATGCCTTGACGAAGTCGGGCGACGGCCGCTTGTCGACATTGCGCAGTGTCGGGACCTGGAATCTGCCGCGGGTTTGCGACGCCAGGGGCTTCCAGCGCGAGTCGACAGCCGAAGGCTGGCTCAGCGGATGGCCGTTGGCGATGAAGCCGCCGACGCCGAGATCGACGAACGACGCACCGCTCTTGTTGGCGACATAGCCAGATTGATCCGGCTCGCCTTCGGCATAGTAAGGCAGGTCGGGATTGGCGGGCGTTCCGATGTTGCTCGCGGTGAAATCGGTGAAAAGCGGATCTTCGCCCGGTCCGCCGTCGCGATGGCAATCGTTGCACTTCGCCTTGCCGCGAAACAGCTCATATCCTTGCTGCTCCTGCGGCGTTAACTGAGCCTTCCCGGCCTGCACGGCATCGTATTTCGAGGAGAAAGCCGTGACCTCGTGCGACGCCTCATAGCCCGCGATCGATTGCGCCATCTGGTCGAATGTGGCGGCGGCCCGGCCGCGATCCACCTTGCTCAGATGGACGGGCGCCGGATCGTTGGGCGGCGGCGGACCAGGCGTGTTGCAGACTTGCTCGACATCGGCCGGCCAGTCGATCGAAAATGCTTGCGCACCCCACACGGCTTCGAACAGGCCGCGATAGGGTCGCTGCGAGGCGCGATACACCGAGCATGCGATGTCAGACAGCCCCATCTCGACCGGGTTGACCGGCGGACCTTCGGCCTGCTCGGCGGCGGGATTGCCGAGACGCCGCCCGGTCGCGCGCATGTCCCAGAAGTTGCCGCCCACCAGATCGCCCTGCCCCTCATTGTAGTGCAGCACCGGCGCAAGCGGCGCATAGGTGTGGGTCTGCGGCTTGCGTTCGCTGAAACGGGTGCGAACAGAACCGGGGTATGAGCCGGTGGTCCGATTGAGCTCCGAAATCGGCCCGGTGAAGCCGGTCTCCGGCATGTGGCAGAATGCGCAGGCCTCGTTGCGATTGACCGAGAGCTCCTTGTCGAACAGCATCAGTTTGCCAAGCAGCTCGATCTGCTGGACCTGATTATCCGGCGCGGACGTCAGGCGCTTCAACGTATCGGCTTCGATCCGGTCTATCTCGGCTACGACACGATCGATCTCGGCAAGAGCGGCCGGCGAAAACGGCTCCGAAGCATTCGCCGCGAGGAGAACGGAGGTCGCCGTCAGCATAGAGGCAACGGCGGCGCAAATGCCGATCCCGCTTCGGATGCCCAAACCGGAAATTGGCATCGATGTTCTCCTACGCCTAAGCTGCGCGCGAGCGGCCGATCGCATGTTTCGTTATACTGCGCCCACAGCACCCGGGACAGGTGCCCTCTTGATCGCTGCGGAATCAGGCCTTACGGCGGCAGCTTCCGCATCCAGCCCACGATCGCATCGACCACGGCCTGGGGTTGCTCGGGGATCAGCGCGTGACTGGCGTCCGGGATTACGGCGATGGCGACGCGGTCACCGAATTCATCCCGCATCTCGTTCGACATCGAGGCCGGCTTGAACGGATCGTTCGCGGCTTGCACGTCGAGCAGGGGCACGTTGCCGCCCGACCACCACTCGGACTGTTTGGTCGCACGGCCTGCGGCGGCTTCGGCTTCATCCGCCGCAGGGTACCAGCCGTTCAACCAAACGCTTGCATCATGGCCGGGCGCGAAAAAAGCCATGCGCAGATATTTCAAGCGCTCGTCATCCGGCAGATTGATATCGCCCGCCAGCCTTACGGCTTCGGACAATTCCTTCGCGCCGGCAAAGCCGTTCGGATAGGCCTTTGCGGCGGCGGCGACGATCACGACACCGCGCACGAGGGCGGGATCGTCGACCGCGGTCATCCGCGCGACCCAATTGCCGAAGGCGTGTCCGACGATCACCGCGGGGCCAGAGCCCTCATGCTTGATTACCTCCGCCACATCGCGGGCAAAATCATGCAAGGTGAGATCCTTCATCGGCCCGGCGCTGCCGCCGGCCCCGCGCGGCTGCGGCCGCAATACGCGAAAGCCGGCCTGCGCAATACCGGCCGCGAGCGCATCGAAATCCTCCGAGCCGCGGCCGCGCGAGGGCAAGAGCACGACGAGCGGCCCCTGGCCTTCGGCGATCACATTGAGGCATACGTTGTCATAGACAACGGCGATGTACGTGCGCTGTGGCTCGGCCGCAGCAGCGCCGATCGTCAGGAGAGATGCTGAGACGATCGCAAGAAAGAGACGGACCAACACGGGAACCTCGCTGGTTGCAGGGCCCGGTATATTGGCACGTCTATTGTTGCAAGGGTGTGGCCGCCGGTGAAACCGGAGGCCGGTATCAATAGCTTAGCGCGCGGCGAGGTGCTGGTGGCGCGGCGACAGGATGGCGATCTGGGCCGGCGAGGCCAGCATGCCCGCAACCGTCAGGTTGGCAGCCGGCGCGCGCTCTTGCACGCCTGCGCCACCCAGCACCTGAACCTGTACCGGCGTGATCGGAAGCGATTTCATCTCGAAGGACGGCCGCTCCGCAGCCATCACGATGGCGCTGGTGGCCATGGAAAGGCCCGCGGTCGCGGCAATCACAGCGGTCGCAACGACCGCGCCCACAGCCGCAATCGACAAAATAACCCGCATTTCAAATCTCCTTAACAAGTCGTGAATTGCTGATTTGTCGCGGTGGGGTGGCCAGAGGTTCTGGCGAAAAATGCCGATTTTCGGCCCTCAGCCGGGCCTGGCGGCCGTTCCCGTAGTCTGCCGGAATGCCGATTGGCGTCGGTCTTGCATAGCCTTTGGAGGCTGCTGAGGCGCTGATTCGTCGTCCTTCTGCCTGCCGTCCAATGGCGGCAGGCAGATCACGATTGGTTGCGCGTTCGCGGCCGGATCGAAACCCGCGAAGAGAAACGATGATTACGACAAAACGCGCTGCACTCCTGCTCAGCCTGATCTGGCTTGCCACGCCGGCGCATGGTCGCGACGACGGCCGCTACGCTAACTCGCCGCTGAAACCGTGGTTCGAAAGCCTGCACAGCGGATTCGGACAATGCTGCTCCGACGCCGACGGCTATGTCGTTACCGATGCGGATTGGGAATCCGATCATGGGCACTATCGCGTGCACATCGACGACGAGTGGGTGGATGTGCCCGACGAGGCCGTCCTCACGCAGCCGAACAAGATCGGCCGCACCATCGTGTGGAAGCATTATCTCGACGGCCACCCGAAGGTACGCTGCTTCATGCCCGGCAGCATGACGTAAGCGGCGCTGCGTTTGCGGTCAGGCGTGACGGAGGTCACGGTCGCACCCCAGGCGGCGCGCGAAGCCTCGTCCGAGACCGAACGCGAAGACCTTTCGCGCCGACGGAGAGCGAGAGACCTGCGGGTCTGACGCGCCGGAGAAGGACGATGATCGCGAGAAACCACATACGCGCTGCACGCTATCGCGCGCTCGCGCTGACCGAGAAGGATCAGGCCAGGGCCAACCTGCTTGACCGTCTTGCCGGGGAAGCCGAGCACGGCGTGCTTTGCACCGTCAGGCATCTTCGCCTGGTGTACAGTGCGGAGGGCGCGACGCTGGCGCCATCTATCGACGCCAGCTCCGAATTCAACTCCGCGGTCGCGGCACCCATGATCTGATGCGCCGGCTCGCTGCCAGCGGCGGTCTGCTCGACCGTAACGATTGACGACTCACGTCACCGGCGCGGGATTGAACAGCGTCAGATCGTTGTGGATGCCCCAGCGATCCGACCACGGCTTGGTGCGGCCGCTGGCGACGTCGAGGATCAGGCGGAACAGTTCCCAGCCGGTTTCCTCGATCGTCATCTCGCCGGTCGCGATGCGGCCCGCATCGAAATCGATCAGATCCTTCCAGCGCCGCGCCAACTCGCTCCGGGTCGCAACCTTGATCACGGGCGCGGCCGCAAGCCCATAGGGCGTGCCGCGGCCGGTGGTGAACACCTGCAAGGTCATGCCGGAGGCGAGCTGCAATGTACCGCAGATGAAATCGGACGCGGGCGTTGCCGCGAACAGCATGCCCTTCTGCCGCGCCTTCTCGCCGGGGGCGAGCACGCCTGCGATCGGGCTGGAGCCGGATTTGACGATCGAGCCCAGTGATTTTTCGACGATGTTGGCGAGACCGCCCTTCTTGTTGCCGGGCGTGGTGTTGGCGCTGCGGTCAGCGCCGCCGCGGGCGAGATAGGCATCGTACCAGGCCATCTCGCGGATCAGCGCACGGCCGACGTCCTCATTGATGGCGCGGCGCGTGAGCAGCTGGATGGCGTCGCGCACCTCGGTGACTTCCGAGAACATCACGGTGGCGCCGGCGCGCACCAGCAGATCAGCGGCAAAGCCGAGCGCGGGATTGGCGGTGACGCCGGAGAACGCATCGCTGCCGCCGCATTGCAGACCGATCACGAGATCGGAGGCCGGGCAGGTTTCACGCTGGCGCTTGTTGAGCACCTTCAGCCGCACTTCGGCCTGGGTCATGATGGCATCGACGATGGCGCCAAAGCCGTCAAAGGCTTCGTCCTGCATGCGCACGATGGCGTCGCTCACACCTTCGGGCACGAGGCGCTCTGGGCTGAGCTTCTCGCAGCCGAGGCCGATCACCAAAATCTCGCCGCCGAAATTCGGATTGAGCGCGAGATTTTGCAGCGTGCGGATCGGCACGACCGCGTCGGGCGCAGTGATGGCGACGCCGCAACCGTAAGCATGCGTGATCGGCACCACGTCGTCGACATTGGGATATTTCGGTAGGAGCTCGCCGCGGATCTTCTTGATTGCGTATTCCAGGGTGCCGCGCACGCATTGCACCGAGGTCGATATCCCCAGGATGTTCTTGGTGCCGACCGAGCCGTCCGGATTGCGGAAGCCCTCGAAGGTGAAACCTTCGAGCGGCGGCAACGGCGCGGGAACGGCGGTCGAAATCTCGAGCTTGTCGAGCGACGGCGCCTCGGGCATGCGAATGCGCGCTTCATCGACCCATTCGCCGGCCGCGATGCGCGAGACGGCATAGCCGATCACCTCGCCATAACGGACGATCTCTGCGCCTTCCTCGATGTCGCTGAGCGCGGTCTTGTGGCCCTGCGGCACGAAGGCGCGGAGCGCCAGGCCGCAGGGAAAGCGCGTGCCGGCCGGCAGGCCGAAATCATTGACGACGATCGCGACATTGTCGCGCGCGTTGAGCTTGATGTAGCGCGGCTCGTCGGTCACCACTTCTCGCTTGCCCATCGTCGCGTCTCCTTCGATCTAAACCCTCATGGTGAGGAGGCGCGCAGCGCCGTCTCGAACCATGCAGTCCCGCCGGTGGCCTCATCCTTCGAGACGCGGCCTACGCGGCTCCTCAGGATGAGGGGATAGAGCCCTCAACCCGGATTGATATACGCGGTTTTCACCGTCGTGTAGAACTCCCGTGCATAGGCGCCCTGCTCGCGTGCGCCGTAACTTGAGCCTTTGCGGCCGCCGAACGGCACGTGATAATCGACGCCGGCCGTCGGCAGGTTGACCATCACCATGCCGGCCTCGCTGTTGCGCTTGAAGTGCGAGGCGTATTTCAGGCTGGTGGTGCAGACGCCGGCAGCGAGGCCGAATTCAGTGTCGTTGGCGATCGCCAGCGCCTCGTCGTAGTTCTTGGCGCGGATCACGCACGCGACGGGCCCGAAAATCTCCTCACGCGCGATGCGCATGTTGTTGTTGGCTTCGGTGAACAGCGCCGGCTGCAAATAGAAGCCCGGCGTCTCGCGACTGAGCAGCTCGCCGCCCCAATGCAGTTTTGCGCCCTCGTCCTTGCCGATCTTGAGATAACGCAAATCCTGGTCGAGCTGGCTCTGGTCAACGACCGGGCCGACATGCACGCCGGGCTTGAGCGCATCATCCACCGAAAGGCCCTTCAGCCGCTCGGTCATGGCGTCGACGAAGCGGTCATGAATGCCCGCGGTGACGATCAGCCGCGAGGACGCTGTGCAGCGCTGGCCGGTGGAGAAATAGGCGCCGTTGACGGCGACTTCGACGGCGACCTTGAGGTCGGCGTCGTCGAGCACGACGAGCGGGTTCTTGCCGCCCATTTCAAGCTGGAATTTCTTCATCGGCTCCGAGGTGACGCAGGCCTGCGCGAGCTTGCGGCCCGTCGCGACCGAGCCGGTGAAGGAAATCGCGCTCACGTCTTTATGCTCGATCATGGTCTGGCCGACCACCGAGCCCGGGCCGACCACAAGATTGAACACGCCGGTCGGGATGCCCGAGCGGGTGATGATCTCGGACAGCGCATGCGCCGAGCCCGGCACCAGCTCGGCCGGCTTGAACACCACGGTGTTGCCGTAGCAGAGCGCGGGCGCGATCTTCCAGGCGGGGATCGCGATCGGGAAATTCCAGGGCGTGATCAGGCCGACGACGCCGAGCGCCTCGCGCGTGATCTCGACATCGAGGCCGGGACGCACGGACGCGCCCTTCTCGCCCATCATCCGCAGCGCCTCGCCGGCGAAGAACGCAAAGATCTGCCCCGCACGCGCGACCTCGCCGATGCCTTCCGGCAGCGTCTTGCCTTCCTCGCGCGCGAGCAGGCGGCCGAGCTCGTCCTTGCGTGCCAAAATCTCGGCGGAAATCTTGTTCAGCGCGTCATAGCGCTCCTGCGGCGTCGAACGCGACCAGGCGGGAAACGCCGCCTTCGCCGCGGCGATGGCCTTTTCGGTCTGCGCCCTGTCGGCCTTGGCGTATTCGCCAACGACATCCTTGGTGTTGGAGGGATTAATGTCGCGGGTGATGCTCACCCCGTCGACCCATTCGCCGCCGATGAAATTCTTCAGAGCTACGGTCATGCGTTCCTCCGTCTTATTGTTAGCGAACCAAACATCTTAGCGAACTAGACTTGGGCGTTTGTCGTCAAAGGTCCAGCCCGGGATCAGGAATTGCATCGCAATCGCGTCATCGCGGGCGCCGAGGCCATGCTGCCGATAGAGCGCGTAGGCCGCGTCGATTGCCTTGCGGTCGATCTCGATGCCAAGGCCGGGGGAATCGGGCACCGCGATCTTGCCGCCCTTGATCTGCAGCGGCTCTTTCGTCAGCGCCTGGCCATCCTGCCAGATCCAGTGGGTGTCGATCGCGGTGACCTTGCCGGGTGCGGCGGCGCCGACATGGGTGAACATCGCCAGCGAAATGTCGAAATGATTGTTGGAATGCGAGCCCCACGTCAGCCCGTTGTCGCGGCAGGTCTGCGCCACCCGCACCGAGCCCTGTAGGGTCCAGAAATGCGGATCGGCCAGCGGGATGTCGACGGCGCCAAGCCGCAGCGCATGCGAAAGCTGACGCCAATCGGTCGCGATCATGTTGGTCGCCGTCGGCAAGCCTGTGGCGCGGCGGAACTCCGCCATGATCTCGCGGCCCGAGAAGCCGGCTTCAGCGCCGCAGGGATCCTCGGCATAAGCGAGGATGCCATGCATGTCCTTGCAGAGCCGGATCGCATCTTCGAGCAGCCAGCCACCGTTGGGATCGAGCGTCACCCGCGCATTCGGAAAGCGCTTGGCGATCGCGGTGACGGCTTCGATCTCGTCTTCGCCGTGGAGCACGCCGCCCTTCAGCTTGAAATCGGCGAAGCCGTAATGATCCTGCGTCGCCTCGGCGAGGCGGACGATCGATTCAGGCGTCATCGCTTCCTGATGGCGCAGGTTGAACCAGGCCGGCTTGCCGGTCTCGCCTTCGACGTAAGGAAGGTCAGTCTTGCTGATATCGCCGACGAAGAAGAGATAGCCGAGCGTCTCGACATGCGCGCGCTGCTGGCCTTCGCCGAGCAGGGCAGCCACCGGCAGCGACAGATGTTGACCGAGCAGATCGAGCAGCGCGGATTCCACAGCTGTCACCGCATGGATCATGATGCGGAGATCAAACGTCTGCTTGCCGCGGCCGCCGGCATCGCGGTCGGCGAACTTCTGGCGCATCGAGGCGAGGATATTGTTGGCGGCGCCGATCCTCTCACCGACCACGAGCGGACGCGCGTCTTCCAGCGTCTGCCGGATCTTCTCGCCGCCCGGCACCTCACCGACACCGGTGTGGCCGGAATTATCCGTGAGGATAACGATATTGCGGGTGAAGAACGGCGCATGCGCACCGCTCAGATTGAGGAGCATGCTGTCGCGGCCGGCGACGGGAATGACCTCCATCGCCATGACGACCGGCGCGCCGGAAAAGCCGGCACGGATCGCGTCCTGGACCATCTGCTCCTCCCTTTTGTTGTCGCGGCTTTTTGTTATTCCGCCGCCTGCATCACCGATGTCGCCGACGACAGCTTGGCGACCAGCGCCGACAGCTCCGCCATTTCGGCCGCGGTGAGATCGGTGAGCGGCGGGCGGACCGGACCGGAATCACGACCGATCACCTTCATGCCGGCCTTGATGATGGAGACCGCATAACCCTTCTTGCGGTTGCGGATCGCAATCAACGGCAAGATGAAATCCTTCAGCCCCGCATGAATCACCTTGTGATCCCGACGGCGCACCGCGGCATAGAACTTCGTGGCAAATTCCGGCACGAAGTTGAACACGGCGGACGAATAGGTTGTCACGCCCATGTCGAGATAGGGCAGCGCGAAGGTTTCGGCGGTCGGAAGTCCGCCGACGTAGGTGAGACGATCGCCGAGCTTGGTGTAGACACGGGTCATCAGCTCGATGTCGCCGATGCCATCCTTGTAGCCGACGAGGTTCGGGCAGCGCTCGGCGAGCCGCGCCACCGTGTCCGGCTGCAGGATCGCGTTGTCGCGGTTATAGACGATGACGCCGATCTTCACGGAAGCGCAGACCGCTTCGACATGGGCGGCAAGCCCGTCCTGTTCGGAATGGGTGAGATAAGGAGGCAGCAGCAACAGGCCGTCGGCGCCGGCCTTCTCGGCACCGACAGCGATCTCGCGCGCAATTGCCGTGCCATAGCCGGTGCCGGCCAGCACGGGCACGCGGCCCTTGGTCTCCTCGACCGCGACCTTGACCACGTGCGGCACTTCGGTCGGGGTCAGCGAGAAGAACTCGCCGGTGCCGCCGGCCGCGAACAGGCCCGCGACGTCATAGCCGCAGAGCCAGTCCATGTTGGAACGATAGGTCGCTTCGTCAAAGGAATAGTCTGATTTGAACGGCGTCACCGGGAAAGACAGGAGGCCGGAGCCGATCTTGCTCGCCATCTCCTGCGGGGTCATCTTGCTCATCGCGCCACTCCCTGATCTTCGGCTGTGTTTCGAGGAGGCGCGGAGCGCGCATCCATGGCAATCTTTGTAGAAGCGTGTTCGATGCGCGTCCAAGCCAAACGCGGTATCAACTGATGCATAAACAGCATCAATGATCGGAGGCGCCCTTTGCCGCGAGCTCGCCCGCGAGTTCGACCAATGACGGCAGCAGCGGATTCTCGTCCTCGCGCCGCCACACCATGAACAATTCCACCGGCGTCGCGTTCCGCAGCTTCAGCGGCCGTAGCCTCACATCGGCGATCTTCAGGTTAGCGGCGGCCGCGGGCACGATCGCAACGCCAAGGCCGGCGCGCACCATCGCCAGAATGGAATGGATCTGGCCGACCTGCTGCACATAGCGCGGAAGGATGTCGGCCTGCGTGAACAACGCCACCACGAGATCGTGGAAGTAACGCGACTCATAGGGCGAATACATCACGAAGGGCTGGCCGTCGAAATCCTTCACCGACAGCGTCTCGCGCGCGGCGAGCGGATGCTTCTTCGGGATCGCAGCGAGCAGCGGCTCGGCCAGCACGCGCCGTGTCGCGAGCTCCGGCCGCGCGATCGGCGGCCGCAACAGGCCGGCATCGATCTGGCCGGAGCCGAGCGCTTCGAGCTGTTCGCCCGACACCATTTCCTTCAGCGAGAAGTCGACTTCTGGCAGCCGGGCCCGGCAGGCCGAGATCAGATCGGGCAGGAAGCCGTAGGACGCAGCGGCGGTGTAGCCGATCTTGAGCGAGCCGCTCTTGCCGAGCGCGATGCGGCGCGCGACCTGCGAGGCGGTCTCGGCCAATTTGAGGATGCGCCGCGCCTCGGGGAGAAAGCTGCGGCCGGCCGGCGTCAGCTTCACCGAGCGGCTGGTGCGTTCCAGCAGCGGCGCGTCGATGATGTGCTCCAGCACCTGGATCTGCCGCGACAGCGGCGGCTGGGTCATGTTGAGCCGCGCCGCCGCACGACCGAAGTGCAGCTCTTCTGCCACCGTGACAAAACAGCGGAGCTGGTTCAGGTCGAACATCGATACAGGTCCTGAATGGACGCGACGCCTATTTGGCATTTCTAGCATCGATCTCTCCCAAAACAAAGACGGCGGCCGATCGGAAACCGGCCGCCGTTCTGGTGACGCCTACGCATGCGGAGTTCGCTCTACGCCGCCTGCAACTGCACCCGCTTGATCTCGCCGACAATGAAGAGATAGGCGATCGCGGCGACCAGCGCGTTGAGGCCGACGAACACCAGGGCACCGTTGAACGAGCCGGTGCCGGCCAGGATGTAACCGATGATGATCGGCGTGGTGATGCTGGAGAGATTGCCGAACATGTTGAACAGGCCGCCGGTCACGCCGCCGGCTTCCTTGGGCGAAGTGTCCGACACCACCGCCCAGCCGAGCGCACCGATGCCCTTGCCGAAGAAGGCGAGCGCCATGAAGCCGACCACCAGCGCCTGCCCGTCGACATAGTTGCAGCCGATGATCGCCATCGACAGCAGCATGCCGCCGACGATCGGGATTTTCCGCGCGGCAGTGAGCGATCCCGTCCGCTGCAGGATGTAGTCGGAGATCACACCACCGAGCACACCGCCGATGAAGCCGCACAGCGCCGGCAAGGTCGCGACAAAACCGGCCTGCAGGATCGAGAGCCCGCGCTCCTTGACGAGATAGACCGGAAACCAGGTCAGGAAGAAATAGGTCAGCGTGTTGATGCAATACTGGCCGAGATAGATGCCGAGCATCATGCGGTTGGAAAGCAGCTGGCGGATGTGGTCCCATTTGGGGCCGCTGCCGGCTGCCTTCTCATCCTTCGGCGCATCCATATCGACCAGCGCACCGCCCTCGCTGATGTAATCGAACTCGGCCTCGTTGACGGCGGGATGTTCCTTCGGGCCGTACATGGTCCTGATCCAGAGCAGGCCCATCAGCACGCCGAGGACACCCATCACAAAGAACACGTAGCGCCAGCCGAAATCATGGGCGATCCAGCCCATCAGCGGCGCAAAAATCACAGTTGCGAAATACTGCCCGGAATTGAAGAAGGCGGACGCGGTGCCGCGCTCATTGCCGGGAAACCAGGCCGCGACGATGCGGGCATTGGCCGGAAACGACGGCGCTTCGGCAAAACCCACCATCAGGCGCAGCGCGAACAGCACGGCAACAGCGGTAAAGCCCGAGAAGAAGCCGATCCAGCCCTGCATGAACGTGAACAGCGACCAGATCATGATGCTGAAGGCATAGACCCAGCGCGAACCGAAGCGATCGAGCAGCCAGCCGCCCGGCACCTGGGCCACCACATAGGACCAGCCGAAGGCGGAGAAGATGTAGCCCATCGCGATCGGATCGAGATGCATCTCCTTCGACAGCGCGGCGCCGGCAATCGACAGCGTGGCGCGGTCGGCATAATTGACCGTCGTGACCAGGAACAGCATCGTCACGATGAAAAGCCGGACGCGGGACCTTTTTGCCTCCGCAACGGACACGACGGCGCTCATGGCGCGCACCTCCCTGGATCAGAAATTGTTTCCTCTGGACCCATTCCTTAATGAAAGGTGAAGATGCCGTCCAAGCCGAATGGGGTATGGATCGATGCAAATTTTGTATTGATCGCGGGTGCGGGAAATTCGTGGTCGCACATTGCCTGTTTGCGCAAAATCGCTTCAACCACACGATTGGCCACGCAGGGATGCCAATTTCGCATTTGTCCGGCACTTAGGCTCAAGGTATATCGCCATAGCTTCTTCTCTCACTTGAAGAGGCTCAAATGAACGATCTTTATACGTGGTTCTCGCACCAGCATCACGGCTTGCGAGCCTTCCGGAACTTCCAGCAAAAATTGGAAAGCTTGAGCAGGGACGAGCCCGAGCAGCGCGGCTTGTACCGGCTGCTGAGCGGCCTCGTCGGCAGCTACATCGAGATGTTCGATGAAGAGCCGCTGCCGGTCGCGGTTGCTGATCGTGCCCACGAGCGGCTGCTGGAACTATTGGCTGATCTCGACCCGCAGGCGAACCCGGCGCGACGTCTCGCCGACATCAATCGCGTTGCAGCAACCGACCTATTGCATTGATCGCCGCCCGATCGCTGGCCTGCTGACGGGGCCCGCCTCGCGCTGCATCATGCCACGCCGCCTCACCTCTCGCGCACGCCGTTGTGAAGAGGAAGTGTCGCCTCGTGCGTAACGGAGCGCGCAAATCGTCCGAAGAGCAGGTCACGCACGCCATCGACGGAGAAACATCATGAACCTGGCAAAACCATCCTTCCACATCGCCGAGCAAGGCGGCGGATCCTATTGGGCGCTCGCAATCCTGCGCTGGGTCATGGTCGTCATCTTCATCTCGTTCGGCATGCAGAAATTCACGCTGCAATCGGCCCAGGGCATCGCGCAGTTCATCGTCAACAGCCCGTTCATCTCCTGGCTGTCGGTGTTCGGCCTTCGCGGCGAGGCTTACTTTCTCGGCGTAGCCGAGTTTGTCATCGCGGCGCTGCTCATCGCCGGCGCCTTCAGCCCGATCCTGTCCGCCGCCGGTGCGTTGATGGGCGTCGTTACCTTTGCGGTCACCTGGTCGTTCTTCTTCACGACGCCGGGCGTGGTGAAATGGAGCTGGTCGACCGATCCGATCGCCTGGAACCTGACCGGCGAGTTCATCTTCAAGGACATCGTCCTGTTCTGCGTCTGTCTGGTGCTGCTGCTCGCCTCACTGCCAGAATCGTTGGTCAAGTTGCGCAAGGCCTGACACTCAGCCGCGGTCGCCGAACAGATCGAGCGTGATCGATCGGAGCCAGCGGTGTGCGGGATCGCGATGCGACCGCTCATGCCAATATTGGGCGATCTCGATACGCGGCAGCGACACCGGCGTCCGGAACACCGACATGCCGAGCGGCTTGGCGACGAGCGTCGCGAGATTGGCCGGCAACGTCGCCACGCCATCGGTTTGCGACGCCACGATTGCGCCTGCAATGAAGCTCGGCACCTGCAACAGGATGTTGGACGGCGCGATCGCGCGTGTCAGCACGCGCTGCGTCTCCAGATGCGCCGCATGCCCCGTCTCGGATGCCGTGATCAGGATATGCTGCTCGCCGAGAAAGCCCCTGCGGGTGCGAGCCTCGGCCGCGCGCGGATGTCCGCGCCGCACGACGCTCGCATAACCGTCGGAATAGAGCCGCTGCACGCGCAGGTGACCGGCGGCTCCCGGGAAGGCACCGAGCGCGAGATCGGCCTCGCCGGACTCCAGCTTCAGCGCGAAGTGGCGGGAGTCGAACGGTAGCGCCCGCACCTTGATGTTGCGAGCAATGTCGGCAAGGCGAGCAACGAGCGGCGGCAGGAAGCGCACCATGCCGACGTCGGTCACGAGAAGACTGAAGGTCTTCTCGGATTTTCCGGGATCGAACGGCACCCGCTGCTGCTGGAGGCTGTCGGCCATTTCGAGCAGCTTGCGGATCTGTGCCGACATCTCCACGGCGCGTGTCGTCGGCTGCACGCCGCGACCGCGGCGGACCACGAGCGGATCGTCGAAGCGGGTCCGCAGCCGGCGCAGCAATTTGCTGATCGCCGGCTGGCTGGTCTCGAGCGCTTGCGCAGCGCCGGTGATGCTGCCTTCGCGGATCAGCGCGTCGAGCACCCTGAGATCACGGAAGTCGATCTCCCCATATTCCCGTTTGGGCATATGAAACATTCCTTCTTCGGCATGGATGATTGATCGCCTTTTGCTATCCTGCCGTCAAAGGAAAACCGGCGGCCCTGCCGGCCGCCGTACCCCGCGATGGAGCGAAACATGACGAAATTCGTGATCGAATCGCATTTCCGCCTGCAGGAATGGGTCGCCGAGGAGAAGGGTTATTTCCGCGCCGAGGGACTCGACTATGAATTCCGCGAGCTGATCCGCTCGACCGAGGGCCAGCACCACAACAAGGTGAATGAAGGCGCCTTCCAGAGCATCGAGAAGGGACGCAAGGCCGACGTCAGCTGCGCCTGTCACTGGACCGTCAACGTCGCGGCGTCCAACGGCCACGCCAAGCTCTACGCCGACGTCTACTCGGTCGCGCCGTCAGGCATTTTCGTAGCAGTGGATTCGAAAGTCCGCACACCCGCCGATCTCGCCGGCGTTCCCATCTCCGTCGGCTTCCAGTCGGGCAGCCATTACTCGACGATCCAGGCACTCGAGCAGTATCTCGCGCCAAACGAGATCAACCTGACCTTCGAGGATGGCATGCTGTTCCGGCGGATGGAGCTGTTATTCGAGGGCAAGAGCCAGGCCGCCGCGCTGTTCAACGGCCCTTATTATCTTGCCGAGCAGCTCGGCTACCGGAAGATCATCGACACCACGTTCATGATCGCCTCCATGATCAACGGCGATCCGGCGCCGGAAGATATCAAGCGCTACTTCCGTGCCTTGAAGCGCGCCCAGCGCGATATCGATCTGCGTCCGGAGCTCTACACCCACTACTACAAAAGCGAATTTCCCGACCGCTTCCACGCGATGATGGATACAAGGCGCTGGGGACCGGGCGAGCGGATCGTGTTCGAGCCGTATTCGCGGGAAGTCTACGAGCAATCGTTCGAATGGATCGAGAAGCACGGCATCTTCGAAGCCGGCAAGATGGGGGACGGCAGCTACGACAGGGCGACGGTCAGGCTTGGCGCCGTCTGAGCCTTGAGGCGCTGGAGCGGTCCGGCGAATCTACTTCTTCAGCCGCTTGAAGCGGACGCTCTTGCCGTCCGGCAGGCGGGTCGCGACATAGCCGCCATCCAGGCAGGCCTCGCGCTGCGGCATCTTCTCCTGAGGGCTGCGCAAGCTGTCCCACCACGAGGCACGCTGCGCCGCACGCGGCAATGCGGCATCGATGATCTCCTCGATCTGCTCGTAGCTCAGCACGAGCTCCGGCAAGCTCTGCTTTTTAAGATAATCGCGCAGCGCGCCGTAATCATTCACCCTTATCTGCTCCGTATATTTTCCGCGACGTTTGGGCTCACCCAAATCGCAGCCCCGGAAAGAAACCGTTAACCGATCGGCGCCCCGTTGTCCCCAAACTTAAGCCGACTTCAATATTTCCGGCGCATGCAGGGGGATTGGGAGCAGACGCATGCGATTTGGGCGGAGGAAAGTCGAGGGCGATCGGCCCTGGCGGATATCGGCAAAACTGCTGATCGTCTCCTCCGTGGTCACCGTGATCGGCTTTTCCGCCATCTGCGCCAATGTCATGCTGAACATGCGCCGCGGCGAGGAAGTTTCCGCGCGGCAATCGCTGGAGAATCTCGCCTCCAGCATCGATGCCGATATCAGCCGCAACATCGAGGTCTATGACCTGTCGCTGCGCGCAGTCGCCAGCAACATGGTGATGCCGGAGATCAAGGACGTCTCCAAGCCGATCCGGCACCTCATCCTGTTCGATCATGCGGCAACCGCGAGGCACTTCGGCGCGATCGAGGTGTTCGACGCGACGGGCAAGCTGACCGTGGACGCCTCAACGCTCGATCCCTTGCCCGAGAACCGTGCCGAGGAAGAGTATTTCACGGTCCATCGCGACAATCCTGACGCGGGCCTCTTCATCAGCCGGCCGATCCTGCATCGCGGCGCCTATGCGATCGTGCTGAGCCGGCGCATCACCGGCCCCGACGGCAGTTTTCAGGGCGTGGTCGCGGGCTCGCTGCGCTTCACCTACTTCCATGAGCTGTTCGGCCGGCTGCAGCTCGGCGAAGGCGATACCATCTGCGTGCTGCGCGCCGACCGCACCATCATCATGCGCCGTCCATTCGATCTCGACGTCATCGGCAAGAAGCTCGGCGACATGCCGCGCGGCAAGCAGCCGACCATGGGAAGGGGCAGTACGTTCTCCGGCGTGGGCCCCGTCGACGACGTCGCGCGCCTCTACGTTCGCGGCGCGAGCACGAGCCCGCTCACCGTGATCGTGGGCAAGCCGGTGAACGACGTCTTCGCGTTGTGGTATACCGAAGCGATCCGGATCGGCGCGATCATGACGGCGCTGATCGCCTTCGTGCTGGCAGTGACCCTGTTCCTCGCCCGCGAAATCCGCCGCCGCGCCGATGCCGAGGACAAGCTCGAGGAGCTCGCCACCACCGACGCGCTGACCGGCCTGAAGAACCGGCGCAAGTTCGACGAGGCGATCGACAGCGAATGGCGACGCGCCCGCCGCCACAAGACGCCGCTGTCGCTGCTGATGATCGACGCCGATCATTTCAAGACCTACAACGACACCTATGGCCACCAGGCCGGCGACCAGGTGCTGGTCGGGATCGCGATCTGCATCTCCGATTCGGTCAAGCGCGCCGGCGACTGCGCGGTGCGCTATGGCGGCGAGGAGTTCGCCGTGCTGCTGCCGGGGACGGCAAGTGCGGATGCGATGATGATCGCCGAGACCATCCGCCGCAAGGTGCAGGGCTGGTCGGATGAGCCGGAGATCTCGACGGTCAGCGTCGGCATCGCGAGCGTGACGCCACAGGCAGGAACGGATTGGGCCGATTTCGTCAACGCCGCCGACAAGGCGCTCTATGCGGCCAAGGCCGCGGGCCGCAATTGCTGCGTACTGGCCCCGACCCCGGTGCTGTCGCTGGTGGCTTAGGCCGCGCTCCCTAAATCTTTCCACACACCCGACCCGCGGCCGTCGGCGCGGGGATGGTAAACGACCCGTTTTCCCTGCTGCTGGAATCCGGCCTGTGATCTTGAAGCTTGCTTATGACCGCGGTCGTTAAGTGAGGGCCGGACGATCTGTCCAAAAGGGCCCTTGATGAGCAGCATCTCGACGATCGCATTGTCCGGAATGAACGCAGCGGCTCGCCGCCTCGAGGTTGCCGCCTCAAACGTTGCGAATGCCTCGAGCACAGGCGCGGTCCCGAACGCCGACGGCACGCTGCCGGCCGGGGCGCCGCGGGCCTATGCGCCGCTGCAACTGGTGCAGACCGAGAGCGCCGGAGGGGGCGTGCAGACCACCGTCACGACGGCCGCACCGTCCACGATCACGGTCTCTGATCCAAATGCCCCGTTCGCCAACAAGACCGGCCTCGTCGCCGCGCCCAATGTCGACCTCTCCCAGGAGATGGTCGGCCAATTGATCGCAAGCTACAGCTTTGCCGCCAATGCGGCGACGCTGAAGGCGAGCGACCGGATGACCAAGTCGCTGCTCGATGTCACGGCGTAAGTAATACGGGCAGCGCAACAGGCGACGTCCCATTCAGGCGGCTCGAGGCAAGCCGCCCCTCGCCCGTCATTTCTCCAGATACCGCTTCATCTCCGCGCGCAGGCCTTCGCGCAAGTCCGCGCGGGCCATGCCGTAGGCGATGTTGGCGCGGAGGAAGCCGGCTTTCGAGCCGCAATCGTGGCGTTCGCCCTCGAACTCGATGCCGTAGAATTTCTGCGATTTGGACAGCCCGATCATGGCATCGGTGAGCTGGATCTCGCCGCCGGCGCCGCGCTCCTGCGTCTCCAGTATCTCGAAGATCTCCGGCTGCAGGATGTAGCGCCCGGTGATCGACAGGTTTGACGGCGCGGTGCCTTTGGCCGGCTTCTCCACCATGCCATTAACCTCGAACATGCCGCGATGCGCATGACGCGAACCGACGCCGCAGATGCCATATTGGTGCGTCTGGTCCGACGGCACCTCCTGCACCGCGATCAAATTGGATTTGTTACCAAGCTTGCCGGCCGCCTCGATCATCTGGGCGAGACAGCCCGGCGTGTTCAGCACCAGCTCATCGGGCAACAGCACCGCGAACGGCTCATTGCCGACGATGTCGCGCGCGCACCAGACGGCATGTCCAAGGCCGAGCGGCGCCTGCTGGCGCGTAAAGCTCATCGCGCCGGCCTCGGGCTGGTCGCGCGCCAGAATGTCCTGCTCGGCCTTCTTGCCGCGCGCGGCCAGCGTGGTGTCGAGCTCGAACATGCGGTCGAAATGATCCTCGATCGCGCCCTTGTTGCGCCCGGTGACGAAGACGAAGTGCTCGATGCCGGCCTCCTTGGCCTCGTCGACCACATACTGGATCAAGGGCTTGTCGACGATGGTCAGCATCTCCTTCGGCATCGCCTTGGTGGCAGGCAGGACGCGGGTGCCGAGGCCGGCGACGGGGAAGACGGCTTTGCGGATTTTCATGGGTGTTTCGGGGGTCGCTTCTCGAGAAAAACGCGGGATTTGTTGGTAGCGGTTTTTGCCGCCGCCAACAAACGCCTGCGATAGCTCTAACGCGGAATGGCCGGCTTTGTTAAGCTATTGGAAACCGTCGGCAGGCCTCCTGAAAGCCTGATTTGTCGGGCAGCGGGTGGGGCATGAAATTTCATTTGGAACCTTTGGCCAAGACATTTTTCGTCAAGAGGGTTGCCGTCGCACTTGTGGCAGCGAGCATACTCGCGAGCCCGGCTTTGGCCCAGCAATCGGGCGGCGGGCTGTCCAACCTGTTCGGCGGTATTTTTTCCGGCCAAAAGTCCGACGCGCCGCCGGCACAGGCGGCCGTGCCCGGCGCCACCGGCTCCATTCCCTGGAGCGGCGAGGACGGCGCCTCCGGCCATCCCCTGATGACCGCGAACGCGATCCGCGAGGCCGCCGCCAATTTCAGCAATTGCGTAGCCGGGATGTGGCCGGATGCCGCGCGGCGCAATATTACGCGGGAGAATTTCGATCGCTTCACCGCTAGCCTGACCCCGGACCTGCGCATCATGGACCTGATGGATGCACAGCCGGAGTTCACCAAATCGGTCTGGGACTATCTCGATATCCTGGTGAGCGACGCGCGGCTTGCCAAGGGCAAGGAGGTCCTCGCTAAATACAAGCCGCAGTTCGACGCGATGGAGAAGGCCTACGGCGTCGACCGCAACATCATCGCGGCGTTCTGGGGCATCGAGTCCAACTACTCGACCCAGATCGGCGACCGCAGCGTGCTGCAATCGACCGCGACGCTGTCCTGCATCGGCCGCCGGCAGGCCTACTTCAAGGATGAATTCCTCGCCGCGCTGGAGATCCTCAACCACGGCGACCTGACGCCCGAACAGATGCACGGCTCCTGGGCCGGCGCCTTCGGCGCCACGCAGTTCATGCCGACCGTCTACAAGCGCTATGCCGTCGATGCCGACGGCGACGGCCGCCGCGACGTGGTCGACGATCCCGCCGACGTGATCTCATCCACTGCCAACAATCTGAAAAAGGACGGCTGGCAGACCGGCCAGCCCTGGGGCTACGAGGTCTCGGTGCCCAAGGATTTCAACTACATGCTGGCCGACCGCAGCAAGCCCATGACCATGGCGCAGTGGGACCATCTCGGCGTCAAGCGCGCCACCAACCAGCCCTACCCGCATCCCGCCGACAAGGCCTACCTGCTGGCGCCCGCCGGTTCCGAAGGCCCGAGCTTCCTGATGCTGCAGAACTTTCGCGTCATCCTGAAATACAACCCGGCGGAAGCCTATGCACTTGCCGTCGGCCATTTCGCCGACCGACTGCGCGGGGGCCAGCCCTTCGTGCAGCCCTGGCCGCGGCAGGAGCGCGAATTGTCGAAGGCGGAACGGCTGGAGCTGCAGCAGCTTTTGGCCCAGCGCGGCTTCTACAAGGGAACGCCGGACGGCCAGTTCGGCGGTGAAACCCGGCAGGCGCTGCGCAGCTTCCAGGCCTCGATCGGAGCTCCTGCCGACGGATTTGCCACGGCGAACGTCCTGGAACAGCTCCGGGGGCATTAAAATCGCGATTTTTCGCCCCTAACCACGCCGATAAATCACGATTCTGAAGCCAGCTTGACGGGTGCAGTTAGGCTCGTTTTATGGCAAAGAGGCTGCCTGTTTGCGGCCCGATTCCGCTGTTATGTTCGTTGACTTGCTCCGAGCCGATTGAGCCGTATGATCAAGCCGCCGTCATTCCTGAAGATTTTCTCCGAGACCGGCCCGCTCGTCGTGCTCGCGGTGGCGATTGCGCTGCTGATCGCGATCGTCGCTCCCGCATCGGCGCAGTTCGGCTTCAATTTCGGCGGGCCGTCGCGGCAGGCGCCGCGCAGCAATGGCGGGTTTGGCGGCGGAGGCTGGTTCGGCGGTGATTTCTTCGCGCCCTTCCAGCAGCAGGCGCCGCGCCAGCGCGTCTACCAGGATTTCTCCAAGGCACCGCCGCCCGAGAAGCGCGACGGTGTGCCCGAGCGCAACGTCATGGTGATGGGCGACGGCATGGCCGACTGGCTCGCCTCCGGCCTTGAAGACGCCTATTCCGACCAGCCTGACATGGGCGTGATCCGCAAGGCCAAGAACACCTCCGGCCTGCTCCGCTACCAGCCCAAGGGCGACCCCGCCGACTGGGCCGCCGCCGCCAAGGGCATTCTGGAAACCGAGAAACCCGATGTGATCGTCGTGATGCTCGGCATCAACGACCGCATCCCGATCCGCGAGCCCGTCAGCGAGAAGAGCGACAAGGACAAGGGTAAGGACAAAGACAAGGCCGCCGACAAGAAGGGCGAGAAAAAGGACGCGCGCGGCAAGACAGATACCAAGGGCGACGCCAAGCCGGACGACAAGCCTGAGGCCGCCAAGCCCGAGGAAAGGGATGCCGAGCTGCCGCAGGATGATGCCGAGAGCGATGCGCCAGCCGCGCCGCAGGAAAAGACCGCGCGCTCGCCGAACGGCGTCTATGAGTTTCGCGACGACCGCTGGGTCGAGCTCTATCAGAAGAAGATCGAGGAGATGATCGCGGTGCTGAAGTCGAAGGGCGTGCCCGTGATCTGGGTCGGCCTTCCTGCCATCCGCGGGCCGAAGGGTCCCTCCGACATGCTGTTCCTGGATTCGCTCTATCGCGAAGCTGCAGCGAAAGCCGGCATCACCTATGTCGACGTCTGGGACGGCTTTGTCGACGAACGCGGCCTCTTGTTGCAGAAGGGCCCCGACTTCGAAGGCCAGATCCGCCAGCTCCGTTCCTATGACGGCGTCTATTTCACCAAGCCCGGCGCGCGCAAGCTGGCGCATTATGTCGAGCGCGAAATCACGCGCCTGCTCGCCAATCGTGCAGCTCCCATCACGCTGCCGAACGAGCCGGCGACGCCGGAAGCCAATGCCGTGCCCGGCCAGCCCGCGCCGCGGCCGCTGGCGGGACCGATCACGCCGCTGGTGGCGGCAAGCGTGAGCAGCGACCAGTTGCTCGGCGGCCCCGGCACACGGCCGGCATCGGTTGATGCGCTCGCCGCGCGCACGCTGGTGAAGGGCGAGGCGCTGAGCCCGCCGGCGGGCCGCGCCGACGATTTCTCCTGGCCGCGCCGCGAGGTCGGACGCGAGCCGGCGAAGGAACCGGCGAAGGGCGATGTGCCCGTCGCCAATGCGACGCCGGGCGCCGCCCCCGCCGCGCCTGGGGCCGCTCCCGCTCCGGGAACGCCCGGCGCACCCGCCGCTGCACTGGCGCCGCAAAAACCCGCGCCGGGCAAGAAGCCCGTGCAGCCCTCCGCGCCATTCGGCAATTTCTTCGGGTTCGGCAATCAGCCCCCGCCACGCCAGGCGCCGCCGCGGCAGACCACGCCGGGCCCGCCGCGTCCGCCCGCTGCGGTCGGTCGGTCGGCAGCGGTGGTGCAGTAAGCTTCTCTCACAAAATCAAGCCGCCATCGACGACGATGGTCTGGCCGATGATGTACGACGACAACGGCGAGGCCAGGAACAACGCCGCGCCTGCCATGTCTTCCGGCGTGCCCAGCCGCCGCAGCGGTATCTGCGACAGTGCACCCTCGAGCCGCTTGGGGTTTTCGGTGGTGACCTTGGTCATCTTGGTATCGACCAGCCCCGGCGCGATGCCGTTGACGCGAATGCCGTCTTCGGCCCAGGCCTCGCCGAGCGTCCGCGTCAGCCCGACCGCGCCGGTCTTTGACGCATTGTAGGCGGGATTGCCCATGGTGGAGTGATAGGCCGCGGTCGAGCTGACGATGATCAGCGCGCCCTTGGCCTGGCGCAGCAGCGGATGAAATTTGGTGGCGCAGGCCATCAGGCTCATCAGGTTGACTTCGAGCACGGCGCGAAAGCCGTCCATCTGAAATTCGCCGCGCCGGTAGACCACCGCGCCCTGCGCCAGTACCAGTACATCGAGCTTCGCCAGCGGCGGATTGAACTTCTCGACCGCACCGGCATCGCTGACATTGAGCTGGAAATAGTCGAGCCCTTCCAGGCGCGAGCCTTCTTCCGGCGAATAATCCGAAGCCTTGGCCCGCGTGCCGCAGACGGCGACGCGCGCGCCCTTGATGCGGAAGGCCTGCGCGATGCCGTTGCCGATGCCGGAGGAGCCGCCGACCACCAGCACCTGCTTGCCTGAGAAATCAAGCTCGTTCATTTCCATCCCTTTCGCGTTCTATTTAAGCTGTCTTAGGATGGACGCAGGCCATGTCAATTGGCTGCAAATTGTCAGGGGAAACGTCCATGCCTGAATTCAGGGAGCTCAGCCGTTCGGTGAAAGGATTGACCGCGCTGGTCACGGGAGCGGCGAGCGGCATGGGCCGCGCCACCGCGCGCGTGTTCGCCGCCGAAGGCGCCAATGTCGCGGTGACGGACGTGAGCACCGACGGCGTCAACGTCGTCGCCGACGAAATCACGGCTGATGGTGGCACGGCGAAAGCCTGGTCGCTCGATGTCGGCGATCCCAAGGCGATCGAGCGGGTGGTCTCAGAGATCGCAGCGCATTTCGGCGGCCTCGACATCATCGTCAACAACGCCGGTATCTCCGTGCGCGCGGCGATCGATGATTCCACCTATGACGAGGCGTGGGCGAAGGCGATCGCGGTGATGCTGACGGCGCATCCGCGCATCATCCGCGCAGCGCTGCCATACCTGCGCAAGTCGAAATGCCCGCGCATCGTCAATATCGCGTCCACCGAGGCGCTTGGCGCGACCGCGCTGCACAGCCCCTATTCTGCCGCCAAGGGCGGTGTCGCGAGCCTGACGCGCTCGCTCGCGGTCGAGTTGGGGCGCGAGGGCATCACGGTGAACTGCATCTGCCCGGGCCCGATCCGCACCGCCATCACCGACCGGATTCCCGAGGAGCACAAGACGATCTACGCCAAGCGCCGCACCGCACTCGGCCGCTACGGTGAGCCCGAAGAAGTCGCGCACATGACCCTGAGCCTGTGCCTGCCCGCCGCGTCCTTCCTGACCGGCGCCGTCATTGCCGTCGACGGCGGCCTGATGGCGCGCAATGCGTAAGTCAGCCATGCCGGCGCAGCGTTGACATCGTCGGCCGCGGGAGTAGCTTTTTGGGCAAATCAAGCGGGACAAACCGCCGTCAGGAGGAAATGCAATGGCGATCGCGATCCGGCAGCTTACCAAGCATTTTGTCGGCGAGGTTTCGGGCATTGATCTGCGCAAGCCGCTGACCAAGGACGAGGCGGCCGAGATCGAAGCCGGCATGGACAAATATGCCGTGCTGGTATTCCACGGCCAGGACATCACCGATGACCAGCAGATGGCCTTTGCACTGAATTTCGGTGAGCGGGAAAATCCGCGCGGCGGCAACATCACCAAGGACAGGGATTATCGCCTCGGCTCCGCCGGGCTGAACGACGTCTCCAATCTCGGCAAGGACGGCAAGCCGCTGGCTGCCGACAGCCGCGTGCACCTGTTCAATCTCGGCAATTGCCTCTGGCATTCGGACTCATCGTTCCGGCCGATCCCGGCCAAATTCTCGTTGCTCTCGGCGCGCGTGGTGAACCCGAAGGGCGGCAACACCGAATTCGCCGACATGCGCGCGGCCTATGACGCGCTCGACGACGACACCAAGGCCGAGATCGACGACATGATCTGCGAGCACTCGCTGATGTATTCGCGCGGCTCGCTCGGCTTCCTCGACTACACTGAAGAAGAGAAGGAGCTGTTCAAGCCGGTGCTGCAGCGCCTGGTGCGAACCCATCCCGTGCACGGCCGGAAATCGCTGTATCTGTCATCGCATGCCGGCAAGGTGCGCGGCATGAGCATGCCCGAGGGGCGGCTGTTGCTGCGCGACCTCAACGAGCATGCGACGCAGCCGGAGTTCGTTTATGTCCATAAATGGACCGTGCAAGACCTCGTGATGTGGGACAACCGCCAGACCATGCACCGCGTCCGCCGCTACGCCCAGTCACAGCCCCGCGACATGCGCCGCGCAACCGTCGCCGGCACCATGCCGACGGTGGCGCAGGAAGCGGCGGAGTAAGTTATTCCGCTGTCGTCCCGGGCAACGATTCCGTCCCCGCGGCGACGGCGAAGCTACGCGTGCCCCGCCTCACCCGACAGCATGCCGGGATCGATCCCGATCTTGCGCAGCGCGCGGCTGTATTTCTCGTCGACGTCATCGCCGAACACGAGATCGGCGTCGGCGTCGCAATGCAGCCAGCCATTGCCCTGGATTTCGTTTTCGAGCTGGCCCGGCGCCCAGCCGGCATAGCCGAGCGCAAGAATGGCGTGCTTGGGCCCGGCACCCTTGGCGATCGCTTTCAGGATATCGACGGTCGCGGTAAGGCAGATGCCTTCGTCGATGCGCAGCGTGGCGTTCTCGAGGAAGAAATCGCTGGAATGCAGCACGAAGCCGCGGCCGGTCTCCACCGGCCCGCCGCGCAGCACCTGCATGCTCTCGGCGTTCTCCGGCAGCTCGATCTGCTCGGCCTTGTTGATGATGTTGAGCTGCACCAGGAGCTCGGGAAAATCGATGCTGCCCGCCGGGCGATTGACCATGATGCCCATGGCGCCGTCGGCGGAATGCGCGCACATATAGATCACCGAGCGCTCGAAGCGCGGATCACCCATCACCGGCATCGCGATCAGCAGCCGGCCATCGAGGTAGCCGCGCGCAGACGAATTATCGCCAATCCCGGCGGGCTTGATATCGCCGAGGCCAGCAATTTTTCGACGCCCGTCGCCTATTCTTTTGCCTTGAGGGTCCATCCGCAAAGCACTCTCAATTCATGCTACATCCTGATATTGGGTGACCGTCCTGTCAATCAAGCTTAGGGCCAAGTTTTTGGGACCAAGTTTTTGCAGCCAGCGCGCTCACAAGCAATTCAATGGTTCACGCCACTTCCAGCCTGTAAAGACGTCTCATGAACGCCATAGTTCCCCTGCGCGCAGCGCTCGGCTTTGCCGCGACGCTGTTTGCGAGTTCATTTTCGGTCGAAGCCCAAGCCCAGGATGCCTCGCCCTGGCAAAAGGACGGACATTCGGCCGTGCGGCTGCTTGCGGGCTCGCGCAGCGGCGCGGTGCTGCTCGGCGGCGTCGCCTTTCAGCTGCAGCCGGGATGGAAGACATATTGGCGCACCCCCGGCGATTCCGGCGTGCCGCCACGATTCGATTTCTCGAAGTCCGACAATGTCGAGGCGGTGACGGTATTGTGGCCGGCGCCGAAAAAATTCGACGACGGCGCCGGCGGCGTGTCGCTCGGCTATCACGACCAGATCGTGCTGCCGCTCCGGATCGTCGCCAAGAATGTCGACAAGCCGGTGACCTTGCGCGCCGAGATCAACTATGCCGTGTGCGAGAAACTCTGCATCCCCGTCGAGGCGAATGCGGAGCTCGCTTTCAACGGCGTCGCCAGCACCGAGGACAGCGCGCTGTTCGCCGCGCTCGACACGGTTCCAAAGCCCGCCAATGTCGGCGACCCCAACCCGCTCACCATCCGCGACGTCAAGCGCGAGGGCAAATCCGAGGTGCTGGTCGACGTGGTTACGCCGGACGACCGCGCCGTTAATCTGTTTGTCGAGGGACCGACGCCGGATTGGGGCCTGCCGGTACCGAAGCTGGTCGAACACTCCCCGCCCGGGGTGAAGCGTTTCTCGTTCCAGCTCGACGGCGTGCCGCCGGGCGTCAATCCCGACGGAGCCGCGCTGAAACTGACTCTGGTCGGCGGCGACCGGAGCTATGAGTTCAATATCAATCTGAATTGATTCTCACCGTCGCCTTCTCAGTGTCGTCCTGGCGAAACCGCGTTGTGCTATCTATGAGGCACGCTGGCCGACGCTTCCTAAACAACAAAAGCCGGCGGTAATGGGTCCTGGCTTTCGCCATGACGACACTGGCGTTAATGTTCCACCGAACCAAATCTTAACGAAGCGTTGATAGACCGAAGCCTCGCCGCATCCGCGCGGCAATCGCTTTGGGATTCCGCCGTGGCCGTGATGGATGCTGAGCCGACAACCGCCGTGCCGGGCAGCCTGTTCGCACGGCTGAGGGCGAAGCTTGCCGGCGGCAGCAGCGAAGCCTCGGTGACGCGGCGCCTTGCGGGCACCATCTTCATCATCCGCGTGCTGAGCGCGGGGATGGCCTATCTCTCCCAGATCCTGCTCGCGCGCTGGATGGGCAGCTCGGACTACGGCATCTATGTCTATGTCTGGACCTGGGTGCTGCTGCTCGGCAGCATGATGGATTTCGGCATCTCAGTGTCCGCGCAAAAGATCATTCCGGAATACCGCACCAGCGGCGACCATGCCCTGCTCCGCGGCTTCGTCTCCGGCAGCCGCTGGATGACCTTTGCGGCGTCTTCCGTGGTCTCGCTGCTGCTGGCCGGCATCGTCAAGCTGCTGTCGCCGTTCATGACGCAGGGCGAAATCGTGCCGCTCTATATCGGCTGCCTGACGCTGCCGCCCTTCGTCGTCGCCAACACCCAGGACGGCATCGCGCGCTCGCACGATTGGATGCGGCTCGGCCTGATGCCGCAATTCATCGTACGGCAGGCCCTGATCATCGGCTTCACGGCGGGCGCGCTTGTGCTCGGCTTCGACCTCGGCGCGACCGCAGCGATGATCGCGAGTTCGGCCGCGGTGTGGATCGCGATGATCGGGCAGATGATCGTGCTCAACCGTCGCCTAGCCGGCCATATCGAAGCCGGACCGAAGGCCTATGATTTCCGCGGCTGGCTCGCGATCTCGCTGCCGATCCTGCTGGTCGAAAGCTTCTATCTCCTGCTCTCCTACACCGATGTGCTGGTGCTGCAGCAATTCCGCTCGTCGGCGGAGGTCGGCGTCTATTTCGCCGTGGTGAAGACGCTGGCGCTGGTGTCGTTCATCCATTACGCGATGTCCGCAACAACGGCGCATCGTTTCGCCGAATATAACGCGCTTGGTGACAAGGCGCGGCTGTCGGCTTATGTCGCGCATGCCATCAACTGGACGTTCTGGCCGTCGCTCGCGGCGACCATCGTGCTGCTCGCTTTCGGCAAGCCGCTGCTCTGGCTGTTCGGCCCGCAATTCGTCGGCGGCTACGACATCATGTTCGTCGCTGCGATCGGCCTCGTGGTGCGCTCGGCGATCGGCCCGGTCGAGCGGCTGCTCAACATGCTCGGCCATCAGCACATCTGCGCGCTCGCCTATGCGCTCGCCTTCGTGATGAATGTGGTGCTGTGCGTGGCACTGGTGCCACGCTTCGGCGGCCATGGCGCGGCCGCCGCGACCTCGATCTCGCTCACCTTCGAGACGGTACTTTTGTTCTGGATCGTGCGCCGCCGGCTCGGCCTGCATGTGCTGGCCTTCGGCAAATAATCCTTAAAATACAACGGACGTTTTGCCCGCCGCCGGGCACAGGATTCCGATTTGCCTATTCCGTAACCAGCGGTACGCAGGACGGAGATCCCGTTTCGGCGGCTGCGAAGGGCGAAAATCACCACTGGAATCCCGCCTGCGAATGAATCATTCTTATTCTTCGTGGTGCGTTGCGGCTGAAACTGCGTCGCCCTTAGATAGCCGCAGATTCAATCTAACACCCCGTGAACATGATCGATCCGCTTTACGTTGCATCGGGCTTCGGCGTTGGCCTCCTGGTCGGAATGACCGGCGTCGGCGGCGGCTCGCTGATGACCCCGCTTTTGATTCTGCTCTTCGGCATTCATCCCTCGACCGCCGTCGGCACCGACCTGCTCTATGCCGCCGCGACCAAGACCGGCGGCAGCGTGGTGCACGGCGTCGCACGCAGCATTCACTGGCCGGCCGTGATCCGGCTTGCCTGCGGCAGCATCCCCGCCAGCATTCTGACACTGCTGGCGATGTGGCAGCTCGGGCTCGACGGCGAATCGCAGCGTAGCCTGGTCAATCTGGTCCTCTGCTTCGCGCTGCTGCTGACCGCGACCTCGCTGATCTTCCGCAAATCGATCCTGGATCGCTACCGCTCGCGCATGGAGCGCGTCGATGACAGGACGATCACTGTCGCGACGGTTACCACGGGCGTGGCGCTCGGCGTGCTGGTCTCGATCTCTTCCGTGGGCGCCGGCGCGGTCGGCGTCACCGCGCTGCTGCTGCTCTATCCGCGGCTGCCGATGGCGAAGATCGTCGGCTCCGACATCGCTCATGCCGTGCCGCTGACGCTGGTCGCCGGCGCCGGCCACTGGCTGCTCGGGGCCGTCGACTGGCATTTAATGGGCGTGCTGCTGCTCGGCTCGCTGCCCGGCATCATCATCGGCAGCTACGCCGCGGTGCGCGTGCCGCAGACGGTGCTGCGCGTCGCACTCGCCTCCATCCTGATCGTGGTGGCCGGCAATATCGCGTCGAAGGAGTTGAATTTGTCGACGTCAACCGTAGCCGCCCTGGTGAGCAGCACGGGGCATTGAGGCGCTTGCGTAGGATGGGTTGAGCGTCAGCGAAACCCATCGCCCAAAGAAAAGGTGGGTTTCGCTAGCGCTCAACCCACCCTACGATTCCTGAATAGACGCGCTTACTCCGCGGTCCAGCCGCCGTCGATGGAGTAGTTCGAGCCGGTGATCTGCGCGGCATCGTCGCTGCAGAGGAACAGCGCCAGAGCGGCGACCTGCTCGGAGGTCACGAATTCCTTGGTCGGCTGCGCCGCGAGCAGCACGTCCTTGATGACCTGCTCCTTGGTCATGTTGCGCGCCTTCATCGTTTCCGGGATTTGATGCTCGACCAGCGGGGTCCAGACATAGCCGGGCGAGATGCAGTTCACGGTGATCTTGAATTGCGCAAGCTCAAGGGCTGCGGTCTTGGTGAGGCCGGCGATGCCGTGCTTGGCCGAGACATAGGCCGACTTGAAAGGCGAGGCCACCAGCGAGTGCGCCGAGGCGGTATTGATGATGCGGCCCCAGCCACGCTTCTTCATGCCGGGGATGGCGGCGCGGATGCCGTGGAACGCCGACGACAGGTTGATCGCGATGATCGCGTCCCACTTCTCGATCGGGAATTCCTCGATCGGCGAGACGAACTGGATGCCGGCATTGTTGACGAGGATGTCGACCGAGCCGAAGGTCTTTTCGCCGGTCGCGATCATGTCCGCGATCTCCGCGGGCTTGGTCATGTCGGCCGAGGAATAGAGCGCCTTGACCTTGTAGTCGGTCTCGATGGCGGAACGCTCCTTCTCGATATCGGCGGGCGTGCCAAAGCCGTTGATCACGACGTTGGCGCCGGCGCTCGCAAAGGCGCGCGCATACGCAAGCCCGATGCCGCTGGTTGAACCGGTCACAACTGCGTTCTTGCCTGTCAACGTTCCCATATTTCCTTCACTCCTGTTTGCCGACGGGGGTCTCGGTAGCGTCCCCCGTCAAGTCGTAAGTCACCATGGTTTCCCCGGACTGCGGCCGTTCTAGCCACTCTTTGTGACGCATCGACAAATAAACGTCACGAACACCGGCATTCCAGTGCTCGGTCATGGCGACATGGGAAAAGTCGTAGTCCTTCGAGGAGGTCTCGTAGTTCTTGCTCTTGTAGATCAGGTGCACCACGGTGACGGTATTTTCCTTCGCCACCTTGCGCAGATAGTCGACCGACGGGTCACTTTGCAGGTGCTCCGGCAGCTTCTCGATGAGGTCGCGCACGGCCCTGCGGGCGTTATGGATCTGCCGGTTCTTGTCGGTGTTCATCCGGGTGCGGCTGGAAAAGCGGATGTCCTTTTCGCGCTCGGCCGCTTCCAGCAGCGTCTCCGGCACCGGCCCGCGGGCGCTGAAGAGATCGACCTGGAAGATCAGGAGATCGCGATCGGTCTCCGCATCCAGCACGTAATCGAGCGGCGTGTTGGAGGCGATGCCGCCATCCCAATAATATTCGCCGTCGATCAGGATGGCGGGAAAGCCCGGCGGCAGCGCGCCGGAAGCCATGATGTGCTCGGGGCCGATCCGCTTGCCCTGCCGGCTGAATTCGACATTGTCGAAATAGCGGAAATTACCCGTGGTGATGCCGACCGCGCCGACCGAGAGACGGCATTTGAGGTCGTTGATGCGGTCGAAATCGACCAGCCGCTCCAGCGTCTTCTTCAGCGGCGAGGTGTCGTAATAGCTCAGCGACGTCGCGCTGTTGACCGGCCAGATCGCCGACGGCGGGATGCGTGGGGTGAAGAAGCCGGGCACGCCGAAGGTCGCGATGATCGCAGCCGACGTTTCGTTGAAGACGGTGCGGCTCCTCTCGCTCTTGAGCACGGGATTCCACGGCACCGGCGCCGAGACCATCTCCCAGAATTCCTTCAGGCGATCGACACGCTGGTCCGCCTCATTGCCGGCGATGATCGCGGCATTGATTGCGCCGATCGAGATGCCGGCAATCCATTCCGGATCAAAGCCGTTGCGGCACAGCGCCTGGAAGGCGCCGGCCTGATAGGAGCCGAGGGCTCCGCCTCCCTGCAACACCAGCACACGGCGCGCATCCGCAGGGATAGTCGCAGCTTCAGGTTGGGAATGATCTGTCATGGCCGATCTGTCTTGCACCGATGTTGCACCGATCCTGGCACTGATCGCTTATAGAAATCGACGCACGGTGGCGTCAGTTCACGATGGCGTCAACCAGCACAACTGACGCAAGTTTGAGCCAAGCGCATCAACTGCGGTCAGTAGACGCCAAAATCAGGGTCCAAAAAACCTTGTATTTGGTATTGGGTGCATAGCTCGCGGCTATGCCTAATTTTGTGACACCGTTTTTCAACA
>Ga0210410_10000217_pt1 | contig 81008 bp, 91 predicted proteins | sample IncBWC4MmetaG_FD_161058 | JGI IMG/M metagenome (GOLD analysis project Ga0210410, IMG submission 161058) | Forest soil microbial communities from Barre Woods Harvard Forest LTER site, Petersham, Massachusetts, United States - Inc-BW-C-4-M | ecosystem: Environmental > Terrestrial > Soil >... | reverse complement strand
ATTAATAGGGCTAGCTACCGTGTCGAAGTTCTTTACTGCTACTCGAATCCGAAATCTCCGTGGATTGCTCAAGCATATTCCGAAAAGCGCGACGGCTGGAAATCCGTTCCCGACTTCCCTTGGGTCGGCGAAAGGAATGAAGAAGCCGCGATTCGGGCAGCCCTAAGCTTTCTCGAAGACCTGCATCGATGAGCTGTGAAAATCGGACTGCCCCATGCACGCTGAATGATATCAATCCGGGTCAGAATTCTCTTTCAATCGCTGGATGGTAGGGCCCACAGAGCGGAGTTTCTTCAAGGTCTCCTCTACCGCTCGGCGTTCTGCTTCCGCATCAAAGCTCGCATCTTCGGCCTCTAAGAATCCTAAAGTACGCAACGCCTCGTCGATTGAACGGTACTCTTCTGTATGCAGTCCGGGTATATTGCGCAACTTCTCTACACGGGCGGCAATTGATTTTTGAGCCGCTATAATACGCCCCGATATCTTTGCTTGCTCAAGCTCGATGAGAGCGGAGTGGTAGAGCGAAACCCAATATTCCTTTTGATAATCTTCCATGACGCGGCTACTCTCCCTGAAGTCTTGGTCAACTGGGATGTTCAGTGACGGGATGGTGCGCTTTGTTCAGGGCGCTGTCTCTTCTCTTCGAGCAGCCTGTCAATCTCCGTGACAAGCGCCATTAGTTTTTCCGGGTCTTGTTCCTTGACGGCAAGTTCGCAGACTTCCATCCACTTCTCTTTTTGCTTGCCAATCATCGTGCCCTCCAATTGGAAGGACGTGCAAAGAGACTTGTAGCACGAAGCATACCAAACCACGATTGCAGATTCTATTGGCGAATCGGTGAACCAAATCTGGCAGGTGACGCATTGTCGTACTCACGGTGGGCTTGTATTTTCTGATCGTCGCTGGCATCGGCGAAGCGATGGCTTCCGCTTTTGATATCACACACCCTGTAGGCCATGGCATAGTCGGTTTGCTTGGGGTGATCGGCTTCCCCATTGCGGCACTGCTTCTGAGCAGGGCCCTCGGTCGCAACGAGGCCTGGAAGACGGTGCGAAAGGCGCTCTTCTGGATTGCCGACTTGAGTTGGATCAGCGTCATCCTGCTCATAGCCACTCTAGCAATCATGACAATACAAATGGCGCGAGCCAATGGAGGCCATTTGCCTCAACATGCGCCGAAATCGTTGCCGCTCGGAGTACTCGCGCTGGATGGCTGGGCGGACCGTCTGATCGTGCTGTCCAACTGTGCGTGGGTACTCGTGGCTGCGTGGCATGCGATTGCGGTGCGCCGCAAACATTCGGAGAAGGTTAGAAGTGCGGAATACTCAACTGCTCTTGCTCCAACGGAGGACCGATGAAAAGCCTCATCGCGCTGTTGGTGTTGTTCGTTGTGCTCCACAGACTTCTCTGGCCTGTTCTTGCCAGAATGATCTCTGCGACCGGAAGACTTAAATTGTTTACCAATAATAAAATTCTGGTTTCCATCGGATCTCTGTCGCTGACGGTTGCCTTGAATGTTATGGGGTTAGGCACGAAAGAAATCCTAAAGCTTCTTTCGTAAAGGCAAAGGAATCGCTTCGCGAATTTGAGCACGCCTCATGTGCGCCGAAACGTGGAGGCTCGTGGCTGCTCCACAATTTGCCAGCGAGGATCAGGCTGACTTCACCCAAACTCGTTCGTAGCCCAGCTTCTTTGCCATCGCCTCAGAAATGCCCCGCCTTCAGCGAAGCAACTCACATAGGTATTGCTGCGTGATGCCAAACGACTCCTCCGGCTAGAACAAGTCCTCGGTTCGATCATTTACCCACAGGTGGCGTAGAATCTTTTGCAAGCGTCGCCCTGACGGCTTCGGTTTGCGAATACGGAATGTGCAGGAAATCGCGGTACTTGATAACTAGCGCGACCCCAATCGCCGCCGGAATTTGGGAACAGCTTTTTGGGAGCTTGATGTATGGATTTATGCGGCCCACTTTTCTTTGGTCTTTGGGAATGTCGCCAAGGATTCCGAAATCCCGAGTTGAGTTTGTCTCCGCATTTAGCAAATCGCGGTTGCAGGCATCCTTTTGTGCATCCTGAAGCACCGTGGAGAAAGGGGTAGCATCGATTTCTGTCACCGTTGCGTCCAGATGTCCTTCGTTCGCTATCGTCAGCCAGATGGGCACATTCAACGGGTCTTCAGTTAACGGCATGGACGTAGCCATCGGGGACACTTTAATCTTGGGCATCACAGTCACATGGTTATCTAAGAAACTCAGACCGCTCACAATCAACGCCAATGTGCTGATCGTCAATGTAAGACGTTCATTCCTTGTCATATGCCTCCATTCTATGGTTCCGGGGGATCGGGAGGCTCCGTGTCCATTTCCAGCTCATCCTCATCGTTCACGTTCACCAGTGCAGCCTTCCCTTGCAGCTTCTCGCGCAGACCGACGATGAAGCCGTATCCCGAGCCATATCCCGAGCCATCACTGAAATCTTTCGGGCGAATAATCTTTAGATCATCGCTCTTCCTGAAATCAGGAAATCCGTCCTCGTATGAGCAAGAATACCGCGCACCTGTCCCAGGGACTTTGATGAACCACACAAGATTTACTTGATTCTCGTCTCGAAGGAAAATGTCGTCCCGCATCTGGTAGACGTAGCCAATTTCCGCAACGTCGTCGTCATCCATTCTTGGACGGACCACCACAGCCGCACGCCTTGCCGAATCTACCCTTATCTTCATGTAGCGGGACAGCATGTGACCGCCGTATCCGGCGCCAATGATGAGAGCGAGAATAATAGTGCTTTTGTGGCGCTGCCACATGCCGGGCAGTATACCAACCAGCTACCCAGGAAACGAGGATTGCGATATCTTGATACGCAACGGAATGCAGAAAGCGCTCACTCTGACAGGCATCGCCATCCGCACTACAGTCTGATCACAATGAAGCTAGAAAACACATTTCGTTCGACATGCCAGTCCGCCCCGCGTGGAGGGATAGGATCATTCATTTTGGATCTTCTGAATGCTGGATATTCATGGACGCAAATTAAGGCTCTTTACCCGTGGTTGTTTACGGATTCGCGTCTTTGATCTTGAGGTTTTTCTTCTGGAGATTTGTCAGAAACAGGAGACCATATTCGATCACGATGTTCCTGAAGAGGCGGGCAGCGTATTCCCGATCTGCTATCAGAGGGTGAATGGCTTCATCGCTCACCAACGTATATAACTTCGTAATGAATTCTTCCTCTTTGAGCGTTATTACGTCATACTGCCGCAGAAAGACGGTTGCGGCTCCCCACTTGTCAGGCGCGACCTCGTTTGGTTGCACAACCAACACACATGCCTGAATGTGAAGCTGTTCCAGAAAACTTCGCAGATGCCCAAGCGCATTCTTTAGCTCGAAGGCCGTCGCCGTGTTTCTCAAATCCTGTTCCGCGGCGTTCAGTGACTTCACCATCAGATCATCAAAGCCGAGCCTGGTCAGGTAATCCTCGACCGTCTTCTTATCGCCTTCGATTTCCGGATTCCGCGACTGCTGGAGTGCGCCTTTCAAATAAAAATAGCGTGCCTGCGCGCATTGCTGCAGGAAGCCATCAATACTCTCGACAATCTCCCGGCCGACTCCCGAAAAGCCTTGCCGGAATTTCGGGTTCTCCACTGCGGGCCACCCGGACGCGCTCTCCGCGAACTCCAGGTCTGCTGTTCTGCCATTTCCCGACTTTTGGCGAGAGCCTTTGGCATAGCTTCGAGCTCGGCATCGCTGAAAACGTCGAAGTTAACGGAAATCATTTCCTCTAACTCACGGAGCATCCCGGCGATGCTCGGATTAGGAAGCTTCGCCTCGTCGAGAGCCTCGATCAGCAGCGTAAGGCAGTTGTTTCGAATACAAAATTCAGCCACCAGAGGAAGAGCGCTGGCATGGCCGTTCCACGAAGGGAAAGGTGCCTTGATCGGCTGGATATGAGGCACATGCTTGTCGGCCGTAAGAGTCAAGAGAGTTTTCACGAAGAGCGGCCGGTTACCACTCGGCATTTGCCCGAAGATGACCATCAGCAGGCCGTAATTCGTGCTCTCGAATGCCCAATCGTTGGCCCTTTCATGAACGTCGCGCGGGCGCTTCTTATCCCGGTTCCTGCGCAATGCAAGAACGCCTGCGGCACTCAAGCCATAACCCTGAGACGTCAAGTTCTGCTGTTCGAAGATCAACTCCATAGGCCAGGCCGGAGACACGTACAGGTAGTTGATCGTGGGACGCTGTTCTTCCTCTTCGAGGATCAGCCGGGCTTGCTCGATAGCCGCCTTCAACTCCATCCGATGAAGATAACATTCAGATGCGGAAGAACAAATGTTGCCCGATTTCTGCGCATGGACTCATTCCTCGCGTCCATACCGGGGGTTCTGCCGTTGAAGTTGAGAAGTGCGAGGTTGCTCGCCGCGGAGCGGCAGTGGTTCCAGCTTTTAAGGAAGTGACGGTTTCAAAAATGTGATACCGCACACAAAACGCACACAGGATTTGCGATCTGTGCGTAGCATGCGAATTATGCGGGCATTAATTTACTTGACTCGACCACGGTTTTAGGGCATAATTCAGGCATGGAAAACAAGGCCATGACCGAACCAAAGAGCCTGCAAGAAGCAATTCTCTTCTTCTCGAATCCCGACAACTGCATTGATTATCTGGCCCTGCGCCGCTGGCCCGATGGCAAGGTTGTCTGCCCCACTTGCGGTTGCGAGACTGTGAAATTCAGCGAGAAGCGCCGTACTTGGACCTGTGCAAAGCATCACGCCAAGCGCGAGTTCTCCATCAAGGTCGGAACCATCATGGAAGATTCCGCCATTGGCCTCGACAAGTGGCTCATGGCCATGTGGCTCGTCACCAACTGCAAAAACGGTGTCAGCAGTTACGAGATTGCACGCGACATTAAAGTTACCCAGAAGTCGGCTTGGTTCATGTTGCATCGCATCCGTCTTGCGATGCAGGACGATTTCTTCGGCTCGAAACTTGGCGGCTCTGGCTCCGAAGTAGAAGTGGACGAAACCTTCATCGGCGGCAAAGCACGGAACATGCACAAGTCGAAGCGCATTCGAAAAAATGTTCGTGAAGATAACTGGGGCAAGACTATCGTTATGGGACTATTGGAGCGCGGCGGACAAGTCAAAACTAAGGTTGTCCTTAACCGGAAGAAACCCGCTATCCATTCGACCATTGCAGAAACTATCGAATCCGGCACTCAACTCTATACTGACGATCACACTGGTTACACGGACATGCCGTCAGAGTACATTCACAGCGTTGTCAATCACGCGGAGCAATACGTTAACGGTCGCGTCCACACCAACGGTATCGAGAACTTTTGGAGTTACCTCAAACGCGGATTGAATGGAACTTACGTCTCCGTTGAGCCGTTTCATTTGTTCCGCTACCTTGACGAACAAATGTTCCGCTACAACAATCGCAAAGAACTTGATGACGCTGGCCGCTTCGATCTAGCCGTTTCGCAGATCGTCGGCAAACGATTAACCTTCGCTGAATTGACTGGCAAGGTGGGACCGAGGACGGTCAACTAAACAGTGGTATCGAAAGCGCGGACGGCGGGCTAAGATTTAGCCCGCTTTTTATTTTCCCGTTTTCGTCTCCATGCCTTCTCTCGCTTTTGTAATTCCTTGTGGGAGACGCTGAGAATCTTGCGAACTACCGTGTCAAACTTTTGCGCCTCGGACGGCTCTGCCTCGCTATTTTTGCTGGTCACTTTTTACCTTTAAGACTTTCGTCTACTTCATTAAACTCCAAAAGAATCCTAAACGGTGCGCCGTTCTTCCTTATTTGTCCGATTGCATTGACGAAATTCAGATGCGGCGATGTCACGGAATTATAATCGGATGGATTGCCAACTATCCAAGTGCTGTCGCACTCTGACAGCGAAGCGGGATTTGAAGATCATCAGGCAGCATCGTGACCCTTGTCTGGCACTGTTTGCACTCGAATGACACTGCCGTAATATCGTCTATTCCCACCACAATCTTTCGCTCAAAAGTCATCTTTCGAGATTCCCTTCGTTAGGCCAACAGTTTTAAACCAGCCCTTCGGCCATGCGCTTACGTAGATTAACTTTTTGCTCTTTCGTCAAACTCCACTGATGGTCTCCTACGTCGGCCATGTGGATCGCTCGCACGTCGGCACCCGCCGCAAGAGCCTCTATTAAGTCGGCACGCCCAAGCACTGTGGTAGCTGAAACATTCTTGTTGCAACTGGGGCAGTCAACGAGAAAGCTAATGCTTGATGGCGGCATTGAACGGTGCTCCCTGGGACACTACCGAAAGTGTAACCCCCTAATATCCGATAGGTCGATAAACTTTTTGGTTTAGTTTGTCATTTTTCCGTCAGCCCCGTGGAATAATCGATTTATTTTGGAGTGGTTCAGTTTTGGCCTTTTCGTGCAATTATCATTTAGTGGGATCATTTCGCAATCAGCCCATTTATGGTTCTTCCCTACTTTTATGCGACGTGCGAACACTGCCAACAGCAAATCGCTTTCCCAACTCCCAACCCTCAAGAATCAGAAGATCGTCTCCATCGCTTAGCCAAGGGTACTTGGCGGATATATTTTGAATGCACGCATTGCGGGCGCGTGTCTCCGTGCAAGGCTGGAGATTTCCATTTGGCGCAGCTTCGAAAAGGGGACCCAGATCCGTTCCACCCAGGCATCCCCGGCCCCAGTGGATTCTACTGGCGCATAGAACACAAATGCGGCTATAACAACTGCGGACTTCCCCACGTATTATTCTTACGAACGTGGAAATATCAAACAGAAAGGGCTTTAGCGAGAACGGTTGCCGGAAAACGCCATTCCGTAACTCGCTGTTCGGCTGGGCATGAGTTTGAGTCAACCTTTGAGTTTGTGAGTGCGAGGGAAGTGTTTTCGATACCGTGACACTCGGCTCTTGCGGCGTGGGCATGTTTCACGGTATGATTTGAATTGCCCGCGCAACTCAAGTCAGCGAATGCCGCCTGCCAGCGGCTATTTGCTTTTTAAGATCGATTTTCCTGCCCATTATACGATCCCAAATGAGATAATTTCCCGCCTTTTTACGGAGGATTTTCATGTCAGCAGACCGCAGTACAGCCGCAAAAAAAGCAGCCATTACGCGCAAGCGCAGAATGGCAGGGAAGAAAGCAGCCGACACCAGGATACGCAGAGCGGCAGGCCGTAAGGCCGCCCTGACGCGTAAGCTAAAAAAAGATTCCGATGGTGTGCAATAACATCGGCAGGTGGATCATTGCTTTCTGCCTTGCTTGGGAGCGTTGCGACCGATACGGGCTATCTCCTTGTCCAGTTCACTCGATTTCGCAATGAGAGCTTCGGCCTGCTCCATCAACTTGACTGCTTTCTCTCGTAATTTCTCGGCTTCGCGTCGCAGTCGTTCGGAGGTAGATTTGTCAGGCACGCATCCAATCATGCCATAGACGGATAGGCTCTGGTCAGTCAGCGATATTGATACCAAGATTTCAAGCCTGCTTTACGCCAGTCTGTCATTCGCCCTCGTTCATGGAAGTGGGATTAAATTCTCGTCTAGTTTCTCTGCGAGTTTTTGCATGAAGGCTTTCACGTTCTCAAAAATTAACTCTGCCTCATCCTGACTATACTTCCCGCGAACGTGCATAGTGTGATTGCGCCATGCGTCCTTAAGAATACCGAAGTGACTTGCGGCTTGCGCGTAAAATTCCTGTTGCTCCTTGCAGTCTGGCAGAATCTTCCAAACGGGGTCTTTGTGCATCTCCCTGATTTTGCTTTCGATCTGCTCGATTGCGGGTGCCCAATTTGTATGTGCTAGTGACACTCCGAACTGATTGCCGAGTGCCGTCAGACCAATTTCCAAGATTCGCATCAGATGGAATACGGATGCATTCGACTGCATCGTTGCTAAACAGATAGCAGCGCTATTAGCCTCAAATGTGGAGGAAGGAAAACTCCCCGCGACCGCCGGACCGAAAGCATAGGGCTCTTTCATTTTTGGCCAGAACTTCGCCCGCTCTGCGGGGACGTAGAGAAACAACTTCCCTTTTAGTTCCTTGTCAGCTAAACGCTGGATAGCGGTACTCTGGTCGTAGAGCCATTGAAACGATCTTCTGGATGTTTCGCTGCGTAGTTCTTCGATGATCTCTTTAACCGTGTCGGCGGTTATCCTTAATTCGATTTTACGGAATTCGTCTTCTACTTTTACTAGGGAATCGACTGCCTTCTCACGCGCTTGGTCATCCAAGTTGCGAGGCATCGCAAAGAGCGGCTTGCCTTCCACGCATGCCACTGCCCCAATTAGGCAGTCTGATTTTATGGTTGCAAGGGTACGACCGCACCAAAAGAAAGCGCTGGCGGAAAAATGGAGCATGTCAAACAAACTCCAGAGTTGATTTGGATGTTCTTCCCAAGGGTGGAGAACATTAAATCCTTCTTCCAAAAATTGCACACTGAACCTTTACCTTTCAGTGGGCATTTAATCGACCCTACCCGACCTTCATGGTCGAGTCAAGTAACTTAATGCCATTATGCGGATCGAGGAATCAGCAACTTACTGATTAAGAGGGCATGCAGAATGGTTCAACTCCGTCCCTGACCACCGTGTTTTCAATCACTTGCATCCGCCCTCGACCCTATTTCTGTTCCATTCTGTTCCAACAAATTTAGCGAACGCGCCAGGGTTTGCCTCAATTCCACAGACCCGCATCAAGGCTCCAGTGGCTGTATCCGCCAGTGCATTTATTAGTTTTCAAGAGTTTTCAATCGACAGCACAAAGAAGGGCTCTTATTTCTGCTTTACTGCGATTCGGGGCCGTCCTGACAAATTGTAGATGCGACGGGGGTCATACACGTGGAGAGTCACGTCAAAGAGTCCGCGCAATTTCTTGGCAATCGTGAATGCGTGACACATCCCACAAACCAATAGCCCCGATTCTGTAACCGCGTCAGAGATTCGTTCCACCCACGCATTTTCCCGCGGTTCGAACAGGTCGAGGTCTTGAATTTGGTCGCCGTCGCCTCTATCCGGCAACGATTTGCGCTCGTCAACAGTCATATCGATATTCGCCCAGCTAATTCCAAGTCGGTCAGCTAAGGACTCAACACATGATTTTGGCGGCAATCCGGTTGCCTCTTCGCAGACGGTGCCTACTTTGTGCTGTTCAATGACGGCACACAGGTGGTTGTGGAAAACAGAATCCATTGGGTCGTCGCACTGGAATTGATGGTGAGTCGCGAAAGTGCAAAGTCTTCGCATGGAGCGTCCTTTTTCACGATAGACAGGCCGGGGTCTTCTGGCAATTGACTAGTCGCGTCGCGAGAGTGAGCGGAGTAAAGGTACTTAATTTTCGTATTGCCGGGCCTCCATTTGCGTTATCGCAGCCGTTATTCCGCGAGGAACGCACCGTTACCGATCCGGAATTCTGTGAGCGGTTTGAGATTCTTCTTGTAAGCACTGGTAACTACGTACTCCTTCCCTCCTTTAACGCGGAGCCCACACTTTCCCGTCGAGTATGGCTTGATCTCTGCCACAAACGTGGTATTCACGAGCGCAGATCGATGGATCCGAATGAATCCGTACGGCTTTAACTTTTCTGCCACCCTCGAGATTGACTCGCGCAGGAGATAGGAGTCCGATTCCCGCTGCAGCGACACGTAATTGCCCTCAGCTTGAACTGCGACCACATCTCCAGGATTGATGAACAGAATCCTTCCTTTGGCCTTGATTGCGATCATCGGACGAGCCGGACAAGACATTTTCTGCAAGGGCGGCAAAGCTTCTATCAATTTTGCGGCTTGCTCGCCCTTTGCTCTCCGCGCTGCGCGTTCTAACGCTGCGTTGATGCTTTCGTTCGAGAAAGGTTTGAGGACGTAGTCTACCGTGTGCTTCTCGAAGGCTGCGACCGCGTGTTCAACGTCTGCCGTTGCAAACACGATCGACGGCAACGGAAGGTTTCGTTCCTCAAGCTGGTCTACGAGTTGAGAGCCCGACAGGTCCAGATCGATGTCGAGAAGCAAAACATCGTAAGCGTCCGTGGCCAATTTCTCGAGCGCTTCGATCGCATCGTTGGCCGAATCGAAATGCTCCACGTCGCTCCTTGCCGACAGGATATTTGCCAGAGCCGCTTTGGCCGCGGGCTCATCATCCACGATCAATACGCGCATAGTTTCGACTCACTATCCATTTCTATTCCATCAGACGTAAACGTCTTGGTTGACCGCTGGGACCGAAACATAAAGATGTTGCCGATCTTCTTCGCGCGGCATGACTTGAATTCGCGCTGAGGGCGGACTGTCAGTGATGATCCGTGGACGCCGACGTTCCGTCCGACCACTCGGACACCGAAAAAGACGAGCATAATTGGCTGCCGCACACTTCTTCAATGGCTGCCGCCGTTAAGCGGCAATGGCTTTCCGTCTGACCACTGGCGTACCGGAACGTCAATTGTGGTGTAACGGCCCACCTTCTCTTCGTGCGCGTCCAACGGGACATCGTCCCCCAAGTCGGATCCCAAGGCTTTAGGATCGATTTCGGGGACAAAAAACATCACGTGGGGAAGCCAGGGTCCTTTCACGCCGGCATTCAGATACCCTTGCTTTGACAACATGTAGGACACCGAACCGGGTTCGGGTGTGGGCAACTCACCTTTCGCGATGCCGTCTATGATGGCGGCCTCTATCTGGGTGTTCGAACGTCCGGCAATCGCCAGTTCGGTCTTCTTGAGGTAGATCGGAAGAAAAGACCGCGCACCCGGAGCGCTCAGGCAGATCGGACCGTGTATCTTTGGATCCCAAAAAGCCGGATTGTTTTTTGGTAAATCCCATGATCGTCCCACCAGGCAAACGAAACCGTTCTTCCCCTCCACCGCCGTTTCATAGCCATGCCGTCCAAGAACCAGCACCTTGGCCCCGCTCGAAACGGAGTTAGGGCCGGCGCAGCGGGACATCGCAATCTCCCCATCGCGGTCCATCAGATATTGATCGAGTGGGAGCATGGTGGGATAAGGAGGTTTGGCGTCCTGTGCTTGCGCTTGCCGGGCGACGCCCAGGGCCAGCACAAAAAATACCAATGCGATCATCTTGACTGTCGTTCGTTTCATTGGCCTCTCCTCAAATCCTTCTGATGCGTTTTGAATTATCCCGCCAAACCTATGATCGGCGAGTTCTCGTAAATAGAGCTTATTTCTTCGGCTGCTCGCACTCAAAGTTCGCGGCGTCATTCGGATCGCCGCTGCCTTTGTACTTCGCTGCCTGCGGATACGGGCACAGAGGCCGCGTCATCTTCGCGTGCGTTGGGTCCTGGGCCTCGAACTTCGACGCAATAATTGTTGATGGCGCCGTGCCCTTTTCCACCCACTGTTCCAAAGATGCGCCCACGCTGTGTTGCGGGTCGTCGAACTTCAGATCATAGACCGCTCCGAACGAATCCGGCCCCGGGCCTCCGAAGCAGTGTTGAAACCCCGGCGCCATGTAGAGGCGGACGAAAGAGTCGACATCTTTTTGCCCCATCTTCTTGATGACGCTCTCGTAATAGTCGATCGTGTTCAACGGTGTGATCGCCGGATCACTCCAGCCGTGATAGAGAACCAACTTTCCTCCGCGGGCTTTGAATGGCTTGAGGTCGGGATCCGTAGCGTTCAGGGCCTGCGCGGTTCTCTCATTGGCTGCTTTCAGGTCCGCATCAAGCTTGAACGTCTTGTAGTCCCAATCGGACTTCCTGAATACAAAGTCGGAAAAGAATCCGTTGGCGAAAGACGCCGTGAAACTCTTCCCGGGCTCCGGGCCGGTGATCCAGAGTCCCCAGCCGTTTTGGCCCTCTTCGGCGCCGGGCAGATAGCCGGGGTAAACCACGTGCCCTTTGGAATCAATTCCCTCGTAGAGTTTCTTCAACGCAGTGACCTGCGCAGCCGTCAGGCATTTGTCGGAATCCTCTCCCTTGCACTGGATCGTCGCGGGATCGAAGTGACACTGCCGCGGATCATTCAGAATCCCATCGTGCACGCCGTCCACCTCGTCGCACGCGGTGTTCACCGCCGCTGCAATCGTGGGAATCTTTGCCGGAGGAATGAAGGTAGCCGAATCCACCGTCAGGATCTGGGTGTCATAAGCAAAAGTCGCCATCAGAGCAGTAAAGTCGTTCGCCGGAGCGCCGGCTAAGATTCCGTCATAGTCCTCGGGATAACGTTGGGCTTCCATCAACCCCTCACGCCCGCCGCCGGAACATCCGGCGAAGTATGACCGCTGCGGAGGCTTGGAGTAATAAGCCGCGATTACTGTCTTGGCGACGCGCGTCATCTCATGAATTCCGCGATAACCGTAATCGATAATCTTTTCCGGGTGCCCCATCGCCCAGCCCGCATCGATCGGAGATCCCGTGTGGCCCGTGTCAGTCGCCGTCGCGGCGTACCCCGCCTTCACCGACGTTGCGAGTTGCACTTGGTCAATCGATCCGGCGAATCCGCCAACGCCGATCCCTTGTAGCTTGCCATTCCATCCCGAGACTGGAAGCCAGACTTCGAGTGTGATGTCGGAGTCTGAGGTCGGCTTCACCTCGGCAACGACGCGGCAGAATGCCGGAAGACTCTTATATAAAAGTGAGAGCTCGCTGCCGCTCTTCGGCGCGGGATGGCCTTCGAACGTGCCCGCCGCAACCGTCTGCGCAAGCGTAATCGTGGTGTTGGGAATCTTTCCCGCAGTCAGGCGTTCGCACGCATCCTGGGCGCAGGTTGGTGCGCTGGAGACCAGCAGTATCAAGGCGACAGCCCATCGGGAAGCTTTTTTTTGCATTTGTGCTCTCCCGAGTCTCAGCTGCTGCGGTCCTGCAGCTTTTCCATGAAAGCCGCCTGATCCGCTTTCATCTTCGCCGTTCTTGCCTTCGACCGTCTTTTTCGCATGGTCGTGCCTTGATCGCGTTAAGAGCGGACGTCAGTGAGCATGATCGCCCGAGTCGGCCGGCGTTCCGTCCGACCACTCTGACACCGGAACAATGAACTCGGTCACTGGCTCCGGAGCACCATTAAAGTGTGTAGCCAGCAGAACCGGGGCGTCAGTGCCAAGCGGGGCTGCACCCCAAGTGTGAGCGTCTTTCACGGGGACGTAAAACATGAGATGGGGAGAGCAGTTCCCGCATTTGCTGTTAAGGAACCCTTGCTTCGACAGCATATAGGCCATCCCGCCAGGCTCGAGTGCCGGCAGTTCCCCTTTCTCAATCGCGGCCTTCATACCTTCGTTGATTTCAGATTTCGATTTTCCAGCCAATGCCAATCTTGTCCTAATCAAAAGGATCGGCAGCACCGTCCTGACAGCCGGCGGGTTGTAGCAATCCGGACCGAGCCTCTTAGGGTTCCAAAACTCGGGACTGTTTTCGAATTGGTCCATCCATGGGCGTTCTACCACGCAGACAAAGCCGTTCTTGCCTTCGACCGCAGTTTCATAACCATGCCTTCCGAGGACCATGACTGTGGCGTCCTTGGCAACGGACGGCGGAGCCGCGCTTCGAGCCAGGGCGATTTCGGCATCGCGGCCCATAAGGTATTGATCGAGGGGCGCCATGCTGGTGGGATACGGATTTTTGGCATCCTGTGCTTGCGCGTGCCGGGCTCTACCCAGGGCGAGGGCAAACGCAAAGAGTCCCGATGCGATCAAGTTGACTGTCTTTCGGTTCATGAGGTTTACTCCTTTGAATCCTGGCGGAAATTTAAAAGCATGCGCCAAACTGATCGGCAAACGCCGATCGGCCACAGCTTCCCTTTGTCCTGGATATTTTCATAACGAGGCGTACCGTTCGATGAGTTGAGCCACGGCCTCGGGTTGCTCGTCTGCAACGTAATGCACGCTGTTCTTGATGACTTCAATCTTGACGTTTGCACACCGATGATTGCGTAACGCTTCGGCAAAGCTCGGCATAAGCTTCTCGAAAGGCGAGTTCTCTCCGGGAGCCAGCACCAAAGGCACGCTGATGGCGTTTTGTTGCGCTGCATTGAATTTCTCATTCGCCGGAAAAGCGCGATAGATCTCCAATGCCGCGCGCAGATGCTCAGGAGCGGCATAAGCCCGCGCATAGCGGGCGACATCCGCATCACTGAAAGTGTCGTGATCGAGAAAATGGCGGAAGTAAATAGCTTCCCGACCGGCAATAAGTTGTTCAGGCAGCTTCGGCGTCTGCTGAAAATAGATATGCCACGTAATGGGGCTAGCTTTAACTGCATCCCAACGCCCTAGACCCGGCACCGGTGCGTCGAGCAACATCACGCCGCGGCTGGTTTCCGGATAACGACGGGCAAAAGCATAGGCCACCATTCCGCCAATATCGTGCCCGACGAGGTAAACGTGTTCCAGATGCAGGTGTTCCGCCAGTTGGCGAATGTCTTCTGCCATATTCGCAGCGTCGTAACCGTCCGGAGTCGCGGCGGAACCACCTATGCCGCGCAGATCAACTGCCACGACCGTAAACTGCTTCGCCAACAGCGGCATGACGCGGTGATACGCGTACCAGTCTTCGGGGAAGCTGTGCAGCAGAATGACAGCCGAACCAGTCCCTCCGCGCACATAGTGGAGAGTTGTTCCGTTCACCTGCACGGTATCGGAGACGAACCCGCCTCCCAGCGTCGCCAGCCCTGGATCGATTCGCTGCCTTGGCGCTGACTGGCCTTGGATGACGGCGCATGCCGCCACCACAAAAACCGCGAAAAGCTTCAAAATCCAACGATCATAGATCCACATTTCCACTCCCTGCTGGCTCGACTTGACCTTCCTACATAGCCGGTGCAGCCGTTCCATCCGACCATTTGCCAACCCCAATCACGAACTCGGTGATGGGCTCCGGCCCGCCCTGGAACTGCGGATTCAGCGTGACCGGCGAGTCGGGCAGATCCGCGCCCCATGAGGACTTGTCTGTCAGTGGAAAGTAGAACATCAGATGAGGTACGTAGTGCCCAAGGGCGTCATTAAGGTAGCCTGCCCGCGACATCATGTAACACATCGCGCCCGGCTCCGGTATCGGCAGCTCTTTATTGTCGAATCCGGCCTTGATGCTGTCGATCATCTGAGCTTTCGACAGCCCGGCTAATACCATTTCCGTCCGCTTGATCGTGAGAGGCAGAATGGATCGCGCGGCTGCCGGATTGAAGCATTGCGGCACACGCACTTTGGGATTCCAGAACTCCGCGGAGTTGAATGGGGACATCCATGATCGTTCCACCATACAAACAAAACCGTTCCTTCCTTCGATGGCGGTCTCATAGCCCCGCCACCCGAGGACCAGGATCTTTGCGTCGCTTGATATAGCTGCCGGGGCAGCGCTTCGCGCCAGGGCGATCTCGGCATCGCGATCCGGCATCAGGTATTGCTCGATGGAAGCCATGCTGGGATACCCTGTCGAGCGATCCTCATTCTGGTGGCGGCTGTTAAGCGTTAACTTGAGTCCCGCAGCCACGCAGACAATAGCCAAGGCTCCGGCCCAGACCCAGCGGCTCGTACTCACTCTGTTTTCTAATCTCGGCCAGCTGGCCTTTGTCGCTTCCCGCTTTTGGGGGCGCTCTCTAAGCGCCGCGTTGATCTCCGGAGGGATGCCCACTTCTGGTGACTCAATTTCCCAGGCCATTAGTTCTTTGGAAACGCCCCGGAAATCGGCCACAAGGGTCTGGCACTCCGGACACAGTTCCAAGTGCGACAAGGCTTCGGTGGCTTGGTCCGGGGGCAGTTCGCCATCAAGATAAGCCATGAGTTCTTCCTGTTCGATCGGATGTCTGTTCGTGCTCATTGCATGCCTCGTCTTCCCGGGTGCGGCTGCCGGGTGCTCGCTCTCAGGGCAGGATTGGTTTTTGCCTCCGACTCGAGATAACTCTTCAATGCGAGACGCGATCGAAAAAGCCTGGACCGGACCGTATTTACGGGAATTCGCAACAGCTCGGCAATGTCGCCGTAACTCAATTGTTCGTATTCGCGCAGCATCAAGATTTCGCGGTCCGGCGAATCCAGTTTTTCCATGGCTTGCCGGACCCAGAGCACGTACTCGGGAGTTCCGTCAGTCTTAGGCTCCGGAGCGGACTGTCCTGATGTACTACTCGTCAAGAACTTGCGCCTTTCCGCAGCCAGCAGCTTCAGCGCAATGCCATACAGATACGTCCGAACCAAAGCTCGTGGCTCATAACGGGAGGCTCCGCGGATTACCGCGAGGAAAGTTTCCTGGGCCATATCCTCCGCTCGCTCGGGGTTGTTCAGCCGGCGCCCGAAGAAGCGGTACAGTGGTTTACGATAGCGGGCAAACAGCTCCTCGAAAGCTGCACGTGATCCACCCTGGAATTCCAGCATCAAGGCTTCGTCGCTAGTCATAGTCGGTGCACTGGCTCAATCCGCGCAATCTTTCTGCGGCATTTTCACGTCGTTCATTCTTCTTTAATGTCACAAGTAAGCCAAAAGTTCCCGCTCCGTTCCATTTCCCTTATGTTTTTTGAATATCATCAGCATGATCTCCACCGGACTGCGGCAAGGAAACTCTTCCGTCTCTACGAATCGCAGACCCCAGGTTTCCACTTCCGGTCTCCCGAATCACGGAGCATTGGCGGCGATCTCTACTGATATCCGTATGAATTGATCACGGAGCTTGTTCTACTTAGTTTCTGCAATTGGTCAATTCGTCACTCTCTGAATACCGCAAACACATACCAAAACTGTGGAACCTCGCGTCTTCCCTTCAAAGACGGCTCTCGGCTTGCCCTACTGCACGGCAGCACTCTACGCGAGTGCGGCCGCAACGTGGGGTCAGTCGATGACAGGCGGTCGCAGGAGCGGTCGGAGCATTCTGCCGGAAATTAGTTGAGGTCAAATCCAGTGTGATGGAGGAAGGAATGAGTAAGCTGAAATCTCAACCCATGTTTAGTTCCCCTCGCCGCGGCGCACGATTTACGCTGCTGGCGCTGGTTGCTTTATCCGCGCTGCTGTTGTGTGCTGTGGCCTTCGCCCAGACCACGGTATCAAACGGCAGCATTACCGGAACGGTAACCGATCCCACCGGCGCGGTTGTGGGTGGCGCCAAAGTGGTCATTACCAACACCGGAACAGGTCAGGCTCTCAATCTGGCGGCAAACTCTGGGGGCGCGTACACGTCCGGCCCTCTCGACCCTGGCACTTACAAAGTACAAGTTTCGGCCAAGGGCTTCAGCAGCGTTAACGAAACCATCGCAGTGGAAGTGGGCAACACTGCCACCGCCAACATCAAGCTGCAAGTTGGTCAGGAAAGCCAGGTAATTGAGGTAGCGGCCAGCACGGTCGCGGTTAACACCGAGCAGGCTGAGGTGCAGGGTGTCCTGACCTCAGACCAGGTTGCGAATCTGCCGGTGAACGGCCGCAACTTCCTGGATCTGGCGCAACTCGAACCCGGTGTGCAAATTCAGGACGGTCAGGTCTTCGACCCGACCAAAGCCGGTTTTTCTTCGATCTCGTTCGGCGGCCGCTTTGGCCGCACGGCCCGCATCAACGTCGACGGCGTTGACATCAGCGACGAGACCGTCGGCACCACTACCTCCGACGTCCCGGCCAGCGCCATCGACGAATTCCAGCTCGGCCAATCCTCGCTCGATCTCTCGCAGGATTTGACCTCTTCGGGAGCGGTCAACGTGACTACCAAGTCAGGCACGAACACCCTGCATGGTGAAGCGTTCGGCTTCATCCGCGATCATAGTTTCGGAGCCAATGCTCCTGGCGGCCACGATTATGCGTTTCAGCGCGAACAGTTCGGTGGCAACCTTGGCGGAGCCATCATAAAGAACAAACTGTTCTTCTTCGCCGACGGCGAGCGCACCAAGCAGGACGCGTTTGCGGCGGTTAATTTCTCCGGCACTCCGTTCGCCCCTTTGAGCGGCGGCTTCAGCCAACCTTTCCGCGAAAGCAACCTCTTGGGTAAAATCGATTACAACTTCGGCAACGGCGCAAAGGCGTTCTACCGTTACTCCTACTTCGCGAACTCGCTGTTTGCCACTTTCGGAGTCGGCTACTCGGTGTACGACAACAAGGACTACACCCGGACGCATGTTGCTGGCGTGGACTTCACCACGGGCAGCTTCTCTCACAGCATTCGCTACTCGTTCCTGAAGTTCCAGAACCAGATCGTGGACGCAACTTCAGGCAACAGTGCTCTTCCATTTGCTAATACTGGGGTGGAGTTCTTCACCACGACCGGTTTTGGCGTCGGACCAAATTTCTTGGCCCCGCAAAGCACTCCTCAGCAGAACACCGAACTGAAGTACGACGGCAGCAAGGTGCTGCGCTCCCATACCATTCGTTATGGGGTGTCGTATAACCACATTCAGGGTGGCGGCTTTGCCGATTTCTTTGGCAGCGCGCCTCGAGTGCGGATCAGTACAGGGACAGCGAATTGCGGCCCCACGGGGACCGAAGCTTGCTCCGCTTTTGCCGCTGCCGGACCTTTCCCGGACGGCGCCGCCAATCCTTTGAACTGGCCTGCGAGCCGGTTCGTCGTTGGCAACGGCCAGGGATTCAACACCCTCGAACCAGCTTTGGGCTTCCCGGCAGGCGGATTGGGGCCGGATAACCGTATCGGCCTCTATGTCGGCGATAATTGGAAGATCAAGCCGAATTTAACTCTGACCTACGGCTTGCGCTATGACCGTGACACCGGTCGTACCGATAGCGATCTGCCAGCCATTCCGGAGATCAACGCTGCTTTCCCCGGCTATGGAAACCGGGTTCAGCAGCCCAACCTCAACTTTGCACCACAACTGGGCTTCGCCTGGGATCCAATGAAGAACGGCAAGACCGTCATTCGCGGCGGAATTGGCCTTTACTACGAGAACGTAATCTACAACAACGTTCTCTTTGACCGTCCGCTCCGTTTGAAAACCGGGGCCTTCAACCAAGCCACGACTGCCTGTTTGAACGGTATACCTCAGCAGACGCCGATAGCGGGCGGTTCTATTAGTCCTCCATCCACTGCCTGCAGTAATGACGTTTATCTCGGTAACGCGATTCCCCAGATCCTGTCGTTCTGGAATCAGGTGAAGGCTGGGAACCCGTTTAATCTACAGGCTCCCAACCCCAACTATATCGGTAACTTCCTCAGTCAGGGACTTGGTGCAGGCCAAAGTCCTGCACTGTTCGCACCCAACTACAAGACGCCACGCTCGTTGCAGCTGAACTTCGGCGTTCAGCGTGAAATCCGCCATGGCATGGTATTCAGCGCCGATTACCTGCGCAACGTGGAAACGCGCAGCCTGATCGGCATTGATGCTAACCGTCAAGGCGATATCAGCGGCTTTAACCTGGCCGGCGCAAATGCAGCCGTTGCAACCACAAACGCCTCGTTCGGCTGCGCAACGGTGGATTGTTCAATCGGAAAGGGTGCGACCATGGCTGATTTCGCCCAGCACGGTCTCGGCACCGCTCTCGACATCGGCGCGGGTTGTACATCCGTCAACGGAATCGGGCGGCCGTGCGCCTTCGGCGGAGTAAATCCAGGTCAGGCGAATATGTTTTTCCTTCAGCCCGAAGGCCGCTCAGTTTATAACGCCTTGCAAATGACGTTGAAGCAGAACGTGAACAACCCGATACGAGGCATCAAGGCGGCAAACTTCCAGGTGTCTTACAGCCTTTCACGGTTCTCGAATACCGGTGGCGCCCAGATTAGCGGATCGGTGGCGGACAACGATCAGGATTTCGTCCTGCCAACCGCAGACAACAACGACCCTGGTCGATACTTCGGACCATCACTGCTGGATCGTACCAACCAGATATCTTTTGGTGGGTATGTAGATGTACCAGCAGGATTCCGCATTGGGCTGATCTCCCACTTCTATAGCCCATTATCGAGTTCGATCGATGCTGCCAACACAGGCGCCGCTGGCGAAATCTTCCGCACCGACTTTACCGGGGACGGAACTGTTCAGGATCCCCTCCCGGGGACCCATCTCGGCTCGTTTGACCGCAGCGTCAACGCTTCCGGTCTCACTAACCTGATCAACAACTACAACCAGACTCAGGGGAACCAGGCGACACCTGCAGGGAAGGTCTTGATCGCCAACGGTGTCATGAGCCTTGCGCAGCTGCAAGCCTTGGGTGGGGTATCTCCAATCATTTGCCCACCGCCACCGACCTCGCAAGCCGGTTGCACCAATTCTCCCGGCAGCCAGGTAGATTTCGGATGGCTCCGCGCCACCGACTTGAAGCTGGCGTGGAGACACACGATCAAGGAGCGGTTCACCGTCGAACCTAGTGTGGGCATCTTCAATCTGTTCAACTTCGCCAACTTCAATCTGCCGCCGGTCACCATGATCGGTCTTCTGTCTGGCGGAGGAACTGGCTCAATTAACGGAACGACGCGGTCGGACCAGGAAACGTTCCGGACCGGCAACGGCACGGGCGTGTACTCGCTCGGTTCGCAACGGCAACTCGAATTCGGCTTGCGCTTGACCTTTTAGGCTTAAGCGGAATTCTTCAAACCGGGCTACCGGTCAACGCTGGTGGCCCGTTTTGTTTTGGAACGGTGTTTAGGCGTCATAATGAACGAAAATTCTAATTCGCCTCTTATCCGCCCCTTCACAATCGGCAGGTGGTCCGGTTCTACCGCACCGGCAGGCTTCAGCTGCAGATCACGAACGTGCCCCGTTACTGGATCCGCTGTCGGCCCTTCTCGCAACGATCGAAGAGTTCGTTCGCCCCGAGAGTTAATATTGGATTTTTTCGTCTGCCGATTGGCGGGCACTCGACCCTCGAGGTTGTCACGGTGCATCGCGAGCGGTTCGTACTGGTGGTACCCGCGTCCCACAAACTGGAAAAAAGGAGAAGGGTGCGCCTGAGCGAAGTGTCCGGTCAGAACTTTGTGTTCTATGAGCGTACCCATACCCATGGATTCCACGATCTAGTCTTCGGAATGCTTCGCGATGCCGGAATTGTTCCCAATAAGATCCCTTCGGTCGTTACTCACCGCTGAGCCGTCGCCAATAGCTAGGCAGTGCAGAAGCTCCGCCCTGACCGCGACCAGCGTTATCGAAGCATGGTCAATCTTCTTTCGGTGAAGATGAACCAAGCCACCACGATCGAGGCTTTCTTTGGGGTCAATCCTCTGACCCAATGCGATGCAAAGGCTAATCGGTTCGATGCGCTCCTTATCTTTCCCCTCCGCTGAAGGCGTGCTCAGTCGCTAAACATATCATCGCGTTGAACCACGGGCGTCAACGGCAGTGGAGATTACTCACCGGTCCGTTGACAGAAGCAGATGGTCGGGCTTTAGCAACTTCCGTCACTAGGTCCGATGCGCTCTCGCGCTTCGTCTCTATTCAATACAAATCCTTACGCTTCTCTCACACATTCTGACCGCGTTGCACGGCAAGCCCCGCTAGCTTGAATGCAACGGGCTCGATTGCAGAGTTCTACTCCGGCCCGAATCGGTTTATCCAATGTCGCCGAGGTGAATCATGAAGTCGTACATCAAGAGAGTAGTTGTATCGTTTTCGGTTTTGGCTGCATCCGTGTCGCTTGCGGTTGCGCAGGACACTCAGCCTCCACAAAATACGATCGTGGTCGGAGCGGGTAATGATCTTCGCTGCAGGCTCGATAAGGGTCTGCGCATCACAAAGTCGGGCGAGCCCATCACGGCAAGGTTGGTTGAGCCGGTTTACGCCGGCACGACCATCGCAATTCCAAAGGGCTCGACAATCAAAGGACATGTCTCCTCAATTTCCGGCGCGCCCAGGCATAAAGGACAGATTCTGCGCGGCGATTTCACGCGCCCGCGAATCGCGCAGGTGACCTTCGACAACGTGATTCTTCCCGACGGCACCGCGGTGCCGATTCATACGGACACAACCATTGGAGTCAGTGACGTAAAAACGGCCCAGTATCTTCCTAAGTCTCAACGTCCCGGCGTGCGACAGAAGGTGAAAGATGCTGCTAAGCCTCTCTCGGAGCCCAACAAATTGCAAAGATTGAGCCAAGCTGCCGTCAAGAGTTTGCCTTATCACCCCGAATATCTCGATCAAGGAACAATCTTCGATGCAACACTCCTCGACGCAGTTGAAACACCCTCGCCCGTCGATCAGGCTGACACGCACTCTCCACTCGACGATGGCTATCTTCACGTTCGTCTCTTAACGCCTCTGAACTCGGAGATGAGCGCGGCTGGGTCACCGATCGAAGCCGTGGTGCCGCGTCCGTACTACAACCAGGATCACGTTTTGGTCTACCCGGCAGGCACAAAGCTTGAAGGCACAGTTACCAAAGCCGTGGCAGCTGGCTGGATGAAGAAGAATGGTGGACTCTTGTTCTCGTTTCATTCAGCACAGACACCTGATGGGACCACGACAGAGATGTTCGCAACCGTCGCCGGCGTCCAGGCGTCGGGTGGTCAACGGCTCTCGGTCGGGCTTGAAGGCGACGTGAAAGCGACGACCTCGACCTTTTCTCGTTTGCGAGCCCCGATTTCGCTTATCGGCCCCTCCAGGGCTGTTGCCGATAACACCGTCGACAAAACCGCTTGGTCCCGAGCGGGAGAAGGGAACAAAGGATTCGGACTGCTTGGCGCGGGCGCTGCGCAAGCGTCGGTGTCTACCGCCATCGGCTTCGGTTATTTCGGGGCAGCTGTGAACGTATACGACGCTTTTTTTGCTAAAGGTTCGAATGTGGAACTGCCTGTCAATACTCCGGTGTTCCTGCGTGTTGATGAAACTGCTCATCGATCGGGTGGGACCGATTCAGTCGTGGTCACATCGGCCAATATCCGGCAACAGTAATAAGTCGCGCATGGGAGAGCGCAGTCAGCTAGAAAGCGCCACTTCTTTCTTCTGATTCTCGAATAAAGACGCGCTGTTCCACAACGAATTGTATGCCTGGCTGCAATGGAGGAAGGAACAGAAGTGACGCAAAAGTACAAGGGCGCGCAATCAAACGAATATGCCACCAGCAGTGATTTCTGCCGCATCTTCGTCGAACAGATGGATAGTCTTTTTCTATTGTCTCTCTTACTGACTGCGGATCCTCAGAAGGCTGAACAGTGTTTCCTCTCAGGGTTTGAGGATTCCGTGAATAGTACCTACGTGTCCAGGGAGAGGGCGCACTTGTGGGCTCGACGCAACATCATCCTTCACGCGATTCGGTTGCTTTGCCCTCGGCCGAACGAGGGAAACGAATTGAATGAGGCAAGCTTTTTGCCGTCGAACGGCAAGGTGCCCGCAGCAGTACAGGCGCACCCCAATTCCGCCGGCATCGTGGGGCTCAATTCATTCGAGCGTTTTATCTTCATCATGTCAATCCTGGAAAAGTATTCCGTCCACGAGTGCTCCCTGCTTCTGGGCTGCGTTCGTCAGGATGTGATTAACGCACGGACTGCCGCGATCCGACATCTAGCCGGCGTTGTTATTGCAACAGAAATACAGCCCGACAGAGATGTCATCGCCTCGTCCGGAGTCAGTTATGCAAATCGTTGACGGTCGCCCGTGGATTCTCGAATACTTAGCAGGAGCCAATGAACCTCTCAACGGTGCTTAACTCGAAACCATACAAATTCTTACAAATGCCTCACCCTTCCTAACGGCACACTCATCGTGATCCCGGTACTTTGCAAACAGGAACACCTTTCCTGCGTGGAGAACCATGACGAACAGATTTGTACATTTGTCTGACATCCTGTTGGTTGCCGCTGTCATATGTTCCGCTTTCACCGGCACGGTTTGTTCACAAGATTTGGAAAGTCGATCTCCGTCTACTTTGCATTCCGAAGATGATTCTCCATCTGTGCCGGACCAGACCAAAGACCACATTGCCGCAGCCGACGATGCAGTCGTTGCCTCTCTTCCCGACGCGCCGATGCCCCAGAATCAGGCGCATGACCAGTCTTCATCGGCGCCCGCAGGCTCTGAAACACACCTGAATCAATTCCCAATCTTGTCTCCGGGACTGACCAGAACTCCTCTTACATTTCAAGATAAATTTCTGATATACGCCCATAAATCCTTTGGTCCACCAGCCGTCATCCTGCCTGCTTTTGGGGCGGGATTGGGAATGCTTAATCCACCAAGCAAATATCCCAAGGAATGGAAAGATAGCGCTGACGCGTTCGGCAGAAACTACGGATACCGACTGGCGGATCGTACGTCCAGAAACACTGCCCAATTTCTGACAGGCGCCCTCCTGCATGAAGACCCCCGCTATTTGCGTTCGACCAGTTCCACTCCGTTCACTCGGACCGTACATGCACTTGTCTTCACCGTCTTCGACAAGACAGACTCCGGAAGAACTACCTTCGCCGCAAGCAATTTCGCTGCGGCAGCCGCCGGCGGGTTCGTCGGGATGGGCATCCTTCCGAATGGCTATAACGACATTACACACGCGGAACAACACGTGGCGAGTGAGTTCCTGCAGATTGGTATTGGGAATGTCCTGACGGAGTTCGAACCCCAATGGGGACCCTGGGCGAAAAAGTTACGAATTCCCAAACTCCTTCCAGGTTGGTGGGTTCCAGAACACCGCCCGTAGCATATTGTCCCCGAAGATTGGAGATTTCTTTATCAATTTTGAAAACATCAATTTCGATAGTTGCAATCGCACTCCCGACCTGCGGTTCAATAAATGCTAGAAGTTCGTCTATCATTGCGTCGTGAGAGGTTCGTCTAGTGTAATTCGGCGTAACGAATCCGCCTTTCCAATGTGCCGGATTTATACATGACCCAAGCTGCAAAAACGGAAGAAACGGCGCGAAAGCATGCGCGCTTGCTGATCGTGGACGACGATCCGGATCTATGTGAACTTGTGCAACGATATTTAGAGGACGAGGGATTCGCGACATCAGTCGTGCATACCGGCGCTGAAGGCAACCACGCCGGGGCGACCGGCAATTACGATTTGATCGTCCTCGATGTTATGTTGCCCGACATGAAGGGTTTTGATGTGCTACGAGAATTGCGTTCGCGCGTGCGTACGCCGGTTCTGATGCTAACCGCCAAAGGCGATGAGTTTGACCGCGTCCTGGGCCTACAGATGGGTGCGGACGATTATTTGGCGAAGCCGTTCAGCCCGCGTGAATTGATTGCGCGGATTGGGGCCATCCTCCGCAGATCGGGTTGGCAGTCGGAGCAAACCAAAGCACCGCGGCCACTCTCCATCAAGTCGGGTGATTTGGAACTGGATTTGGCAGCATATTCCGCATCCAAGTCGGGAAGACCCTTGCACTTGACGTCGGCAGAGTTCGATCTGCTGCGCGCATTCCTGGAATCGCCCGGACAGGTGCTTTCTCGCGAAGCTTTGGCGGAGCGGGTTCTGGGCCGGAAATTTTCGCCTTTCGATCGGAGCATCGATCTTCATGTGAGCAATCTTCGTCAAAAGTTGGGTCCACAGACAAATGGCGCGGAAAGAATCCGGAGCGTGCGGGGGGTTGGCTATTTGTATGCTTGGCCGCTATGATGCGATGTCCTGAGGTGGATCCCCTTCACGATTCCGTCGGATGAATTCAGGAGTGGTAGGTCGGAAGCACGACCTTAACTTCGAGGCCGATCGGACTAGCGTTCGATGCGATGACTGTTCCGCGGTGTTGACGAATTGCCTCAAGAGCAATCGCAAGTCCAAGGCCAGTACCCTTGCTTGCCTTTGGATCGCCGTTTGTTTCCTTTACACGGAAGAAGGGCTGGAAGATTTGTTGCAGGAACTCTCCAGGGACACCCGGACCGTAATCGCGGACTGAAAGAACGGCCTGCCCCGACGGGCTCATTTTCTCGGCTGTTAAAATCACCTCCACCTGACTCCCCTGCGTAGTGAACCTAATCGCGTTGCGAATAATATTCTCGCAGGCGCTGCGCAGAGCCTGCTGATTGGCCTTCTCGATGACGATACCTGCTTCGGCTTGCAGCCCCACAGACTTGCCGCAAGAGCGCGCCTCGAAATCGCCATCAGCCACCACTTCTTGAACCAGTTGAGACAAGTCCACGTTGTCTTTCCCCTCGGACGATAGGCCCGTTTCCAAGCGAGAGAGTGTCAAAAGCTGGCCCATGAGCGTATCAACCTGCTCGACATCGCGCTCCATCCGTTGCAGTAACTCCTCGGACTCAAGCGGCGACTGCTTTCGCAAAAGAGCCAAAGACATAATCAATCGAGTAAGGGGGGAGCGCAATTCGTGCGAGACGGTGCTCAATAGATCCTTCTGGGAATGCACGAACGCGCCCATCCTTTCAACCATGACATCAAAATCTGCAGCCAGAGCGGCCAATTCGTCGTGTCGCTCGGATATCTCGACCGGGGCTCTCACGCTCAGATCACCTGCCGCCACTTGTCTCGCAGCAGATTGAATCCCCTGAATGGGTGCAACAATGTGGTGCGTGAGCCAGAAGCAGAAGAGCGTCACCATGAGCAATTGAACTCCTAACAATGGAAGCCCACCTCCGACTGTACTGTCCATGAATCTCCCCACTTGCAAACCAGCGCGCACCAGAAGAACGTAGGGATGTCCTGACGGCGACGTAAATTTGTAAGATGAGCTGTGCGAGCGGATCCCGTAGCGGGTAAGAACGCGTCCATCACTTCGGACGGCGCGTACTATCGACAGGCTGTCGGAGGGAATGGGTCGGGACAAAACATCCTTACCGTACCCATCGATCAGATAGAGCTCAATCCCGGATTTCCCGACCAGCCCTCCGGCGAATTGTTCGAACCCTTGTGGACCTCCCGATTCATAGGCGTCTGCCGCCTCGTCCGCGACTCTGGGAGCGAACGATGCAACCACGTCCGTAGGCGGAACCAATCGCCTGCCGAGCATGCGGCTAGCCAGAAAGATGGCGAACAGCGCCAGAACTGTCAACCAAAACCAGAGGAAGACCTTGGTAAATAATCGCCCAATGGGTGCTCGCGAGTTCAGGCCACTTATAGAGTTTTGAGTCGTCACAGAATAGATACCACCGGGTCTTTCTCTCAATAAGGATATACAGCAATACGCCACGACTCACCAGCGGTAATGCTCGCTCCTTACAAATCCCTACAGACCTCTGACACATCCTGTCAGCGCCGTCGCTTGATGTGCAGTAGCCTCGAATCACGCAAAGAGTCGCGGCCAAATTCACTCGCCCGCGATTGAACCGGGGTCGATTCGCGCAAGAAATGGCAAACGGACAATTACTGCACATTCGATTCATGTCACCGGTGGGCAAGTGAATTTTGGTCATGGCCTCCCGGGTCACTTAAACAAGGGAGGGATCATCGAAGTGAACCGGGTCCGACTCTCTCCCGGCCTATGGGAAACAAGCTTATTGAGGACGGACCTCGATGGCCCCGCTCTTTTCAAGAGCATTAATAAAGCAGCTAGACGAAACTCGTAGCAACTTCGAACCAGTGCCTCCCGATACAAACATCCAGCGCGCACTGCAGCGGATTGGCCGTGAATCAGCAATTGTCCATCAGCCGACACAGGGGAGTTCGAGCGATCTCATGAATCAACGGCATTTTAAAGAAGATCTCGATATGTTTGCTGAAACTATGGACCCCGCTTCCACAACTGCGAATGCGAGGCGAGACAAGCACGCTATGAACGTCCTTAAGACGTCCGTCACCGTCGCCGTGACACTGATCGGTCTAGCGGCAGTACTGTTGTTTTACCTAATCTATCCGGGCACACCAAGCAAATCGAAGGTCATGGCTTTTGAAGGATTCGTCGAGCTTCCACGAAAGGGTCCGCTCACAGTACTCGATTACTTGACGCTAAACGATCACTATCTGTTTGTTACAAGCGAGTCGTCCGGTGCCTTGTTCAGAATCACCTTCGACTCCAGTGATGTAAGAGACAGTACCGTATCAGAGATGCCTGGAGCTGGCGCTGCGCATGGCGTCGCTCTACTCCCCGACGAGAATGTTGCCTTCATCACCCGAAGCGAAACGAATACGGTGGATGTTTTCGATCCGAAGTCCCTTCATCAGTTGGCGAGCATCCCAGTTGCCGATGACGCAGATGCCATCCTATACATCCCGTCGACCAACCTCATTTATATAGCCCATGGAGCCCCGAACATGGCGACCCTAATCGATCCTCAGAGGCGCACGACGGTCGGGACCATCCAGCTTTCCGGCAAGCCCGAGTTTTCCGCCATGGACTCGAAGAGCGGATTACTCTTCCAGAATCTAAAAGACACCAGCGAAGTAGCTGCAATCGATGTTGGCAAGCGCTCGGTAGATGCGCGATGGCCCCTTGCACCGTGCGTAGGCCCATCTGGCATGGCGATTGATACCGAGCAGAGACGGCTTTTTTCGGTTTGTAGCGGAAACGCCAAATTGGTGGTTTTTGACCTGGAGAGGCATCGAGTCATCACATGGCTGGGGATCGGCGACGGGCCTGACTCGGTCGCATTCGACCCAGGTGTTCATCGAATTTACACGGCCGGAAAAGCCGGAGAAATGACGGTGATCCAGCAAGACGGTCCTGATAATTACCGAGTATTAGATGAGATACACACTCACTACGGCGCTCATACTTTGACAGTGGACCCGATGTCGCACAGGGTTTTCGTGGCGTACGCAAGCCTTCTTGCACATCCCAGAATTGCCGTGTTCTCCCCAACGCGGTGAAGAAGTTTTTCACTCGGGCAGCCTCCTGGCGCTGAGAGGTCGTTTTCGCAAATCTGTATGTCCCTTTACTAGGCTCGACCGAATACTTCTTGCACCCGGGGGTACGCTCGAACAAGCGACTTGACGCCGAAGATTAAGCTTCAGGAGGAACGAAGATGCCCAAGTTGACCATTCCCAAATTGCATTGCCCCGTCCAAATTCTACCGACCTCAGGTTCCGACCGCCACGGTCGGTTTCGCCTCGATCATCGTGGCAACGTCTGCCACCCGCCGATACGATTGCAGCCTATCCTCATGCTCATAGGTATCAGTCACAAAGATCACCTCGTCAGCTCCCGTTTCACCCACCAACTTTTCCAGCCCTGCCTTCACCGTTGAATTGGATCCCACAATCGCTGCACGCAGTCTGGTCTCCACGGCTGTCCGCTCCCCGTCGTCATGCCACAGCCCCTCCATGGAATCCACTGGTGGCAACAACTCCACGGGCTGGTTTCTTATCAGTCGCAGAAAGCGCTGCAGCGGGGTCGTGAACAACCGCTTCGCTGCTACATCCGTCTCCGCCGCGATCACCTGCACCGCCACCATCAAGTAGGGCTTCTGCAGAACCTCGATTGGCTCAAACTGCTCGCGGTAGAGCTGCGCGGCTGCATGCAGATGCTCGGGAGCAAAGTGCGCCGCGAATGCGAATGGCAAGCCCAGCATCCCAGCCAGCTGCGCGCTGAAGCCACTCGACCCCAGCAAAGTAATCGGTACGTTGCTCCCCTGCCCGGGAATCGCTTTGACCGCTTGCCCCGGTTTCTCCGGTCCCAAGTATGTCCGTAGTTCCTCCAACAGAGCGGGGAAATCCTCCCCACTTTGCTGCAAATCCCTATGCAGCGCACGCATCGTCTGAAAGTCGCCGCCCGGCGCACGTCCCAGACCCAGATCGATTCGTCCTGGATACAGCGCCTCGAGCGTGCCAAACTGTTCCGCCACCACAAGCGGCGCATGATTCGGCAGCATCACTCCGCCGCTTCCCACACGAATCGTCTTCGTCGCGCCTGCCACATGCCCGATCAGCACCGGTGTAGCGGAGCAAGCCAGTCCGGAAATGGAGTGGTGTTCCGCCAGCCAGTAGCGCTTGTATCCCCATTGCTCCACGTGTTGCGCCAGGTCAACTGATCGGGCGATTGCGCTGCCGGCGGACTCCCCTGCTCGCATGCCCACAAGATCCAGAACTGAAACGGTTAATCGATTACCCATGCTGAATTGGATGAGTCCGGAATGAAAGCGATGCCGCGAGCGATCTAGATGGCGTTCTAGGAGCAGCAGGAAACAGATGAATGGGTCCTGGTGGTGAAGCACTGGATCGGGTAGATGCGCAGCGAGCCTATCGTACCGGTATTGGGTGGGCGGAGGGGCCTCAGGTTGATCCATTGTGTTTCAAACGTGCTGATAGCCTTTTGGGCCAGCCTAGCGACCATTTGCAGAGACTTAACCACCGAGCATTGCGGCACCGTTGGGTGGTTGGTGGCGCGGAGCGCTGAAACAGCGAGGCATTTCAGAGGACTTACAGCCGTCCCTGTCTTGCGAGATTCAATGCATAAGATTGCCCCCAAATAATGAGGCTGACTGGCACGGACTGAGAAGAATTCTATGGTTGCAGGAACCAGTTAAACCGAATTCTTCATCGCCTCCACAAAGTCGAGGGTGCCCTCGACTGTCTACTGATAGAATATGAGGATGCCCTCGATTTCGTCAAGTCCTATTCGCGTGGCTCCTCAGCAGGATCGCTCGGCGCGCAGGTTGGCGGGCCTTCTTCAGGCCGCCGCCGCAAACTATTTGCGGCGGTCGGATATGAAGCCACAACGATGCAAGCGATCGCCGATCGCAGTGATTCGCCGATTGGAGCGCTGTACAACTATTTCCCCGACAAAGAATCCGTCGCCGCCACGCTCCGCCAGCAGTACTCTGAAGATTTGCAGTCAAGGGTGAAGTCACTCATGGTGGAGTCGAACAACCTGTCGGCTGTTCGGTTTGCTGAGTCGTTCATCGACTGCATCACAGATTTTGTGCGGGATCGACCGGCTTGGCTGAACCTGGTTGCTGTACCCATTTCCTTTCATCGTGCACTGTCCGCCAGGAAAGCTCTGCGCTTTACAATTGCCGATGCGTTTCGAAGCAAGAACCCGTTCCTTTCGCAAGAACGGGCATTACTCGCGGCGAACGTTGCGGTTCAGATCGTGAAAGGCATGACGACACTTTGGCGGGAGGCAGACGCGAGATCAGGAGATCTCGTTGCAGCAGAGTTTCGAAAGCTGCTCACCTCGTATCTACAAGGGGTCTTATGCGAGAGAGAGAGCGAAATAAACCGTGCTGCAAATCGCCGCGGTTGGGGCGGCCTGCTGCTCAATGGCATTCCTGGACCCTAGCGCGTTTCCCAGTACCGATCTGACGAAACCTCCTACTATCGACTTCTAAACCCGGACGCAGTTCGACTCCAAACCGCTAGAGCCAAGCAGGCATTCAGAGGGCGTCCTCCTTGATCGAGCAGAACTTGACTCGGGAGCACGGCGACAAGGTCAGACACTATCGCCAAAGTGGCTCACGCAATATTTCTCTTGACAAGAATGAATGCGATGCAGTAAGTTAACACTGTTAACTAAACACCGTTAACTAAGGAACCATCGTTATGGGAGTCAAGGAAAGACGGGAGCGCGAGAAGTCGGAGACCCGCGACAAGATTCTGGACGCGGCGCGCGAGCTGTTCGTCACGGAGGGGTATGAGGGTGTGTCGATGCGCCGGGTGGCGGAGAAAATTGAGTATTCGCCGACGGCGATCTACGTTTACTTTGCCGACAAGAACGAACTCTTCCACGAGCTGTGCCGGCAAGATTTTGCGCGCTTGCAGGAAGTAATGCAGAGTGCGGAGATGCCAGCGGACCCGGTCGAGCGGCTGCGGCAGATTGGGAGGAGCTACATCCAGTTTGGCATGCGCTTTCCCAACCACTATGTGTTCATGTTCATGACGCCGCATCTTCCCCAGGAACCGGATGAAGAGGATCGCGAGATCATGGGCAATCCCGAGGAGGACGCCTACGCCATGCTGAAGTGGGCGGTACAGGAGGCGATCAATGCGAGATGCTTTCGCGACGAGGTGCAGGACGCGGAGCTGGTGTCGCAGACGCTGTGGGCGTCGGTGCACGGCGTGATTTCATTGAACATTGCGAAGGGCAAGGATCCGTGGGTGGAATGGCGTCCGCTGGAGGATCGTTCAGAGATGATGCTGGATATCACCCTGCGCGGGCTGTTGCGTCCTGGTAAGGGAGGGAAATAACCATGCCTCCTCTGGCGCAACGGAATCTGTTTCACGACAAAGTACGGCTGACAGTCACGCTGACGGGGATTGTATTTTCGGTGGTGCTCATCGTGGTGCAACTGGGATTGTTCTTTGGGTTCACAACGGCTACTTCCAACCTGATCGATCACTCAGGCGCGGATTTGTGGATCACGTCAAAGAACGTCCCTTACGTGGAGCAGGGAGTCGCTTTCAGCGAGCGCAAGTTGAATCAGGTGCGCGCGGTACCCGGAACCGCGGACGCGCAGAAGATTATCGCGCACTGGACGCAGTGGAAACGGCACGATGGCGCGGAGGATTCAGTGCAGATTGTCGGCATCAACGTGGACGACAGTCTGGAACGGCCGTGGAATCTGGTGGAGGGACGTGTCGAGGATCTGAAATCTCCGGACGCAATCATTCTGGACGAGCTCTACAAATCGAAGCTGGGCGTAACGCGGGTGGGCGAGGTCTTCGAGATAGGTGGGCATCGCGCGCGTGTCGTGGGCTTTACGCGCGGGATTCGTTCGTTCACGACTTCTCCCTACGTGTTCACGACCTTCAAGAACGCGCAGAACTATACAGGGACGCGAGAAGATCAGACTATGTTCATCCTGGTGAAAGTAGCGCCGGGAGCGAGTCTAGAGCAGGTGCGTCGCGGACTGCTAGATCACATTAAAGACGTAGAGGTCTTTACTACCGCTGAGTTCAGCCACATGACGACCTTCTACTGGATGTTTACCACGGGCGCAGGGGTGGCAGTGCTGATCGCGGCAGTGCTGGGCCTGGTGGTGGGATTCGTGGTCGTCGCTCAGACGATTTATGCCACAACCATGGATCACATCCGCGAATACGGAACGCTGAAGGCGATGGGTGCGCCGAACAGCTACGTCTACAAAGTCATCATGAAGCAGGCGGCAATCAGCGCGGTGATCGGATATGCGCTGGGGATGATCGTCAGCGGGTTTGTGGTGCATGCCAGCCAGGCCGGCGGGGCGGCGATCCTGATGCCTCCGAGCATGGCGGGCGGAATGTTCTTTGTCACGCTGCTCATGTGCGTGGGTGCGGCACTGGTCTCGATCAACAAGGTTACGCGAATCGATCCGGCGACGGTGTTCAAGGGGTGAGTTCGTTCGCAAGTCGAGATTTCTCGCTTCGCTCGGAAGGACAAGGTTTCTGAAAGGGAGATACAAAGATGCAGGCCGCAATTGCAGTTCGCAATCTTACAAAAAACTACGCCGAGGGAGTTGCGGGGACGCTTGCGCTTCGCGGCGTTGACCTTGACGCACATGCGGCTGAACTGCTGATGCTGATGGGCCCTTCAGGCAGCGGAAAGACCACGTTGCTTTCGATCATGGGCTGCATCTTGACGGCGACGTCCGGCAGCGTGCGGATTGACGGAACCGAAATCACGAGCCTGCGGGAGAAAGAATTACCAGCGATTCGCTTGCGGCACATCGGATTCGTGTTCCAGGGATTCAACTTGTTCCCCACGTTGACCGCCGGAGAAAACGTGGAGCTCATGCTTGATCTCAAGGGTGTCTCGGCTGCCGCAGCGAAGCGGCGGGCCAGGGAGTTGCTGGAGCAGGTTGGGCTCGCCGCGAAATATGGAGCCTTTCCCGCCGACTTGAGCGGAGGGCAGAAGCAGCGCGTGGCCATTGCGCGGGCGCTGGCGGGCGATCCCGCAATCATCCTGGCGGATGAGCCGACTGCGGCGCTTGATTCGCACACCGGTCGCAACGTGATGGAGATGATGAGTGATCTGGCGCACAAGCGGGGCCGGGCGGTTGTGATTGTTACGCATGATTCGCGGGTGCTGGATTTTGCGGATCGCATTGTGAGGATTGAAGACGGGGCGATTGCCCGGCCTTCGGAAGCCGAGCCAGTCCCGGCGGGATTGTTGGTGCACGGAATGGGCACCGGCGCGGTGAGTTTCGCTTAGGGAAGTTAAGAACTCCCAACTTGTCGCAGGGAACACAAAACATACAAAGTACATCTGGAGAGAGTTATGAAAGGCAATCTTGGAATCGGAAATCTTCTGAAGAATCGCATGACTCTGCTGATCGGCTTCACGGCCTTTCTGTTGAGCGGCTCTTTGGTGCTGGCATCGCGACACTCGCATCAGTCATCAGAGGCCGCAACGGCGTTGACAATCGCGCATCAGCCCTTACTCATCGCGGGTCCAGGGCGGGTCGAGCCTTCCTCGGAAGACATCAAGATTGGGTCTGAGTTGAGCGGACGGTTGAAACTAGTGAAGGTTGAAGAGGGTGACGCCATTCGCCGCGGTGAAGTGCTCGCCGAACTGGAAAATGCCGACTACCGGGCGCAGGTGGAGTCCGCCCGCGCGAACGTCTTGGCAAAAGAGGCGACATTACGCAAAGTGAACAATGGCGCCCGGCGGCAGGAACGGGATGCGGCATGGTCATCGGTCAGCGAGGCGAGGGCTGTAATGGAAAATACGGAAGCCGAATTGCACCGCCGGCAGGAGCTATTTTCTGCAGGAGTGGTTTCACGCGAAGAACTCGACCGCTTCGCCCGCGAGGCGGACGTGGCCAAAGCGAAGTATCAGTCTGCTGTCGAGCAACATTCCCTGGTAGATGATCGTGCGCGTGAGGAGGACCGCTCATTCGTCGAAGCCGATCTGCAATTGTCGCGGGCGCAGTTGGACGAAGCACAGGCAAAATACGAGAAGACGTTCATTCGCTCACCCATCGACGGAACTGTGTTGCGCAAACATCACCGCAGTGGAGAAAGCGTTTCGAATTCTTCGACTGTGCCGGATCCCATCCTGACCATCGGAGACAGAAACATCCTGAGGGTGCGCGTGGACGTGGATGAAACCGACGTCAGCAAGGTGTGCCTAGGACAGAAGGCCTACGTCACCGCCGACGCCTTCGGCCAACAGAAATTCTGGGGGCGGGTGGTGCGCGTGGGGCAGCAGTTGGGGCCGAAGAACGTCCGCACCGACGAGCCCACAGAAAAGGTCGACACGAAAATTCTCGAAACCCTGGTGGAACTCGATCCCGGTTCCCAACTGCCCGATGGCTTGCGCGTGGATGCGTTCATCGTCCCTAACGGCGGCGAGGTGGCGCAGGCTCAGCCGGGGCGCTTATAGATTTTCCGCCATTGAGAATCGACGCAGAGATTCTTTTTGTCCGGTGGGAGTGATCGGCCACTCCTTGACGGCACACCGCTGATGGTGCGGACTTGAGTTAAGGCGAATCCGCCCAAGCAGGAACGTTGAGATGCTTCTAAACTCGACCCGCGCAGCTTTGGTTTCGAGTTCGTTCACGGTAGGGTGCGTCACTGCACTCGTACTGGTGGCCGGGAGTGCCTGTCTCGCGCAGGTCGCTGGAGGGACTATTTCAGGGAGTGTGAGAGATAGTTCAGAACGCCCGATTGCAGGAGCGCACGTCTCTGTTAAGAACTCCGAGACAGCGGTCCTCCGGGCCGTAACCGCAGACAGCGACGGGATCTATACGGCTCCGAACTTGGTGGCTGGTAACTATGCGATCAGTGCGTCCAAGGAAGGGTTTGCAACGCTTGTGAGATCGGGTGTTCTTGTCACGGTAGGCTCCGAGGAGGTAATCGATTTCAAGCTAAACCCAGGCGAGGTTAAGACGAAAATCGAAGTTTCAGGCACACCGCCCGCTATCCAATTCGCCAGTTCGAGCCTGGAGGCAACCGAGAACTCGATCACGGTTCGCGAATTGCCGCTGAACGGGCGCGACTGGACGACTCTCGCACAGCTGCAAGCGGGAGTCACTGGGGTGTATCAATACCCGCTCGCTCTGAGTAATCAACGGGCAAACCGCGGTCTCGGGACACAGTTAAGTATCGGCGGAATGCGCCCACAAGGGAACAACTATCGACTTGATGGGATCAGCATAAACGACTATTCCAACGGAGGGCCCGGCAGCGTTCTCGGTATCTTGCTCGGCGTGGAGGCAATTCAGGAATTTTCTGTCGTAACAAACAACGCGCCGGCTAGCTATGGCAGGACGTCGGGAGGGATAATCAATTCCATTACGCGCTCTGGCACAAATGAGCTACACGGCTCTGCTTATGAGTTTCTTCGCAACAGCGCGCTTGACGCCCGCAACTTCTTCGACACAACTTCGTCTCCGCCCCCATTCCGGCGCAATCAGTTCGGAGCCGATGCTGGAGGGCCGATTATCAAAAGCAAGTTGTTTGTTTTTGGCGATTACGAAGGAATTCGCCAGCTGCTTTCAACAACCACCGTGGACATTGTGCCTTCGGCCGCAGCCCGCACCGGGAATCTTAGCTCAGGTACTGTTAGTGTGGATCCAAGAGTAGAGCCGTACCTGGCGATCTATCCCCTTCCGAACGGTCCGGTCAAGGGCGATACCGGTAATTTCACGCTTGTTACTCCGCAGAACACCAACGAGGACTTCTTTACCTCACGCGCGGACGTCACGATCGGGACGAGTGATAGCCTGTTCGGAACCTACATGTTCGACAATGGAAAAACGGAGGGACCGGATTCCTTCAACAACAACATCATTGGGACCCTGTCACGCCGTCAAGCCGCCGTTCTCGAGGAAACGCACCTATTCGGCGCCAAAATGGCCAACACGGCACGATTCGGTTTCAGCCGTGTAGTCTCGCAAGCGGCAAGGAGTTTAAAGGCGATTAACCCTTTGGCGGCAGACCCGTCGCTCGGCTTTTTGCCTGAGCAACCCGTGGGCGTTATAACGAACTCGGAACTCTCGACGTTTCCGGGGGGCTTTGGCGCCGTCGGGGAGTTCGATTTTCATTGGAACTCGTATCAGTTCTACGATGATGCGTTCGCGACGTTAGGAACTCATTTTCTAAAGTTTGGTTTTGCTTTTGAAAACATCCGGGACAATGAATTGGGCAAAACCAGCCCGCTAGGCCAGTTCGTATTCGGATCACTTTCCGATTTCCTGCAGGACAAGCCAACTTCGTTTAATGCGCCAATCGGAAATGGAATCACGCCACGCAACCTCCGGCAGTCTAGTTATGCGGGATACGTTATGGATGACTGGAGAGCGAGGCCCAATTTGACTGTCAATCTGGGGCTGCGTTATGAAGCAGCAACGGTCGTGAGCGAAGCACATGGGAAACTCTCGAATCTGCCATCGTTGACTTCAACAACCCCACATCTCGGAGATCCTTTCTTCTCGAATCCGACGAAGCTCGATTTTGAACCTAGGGTGGGCTTTGCGTGGGATCCGCAAGGCAACGGCAAGACATCCGTCCGCTCTGGCTTCGGAATATTTGATAATTTACCTCTCCCCTATCTGTTCGCGGTAACGAGCTTGTTGTCGGCTCCGTTTTTTGAATTGGGCGATCTCACGACGCTGCCGCAGGGGTCGTTTCCAAAAGAGGCATTTCCGCTATTAACGACGCCCACTCTTCGTTATGCGTATATTCAGCCGAATCCACCACGCAGCTATGACATGGAGTGGAACTTCAACATTCAGCAGAGCATTGCTCGAGATACGGTCCTGCAGGTGGGTTACACGGGGTCACGCGGCGTTCATCTTCCCTACTTCACAAACAATTTCGACATGGTGCTTCCAACGTTGAGGCCGCAGGGCTACGAATGGCCAGTGAATGGGACTCCTCTCAATCCGAACGTAGGCCAGATCTCTGGCACTATGTGGAACTCCGATTCCATTTTCCACGCCCTTGAGGTACAGGCAACTCGCCAACTCAACCACGGCCTGCAAACCGGGGTGTCATACGCGTGGGGCAAAATTATTGACTCGGGTTCCGAATCGGCGAACAGCAACCCAGGTACCTTCGCCAACAGCGTCCCCACGCTTTGGATCGATGAAAGCAATGGGCGTGGACTCGCCGACTTCGACATAGGTCAAAATCTCTCGGTCAACTACATCTGGGAAATCCCGACTTTCACCGCCGAGCCAAAACCACTGCAATGGGCACTAAACGGTTGGCAATGGGGTGGGATTCTGCACGTTGCTTCCGGCGAACCGTTCACACCTATAATCACCGGAGACCCGTTAGGAATGAAAGGCGATCAGTTCGACCGGCCGGATGTACTGACCGGACCGGGATGCAGAGGCTCTCTTGTGAATCCGGGAAATCCGCTCGACTACATCAAAACACAGTGTTTTGCTTTTCCCAACCCGAGCACGCGGTTTGGGGACGCGGGTCGCAATATTCTTATCGGTCCAGGAATGCTCAATCTGGATACCTCAGTATTTCGCAACATAGGTGGCTTAGAGAAGTTTCATGCGCAATTCCGAGCTGAATTCTTCAACATCTTGAATCACACGAATTTTGCGTCGCCGGTGCTGATGACCAACAATACCAGCTTGTTTGGAGCCAACGGAGCCCCCATTTCCTCGGCTGGCGTCCTCACCTCCACGACGACCACATCACGCCAGATACAGTTCGGACTGAAGCTGATCTGGTAGACATGCGCTGGAAAAAGCGAGGGCCGATGCTTGGCTCAGTGAATCAGTCCGCGTCGGATAGTATGAGTGTATCGGAGGGCCGGCTGTTGGGTTGAGACCTGCGCCGGGCGCGATTTTGCACACAGTTCACGGCAAATTGGCGGGCGCGATGCTGGCGGGCTTGCTGATAGCGAGAACTTGTGCGTTCGCGCTGAACCCGGCACTAGATGTCAGCCAGTACGCGCATACGGCCTGGAAGATCCGGGATGGCTTCGCGAAAGGCTCCATTCTCTCAATCGCCCAGACACCCGACGGGTACCTCTGGCTGGGGACGGCGTTCGGCTTGTATCGCTTCGATGGCGTTCGAAGCGTGCTTTGGCAGCCACCCCCAGATCAGCAATTCCCTTCCAACACCATCACAAACCTGGTCGTGGCGCGTGACGGGACCCTTTGGATCGGTACTTGGAGTGGACTCGCAAGCTGGAAGAATGGCAGGCTCACTCAGTACGCGGAGCTCGCTGGATCGGCCATCTTTGCTCTAGTTGAAGATCGCGTGGGGTCAATATGGGCTGGCGCGAAGGGGCCCGACGGAAAACTCTGCGAAATTCGGAATGGCAGCGTCCGGTGCGGTTCGGAGATGAGCGGTGTTGACCGCGGTGTCTTCGGGTTGCATAAAGACAGCAAAGGAAATCTCTGGATCGGATTAGAGACAGGGGTGTGGCGCTGGAGGCCCGGACCGCCGGCATTCTATGCGGTGCCAGGCCTGCCAAACGGAAGAATGCAGGGCATGGCTGATAGTGAGGATGGCACTGTCTTGATCGCCGCAACGGGCGCGGTCATGCGCCTGGCTGATGGGAGAGCGAAAGCCGTATATCGGTTCCCCAATGCGAGGCGGGGGTTCCGTGTCCTGAGAATGCTCCGCGATCGCCACGGTGGTCTGTGGGTGGCTCCTGCGGGCCGGGGCATTGTGCATATACACCAGGGACGGACCGATGTGTTTTCAGAATCGGAGGGACTGTCCGGCGATGACATTTACGATTTGTTTGAGGATCGTGAGGGCAATATTTGGGTCGCCACTATCAATGGGCTCGACCGTTTTCACGAGCTTCCCGTGGCGACGTATTCCAAGAAACAAGGTTTGTCCGCTATTCCCTGGGGAGGCCTGTTGGCGGCCCGGGATGGAAGCATTTGGTTTGCTACTCTCGATGGGCTGAACCGGCTGAGTCATAGCCAGGTTACAGTGTATCGCCAGCATACAACCACGCCGAGCAAACAAAAGGCCGTCGGCAACGGATTACCGGATGAGGGAGTCGGGTCCCTCTTTCAGGACTCTCGCGGGCGAATCTGGGTTTCCACACCGCTAGGCGTCGGCTACCTGGAGAATAACCGTTTTGTTCCTACGTCGGTTCCTGGTGGATTGGTGGGTTCCCTCACCGGGGATGCCTCGGGAAGTCTGTGGATCGCTAACCGAGAACTCGGCCTCCTACGATTGTCGCAGCACCATGTTTTCCCACCTATTCCATGGTCCACATTCGGACGCAAGGATCCTGCGCTTGTTTTAGCTCCGGATCCTTTGCACGGCGGCCTTTGGCTTGGATTTTCGCGGGGTGGCGTCGTATGGTTTCGTGATGGCCAGGTCCGCTCGTCCTATTCAGCCGCCGATGGACTAGGCAGGGGGGCTGTCAATGAGCTTCGATTCGACACTGAAGGCGGGCTTTGGATTGCCGCTGAGGGCGGACTCAGTCAACTGAAAAACGGGCGCATCGCCACGTTAACGAGCATGAGCGGTTTGCCTTGCGATGCGGTCCAATGGACCATGGAAGACGACGCCCAATGGGTCTGGATAATGATGCCCTGCGGCTTGGTACAGGTTGCACGCTCCGAGTTGGACGCTTGGACTGGTGCTGCAGACAAGACCGCCCGCACAATCCACGCCACGGTTTTCAATAATTCGGACGGGCTAAGGACTCTCGCTGTGGTTGGTGATTATACGCCGCGCGTCGCCAAGTCTGGAGATGGGAAACTCTGGTTCATGAGTCCTGACGGCATCAGCGTCGTCGATCCGCACCACCTTCCTTTCAACAAGCTCCTGCCGCCGGTGCATATCGAGAAGGTCATCGCCAACCGCAAGGAGTACCAGGAAAGTTTATTGGGCGATGCACTATCGAGTCCCCGCCTGCCCCCGCTGCTGCGCGAGCTAGAGATCGACTATACGGCGCTCAGCTTAGTCGCGCCGGAAAAGATACGCTTTAGGGAAAAGCTCGAAGGCTGGGACCACGATTGGCAGGACGCCGGCACTCGCCGGCAAGCATTTTACGGCAATCTTCCTCCCCGCAATTACCGCTTCCGCGTGATGGCATCCAATAACAGCGGGGTGTGGAACGAGGCCGGTACCTTTCTGGATTTTTCCATCGCCCCGGCGTACTACCAGACGTGGTGGTTCCGGACGTTGTGCATGGCCGCGTTTCTGTCGTTACTGTGGGGGCTTTATCAATTTCGACTCCGACAGTTGGCGCGGCAATTCAACATTCGTCTCGAGGAACGGGTTAACGAGCGGACACGCATCGCGCGGGACTTGCACGACACCATGCTGCAGACCTTCCAGGGCCTGCTGCTGAAGTTTCACGGCTTATCGATCATGCTGACGGGTCGCCCGGAAGCCCAGCAAAAGCTGGAGGGCCTCTTGGAGCAGGGGCAGCAGGCGATCAATGAGGGCCGGGAGGCGGTGCTGGGACTGCGCTCTTCGACCGTCATCGCCAACGACCTTGCCCGTGCCTTCATCACGCTTGCAGAGGAACTCGCCGCGACACAAGACAGCCACAATCCCGTGGCCTTTCAAGTCGAGGTGGAAGGCGAGACGCGAGATTTGCATCCGATTCTTAGGGACGAAGTGTATCGCATCGCCTGCGAGGCCCTGCGCAACGCCTTCCAGCACTCCGGCGCGGCGCGAATTGAGGTTGCTATTCACTATGACGACAGGGAGTTCTGGGTGTGCATCCGGGACAACGGGAAAGGTATCGATCCGAAGGTTTTGGACGCCGGTGAACGTGACGGACACTACGGCTTGCCGGGCATGCACGAACGGGCCAAACTTGCGGGCGGCAGATTGGTGGTCAGGGGTAGAGTCAATTCCGGCACGGAGGCCGAGATCACTATTCCCGCGGCCCTGGCCTACGCAAAATCGCGTTCTCCGCGGCGGTCCGCATTTTTGAGAAGAGGAGCTTCATGAAAGCATAGGTCCTGACCCAAACTCGATTCGGATTCTAGCCGTCGATGACCAACCTCGGTTTCGAGAAGGAATCGCCATAATATTGGCAACTTTGCCAGGCATGAATTTAGTTGCGCGAGGATGCAATGGGCACGAAGCTATCACCGCTCTCTCGCAGCAATTCTTGACTACGTACCACACGACATTCTGCGAAATTCCTTTCCCCCACACCTTTCCCGCTCTGGCGACGGCTCGAAAAATCCTTCCCTCCAGATCTTCACTCATCCGGTATCGTCCAACACCATCGCATGTCACTTGGCGCAAAATCTCTATTTCACTCAAAATGCCACGAATCGCGGAGATGGGCCGCCCTTGGTGGCGTAGGTAGAGTCGGGATCGGTGGTCGAAACCTGGTCCTGTTCATGCACCGGCTCCTCCACCGGATTCTGCTCTTCCACTTCCTGCAGGTACTGACGCACGGTGTGATGAACTTGGGCCGCTTCCCCGAGTCGCTCGCGCGGGATGCGGCTCTCCTTGGCCGCATTCGCGCCGATGAAGCTGCCGTCTACTGATAAATGCGTCCCTTGCACCAGTCCCACATCCACACACTGCCGCACGATCTACTCGAACAACGGCTCAAACAGCTTCGATTCCTGAAACCGTCCGTGCCGGTTTTTCGAGAACGTAGAGTGATGCGGAATCTCCTGATCGAAGCCCAGACCGGTGAACCAGCGCCAGGCCAAATGCATGCGCAGCTCTTCCACCAGCTTGCGCTCGCTGGTCATGCCGTAGAGATAGCCGATCAGCAGAATCCGCAGCAGCAACTCGGGATCGATCGACGGCCGGCCGGTTTCGCTGTAGCTGTCTTTCAGTTGCCGCCGCACAAACTCCAAGCTGATGTGCTTGTCGATCAGCCGCAGCAGGTGGTTTTCAGGAACTTGATCTTCCAGACGGAAGCAATAGAACAACGCTTCGGAGCGGTCGTGTTGCCCCATCATAATCAGCAGGCCTCCGACGATGAGAATCACACAGAGCATGCGCAGATGCTTTCTTCTAACATGCTTCTGCGCAATCTCATTCCGATAATCGACGTGACTTTTTCAACACCCACGCGATGTTACGCCAACTATCGTCCTTCGCTGGTAGTGTCCTATTAGTGCGTTGATTGTGTTTTTGGGCTGGACAGCGCCGGAGTTTTCCCGTCCGAGTCTTGGGTGTAGACTGTTCGTAGGAGACTCACATGGAAGCCGCTCGATTTGTAGCCATATTTGTGGCCATTTTCTGTGTGTTTATCAGTGCCTTTGATCTAAGCGGAGAACGAAGAAAAGTTGCGCGGGAAAAGCGTATCGCTGAGTATAAGATGGCCGCAAGACTCCTGAGATTCAACATCTAAGCGTTCCTAAACGGTTGAATGCGACGACCCGGCTCCACATGCGCCGCCTACCATTTCCGGGATGTTCGGGCGGCGATTATTGCCCTGATTGTCTGTTCGTTAAGCCCTACGCAAGAAACGTGCCGCCGTCTCAGGTTGTTGAGGTAACCAGGCCATAGCGCTCAAAACCCCTTCAGCCCCTAACTCACCAGCCCGGTCCTATAAAGGTGACGGGTGGTGGATGGTGACGCTGTTCCTGTATAAGCTTGTAAATTGGTCTTTAAGGCGGGAATAGAGAAGTGGCATCATCATCCGTCACCCGTCACTCTGGGACATACCCCCTGATCCCCTGTGTGCCTTTTTTGAGATTTTAGCTCACTCGTCGGCGAGCGTCCTTCAGCGAGCTGACAAAGCCGGAGCTTCGGGTTCGCATCTTTTCAGCGAGCCCGGAGCGGAGGCCCCCAGGCCCCTGGCCTTTTCCTTCATCATGAACGCGCCGCTCTTGACGGCGGCACTCCCTGCGGGCCCTATCACGGATAGCACGGCCCGCTCCCATCCGGTCAGTGAGCAAGGTCGAAATTATGCTTTTGACAAAATCCACATAGGGTTGTTGTAGTCTCGTTGGCACAAGCTCAAGGGGCGAGCCTGGTGTCACCAATTCACGTTCTCATAGCTGATGACTTCAAACGTTGGAGACGCCAAGTCCGTCAACTGCTCAAGGTGAGGCCAGAATTACAAGTCATCGGCGAAGCGTCGGATGGATCAGAGGCTGTTCAGAAGGCCGACGATTTGAAACCGGACTTAATTGTGCTGGACATCGGTCTCCCAAAGTTGAATGGAATCGAAGCCGCCCGGCGCATAGGACAAGTCTCTCCCGGCTCCAAAATACTCTTCCTCAGTCAGAACAATGATCCCGACATCGTGCAGGAAGCTCTGGACACGGGCGCTTTGGGCTACGTTCATAAAACAAGCGCCCGAACGGAACTACTTCCTGCCGTCGAAGCGGTTCTGCGGGGTAAGGAATTTGTCAGTAGCGGCTTAAAGGGTAAGAACTGAATTCTCAGTCATCATGTCGCGGCGTCGCCTTTTGTAAGTGAGCGCAATTCAGCTTGCGGCACGGCAAATTCCGCGATGCCGCAGTCCGCGCAGACAACAAGCTCGGAGAACACCCACACGAAGGGCTCGTCAATTTCTTCCAGTCCCGGAAAATGGATGGCGATCTCCCCCGTGAACTTGCGCTGATTGACTGATCCGCACGAGTTGCAGTGCATGCCCATCCTTCTAGGCCCATTGGTGGCTCCTAGGGAACTGTCAAAACCAACAGTGGAGGTATTAATAGCATAAACCTGCAACGGAGTTAACATCGTAACAGTATGTGCTATACAGCGTGCACCTAGCCAGGGTCGCGTTGCGGAATCTGGCCCACGGAGCCCGCTACGCTGCGTGAATCCAGCGCTGCACATCGACCCATACACCGCCCCGTCTCTCCTGGAATCGAGTCACCGTGCCAAGAACAGCGATGTCTTTTCCTTCAGGACAATGCCGGATGATGAGCGGAGTGCTTGACTCCGTGGACTCAGAATCGACCCGACACTCAACGTGACAGCGGTCGCACTGGAAGAACTCCGTGCTGATCATGCGCCATTGTAGCGCCTGTAGTCGCTCGAACACCCGCCGTCCCGTCCGGAAAGTCGTAAGAAGCCATCTTTGGATTCAGATTCATCCCGCTTTTGGCCATTTGCCAGATATGCATGGGATCTCATGTCTGTGTGCTTCATACCAAAGCGCGAGTTCCACTCGATTCCAGAGTCCAAGTTTGTCATAGATAGCGCAAAGGCAATTTTTTACGACATGCTCAGTGGTGCCGATCGCTTCTGCGACTTCAGTGTTCTTGAGGCCTTGGGCGACAAGCTCGATGACCAGCCATTCCCGTTCGATCGGAACGCGCCTTTCGTAGCGCTCTCCTCCAAACATAGTGCCCTCCCCATAAGACTGTTTCAGGGGTTCCATCGCAAGAATTCGAGGAAAGGAAAACGAACCAAACCCGCTTGGAGAGCAGGATAGCGCGTTATGAGACTGCGGGCAAGCGAGTTCACGGGTAACGACAGGCGCGCGGCAGTAGCAATAGAAAGATGAGGAGCAAGAGCGCGAAAAATGGGTAGATCACCCATTCCCGCTTTGCAAGAGCCGTCGTGAATTTCGGCCAAGCGTGTATCACTCGCGCTCTTCCCGCCGCCAGATTGACAGTCCGCGCTCGCCTAGAGCCAGCATGCCCAGCGTGGCCGGTTCGGGAGTGGGCGCTGTCAGAGCTGCATCCGGTCGTTCCACGACATCGTCTGGACCCTTGGTCTGGCCTGCGACGATGGGCTTACTCGCGATGGTTTCAAAAGCGTATCCAGTCAAAGTAGCTGTGAAGTTTTGTTGGCCGATGGTGACGCTAACCCGAGCCCAGCCGTAGTGAGACTTACCATTGATTGTGAATTTCAATCCGAGATAGCGATCCCGGAGGCCCTTGCCCCCGTTCGCCCACGGACCGTACCAATAGGTGACTGGGTTAGTAGTCGCATGCTTAACCAGTCGTCTGACCATCTGGCCAGGGTTCCCGTTGAATACTCTATGAGGTCCAACCCGATGACCGGCACGCAGCGGCACCGCACTCTTAAACCATCCTTGGGCGGTTCCGATAGCGGCGTTCCCGTAAGAGGGATTGGGGTAAATGGCCATAAATGAGGACGGCAGCGACGTTACGTGACCGTCGCCTCTCCACAGCCCGAAATCCTTTTTCCCATCGTGGTTAAGATCTATGAAAATAGTTGTCCTACTTGGAATTGGAATATTGGCCTTCGTGTAGACAATCTTAGCCTGGGCCGACTGCGCCAAGGCCAGCATTCCCACTCCGGCTGCGCCTGCCGCAATCGCGTACGCGTTGAGTTGGTGATGGATTGACTTGGAAAGGGTAGCCGTCTTACGGGATCCGGCAGCACGTTTCATAAGGTCCTCCTCAAATGGGCGAACCCATTCTCCTCTCGCCCTCGTCAGGAGTCAATCCGCGCATCCGCGAAAATCAATACGAGGCAAAAAAATGACCGAGCAAGAAAGACTGCAGTGCCACGCCATCGACATCAATGGCCTAAACTCATGCGACCGTCACCGCATCGAGCAGGTAGGATTTTCGCTGACAGCCGCAATTGATCCAGCGCAAGCCGACTGGTCCTTTTCCAAAGGGATTAGTGCAGGCCATGCAGGAAGGTTGATTGCGTCGGGCACTTCCCCGGCGACGGTGAACTTTATGGATTGTACGAAAGGCTTCTCATTATACTGCCTCGGAATTCTGGTAAAAGGGCTCCACGTCACGCTAAAGGCGGGCAAGTACTGGCTAACGGTCCTACCTTATTGCACCAACCAGAACGACTCCAACTGCGCATCAGCGCGATATTTTCTGGCGGACGAAGAAGATGATCCGAAGCCGCTGAACCACGTGGGACCGAAGAACATTCTGGACGCGTCGTTCATCACCTCGAAGGATTTTGGTTTCTTTTACGCTCCTACCTGGGGTGCATCGGGTGCGTGTGGCGGCGTTGGGTGCGATATGTTCTCGGCGGGTGTGCTGGGGAGATCTGCAGCGGATGATGCCGAGTTTGAAAGTCGGTAATAGCGCGGCTAGGGTTTGCCTGCTCTAAGGGTGTCAACGACAGCGGACAGTCTTCCGCGAAGAATTCAAGAATGCAATGCCATTACTGAAACGTTGTAGCGCGAACTGGTCAGCTTCTGTGAATAACTGTTTCAATCAGGCCCACTGGCGAACAGATACGGTGGCGTGGCGCTGACTGGAGGTTACATTAGCGTCAAGGGCCCGGGACCTCTTGGCAAAATAGAAACCTCGGGATTCAGCGACCCGTCCATAACCTTCCACGCAAACATTTTTGGAGCTCCAGCCCTCCGTAGGGATCAGTATGCTCAGGCGATTCCACAAAATTACATGAGCTTTCACCTCACTGTGAACGTTCCACTCGGTTCGTACGATCGCAATTCCCCAGTGAATACAGGGGCGAATCGCTGGGCCTTCAACCCTCTTGTGAATCTGGACGTCACCCCTGATAAAGGCGTGTCATGGATCGATCTGTACGCCGGGGCCCGCTTTTTTACCAACAACAATGAGTTTCTTGGAAACAATCAGCTCTCGCAAAACCCGACGGCGACATTCTCTGCATTTTACAGTCACAACATCGGCAGACGAATGTTTGCAGGAATCGGCGCGAGCTACGACAATGGCGGCGAAACATTCGTCAATCACACTTCGCAGCACAATGCCGCAAACGGCTTTCGACCCGGGGTGTCCTTTAGCAGGGCAAGGACGATCTGGAAATATCGGCTCACCTTGCGCTACGAACTCACAGGGACGACGCCGCGCGCTGCGCCCACGAACAGTTTGTTCCAGATCAATCTGTCCGGCCCGCTTTTCTAAATGCCGGCGTGCCCAATTGCCCGTAACCTTATGATTGCGTTGGTTGCGGGGGGTGGATTTGAAGCCACGCCTATTATTGATAATACGCAACTTATTGATTATGCAACGGGCATGCTGTGCATGTTGAGCAGGATGTGCAGTTCGTGAGCACAAAATGAGCACAAATTCTTCTCGCCGACCCACTGATTAAATGCCCGCACCGTGTAGTCTTCATTTTCCACAAAATAAATATCCTCTCTACATGCCGCATTGGCGTTAGAATTCGTCCGCCTCTGCACCCTTGAGACGGCAGAGGGGTGAGCCGTCGTCTAACGGTCTTCATGCGACTCTCGGTAGACGGCGGCTAATTCCTATCCTCTATTCTCGGCCTTCCGTCTCTGGCTTTGTCACGTTTCGTGCGTCCGGCGTCCCAGGCGTACCATTTTTTGCTTGAGCAAGCCGAAGGGGTGAGCGGCCTTCCTCTCCCCCAGAAGGGCTCCTGAGGCCACGCCCCTTCGGTGAGGGATTTCCCTCGAAAAGAAGCCGCTAGCCTGTTCTCGTTGGCGGAACCGGCACTAATTTTGTCCGCTATCGAATCTTTGTTGCGTGAGGTTTCGTGGTATAACAAGCCCGTTTGCTGCCCCTCCTCATAAAATAAACGGGTGGTGTTTATGCAAGGCCAAACTAAGTAACGTTGGCTGCTTTTGTTCGAACAGGCTGCGACCGAGCAGGCCCCCCAAAACTGATGGCGCTTGTCCTCGAAATTGAGAGCCTCTTAGCTGAAAAGCAAAAGCGTCTGGACGGCGTCGGGGCTACGAAACCTTCCAAATAAGAGGCTCCATGACGGGAAAAGGTAATGGTCACAGAGCCTTTCACCCACCTACAGCGTTTACCGGATTGTGCTTCAGGTACAGGCTTCACCGGATTGCAGCCTTCGGTCCAAGGGTTTTAGCGTGCTTTTATGGACCACAAAGAAACCACCATCGAACGCATTTTCCGTGAAGTGATGGGCCGCAAAATGCCGCTCTCAGTGAAGCGCATCCTTCTGCCAAAGCCAAGGATTAAGCCCAGATCGCTTAACTACTCCAAGCGTCCGTAACCAGCTTGTCTAGCCGGTCCTGCCTGCCGGGAAATTATCGCAGATCAGGTGGTTCCTGCCGCTCCCTCTTCAATTCGAGAAGGACAGGTCGCAGCAGATTGTAATGCCTTAAGTCGGCAAGCAACGCGGCTTCGGCGGTCGCCTTTAGAAAGCAGCTACCGTTCTCCTCCGACCATCGGAGCCAGTCGTGCAATTCTTCATCGGTGGCGGGGGAAATCATTTCGTTCGTTCCTTATGCTTTGACTATAGCGTGGAGATCATTGCTGCATGTCTACGGATGTGTCATTGCTTGTAGAGTTGGAGGCGCAGACGCACTCTGTCCATTGTTCAACTTTGCTTTCGGGCAACGATCACCGGTCCGATGGCCACAGCCGCGTACGCCGCACCACGCGCAAACAGTTCCAGCAAGAGTCACAAGAAGAATGACCGAATTGAAGGACGCGCATGTGCGGTTTACAAGAAAAAGGACGGTACTGTTGTAAAGTCTTACAATCGATCTTCACCGTGTCCTTGAATCGAGTACCGGGGAACGACCAATGATGTGCATACAGTAGTGCGCTCGAAAAGTGCTTGACACGGGCCGACATTGTCAGAGAGGCGATTTTTCAACAACGATCGGCTTCGCAAGGTCAGTTCCGTTCGGGTGTAGCGGATACTGACTCCTCTCGCCGCCAGATCGACAATCCCGGCGTTCCCAAAGCTAGTGCGCCCAGTGTGGCAGCTTTCGGAGCGGGAATCGTGAGAGAGGCGGAAGCCGGTTGTTCGGCATCGTCTGGCCCCTTTGTCTTGCCCGCGATTATCGGCTTGTTGGGGACGGTCTCGTAGGCGTAGCCCGAAAGGACTGCGGTAATCGCATGTCCCTTGTCGTGCACCGTCAGCCGTGCCCAGCCGAAATGCGTTTTGCCGCGGATGCTGAACTTAACTCCGAGATAGCGGTCCGTGACGTCGTGCCACTTACCTCTAAGCTTCCGGTAATGGCTAGTGGGGAAACTGAAGACGCGCAACATCGCGCATCCGAATTCGCTCCCTTGGATGAAAGGTGCTCGCGGGCCGACCATGGCTCCCGGCCGCAAAACAAAGGCGGAGGAGAACGAAGATGAGTGGCTGCGGACTTTCTTTCCGTCAACCTCGTTGCGCAGCGGGAAGGCGTTGAGATTTACGAGGCACTCCGAAGTGCAAGAATTGTGTGAGGTCGCAATCGCGAGATCAGAGATGCCGTCGTGATTGAGATCGATGTAGTACAGATTTGTTCCGCCGTGTCCAATTACGACGTGGGCAGGCGTATATACAATTTTCGCGTCGCACGGTGGGGTCAGGGAAAACAAGCTGACTCCAGCCGCTCCTGCCGCGAGCGTATACATGTTAAGCTGCTGATGAACTGACTCGGAAAGGTTTGCTGTCTTACGGGTCCGGGGTTTCATAGAACTCCGCAGGTGGTTTATTATCTGTTCCTTGCGTCCGGCCGGTCAAAAAGCGATTTTCTCAAGTGACGAGAACAGTCCATTTACACTCTTTGAGAATTGACTGGCCAGGGTCAATTAGCGCTATCGAGATTATTCGACGATTCGAAGTCCGACCAGTTCAGAATCAAGTTATGCATCAGCGGATTACTGCGTAGCCAACCGACTCTTCACGTCGCCAAATGGAGCGCCCAGGCGCTCCCAACGCGAGGATGCCTAGACTGGCGGGTGGGAGAGGGGGCATGGTGAGAGTCGCATCCCGCTGCTCTACACTGCTGTCGCCTGGGCCCTTGGTCTTACCTGCGATGATGGACTTGTTGGGAATCGTCTCATACGCGTACCCGGTCAGCGGAGCGACAATACCGAACTGGTGATCAGAGACATTGAGCCGCGCCCAGCCGTAATGCGTTTTACCTTTGATCCGGAACTTCAGCCCCAGGTAACGATTAGTGACATTTCCCCATCGACCGCTATGGCTGCCAAATCCATTGGTATAGTGGGCCATCACCAGTCCTGAGAACGGCTGCTTCGGACCGATGTCTGCTCCGGGTGTGAGAGCAGACGCATAGTAATTTTCCCCGACCACTGCGTTTCCCGCGACCGCTCTTGCAACGAGAGTAAATCCACACCAGTCCCCACAACTAGATGTGTTCTCAATGCTGAGGTCGGTGACGCCGTCGTGGTTGAGATCGAGGACGTAACTGTGATTCGGTCTAATCACATGGTGTGTTTTTGTATAAACGATCTTCGCCGCAGCGGGCTGGACCAACGACAGCATTCCCACTCCCGCAGCACTCGCGGACAGCGCATAAGAATTGAGCCGTTGATGTAGAAATTCGGAGAGTTGCGCAGGTATTCTGGATGGCCGTTTCACAGTTTTATTTGGCCCCTCTTGCTAGCGCACCCAGCGTGCCAGTTTCGGAGGCAGTCTCCTCTGGCCCTTTCGTCTTGCCCGCGATGATCGGTTTGTTCGGTGTCGTCTCGTAGGCGTAGCCGGTTAGAGTGGCTGATGTAATCGAGATTTTCGTGCTAACGACGCTCAGTCGCGCCCACCCGAAGTGAGTCTTGCCGTTAATTTGGAACTTAAGACCCAGATAACGATTCTTAACATTAAGCCATTGACCTACGTAAACACTAAATCCGTCATCGGTTCCGGCCAAGGCCATGAGCTTGCCGGGAAATTGTTGCTTAGGACCAACCACGGCACCGCGCTGAAGGGCGAATGCATAGGGGCCCCGACCATAGGTATGCGTCTTTCCTCCTACAACCGCGTTGTTCTTAGGGGAAAGCACCCCGAGAGTGGTGAAATAAAAATGCTCGGACTGGTGGCTCGTCGTGATCTGAAGCGTAAAGTCCGTGATACCGTCCCGATTGAAGTCGAGATTGTAGTGCTGGTGTACCCTGATCGTCTTGTGGGTGGGAGTGTAGACGATTTTCGCCTCAGCAGGCTGCACCAACGCAAGCACGCCCACTCCCGCTGCGCTGGCCGCAAGAGCATACGAGTTGAGCCGCTGACGGAGTGATTTGCAAAGTTCGGCTGTCGCACGGGGCCGGGGAGAGCGTTTCATAAGTTGCTCCTTAGAATCGACAATTTCTCTAGTGGTTGGGCGTAACCAATTCACTGGTTCGCCACGCTGGAATCGCCGCCGCCCCTACTGCTAAATGGCCGAGTGTTGCGGGCTGGACGGTGACCACATCCGGGCCCTTGGTCTTGCCTGTGATGATGGCCTTGTTCGGGATGGTCTCGTAGGCGTAGCCGTTCAAGATCGCGGTGTTTTCTCCATTTTTAGCGCAGGTCTCGTTAAGTCGAGCCCAACCGTAATGCAGCTTTCCAGCAATGGTGAACTTAAAGCCGAGAAAGCGCTTCTTGGCATTCTTCCACGGGCCAAAGCAGCTTCCCACTGTGTTCGTACCGGCATCGTAGCCTCCAAATGCCATTACCTCATCGCCTTGCAAGAACGGACTCTTAGGCCCGACGCGGACCCCGGCAGAAAGGGCGAAAGCGTAATGTTGGGAACGTCCTGGATACCCCACGACCTCATTCCTTTGCAGAGCAGGTATAACGGTTATGGCTCCCTCAATGTACTCACAGAAACTGGTGCAAGTGAAACTGTCATGGATGCTGAAATCCGTTTTGCCGTCGTGATTGAGGTCGAGGGGAACCGTGTTATTGGGCGCAATTTGCGTGTGGGTCGGAGTGTAGATAATCTTGGCCTCAGCAGGATGTGCTAACCCCAACATTCCTACTCCGGCCGCGCCCGCCGCGAGGACATACGAGCTGATCTGGCGATGGACTGACTCGGAAAGTTCGGCTGTCTTGCGGGGCCGGGAAGAGCGCTTCATAAATCCTCCCTCCGAAGAGCTTGGACATTATCCGTCTCTTCGGATCGAGCGTCAACGCTGCATTCCTCAAGTGATGAGAACAGGCGATAGCGCGAGTTAACGCCGTCTGTTCGCTGGGGCTTGAGGTTTTGAGCGTAATCCAGAGTGGCTGTTGAAAAACTCCCTCTTTTGAAAAAACGGTCCCGGCGAAGGGATAGTAAAAACGTCCACCAAAATCGAGAACGTCGTTTGTAGGGCATCCTAGAGCGATGAAATTTCCGCGAATTTCGGGAGTGTGAGTTTTTCAACAGCCACGAGATTTTTCGCCAACTGCCCGTACGGGTTCTGAGAAACTCGGCTAAAGCCTTGCGAGTAAACCAGCCTCTACTTCGAGATCACTAAGGCCTACTTACGATTTTATGCGGCTGTCCAGACGAACCCGCAGCCAGATGGCCAAGCGTGGCAGGCTCCACCACGACATCTGGTCCACTCGTCTTGCCTGCAATAATCGCCTTGTTGGGGATCGTTTCGTAGGCGTAGCCGGTCAGCAGCGCTTTGACCGGTTTATTGGGCGAAATATGCCCGATTCGCGCCCATCCGTAGTGAACCTTGCCCTTAATCGCGAATCTCACCCCAAGGTAGGCCTGTCCCTTGACGTTGAGCCATGGCCCATACTTCCAATACGACGTGCAGTCGGGATTGGAGAAGACTCGAAACATTCCGGCGGCGTTCAGTCGGTTATTGAAGCCGCGACTCGGTCCTACTCTCTTCCCCTCGGGCAGAGCCGCCGCGCAGAGGACACCACCACTCAGGGCAGAATATATTTGGTTCTGAGTTTGGGTTTTTGTGGTCCACCTTACGCTCAGAGCGCGAGTGAAACCTGAAGTCCGGTTGCTGGAAGCCAGGAGAAGCTGGAAATCATTTATGCCGTCATGGTTGAGATCGAGGTAGAAATTCTTGTTGATGGGAAGCCGTTTGTGCGCCGGAGTGTAAACAACTTTAGCCTCGGCGAACTGGCCCAAAGCTAACACGCTCACTCCCGCAGCACCCGCTGCGAGTGCGTAGGCATTGAGATGTCTATGCAGCGACTCAGAAATTTGCGAGGGAACTCTGGCAGGCCGTTTCATCGGTTCCTCCAAAACGGGCAAGCCATTATGATGCTGCGCCCACCATCCGTCAACGCACATTTCAGACACGACCGACGTTCCCCTTTGTACTACGAAGCAGCAGTAGCTTCCGCCCCTTCGGGGAATGGCGTTTCCATGTCCAATTCCTTGATCTGCTTCACCAGCAGGCTGAACTCATCCAACTCACGGGTGTTTTTCGTTCAAGGAAGAAGTTAGCAGCTGCATGCACATGCCGTAGTTCCAAATGGCAGGGACGCAGCGGATTTTTTGGCCCAAGCAGCCATCCACCCACCCTTCCCCCCGCAAATTCTTGAAAACTTCCTGTTTCTCTACGGTCGGGGGAGTGAAATCAAACTTGTCCAATTTCTGCCTCCGTTCGTGGTCCGACTCCTCCCAGTCCAGCTGCAATCGTTCTGGCCTTGGCTCCAGTTTCATTTTGTTATTGGCCATGAGGCAAACTGTACAGCGATAACCAAGAACAAGTAGCTGAGGTTCTGGGCATTCGCAATGAATAGCATCCACTCCCAACATGGGATGCTCTTTGTCCAACTCGTGTAGTTGTTCCTGCAACAATCGTCGCAAGGTTTCTTCATGCATGCCAGGTAGTCGTTGATGGTGCGGTTGCTCTCCAGAATTCCATTGCTGGAAGGAACGGAAATACAGACCTCCATTTCGGCCCTTGGGAGGATGGTGGCTACGATTGTGGAGCAATAAAGCATAGGGGTTATATCCGTACCCACCGGTGTCCTCCATAACGACTTGGACATGGGGTATGCTTTCAACCATTCCTCTTCGCTCCAATACTCCTGCGTCATATTCATCAGACTGGCTAGAGGTTTGTCTTCCATGCTCCCTTCCAAAAAGTCTCTGGAGTCTGACGAAGAAGACGTAGTGAGCGGAGCGAACGGAGTCTCCTCCTTCCTTTCTTTCGTTCTCTCTTTGCTTTTTGACTTTAGGTTAACCGCAGGAGCTTTTCGATCAGCTTTTCGTGACTCCCCATGGACGCCGTTCCAGTTATCACGACCAAGACTCCCCGGACGCGAATGGAAGATTTGATAACCTTCGTGCACGATTGCGGTGATTGCCGAAGTTCACGTCGATGATGGCGCATTTGAGGCGCTCTTTCGCGGGGAGGGTCTTCGCAAACCTCGGGTCAGAGGGCAGCGACTCTGCCGCCCTCTCCCCAAATCCTGCGGAAAGGTCTTGGCCGGTTGCCCAGTCCTGAGCGAGAAGGAGTGGGTAACGGAAGACCTAGTACACCGTGGTCCATCCCGAGCTCTTGCAGACCGACAGACTAGGAGGCGAACTGGGTGTGCCGGTGGTGGTAGAGAACAAGGATCCAATCGGCGCTGCGCTCCCAGAACAGCCTCCCACGGGAGACGAGTTTCCCACCGCCCAGGTTGTCACCCCTGTGTCACTGGTGCCACCAGAACTCGTTGTGAAGCGAGAGTGAGCAGTGAAAACAGAGCCGCCAGAGCCTACTAGCGTGATGGCGCTGCCCAGAACATATATTCCTACGTTAGCATCGGTTAGCGTAGTGGAGGTAGCGTCATCCTGGAGGCTGTGTGTCGCGCTTCCTTTAGTAGCACCCATGACACTCAAGTCTGTGACCGTGTTGGTACTGGAAACATGGATCGTATTGGTACCACCACCCGTGATATTAAACAGAACGCTGCCAGAAACAGTGCTGCCTGCGCCCACGAGAATTCCGTCTGTGAATCCGCTTGCGATTGAGACGTCCCCAATGAAGTTGCTGGAACCGTCAAGCCGGACCGCGGCAGAACCGGAGCCTGAGCATGTGAGCCCGTGAATGCCAAGCGTTCCCGAAGCGGTGATCTGAACGCATACAGACGTATTAACTCCAGAAACGGTGATGTCAGAGTAGGGACCGGAGGCTGGAGCCGAGATCAACATTCCCGTCCCCTCAACGTTAGTGATACTGACGCGCTGGACGGAGTTCGGACTACTGGATCCGCTTCCGGCGACGTTAATACCGTAGAGAACGCTGCTATTGTTTCCACCGTCCAGTGTCAAATCTTGAACATCGGCTCCGTAACAGGATGCGCAAATAGTTCCCGAACCCGAGACAATTAGTGCCGAACCTGTGAAACTGCTTGCCGCTTGAAGCGTGGTAAGACCGACTCCCTCACCGACGAGCTTGACTTTAGGAGTGGTAAAAGTCCAACCGTTGCTAATGCTGATTATTCCTGCCGGCAACAGAACAGTCCACGTCCCCGGCGCGCTGACACCATAGCCCGGAGGGTTTGCGCAGGTGTACCCTCCCGACGGCTGCACCCCCCGACCATCGATCACTACCCCCGGCAGGCTCTGAGTGAAGGCTTGCGCAAGAGCGGCGCTCACTTGTTGGCAGAAGTCGCCGCTACTGTTGTAAGCGCTGGCATCGATAAAAGCTGAAGAGCCCTGAAGGCTGGAGTTCCATACAGCGTTGTATCCCTTTTGAGCGCTTGCGAAGCTTGGGCTCACCGCCAACCAACTCCAGAGCGCCATCGATGTTGCGAACAAAACCTTGCTCACTCCAAGTCTTTTCGCGAGTTTCATAAGTAGTCTCCTGTGTTCTCAATTGTGATTTCGCGATTGCTACCTTCGGTTCATAAACCTGGCTCTCTGGCTACCGGACTGCGGCCCAACCACTACTGGTGCAGGCGTACAACGTGGTTCCGATTCCCGAAGAAGAGCGGTTAGTGTAGATCGTCCCGGGTTGACATGAGCTACCGACAAGTACCGCGCTGTTGCCCAAAAGCCAAGTGGGTACTGAGGTGCTGCCGCTAGCAGTAGTGAAGCGGGTGAAAGCGGTCGATCCCGCTATGGAGTCATCGCCGACAGCGTAGATAGCCACGGTGGCATCCGTGATCTTGGTAGCGGTGCCGGGTGATGGAACAGGAATGTTGTCGTCATCAATCGCGTTGGTTGCGCCATTCTTTGTTACCCCTAGGACGGTCAGATCGGTTACCGTCGGATCCGATGGCCTGTTCGGACACACGGTGGCGCTCACGGAACCACAGATGTGCACGACGTTTGACATGCCGCTGATGCTGCTGTTGCCGGCGATATTAACGAGGACATTTCCTTTTGCTCTACAGGGGGTCGAACCGCAGCTTGAGGTATCCGATCCCAGGACGATGCCGTTCTTGAATCCCCCGACCGACACGTTTTCAATGGAATTTCCGTGCGCGTCCAGGTAAATCGCTACGCCCGGAAGCGTGCCGTTCGTATCGGTACAAGACAGGTTATGGATTCCGCGCGTCGGTCCGCTTCCCAGAATCTGCGCACATATGGCAGAGCTGCCGCTACTGGAGAAGGCAATATTGGAGTAGGGACCAGAGTTTTGACCCTCCCCTGTGGTGCCCACGTACAAACCTGTCCCGCTGATTCCCGTCAGGTTGACGCGATCGACGTATGTGCGCTCTTGAGAGTTTTGATTGCTAATCCCGCTAACTCCCGAGCTGCTTCCGTCCAGAGCCAGATTCTCGACGCCAATGCCAAAACATATGGGTGAACAGAGGTCGCTGTCTCCCAATCGGACCATAGAACCAGTACCGAGGCCCGACCCAGCCTTCAAAACGGTTGAAGCAGCTCCTTCGCCGATGATCCTCGTCCTGTCCGGTATCCTCCACGAATAGCCTATGGTTATGGTTCCAGCAGGAAGCAGAATAACCGAGGGTTTCGTGTGGAGGGTGCTCCCCTGTTGCCATGGAGTATCCGTGATCCCGGCGTTGGTACAACTGTTTCCGCCCGAGATTTGCACGCCCCGGGCGTCGATCACTCCTCCGGGAGCGCTAGCGGGAATAGCCCCCAGTGCAGAATAGATTTGTCCACAAAAGTCGACACCTGTGCCCGAGAATACGCTGGCATCCACGAACGCCCAGGAATAGGTGATTGTCGTCCCCGTAGAGTCATAGACTGCGTTGTTGCCTTGGCTCTGCGCTTGTACTTGGGCCGGGAAAATCGAGAGCAACGCAACGGCAGCAAACATCATGCCCGCAAATAGCGATCTCATGAGCGATTGACTTGTAATCCTCATAGCATTCTCCTTTTTTTGGAGTTCCTTCCGGTTTTGGTTTTCTGAAGTTGTTGAAGCGTCGCTATATGACGGGTTGCCACCCGCCGCCGCTGCAAACGTACAAGGCGTGCGCACCGATGGTCGTGCTGGTATTGGAGAATATCGATCCGGTGGGGCAGGATGACCCTGAGGGAGCCGTGTCGCCGACTGCCCAGCTAGGGACTGCTGATGTTCCCGTACCGGAGCTTGTGGAGAAAAGCGTATAGCCGCCGCCAAGCGTATCTCCGTCTGCATAGAGACCTACGTTGGCGCCGGTTGTAGCCCCAGTCCGATCATCCTGAATGCCGTTAGGGGCGGTGCTTAGGTGGGCATAGGAGACGCCAAGTATAGTTAAGTCGGACACAGTTGAGCTGATCTCGACAGTAGTGGGCAAATTAGTCCCGCCGGCGGAAATGTTGGCTAAAACATCACCTTCAGCAGTTCCATTCGCTCCTATGAGGACGCCGCTCGTACTGAAGTTCTCAATATGAGCATCGTCGATTGTCGTGTTCGAGGCGTCGAGATAGATCGCATGGGTGTCGCCACCAACGCAGCTGATTCCGTGTAGTCCACGCGTTTCAGATTGCTCGATTTCCACACACTTACTTGCTTGGTTGACAAAGAGATTCGTGTACGGTCCAGAATTTGCAGCACTGAAATTGCTTCCCGCTGGTCCGATCTGCAGGCCTAACGCGATGCGCCGCAGAACCACTTGGTCCACGTAACTATCATCCTGGGCATACTGGTTCAATATGCCAGTCACGGTTTGGTTACCAGAAGCCGGACCGAGGGTGAGATTTTCTGCCGATATCCCGGTGCAGACGTAGTTTCCGCTTCCATCGAGTGGGCACACATTCGTGCCGCCGATCAATCCTCCGAACTGAATCATCGGATTCACGGAGTTAGAAGTGGCCAGCAAGTAAGTGCCACCAGTGGCGCCGCCTGATACGCCTGCGCCGAACATTCCATCGCCGAAGACCCGTGTTTTGTTCGGCAGCACCCAGGTTTGATCGATGTTGATCTGGCCGGAGGGAAGCAGAATCTCAGAGGAGGTTGTGATTGCGGTGCTCCCAGCCGTCCAGGGCGTTTTTGTGCACGTGAATGCGCCTCCCGATCCCACTTGCACCCCGCGTGCATCAATGACGCCGCCGTTTGATCGCAACTGCTGCAGCGCTAGGTAAATTTGGTAACAAACGTCACCGCTGTGGCCGCTCGAAAACACGCTCGCGTCGATAAACGCCGGCGATGGCGATTGGGACGAGCAGCCCGTTGTGGAGGTACATACCGCGTTATTTCCGGCACTTTGAGCTCCGGCTCTGGTTGAGAAAATGAAAAGCAAGCTCAGCGCTGCGATTACTGCCGTGGACACGACCGACATTTTTGCAAGTTTCGTTCGACATCTCATCTCAGTTTTCTCCTTTGCTAACTTGCGTTGTGTTGCGCAGTCTGACACGTGTCAACATTTCGAGAAAAAAGAAAAGTGTGGTGTTCCGAAACCCGTACGCACAAGTTGCCACTGGAACCGTTCACGCCCATCCGATAGGGGAAAGGTAACGACCACAGGCCTGTTGAAAAATAGGCGATTCCCGCCGTGATCACAAAATCCTGTTCCAAAAATCGAACTTCGCGACATCGGGTACTATGGAGCATAACTTTTGCGCTTCGTCTCATTGCTTGTCATTCACCCAAGGTCGGAGACAAGGTCGGAGTTGGGAGGACGGAACTTTGACGAGAGCCCGTCCGCGGTTTGAAGCGCCCGCGAAGCCGCGTAGAGCATTTCTGATTTCCAGTTGCGCGGATATTTTTTCGGAACTTTCTGGACGCAGCCGGTGAATGAGTGCCGTAGCGTGCGGGGAGGCACTACCACGGACCCGAAGGTTAATCGAAGCGGATCCATGCCGCGTGTTGGGAAACAAGGCATGCGTAGATCTGCCGAGTGGCGCCGAGATGCCGAAGCTCTTCCTCGACTACGTCGGGATGGGCGATAGCGACAAGCCCAAGGACCACGCCTATTCAACCGCGGAGCGCACGGATCTTGTCGAAGCGATCTGGCGCGATTTCGGCGTCCAATCGACGACGCTGGTTGCCTTCGACTTTTCCTCGCTTGTCGTTCTCGAGCACTTGCGACGGCGACTTGAGCGAACGTGAGCACTGGTATTTCGCCAGTGGTCACCGCGACAATACCTCCGAGTAATCGATCGCCGTGCTAGACGTGCTGGTCGCTAACGATTGCCTGCATGACCTTGACAAGACACGAGATCAACGGGAGTTTGTCCGAGTTTCGACTCCATGCGATGCCGATATCCCACAACGGCTCCTTCCATCCCAGTTCATGAAATCGCACGCCCGGCACTTTGAGGCGCATGGCTGACCGCGGGACCAAGGACACCCCCAGACCAGCTCGAACGAAGTGGAGGATGGTCAATATTTCGTTTGCTTCCTGAACGACTCGGGGAGTGAATCCGACGCGCTGGCAAAGCGCTAAGACACGATCGTGAAAAGTTTTGGAGACCGAGGGCGAAACGAAGATGAAACCACTATTACGGAATCCGTTGATGCCCTCTTTCGGCCGATATGGTACATCCGCTGGGACCGCTAAAACTAGGCGCTCGGAAAATAGGGGGACGCACATCAGTTTGCGGTTTGCGACTGGCATCCGCAGAATTCCTACATCCAGCCTACTCTCAATCAGGGATGAGACTTGCGAAGGGGAGGACAGTTCCCGCATGTGAAGTTCAACGTCGGGGTAGAGTCTACGAAAGCGCAGAATCGTTCGCGGAAGGATTTCAGGTAGCGAAGCAATCCCGAAACCGATCCGTAGGGTGCCGATTCGACCTTCGACGACAGCCTGTGTTTCACGCAAAGCATCCTCGGCATCCTGCAACAGTTTTGCAGCTTTTGGAAGGAAACTCTTACCCGCATCCGTCAGGGCCACTCTCCGATGCGAGCGCACGAAGATGGCTCCCTTTAGCTTCTCCTCCAATCTTTGAATCTTCTTGCTGAGTGCTGGCTGAGATAGGAATAGCCGCTCGGATGCCTTCCGAAAGTGGAGTTCGCTGGCTAGAACCACAAACGCGTGAAGTTCTGCGAATTCCAGATCCATAACGCGATGTTATCACACAGTTTATATCAATTCATTGGACGAATGATGCGCTGTTTGGCAAAGATAACCATAGCGAAAAAGATCGCAGAGAAGTCGCAGTCATGAGACCGGCTTTCGAAACAACTCGGCATCCGGGCGGGAGACGGCTAATTGACCCGCTCCGCGGCATTGGATCCGCATCTCGTCAGATTGCAATAGCTCTGACTCATCGCAATTTCCGCCTTCTATGGATGGGAGCTCTTACTTCGAGCATTGGTACGTGGATGCAAAAGGTGGCGCAGGCGTGGCTGATCGTCACGATGACGGGAGCCAGATCGGCGTTGTTTCTGGGGTTGGATAGCTTCCTCGGCGAGTTGCCACTTCTGCTCTTCACGATCATTGGCGGGGTGCTCGCAGACCGACGCGACCGGCGCCATATGATCCTGACGTCGCAAATTGTCCAGATGATAGTGGCGCTAGTTATGGCGGTGCTGATTTACACAGGACGCATCCGCATCGCGCACGTGCTCGCGCTCTCGCTCATGACCGGCGGCGTGCGCGCATTTGGCGGGCCCGCGTATCAGTCGCTCATACCCACACTCGTGGGCAAAGAACATCTCCCCAACGCGATTGCACTTAATTCCATTCAGTTCAACCTCGCACAGGTTATTGGCCCGATCGTCGCCGGTGCGATTCTCGCGGCATTCGGCATGGTAGCGTGCTTCGGTTTGAACGGCATTTCGTTCTTGTTTGTGATCGCGGCAATGTTGGCACTGCGTGAAGTGCAGGTACCCCCGGTCGCCACCGAAACCATACTCGCTCAGCTCAGGGGCGGCCTGCGATTCGTCAAAGCCTCGCCGAACTTGATGACGGTTATAGCGCTTGGCTTCTTTGCTGCGTTTCTCGGAGCGCCGCTGATTACGTTTCTTCCCGTCTTCACCAGAGATGTATTTCATCGGGACGTCGACTTCTATACAGAACTAATGACGTTCACCGGAGGAGGCGCGGTCACCGGTGCGCTCATCGTTGCTTGGCTGGGCAAAAACAGGTACATGGGACGCATACTGCTGATCCTGCTCATGCTATTCGGCACGATCATTGTCGGCTTCGGACTTTCGCGAAACATCTACCTATCTGCATTGATCCTGTTCATCAGCGGGGCGCTCTTCGTGATGTGTTCTTCGCTGACCACTTCGCTGGCGCAGATTCTAGCTCCGCCGGAGTTCCGCGGACGAGTGATCTCTGTTTTCTTGGTTGCCTGCCTGGGCGGCTCTCCGCTCGGTGGTCTGGCGAGCGGATGGCTCGTGACGCGAGTCGGTTCGGCGCCGGTCATGTTGGTGATCAACGGTACGGTGCTCACGTTAGTGGTGCTTTATTTTCTGATTCCTGGCCAGAGCTTCGACAACATCTAAGCCTGGCTAATGGGAGGGCGGCAAGACGGAGAGCGCCGGATTGAACTGGCATGTTGCAGAGATGCAAGAACGCCTACAGGAAAGGAGAACAGCGACTTGGTCCTGACCTCGAGGTCGGAAGCGCTCGCGCGCAGAGATTCGATTTCCTACGTCTACGGCAGATTTTGCTTGACAATAAGATAGTACTTATATAAGTTATTGCCTATGGACAATCCGGATGCCGCTTTCGCAGCCATGGCTGATCCGACCAGGCGGGCGATTCTCGCCCGTCTCGCCCAAGGAGAAGCGACCGTCCTGGAATTGGTAAAGCCCTTTGACATGACCCAACCCGCTATCTCCCAGCACCTCAAAGTCCTTGAAGACGCCGGGCTGATAGTTCGCAGGGTCGATGGCACCAGGCGGCCCCGTCGCCTCGCCAAAGATGGTATCGACGTTATGGACAAATGGCTGGCAATGCTGCGCAAGGCACTAGAGAAAAACTACGAGCGGCTAGACGAGGTTCTGGCGGAGATGGAACTACCGAAGTCATTAAAAGGAGGGAAACGATGAGCAAGCTTACCCTAAAAACTGAAGGCGACGCGCACGTGGTCGTGACCAGGCACTTTTCCGCCTCACCCGAATCTGTGTACCGAGCGCACACGGATCCGAAGGTAATCCAGAAATGGTTGCTCGGCCCTGATGGCTGGACGATGCCCGTTTGTGTCTGCGAAGCCCGCCCGGGCGGCAAGATTCGGTACGAATGGACGAACCCCAAGAAAGGCAGCTTCTATGTTGCCGGAGAGTTTGTGGAAGTGGTGCCTTACAGCAAAATCGTGCACGTCGAGCGCATGTACCTGCCCGACCCCACTCCCGAGAATCACGTGGAAACAAGATTCGACCCGGATGGCGCGGGCACATTTATGACGATGCGAATGACATTGCCCGATGCGCAGACGCGCGCCGCAATGTTAGCCACCGGCATGGAACGTGGCATGGAAGCCAGCTATGTGCGGCTCGAGAGCATGATCTCGATTGCCTCAGCTTCAGAGCCAGTCGCGCTGGAGGACTGAATGAACACGACATCAAAATCAATTTCTTCGACGAGCATTTCGTCCAACATTGTCGAGCCGGCAGCTTGGCTGGCCATTGTCACGACTGCGGTCGCTCTCTTGCTTCTCGCGAGCCTGCACGCGTTGAGCCCAGAATTTTCGCCCTCTTGGCGCATGATCAGCGAGTATGCGTTCGGTCATTACGCTTGGGTGCTATCCCTCATGTTTCTGTCATGGGGAATCGGTTCGTGGGCGTTGGTGGTCGCCATCTGGTCCGAGGTCCGCCCCGCTTCCCAAACGATGGGCTTGTATTTTCTGATCGTCGCTGGCATCGGCGAAGCGATGGCTTCCGCTTTTGATATCACACACCCTGTAGGCCATGGCATAGCCGGTTTGCTTGGGGTGATCGGCTTCCCTATTGCGGCGCTGCTTCTGAGCAAGGCCCTCGGTCGCAACGAGGCATGGAAGACGGTGCGAAAGGCCCTCTTCTGGATTGCCGACTTGAGTTGGATCAGCGTCATCCTGCTCATAGCCACTCTAGCAATCATGACAATACAAATGGCGCGAGCCAATGGAGGCCATTTGCCTCAACATGCGCCGAAATCGCTGCCGCTCGGAGTTCTCTCGCTCGATGGCTGGGCGGACCGTCTGATCGTGCTGTCCAACTGTGCGTGGGTACTCGTGGCTGCGTGGCATGCGATTGCGGTGCGCCGCAAACATTCGGAGAAGGTTAGAAGTGCGGAATACTCAACTGCTCTTGCTCCAACGGAGGACCAATGAAAAGCCTCATCGCGCTGTTGTTAATTTCAAGCGCCACCGCCGTATCCGCACAGTCCAGTGATGTCACAGCCACGGCTTCGGGTACCAAAAGCATTGTTCTGCAACCCATTGCCGATGGCTCGACAGCAACACAGTCGACGGGCGTGAAAGACGGCTCTCGCGACTTCGATTTCATTTACGGCAAGTGGAGAATGCCCAACCACCGCTTGAAAAAGCGCCTGTCAGGGTCCCACGAGTGGGTGGATTTTATCACTTGTGATGAGGGGAGCCCGTAGTGCTGTATTTCGCGGGCTGGAAGCAGCACTATTCTCTGTACCCGGCGGGCAAGTACGTGGTAGCCACCCTGAAGAATCAACTGGCACCCTACAAAGTGAACAAGGGTACGATCCGTTTTGCCCGACTCCGTGACGGTAGTGGCTCATTAAGACTGAGCCAATACCTTTGTGACAAGGGTGTTGCAATTGCCAACTTCATTTCAGCGAAACCCTTCCTGCCAACGAGGCTAGGCAGCCCTCCTTTGCCCGGCCTTCAACTTCGCCCACCTAGCCCGCTGTGCCGCCACGATCTTTCTTCGGGCTGACGCTGACATCGTGCGTTTTGCATGGGCAGGAACCGACCCCGATGTCTTCGCGACCAGTACTGGATGTGATTCCCGAGCCTTTGCCCATCTCGCCTTTTGTGCCCGCACCATTTTGCGCCGTGAAGCAGCCGATATGATTCTGGTTGGTTCGTTTGCCGTTCGGATTGTTGCCGAACCGTTTAAGGACTCGATTACTGAGATCGCTTGATCTAATTTCTTCACCTGTGCCTGTATTTCCTTGCGCTCTTCTCGAAGCTGCAGGAGCACATTAGTTAGGTTTCCCATTGTTTCCCCTCGATTTAGACAGCGGTTCATTGTAGATGGTTGAGTAGGATACTGCCTAACAGAACCGACTCTTCCACCTTACAGTTGGCGCGGACGCCGGAGCCCAACTGCGGTGCTATTCGGTCTTGGGGACGCTGCCTCACTTCATGTGCGAAGCCGGGTCAGTTGCAATGGATGAGATCAACTCGGGCCACTAGTGTTCGCTCTTTAAAGTGCCGCACAATCGTGACGGGTATGGCCATCTTCCTGTCGCCAAACGGCAGGCAGGTCATGGCATATCGTCGAGATTGGTCCAGTCACTGGCGGGCGACGAGACCGTACACCCACTACTAGCCTTGCACACGTAAAACTGCGTGATGGGATGGATTTCCCACACCGTGGAGCGCCAGCAACCGGATTGAGGTGGCGAAAAGTTGCAGTCGTCATTTTTGTTGAAGTGAATGTTATCCACCATCAATTGACCTACAACCTTGACCTGCTGTCCTTGAAGGGCATCGACGCGGCTAAACGACCACTTTGCGTGACGAGTGTAAGGAGTCATTTCAGCGACGACGCTTTGTTTTTCTAGTTTGCTGAAGGCAGCATCACCTGGCTTGGGACGGGTGGAGCGAGCGTTCGCGGCAAGAGCAGAATCGAAGCCGAGGCCAAGATGGTAATCAAAGGTGTTGGGAGCCGTAAGCTTGCAGTTGCAAGTTTCACTGTTGGGAGGGACAGTGGGAGTGCCCTTGCCCGTATCTTCCGCGAAATAGAGGTAACCGACGATGGTGTGGATGTTGCCCTCGCCGAGAATGGCGAACTGCTTTGCGAATTTGGCGTGATTGGTACTTCGGAGCGCGCTCGGCAGCTGGGATTCGAGTTTGGGGAAATCCGAGCCAGCGAGGTCTTTGGTGGAGGGCAGAGTTGGGCCAGGATCCTGATCTTTCAGGAAGTCCAAATAGGCATCGTAGCTGGGGTGTGCAGAGGCGGAACAACCATCGGGAAATTTGTCATGGCACTCTTGCAGAGTCATGCCGGTGTTAGGGCAGCTTGCGGGATGCTGGCTGGCGGCCTTTCCTGCCACGTCGTGGGCACGGTCCTGAGACCCGAGGTAAGGTGGAATGCAGACTACGAGATATGTGAGACAAATTAACTTGCTGAGCCTGTGCATAGTTCCTCCTCCATAGCGGGGCTGGCGTGAGAAAGAGAACAACAGCCCTTACTCGCAATTCTGACAACTTCGAAATTAGCAAACTGCTCGGATGCGAGCACCATACCACCGCTCGGCTGGCCACCCAGGACGGCTTCAGTTTCTTTTCTGCAACGGTTGCATAGGCCGATTGTGGCATGCATACAGACTAGCACCTACTTTCGCCGACGACCGAGATGCAATTCATGACCGCAGTCGGTACACGAGTAGTGATGCCGGTGGCCGTAGTGAGCACGTTCCTGTTCACGCTTGTATTGGGCTAGGCATTCCCCCGAGCAGAAACGGGTACGGCTTCCCGGCAGAGGCTTATGACACAGAACACAACCGCGACTTGGCAAGTCAAGACTTGATTCCATTGTCGTGCACCCAGGCAAACCATATTGACTTTGGTCAAAGGTCGCCGGAGGATTGGATTGTTGGTCTTTCCATTGCGGCATAAAGATCGGTCCAGATACGACGACAGCCCCACGGAACCATGCAGAAGCAATTTTCTCTCCGAAGGGCGTAGGATTGTCGCTTTCTTAACGTTCGTAAATTCAGCAATTTGGAGCGGAAATCTAGTTAACAACCGTTTGGCGCTGCCAATTCCTATCCGAAAAGATAGCTACGGCTATCTTTTTGGCGACGGACAAAGAGTAAGTCTAAGTCCATTGGACCCCTTTTAAGGCTATTCCCCCAAATCCGTTGCGGGGTGGAATTGACCCCGCGTGTAACTTATCAACTATTCCAGAGTTGACCAACGCCTGTGCCTCGCCATAAGCGTTTCCTGCGGCCAGCTCGGTTGCGGTGTTCGGAGCTCGCCTTTATCTCCTCAAGATCCATCTCCGGGAGCTTTGTCGATTTCGCGCACGAGAACTACCGATGACTTCGGCCCGTCGTGGTGCAGTCCCCGGGAACGTAGCGCTCGATGTTCTAGAGTCGCAAGCACGAATGTTATGGAGCGATCTCGAACACGGTGCCGCAGCCCAAGCTACAGTTCGAACCGTAAGCGCCGCCCAAACGAGTTGTGCCGTACAAATTACCGCTCGAATCGAGGATCACCCCTCCCTGAGGATCAGTGCCATCCTTCCCGTCGTTGCTAAAACTATGCAGCACTTGCTCCGTCCACTTACCGCTGCTGCCCGGCGAGAGCTCGAAGACCGTGCCGTTCAGGTATGTGCCGCCATACTGGGTTGTGCCGTACAGGTTTCCTCCAGCATCAAGAATCACATTGGCTGCCGGGTTAGCCCCGTCGTTGCCGTCGAAGCTATGGAGCACCCGTTCTTTCCACTTGCCACGTGCGCCCAGCGATAACTCGAAAACAGTGCCATTACTGTAAGTGCCACCCTGATAGGTTGTGCCGTACAAATTCCCGCTTACGTCGATGATGAGATCCGTATAAGGATAAAATCCGTCTTTGCCATCATTGGTGAAACTATGCAGCACCTTTTCGGTCCACACGCCATTTTTTCCGGGTGATAGTTCGAAAACCGTGCCGCACGAGCAACCAACCCCAGAACCGCCCTGCAAAGTTTCACCATACAGATTCCCGTTGGCGTCTACGATGAGACCGGCAGAAGGTTCGTACCCGTCCTTACCGTTGTTATTGAAGCTACGCAGTAGTCGCTCTGTCCACTTACCATTTGAACTCGGCGACAACTCGAAAACAGTACCAAGGCCATAACGCCCACCCTGGTAGGTTGTGCCGTACAGGTTTCCGGCCTTATCGAAGACCAGTGTGGTGTCGGGGAACATACCGTCTTTACCGTCAGTGAAGTTATGCAAGACTCTCTCTGTCCACTTACCACTTGAACTCGGCGACAACTCGAAAACAGTGCCGCTACTTTTGCCGTTCATGCGTGCTCCGGTGGTACCATACAAATTTCCGCTGCCGTCGAAGACCAACCCTCCAAAAGGATTGTACCCATCCTTGCCGTTGCCGAAACTGTGAAGCAACTTCTCCTTCCATTTCCCGTCAGTACCTGGCGATAACTCGAAGAAGGCACCGTTATCATAAGAACCACCACCAGTTGTTGTGCCGTACAAGTTACCGTTGCCGTCAAAAATTAGAGCAGCATACGGGTAAGCCGCGTCGAAGCAAGTGGAACTGTCGTAGCAGAAGCTATGCAACACCTTCTCCTTGCTGGCTGCAATGGAGGATCTTGCAGCGGTCAGAAAAACAAAAAGCACAAGAACACCTGAGAGTAGGTAGGGAAGCGCCTTCTTCTTGTTAGCCATAAACGCTCCTCAGAATGCTATGAATCGGAGACTCGAGTCCTGCTCGCGGTTCCTGGGGGGAAACCTACTTTCTCGGCGGCACCTAGTATACACTCTGCGAGCAAGAAAAAAGCCCACGACAGAAGTCGCAGGCTGAAAGGTCGACCACCAGAAAATCAGTAGTCGGACGGCAGCAAAATCGTGGTGGATTCCCGTGTGGCCTCAGTGATAAGCCACATTTCGTCTTGCCATCGCTGAGAGTGTACGCGCTGAGGATGCGGAACCCTTCGCGGACGGACAACTCGTTCTCAATGTCCGCTGGTTCCTCTTTAGAGCCCCGTAGAAAGTTCCGCTTTGCTAGCACGTCGCGAAGCGAGAAGCTAAGACAAATCTCGGAAGACACGAGGTAAGTGGGATCGACGTCAGACCCGCCCCGCAGGCCGCCAGAACTTCGGTAAAGTGACCAAGTGCCGGACGTCTGCTCTAAGGGGCGCAGGTCTTTGCTTCAGAAACTGGTTGATGATCGAGGCACATTGCGACCCGCGCCATCCGCGATGCGCCTGCCGGAGATTGGCACTGATAGATCAGAGCCTTTCATCGCATGCGTTCCCCGTTGTCAAGTTCGGTGACAGACAGATGACAAAGCTTGATACGAAAACGGAACAAAGTGGCCCTGCCGGCCCTACACGCGATGACTGTTACCTGAATTTGCTTCGCCAATTGTTAGCCAAGCTTGGCGGTGCTACCTTGAACGACGGTCCAAATTTCATCCCGTTGAACGTACCGACACATCGAAGACCTCTCCTTCGCGCTGGGCGATCCGTTCGAGCAGATAGCCACGGTCAATGAGGGTTTCAGATCGATTTGCGTTCGATACGCGCGCGACGAAAGGAACCGGGCGGCGTAGAACTCGGCGATTAATCTCGGCTGGCGAGATGTCGGGGGAGTCGCATATCGACGCCCTAAAAAGTGTGATCCCCAGCAGATGATCCAAGCGGGGCCCGTTCACCCATTTTGCGTGCTCGTAGCCGCCAAAGCTGGGTATAGAGATCCATTCATTGTCCATGACTTGTCCTGGGGCGGGAACATGTGCACCAAAGGCGACATGAGAAATTGCTGAACAATCTGGGACGCGATTTCAGGGGGCAGGGTGCCCCATTGCGAAAGGATCTGAAAATTCGGCTGTGTGGAAACCGCGGAATAGGCTGCGGCGTAGGCTTGTTCTAACCAGGGATATCGGATCCCCAGGGCCCAACGGGGCTCCTCGCCACTACAGGCGTGCAGGAGTTCTGCCCCTGTTGAGAGAGTTGGGTCCGTGTCGCGGCGAACATGGAAGCCCTTGTCATACACCGCACACAGGATTCAGATTGTTTTCAAGGACATGTTCGCCGTGCGCGCCCGCGTCCTGCGCTAGTCAACACCTTGCTTCGGGACTCGCAGCTAGACTCAAGTTTTCACTCGGATTCACGCAATATGTCACAATCTGCGGGCACCGACGACACGCTGCACTGCCTTCCTGCAGAAACCACCGGCAATCCGGCCTGATGCGGCACGCTGGCAGAGACTCAGTTACGACGGGAATCAATTGAACCAGCCGTGTGGCAAGCCGACAGTCCCTCCCGTCGAAGTGGCAACAAGCCTTTTCTTGGCAAGGGGCTGCGATCCGAAGTACCTGTGTTGGCGGGACAGAACCAGTTAGAGCGAGCAGTTCATCAGTCACTGGCACTGGTTTTTCAATCCACGCCACGCGGGGCTTCCCCGCAGTCCCGCCCACCACCCCGAATGCCATGCTGCCAGCTACTTGCGGCTGGGCACTCGGGCATAACACCGGTCGAGACCTTTTCGGTTCCACGCGCGCACTTACCTTTCAGCTTTTGGCGAATACATCAAGCCGATGATGCGAATCTGCTTCTGAAGCTGAGGCGTGACCTCTTCCGCTGCTGGCCCGCTGGCTCCTACGGAAACGACTTGTTGCGCTACGGATGGTTGCCCGTGCACGCCACCTTCCTTGCCCAACCGTGCGGCCAGCTTGCCGGCAGCTTCCTCGTTGGCAAGAGCGTCGGGAGCGACAAAGCCTACCCACAACTTCTCGATCGGAACAGCTCCGTGCTTTCCAAGGACTTGTTCGACCGCGCTCTGTACCGCAACCGCTAGTTCGTTCAGGGGAATGTGATGGTGGGACATCGAGCTTACCTCCGTCAGACTTAGATATGACACCAGATACTGAGGGTCCGCTAACACTATCTGAAAGGATATCCATCTTATCCGATCAGATAGACCTAGGAACTGGCTTTGTAGTTCGGGAGATGTTCCTCCGACTGATCGCAGCTAGTCCACATTTCAGCCGTAGCCCAGACACACTACGTCTGCCTTCATCGAATGCCAACTGCAAAAGTGTGGCGATTATTGCTATTCAGTGGCTGGGTTTGTTACGGTGGAAGCATTCTAAATCCGGTCTTCACGATAGGATCGCCGTTGTGCAATGAACTCTTTCGGAGTCATGCCGTGTAATCGCTTGAATTCCCGGCTAAAATGACTCCGATCCTTTAGCCCCAGAGCGAATACAACTTCCTTCAGACTCAGCAGTGTTTTCGCGCACAATTCTTCAGCCTGCTGCATTCGCAGTTCCTGTCGATATCTCATCGGCGACTTGGACGTCTCCGTTTTAAAAAGGTGCGCGAAGTAACAGGGAGATAGTCCTACCCCGCGAGCCATGTCGGCGATCGAGAAGTACCGGTGACCATTAGTTTTCATCAGCTGGATTGCTGCCTTTACTCTCCTGTCCATATCAACATCCTCGCGGAGGACAAGACAAACGAAAGGGAACAGTTGCACAGCAAATGGAAGCTGTGTCCAACTTTCGCGGTCTTTTTCCAGAATCCGAGCAATTCGTGTGCTTGTAGGGAGGAGATAGGCAATTTCTGTACCAAAACGGGAATAAGAGAATTAAATCCCAAGAAGAGCGGCTTTGGCCTCAAGAACCGCTTAAGCGTCACGAGTTGCTCTGGTATACCGCGTTCGCTACATCGCCATGCTGCTGGCGAAAACCATCTCTCGCAGGAAGCACATTTTCGGAGCGGTTTGCAGACTGGCTGCAGAGCAAAGTGAAACATCCGAAGCTCGATCAGGAGGGGTTTCGAAAATCAACGAAGGCGTATATTGTCCTGATGGCAGCACTGGATTGCCCTGGCAGAGAAAAGGTTGTAAGCCTTCGTTTCTATCGAATAGGTAAAAAGACACACTTCGATGTACTAGAAAAGCGCGGCCATCTCCATGTTTTACGGCAGCCGAGCCCCTGGTCGCTAACAGCCGGTTTGGGAGAACGAGTCAGAGATGTAATGGAGAGTCTAATTCCGTGAGTTTGGCTGCGGCAGGGCAGAAGAAGCTGAATTCACAATACGGGAGGGTTTGCTTGAAAAATCCAATCGGTTAAAAGCGTTGGGCAATTGCCGAAGGCTGCATTCCTACGTCGAGCCACGGACCGGAGTCGGAAATGACCAGCCATGAAACGGCTTGTCTTCTCGATACGTCGGACCAAGAGGCCCATGTGCATTGGCAGTGGTTGCTGTCGGATCGGAGGGCAGTGCGGATGCCAGCGTAACGATCCCGCTAACGGTGACCAGCCTACCGAAGCTGTTCGAGCGGGTATGAACCGAAAGTGTCGACCTTCCTCACATCCCTGAACCCACGCGGACGGAGATGACGAAGGAACTCGAACTGCGTCTCCGACAGTTGCGGACGTTGTTGCAGACCGTCCAGACTGAATAAAAGCTGGGCAAACAGCCCGATTGATTTTAACTCGACTCAGGCGGCTCAAGTTTCTGGGGACTCAAACCCGCGCGGTGCACACTTGTGAATCTATCCCGTAGCTCTGTAACGATGCTGCAGTCAGCCAAGTCGCGGGAAGGATTTGATCGTGCCCGCGACAAGAACAAATCGCTAATCGGGACTATTTCACTGAGGCCCAAATTCCGCCCCCCACGGGACAGACGTATAGCGCTGGACTGGCATTCGCGCTGGTATTTGAGTAAAGACTTCCCGCTGTGCTTGCATTGCACGGGACCGTAGTCGATGGTGCGCTTGTTCCGGCTACCCAGGTCGCCGCATTGGGGCTGGTGGTGAAACGGGAATAGCCTCCGTTCTTATGTTTCCCTAGAGCGTACATGGCCACGTAGGCGTCCGATAGCCTAGTTGATGTCAAGTCGTCCTGAAAACTATTTGTGCCCGATGGTCCCGCATTATTTACACCCATCGCGCTCAGGTCACTTACGTTTGGCGTGCTATTGGTCATCGCGTTTGATATGTGGATGACGTTAATCGGCGACGACAGGCCGGTGGTGTGCGTGTTCCCGGATATGTTCAGCAGGACGTCACTCTGAGCAGGTGCCTGAGAGCCAACGAGGATACCGTCCCAGAATCCTGCGATATTCACGTCCTCGATGGTAGTATTCGACGAATCCAAGTAGACCGCAACTTGGGCGTCGTTGTTAGTCGAGGAGCAAGTCAGCCCATGGATCCCTAGGGTACCGTTCAGCCCGCTAATATTCGCACAAACCGTGGACGTGGTGGCGGAAGAGTTCCCCACATCAAAGGTAATGTTGGAGTACGGGCCGGAGTTTTGAGCTGTGCCGGAAACTTGCAAGCCGGTGTCCCTTATTTGGTATAGGGTAACGTTGTTCACATAGCTGAGCTGCGCGGAACTGGCGTTCTGGATGCCATTGATAAATTGTCCCTGCCCGTCGAGCATCATGTTTTCGACGGAGATAGCGGTACACGGGTTGACCCCACAAACCGGCGTCGATCCGAACTGAATCATCGGCGTGTTGGTTGTGAAACTGTTAGCCAAGGCCTGGATGGTGGTTCCGCCTGTGGCGTTAGATCCTTCTCCGATCAACTTGGTGTTGTTCGGCAACAGCCATGTCGAAGGAATGACGATCGTCGCGGCGGGTAACAGGATAGTAGATGGTACATTGACATAGCCGGTACTGCCGACCCAGGGGCTAGGATTGGTGGTCGTGCACGTCATGCCCGTATTACCAGAATTAAGACCCCGTGCGTCAATGACCGCGCCACCGGCTGGATAACTTATGCTCGCACCGCTGAGAATGCTATTCAGTACTCCACAAATGTTGGGAGCGGCGCTGACGAAAACGCTGGCGTCAATGAACGCAGAGGAAGGCGTGCAGGGAGAGCAGCTTCCACTTGAATTGTAGACTGCGTTGGCACCGGTTTGTGCCTCCACACGGATCGAGAGAGCTGAAAAACAAGCGACTAGCGTACATAACGCACAGAGGAGGGTAAGAACGGATGTTAAGTTTCTTATACTTTTCATATATCTCTCCCTGAGCCTCATAAGTAGAATCCCCTTTTCACGAGCCATCGTGAGGCTTTCCACCCCTATGGCTCGACCTCAAATACAGTCCCACAGGCACCTTGGCAAGACTGCCCCGTCCCGCCCCATACCGTCGTGCTGTAAAGATTGCCCGTGCCGTCGAAAACTAGACTCGCAGTCGGATGGTTTCCGTCTGTGGAACCTGTGAAATTGTAGAGAATCGCACGAGGCCAGGAGCTTCCGTGTTTGGGAGCCTTAAGACGGAAGATGACGCCCCGGTGAGTCCCTCCCCCGAGAGCCGCGCCATATAAATTACCAGCCGTATCGAAAATAAGGCCAGCCGTCGGATCTCCGCCGTACCGGTCGTCGTTAAAGGCGTATAGTATCGACTCGGTCCAAGAGTTAGACTTTCCGGACGGCGGTGCCAACCGAAAGGCAGTGCCGTACTGACCCGGACCGCCGTTCAGCGTCGTGCCATACAGGTTGTGCTTAGAGTCAAGAATCAGTCCCGCCGAAGGGTTGCCGCCATCGGAGCTACTGCGGGCAAAATGGTGGAACGCCTTCTCCGTCCACGCGCCACCCTGCTTTGCAGGTGGCTCGATCTCGAACGCCGTTCCGCACCCTACGGATGCGTCGGATTTGCACTTCTGGTCGCCCCCCGCGTACGTCGTACCGTAGATTGCGCCTTTGCTATCGATAACCAAGCCGCCGTTGGGGTTGGCTCCGTCTTTGCCGCTCTTGAAGCTGTGCAGCACCTTCTCTTCCCAGTTTCCGTCCTTCTTCTTCGGCGGACTCAGCTCGAACACGGTTCCACAGAATTGAAAGTATGGCGCATTGCAGGTCCCGTACCCACCGCCGTAGACCGTGGCTCCGTAGAGGTTGCCCGCACCGTCGAATACCAGATCTCCACTCGGATACTGACCGTCTTTTCCACCTAGGAAGTTATACACCGCGGAGTATGTCCACTTGCCTCCCTGCTGCGGTGGGGGGGACAGTTCGTAGACAATGCCGCAGCCTACATTGCTCCCTAACAATATGCACGTGCCGCTCCCACCGTAGGCCGTCGTGCCGTACAGATTGCCCTTCGCGTCCACGATTACGCTACCCGCTGGCTGTGAGCCATCGTTTCCACTGAAGCCATAAAGAATCGTCTCCGTCCAAGCTTCGCCCTTTTTCGCTGGCGGAGTTAGTTGGAAAACCGTGCCGCACCCCGGCGACGGGCAAGCAGAACCACCGTCCGTGGTCGCCCCATAGAGATTGCCCTTATTGTCGAAAGCCACTCCACCAGCGGGCGTAGCGGCGTCACTGCCGCCTTGGAAGCTGTAGAGCACTTTCTCCTTCCACTCTGCCGAGGCGGACGAAACCAATGCAACAACGACAATAACCCGTGCCAATGTGTACGTCGCCGACCGGGACCACTGCTTGCGAATCATAACGAGGAAACATCTCCTGACTGGATTTCGAGCGTCCCTGGCGGGAGGGCAGGAACAGCGCGGCTTTGCGCGATATTACACTCGATTTCCGTTCCTGTCCACATAGTTACCTCCGCTTTTTGTCCTCGTTCTAATCCGGTCTTCTACGGTATCGAGTCGGCCAATTCGTGTACTTACTTGATCAGAGACCACGCGCCGTTTGCGCACCCCCAAAGAGTATGGGTAGGCGAGACGCAGTTACCCAACGTACTGTTGCAACTAAAAAGACTGCCCGTGGCGCAAGGATTTATGGGAGGATTCGGGCCAACAATCCAAGTGGGAAAGTTCGCGCTTGTGCTGGTTGTGAATCGCGAGTATCCAACCCCAGAACCACTGGCCTGAACTGCTTGACCAATGAGATACATCCCCACGTTTGCGTCCGTCAGGGGCGTGCTGGCGAGACTGGTTAGCTCGTCCGTGATCGTATTGGTCCCTGAGGAGCGCGCGGTCCCGAGAAAGGTGAGATCGCCAACGTTCGAATTGTTGTTGGGTATGTGGATGACATTCAGGAGGCCATAGCCGCGCACATTGCGGAAAATATTGCTCACCGCCACGGAGTTGTATCCAATGCGAATCCCGTCCTGAGCTGGTCCGCCCTGAAGGATCACATCATCGAAGCTATTATTCTCTGCGTCCACATAGATCAGAGCACCGGAAGACCCGCTTGAAAAACAGGTCAGTCCATGTACTCCACGGGTCTGGGGGCTCCCGCTAATGTTAATGCAGGTTCCGCTCCCAGAGAACGCGAGACGGGAGTAAGGCCCAGAGTTACCGCCACCTCCGGTTATTTCCACGCCAATGCCTGTTATATTGGAGAGAGCCAAGTCGTCGACATAGCTCAACTCCTGCGAACAGCAATTGACAATGCCGTTGATGGTAGCGCTGGTGTTTTGATTAACGAGTGCCAAATGCTCGACAACGACGGCCTGGCAATCAACGGGGTTGCCGCAAATACCGTTCGTCGAGCCCATATCGATGATGTCAGGGTCTGTGCTGGTGGTGAACCCTGTCCCCGCTTGTATGGCGGTAAGAGTGGGACCTTCACCTGTGAGGCGGGTATCGGAAGGCAAAATCCAAGTGTTGTAAATGGTGATAGTACCAGCCGGAAGCAGCACGATACTGGCGAGAGAAGTACCGGACCAAGGATTTGCGTCCCCGGTCGCGCAAGTTAGCGCCGTTCCACTAAGCCCGCGCGCGTCGATCACAATTCGCTTTGAAGAAGCGTAATCAGTGAAGGCGTGAGTGATGGATTGGCAAATGTTAAGGCCATACGGGGTGAGGTCAACAAAAGCGTAGGACGAAACTTGGGACGTTGTCCCTGACATCACTGCATTCTGGCCCTTCTGAGCGTAAACGAGTGAAGGATTCGTGAACCAATACACCAGAATGCTCAAGATCCCCACCAACACCCAATTGATCTTTGAAACCTTCGCAAGGCACATAAGATGTCTCCTTTTCCTCCTCAGGCGTCTCCCTCAAGTCTTACGCTACGGAAAAATCTTCAACCAGTTCCCACCCGAACAGACGTAAATGGAGTTGCTGGTGCTGGTTCCGGCGGTGTTTGAGAACAGGGCGCCGGGCGTAGTGCACATTACGCTCGACAACGGCGCACTTCCCGACCCCCACGTTGGCACGGCCGAGCTGTTAAAGGAGTAGTACACTCCGTTTACCAGGCACCTTTGCGCAGCAACAACAGAACTCGGATCGATCGCGAACCGGGAATAGGGGGGGACGGAGAATCCAGAGACGGGTTCGCCCAGGACATACTTTCCCACCGTCGCCCCAGGCACCGCTACTGTGCCGATGGTTGTTGTTGTGCCCGTCAGGTCGTCCTGCACGGTGGTCGTACATAGTCCACCATTGTCATTTCTAACCTGTAGAATGGTCAGGTCGCTTATCGGCTCGTTCGTGTTCGCGCACTGCCCGATCGCATTTTGAAAGGAAGGGCCGCAAACATGGACAACGGTCGTTATGTTCCCATGGTATTTGTCGCTGGCCCCGTGGACGTTTATAATGGTGTTACCCTTCGCTGCAGCGGAATCTCCAACTTCAATGCCATCCCAGAATCCCTCGAAGTGAACATCCTCGATTGTGTTGTTGCTTGCATCTAGGTAGATCGCGGCATGTCCCGGAGAGCCGGCAACGGTCAGATTCCCAACACAAGTAATTCCGTGGAGTCCTAAGGTCTGTGCCTTGATAATGACGCAGACTGGAGTTCCCGGACTTACTTTGGGGTTGTCGTAGTTGAGTCTTGTGTATGGTCCTGAGCCAGTCGCCCCCGCGCCTATCGTCAACCCAACTAGTCCGAACCCGTAGAGGTTGACATCGTCCACATAGCTCCCATCTTGCGCGCAGTTATTGACGATACCGTTGACCTGATCGGAGTTTGCAAAGAGCTTGAGATGTTCGATGGATATGTTGGAGCCTGCCGTGCAGCCAGAAATTCCCATGTCAATCATATCGCCATTAGCGGCAATGCCGTCGGCTATGAGGATCGTGCTCCTACCCTGACCGATGATCCTTGTGTTATTCGGAATTATCCAAGGTTCTTTTATTTGAATGTTTCCTGCTGGCAACAGGATCGTCGCGGGCGGCCAGCCGCCGCTAGGCGTCAAGGCGGGTGCCCAAGGCTGACTACTGCAAGTCTGCTGTGCGCCGTTGGGGAGCACGATTCCGCGTGCGTCAATTACTGCGCCGGTGGAGGGATATGTGGGGAAACCGGGTGCCGATGATAAAATGTATGTGATCACGGCACAGAGGTCGCCACTGCTAGACCATACGCTTGCATCAATCCAAGCCGCGGAGCCCGTCGGGCCGGAGGAGCCGAAAACGGCATTGTTGCCTGCTTGAGCCAGTATCGGGCTAGGCGCGATCGCCAACCAACTCAGGAGAACAACCACGCTTCCGTAGAACGCCCAAAGATATGTTGATCTTCTTTCCTTGCTCATGAGGTTCCTCCCGCACGTCACTAAGGTTTCGAGGAAAACACGCAATGCTTCGACAACTGGATCGCGATGATTGTTACGTCCTGAACGCCGCACGCCTGCTTCCCACTCCCACCGACAAAGCTCCATGGCAGGCAGCCGGGCCTTCGGACTACCCGGCACCGCCAAGCACTACCGGTTTCCATCTCATGGGATTTCTCCGTTCTAAGTTATTAAGCGTCGTAGCGAGATCTGTATGAATTGCATCAAAATCGATTAGGGCATTTCACCCCATATCACCAGAGTCCTCACACACCAGAAACTCGCGACGACAAGAAGTTGATTCCGCCTACACGTACTCCTTCTAGAGGAGCCTCCTAGTACGAAATCGTATTCCCTGGGAAAATAACTCACTACGGTAAGTAGTAAAAAAAGCAGAGACGGTGCATTTTTGTAACTAAGATGGCGACACACTACTCGGCGCGATTTAAACTGTCAAGAGAAAAATGGAGAATGCAGGAAATGCATTGCTTTGTGTCCAAGAATTGGACACTTCTTCCTGCAACCAACCATGGGATCAAGCTTGTCACAGAACGTTCTATTTCGTTGCGTCAGATACCAGGGCGGCGATCATTTTCCTGTCTGGCACGCACGGAATTGTCTCGCTTCCTTTAGCTTGCAGAGTCCTTTCAAGTGTCGGAATTGCGAGCCGAGCGGACTAACCTAGCAACTCAACTCAAGCACGTAGACGCGGCGCTATCAGTGCTGGGTAAGTTAGACGGCAGAAGTTCCTACACGGAGCCGAGACGAACTCTCTCAGCGACAGCTAGTAAGAAGATGAGTGTTGCGCAGAAAGCCCGATGGGCGAAGAGAGCGTCATCGAATGCCGTAGTCGTAGCGAAACCTAAGCGTACGATGTCGGCGGTTGCTCGCAGGAAGATTGCGGCGGCACAGCGGGCTAGGTGGGCGAAGGTGAGGCGGGAGAAGAAGGCGGCGTAGGGTTGAGCTGTTTAGCCCTTTCGGGAATAATCTTTGACTGTGCGGCGATCATTCTAGGGGCGTCGAATTCTGCTCTCAATGGACAGGGGGTTCCTAAGCGACGATGTCACATCAGCGGAATATTCTTGACAGCAAAGATGAGCAAGAGGGTGAATGCAAGTACAACGGCAGGAACGCTGTGTTTCCAAGCCACGAGGCGTGACGCAATATAGCTTTTGCTTTGTCGTTATACTCGTTAGTGTCGCCTAGCGCCTCCTTGCTTTCCTCGTTAGCGATTTTAGAAACAAGCCCGAAGAATTCGCCAAAATTTAGTTCCTCTGCCGTCACCCCTTCAAACAGTTTGCTCCCGCGATTCATAAATTCCGCAAGTGTTCGCCGCCGAAAAGAGATAGCGCGCCCCCAAGCTGAAAACTGGAGTTGAGTGGTAGCAGCATAGAGATACCAGTTGTGAACCCAACTAAAGACGATGCACAACAACATGAAAATTCAAGCGGCTTTCAGGTATCCGATAGATTGAATTCGCACGTTCTGAACTTCGTGTTTGCTCAGTGAACTTGTTCATCACTGCTGGGAGACTGCCATTTTTGAGGTATCACCAGCCAACGATTCAGACATGAGGCTCCGAATACGCTTCAGCTATTCCGGTAAACTGAAACGAAAGGGTGCCGAAAGTCTGCATGATATGTGCTGCTCCAAGCTCGACGAGAGAGGCGAGGCGACCCATGATCCGTTCGGCGATTGTCTCAAGTCGCTGGTCAGGGAACTCAATGAAAAGAACACGATTTCCGCGATTACGGTCTATTGAAGCCCAGCAACACGGAGTAAGACACTACCGAATGGGGACATAGGACGAATCGGCTCGGGCTGTTACGTGATCGGAGTTTGTGACGTGACTTGTGCCGTAACCCTCGCATCCATGCCCCTGCAAGTGGGTGTAAACGAGTGTTTGTCAGTACTCGTCGCCGATGGTAAAAAGTGGCCCACCCCGTTGCACTCGTGCAACTTGCGCTCACTCCATCTCATTCCTTCTTATTGGGTCTTTGAATTCGGGACCAGGGTGTCAAACGCTCGCATCCTCTCTCCCCGAAGATTTCAAATCATTCGCCACCTTGTCGAAATCGAGGGTTTACAAAAGGGTTTACATTGCCTCAAAGCAGGTGCGCGGTATCGTGGGTTTAGTTCCCACTATTCCGAGTCGCAGAGACATTTTGGGTTAGGTGCCCGCTTGTATACCACGAGCTCCGACTGTGCCCAGCACGGCACATCCGCATTGCCTTTAGGATCACAACGATTTTGAACGCCGTTTGAATCCCACGGGCGAAGAAATGGATCTGCAAAACCCTTAATAAAGTGGACATTCGGAGGCGCCTTGAAAGATTGCGCGGCAAACTGAGCACACTGGGACGCCTTGGGAGTACAAGCCACAAACACCGAAGTCGTGTACGTGGCCTCGACCCCGTTATCTGGATGGCGGCAGGTGTGGATCGCGGGGGCAGGTTCTGCCCGTACCTTTTGACGGGGAGCAAAGGCTATAGCCAACATAACGAACATGATTAACCCAAGCGCCCAGACCGAGCTACCCTTCCTCATACGCATTCTCCTCGCTATGGCAGATAGATTTATCCCCACAAAATGAACATTCCCCGAGTGCCTAACTCAGATGATTCCTGCGGCTTCGAGACGATAGCCGAAAACATACTCATACGCAACGCTCCAGATTGCGCCACCCGTTGCGGCAAACAACAGTTCCTCAATAGGAACGCCGACGACAAAGATTCCGAGAAGGTTCGGTAGATTGTAGTACCGCTGAACAAATTGTGGGTATAAAGCGAGAACGCAAAGGAACAGGACAAAATACAAAACTGTGAACACTACCGTGCCTACGACCATCAGGGGGATCAGGTCTGTAACATAGCGCACCGCCCGGGGAGCTCTGCGAAGGCACGTCCTTCAGGGCCTGCGCCCTTTGTTCGACACAATCTTGCGATAAATCGAGGCAAAGCATCTCGTCAACAAGGCGCAAGCCAACACACCAAAAATCCACAATCCGATGCGATAAAAAATCAAACTGAGGCCCGCTAGCGCGCAAATTACGAGATAGGTATTCAGAGAAATGTAGCTCAAGGGCCAAAAATCGATTCGGCCCACATAGTTGGCTGCAATAGCACCGCGTTTGGCCACTCCTCGTAGAATCCAGAGAGGTACTCCAAGGATGAGAAGCATCACGATGAGTCCGCCCAGCCGGGTCTGTCCAACGGAAAAATTGATCGGGTTCTCGACCAGCTTGGTGGGAACCGGGCTGAGAAGGCTCGGGATGTCCGAGGTGTGGCTACGCACTGCCATGGCACCGGCGACGATGTCTTCCTGG
>Ga0210410_10000216_pt1 | contig 81318 bp, 68 predicted proteins | sample IncBWC4MmetaG_FD_161058 | JGI IMG/M metagenome (GOLD analysis project Ga0210410, IMG submission 161058) | Forest soil microbial communities from Barre Woods Harvard Forest LTER site, Petersham, Massachusetts, United States - Inc-BW-C-4-M | ecosystem: Environmental > Terrestrial > Soil >... | reverse complement strand
GACCTCTACAGGAGCCTCAGGGTCTACTCCCTTTAGGTCCGGGGCAATTTTTGCGACCACTGCGGGCTGTTCATTGTTTGGGCTGCCGCTCGCAGCAGTGGGGTCAGTGTCATTCTTCGGAGCGTTTTCGTGGCGAGCCTCGTTCTGAGCCGTGCGGATGGGGTTCCCAAAAGAGGCAGCCGGCGAAACAGCGTCTTGCGCCACTCCAGCTTCGGCTGGCGCTGACTTGCCCTGCACGGGGATAGACCGGCCATTCGCTCCGCTGAAAGAGGCATCCTGTCGCGCTTGCGTCGTGGAGTGCGCCGCGAGCGGCTGGACCTGCTCCGCGACTTGAACGGAGGGGCGACTGACGTCGCCAGAATGGGTCCACGGCTTGAATCCGGGCAGCCCTGCCACAAGGATCGCAGCAGTGAGGGCAATCAGCGCCCCCCATGTCGTCGTTTTGAGAACGCTGCTACCTTTGCCGCTGGAGTTGTGCGTGCCGAGCATGTGCTGGACTCCTGAACAAAGTCGGGCCCATTCGAGACCAGGGCCTGACGCCTTTACAGTTTTCAGTTCTGGGAGTATCGGGTTTTGCCTAGAGGGAAGCGATGGTACAGGTAGAGCATGGGTGTAGTACCAAAGTACAGGCGGTTTTGCCTCATTTCCGCCACCTTTCAGTGGATGTCTTCTCGCCCGGCCCAGACTCAACCGGTTGAGCCCGCAGCGTTTACCAGGCATTGCAGATTTCAGGATACTATGGGCGCATCTTAGGCCCGGGAGGTTCGAAATGCGGCAGGTATATGTTCTCATCCTTGGAATTTTCGGAACGGCGGCAGCCATCGCAGCCGGCAGCACATCGCTGTCGGCCGCACAGCAGGCGAGTAGCGGCGCGGCAAATGCTGTCTCCGCCTCCGATTACCAGCGCGCCGAGAAGTTCCTGGCTTACAACACAAGCCCACTTACGTTCCATAGGGTGCGCCCTGCGTGGTTGCCGGACGATCGTTTCTGGTATCGCGACGCCGGCCCGAAAGGAATCGAGTTCGTACTCTTTGACGCCGCGCACGGCACACATCAGCCCGCGTTTGATCACGCGAAAGTAGCCGCGGCGTTGTCCGCGGCGGCTGGCAAAACCTACGAGGCGGCACACCTGCCGTTTATGACTTTCGAGTTCTCCGCGGACCAACAATCCATCTCGTTCAGGCTGCTCGGACAAAACTGGAAATGTGACCTGCCAGCGAACCGTTGCACATCCGAGGGCAAAGCGGGCGAACCCGCGGCGGCGCCTCGCGACGAAGTGAAGTCACCTGACGGCAAGAGCGCCGCATTCATTCGGGATTGGAATCTTTGGCTGCGTGACATTGCGAGCGGCAAGGAGACGCAACTGACCACGGACGGCGTGAAGGATTTCGGATACGCCACGGACAACGCCGGCTGGATCCACAGCGATCGCCCTATCGTGCTGTGGTCGCCGGATTCGAAGAAGATTGCAACGTTCCAGCAGGACCAGCGCGGTACAGGTGAAATGTATCTGGTAGAGACCAAGGTCGGACATCCCAAGCTCGAAGCGTGGAAGTATCCGCTTCCGGGCGACGAAGTAGTGACCACCATCCAGCGCGTGATTATCAATCTGGACGGTCCAAAGGTGATTCGCTTGCAGCTTCCCGCCGACCAGCACCGCTCGACACTCTGCGACGATGTTTCCTGCCGGGGCGGCGAGTGGGCTGACGTCGAATGGAGTCCGGACGGAGCGCATCTTGCGTTCGTCTCCACCTCGCGCGACCACAAGCACGAACAGTTGCGCGTCGCCGAAGCCGCGACGGGCGTGGTGCGCGACCTCCTGGAAGAAACCGTGGCCACGCAGTTCGAATCAGGCCAGGGCCGCGTGAACTGGCGCTATTTGCCGGCATCGAACGAAGTAGTCTGGTGTTCCGAGCGCGATGGCTGGTCTCACCTATACCTTTACGATCTGGCGAGCGGAAGACTGAAAAATCAGATTACCTCCGGCGAATGGGCCGTGACGCAATTGTTGCGCATCGATGAGAAGAACCGCACGATTTACTTCCTCGCCGACGGCCGCGAGAAAGGCAACCCATACTTCAGCCACTTCTACCGCATCGGGTTCGACGGCAAGAATCTGGCGCTGCTGACCCCCGAAGATGGCAATCACGAAGTGTCGCTCTCGCCCTCGGGCCGCTTCTTTGTTGATAGCTACTCGAAGCCCGACCTGCCGCGAGTCACCATGGTTCGCGACCAGACCGGAAAGCTGCTCTACACCGTCGAGAAGGAGGATATCTCCGCACTGGTAGCCGCCGGATGGAAGCCGCCGATTCCAATCACCGTGAAGGCGCGCGACGGTGCCACCGACTTGTATGGGCTGATGTTTGAGCCGACGAATCTCGATCGCACCAGGAAATATCCGATCATCAACAGCATCTATCCCGGACCGCAGGGCGGAAGCGTCGGTCAATGGTCGTTCGCCGACGCACACGGCGATTGCCAGGCGCTGGCGGAGTTGGGATTCGTGGTGGTGCAAATCGAAGGGATGGGCAACCCGCTGCGGTCCAAGAAATTTCACGACTTCTATTACGGCAATATGGGAGACAACACCTTGCCTGACCAGATCGCCGGGATGAAGCAACTCGCCCAGAAATATCCGTGGATCGACATTGATCGCGCTGGCATCTGGGGTCATTCGGGCGGCGGTTACGCGACCGCCGACGCGATGTTTCGGTACCCAGACTTCTTCAAGGTCGGCATCTCCGAATCCGGCAACCATGATAATCGGGAGTACGAAGACGACTGGGGCGAACGCTACCAGGGATTGCTGGCAAAAAATCCGGATGGCACCACCAACTACGACGACCAGGCAAACCAAAACCTCGCCAAAAACTTGAAAGGGCATCTTCTGCTGGCCCACGGCACCATGGACGACAACGTGCCGCCGTACAACACGCTGCTCGTGGTCGACGCGCTCATCAAGGCAAACAAGGATTTTGATCTCTTGCTGCTGCCGAACCAACACCACGGTTACGGCTCAGCGAGTTCCTATATGATGCGCCGGCGCTGGGACTATTTTGTTCGTTACCTGCTGGGAGCCGAGCCTCCCCACGAATACGAAATGCACCGGCCCGCGCCTGAACGCGGCCTGGGAATGTGATCTCGAATGCTTCCGATCGAGCGCTCCTGCTAGATCAATTCAAGAAAGATCGACTCAAAGTTGAAGCTCAAAAGTTCATGCGACGTTAGCTACGTCATTTGTCCGTGATCGCAGCTTTTTCGTCCACCAGTTTGGGATCGGCGAATTGCAACCAGAAGCCCATCATCTCCTCGTCACTGGGCTCACCCCAGCGAATGGCTTTGGAGGGATCGGGATTCTGCGCATTGTCAAACGAGTTGTCGAAGTACGCCGTGGTTACCAGCTTCGTGCCTTTGGGTAGCAGGAACTGGTGTTTCAGGAAGTAAGTCTCCTGCCAGCGGAAATCGTAATGGGGCACATTCAGGATCACCTCGTGACGGCCATCGGGATAAATCGCTTCGGTGGTCATGCTTTTCCCGCGAAAGTGCATGTGAGCCGTATAGGCTAGGACGGTCACATCGTTGGGCAGGGTGTAACACGAGGTCACCCGGTGATTTGGGTCGTTGGGTGGAATCAGGAAAAGGTCGTTCCAGATTTCGTACTGCGCGATTTCGTGCTTCACAGGTTCCCGGGCAAACATCAGGCCGATGCTGGTGCGATCTTTCACGTCGTCGCCAGTATGGTTGCTGTAATGAACCTGAAACTGCAAATAGGAGCCCGCTGGAATTCTTAGCGCATAGCCTGAAGGCCGCGTTTCCGCCAAATGCCCTGGCAGGTAGATCCCGGGCACGATGTTCAAATATCCGGATGACTCTCCCGGCATCCCGCCGCCATCGGGCGACGAGCATCCATCGTCCACAACGGGTGCATCTGGCCTCAGATGCAGCACCTTGCCGGTACGGAAATGGTATTGATCGACTCCAGCGTCGGCCTTGGCATTTTCTTCTTTTTTCGTCGCTACTTTGTCAGCGGCGATCACCGAGACGGTCGCGTGATGCACCACGCGCCGGTCTCCGGGAAGCACCTCGGCCGCTTGCACCCATTTGTCCTCAGTGAAGTTCGTGGGAACATAGATGTATTCATAATCGTCCTGACTGCCGCCGCTCACCAGAAATTCGGGAATCGTCAGCACCACATCGGGCTTGATATGCCAGCCTCCGAGGAACACCGGAGCCGGAGGCAAATCCTTCGCATCGCCTTCCTTGGTGCCGGTTCTAACCCAGGCGTCGATGGCCGCGATCTCCGTGTCGGTGAGTCGTGGATCATTAATAAAATCGCCCACCTTGGGATCGGCGTGCCAAGGCGGCATCTTGTGTTGCACCACTGCCTCACGAATCGCCCGCGCCCAAGGACGCGTATCCTTATAGGTCATCAGCGACATGGGAGCGATGTCGTTCGCGCGATGGCACTTGACGCAGTTCTTAAACAGAATCGGAGCCACATCGCGGTTGTAGGTCACTTCCTTCGCAGGACTCGGGGTTTCCTGACCGGCCTGTAAGAACAGACCGCCAAACGCTATTGCGACGAGGCCAAAAACGATTCTGCGCAGAACCATGCGGAATCTCCTTCTTGGTTCAAAAACGGGATTTCAATCCCCGTGGATGTTTCGCGATACTCCAGAGGTATGCTGGCCAGCTCGAGTTTTTGTACCGGTTTCACTAAGAAAAGTCTACATCATTGCCCGGTGAGAATTTGGATTTGACTTCCGAGGGCGACCAGCGGCCGCGGGCACGCCGCCCGCGCAACAGTTCAACTCAGTAGCTGATGAAAGTGCTTACCGGTCGACCGCCCTGGCTACCCAGAAGTCCAGCGTGAGGAAGTCATTTGCTTGGTTGGAGAATCGGGCTATTTGGAAACCGACCTACTTCTCATTTTGCGCGCCAGCTTGCGGATTCGAGAGAGATAACACATCTAAAATCACGTCAGGCCGACGCCGGCCTCTGATGAGTTCGCTCGACTGTCTTATATTACACACTTTTATTATTCTATAATAAATAAACTTTAGTACTATAGGTAACAAACCGTTCTGCGCTCATAGTCGCCTCAGCATCTGAGCGTAGGCCACGCAGTATCGGAAACTTGCCCGCCATACCCGCAATACAAAAGGCGCCGATGCTTCAGGTCGCGCCGAGATAAGAGCGGGATTACGGAGCGTTTAACTTGAAATCCTTTAGAAAAGTAACTTTAGCCATCGCAATGCTCACGCTGATCCTCATGTCCCCGGCCGAGTCGCAGGCGCAGACTACCAGCAACGCAGCCGCGGTAAGCATGACGTTCGCGGTTGCAAGTTCCCTGACGGTAGCGGCAACGCCGAGCAGCATCGTTTTCACCCGGACGAATTCTAAGAACGCGACGGCCTCGGCGCCGATCGCGGTCGTAACCAGCTGGAACCTTGCCGTAGGTGGCGGAAACGTCTTCACGGTCGCCTACTTCGCAACCATCGCGGCTGCTTTGACCGACGGCACCCTGAATATTCCCAGCAGCGATGTGTTCGCTTCGATCAACGGCGGTACCGCTGCTGCTTGCACGCTAGCCAACGTCAACGTGGCAGCAGGGAACCCAGGCGCTATTTGCCCGCAGATCTTCGGAGGGATAGGCGTTACGGCCCAGGGGAGTCACTCAGACAGCATCCTGCTTTCGCTGACCAGCCCTACGGACTTTCCGGTAACGAGTTACGCGGGGACCATCACGATCAGCGCCCAGGCCACCTAAATTCGTAGCACGCTGCCGGGTGCGCTCGTTGAGAAGCACCTGCATTTGTTTTTTGTACTGGGGGAATGCGCAATATGAAGAGAGTCTTGTCCCTGCTACTCCTGCAGTTCTTGTTCTTCGGGCTGGCCGTTTCAGCCCAAACCGTCTCACCCATCATCGTTGAATGCGGCATGAAGTGCCGCGGCGAGTTTTCCATCACCAACAATGGATTGACCGCACTCGCCGTCACTGTCGAGGCGCGCAGCTTCAGCCTGGATAGCCTCGGGCACGCAACGAATCGGCCCCTGGATGCTGGCGTCGACCTCAAGCTGGAAGAAGGGAGCGCCCGCATCTCGCCCAAAGGCACGCACACCTTTGGCTACCAACTGAAGTGTTCGGTTCCTCCTTGCTCGGTCGCACTGCTTTCATCCATGGTGGTTGGTCACACCGCCGAGGGCATATTAGTCCGCGTGCAACTGGCACACACCGTCTACATTTGTGAAAAACAAAAAGACTGCCGGAAGAAAGTGCGCGCAGCAGCAGGCGTCACGGTCGATTGATGCTCCGAGTTTGCCTGTGCGTGTTGCTGCTAGCCGTTCCCGCCAGCGCTCAGGTTCTTCAGCTTTCCGGAGGCCGCAGCACCTTGCTCGGCGGAACAGGAGGCGAAATCACCGCGTTCTTCCCGGAGAGCACCCTGAGTGCTTCCGCCGGGTTCGCTAACGGCCACTTTGTTTTTGGAGCGTCCAACGCATTCAAGTTTCATGGCCTGGACGTCACCGCGGGTGATAAAGATTTTGGTTATTCATTTGACGGTGCCGGGCTGGGCGTCAGCACTCGCGGGCTGTTCGTGCAACGCAACACCCGGCATACGAGCTTCGCCGTGTTCGTTGGTTCCACCGGCATCGGATACGCCACACCATTCATGCTCACGGCTAAGGTTCAGCACATTGGCGCCGGCTTCTTCCTACAGCGGCACTTTGATAGCGGTCTGCTCCTTTCGTCCCTCGCCGTGATTGACGGGGGCAAACACTCCGCCATACAGGGTCTTTCTTATCGGAGCAACTCGCTGCATCTGGCGGGCAGTGGCGGTCTGCTGCAAAATCAAAAATACTTTACCGGCGAAGCGGACTACCAGCTGTTTCGGAGCCTGACCTTCTCGGGAACTCACAACGATTTTTTCCTGGCCGATCACCTGACCACAAACAGCCTCAGCGGCTTCGCTGGGCTTGGCCACATTACCCTGCAAGCATCTCTGCTCGACGGTCAATACCGGCTGTTGAAGACTACCGGCGCCTCGGCGGGCGCGAGTCTGCGGATCGGGTCTATTACGGTGCGGTCCAATTTTTACGAATCCAATCACCGGGTTCTGCTCGTCCACGTGGTCCAGGAACACTTTCACCGCTGGACGGTCTCCGGAATCGTAAACCGGCTGCAAGGCCAAACTTCCTATGCCTTTGGCGGTGGGTACCACGGCAACAGAATCAGTCTCAGCCTCGATCACTCCGTGCTTTTCTTTCCGATCAGCGGCAAGGGCTTTCAGCAGGCCACCACCGTGCAAGTCTCCCTGCGCCTTCATGACACGGTGCTCAACTTTCAAACCAACGTCGACCCCATGATGCACGTACAGTACACCACTTATGCGTCCAGCTACGTGCCGGGGCCACTAGCTGGAGCGGCCATGAATAGTCCCACCCACAGTGCCGGTGGTAAGTTCGTGATCGGCGGCACGGTCGTCGACGAGCACGGCCAGCCGGTGGAAGGTGCAGCCATTCAGTTGCAAGGCGGTGCCGTGGTGTATTCGGACAGCCAGGGAAGATTCTTCGCGCGAATGAAGCACGACAAACCTGCGGCGCTGGTGGTGCTGCTCCAGGAATTTGCCGCGCCGGGGCGCTGGGCGGTAACAAGCTGCCCCGTGGATGCCGCGCCCGGCACGGACGTGCTTATCAAATTAAGAAGGGAAATTGCGCCGTGAAATGCGCTTCTGAAGAGTAGCAGTTTCTCCCGATCCGGTAATGTGACTTGGAAAAGCAAATCGCATTGTACCGGAGAGCCTTGAAACCCGATCGCCTCTACTTATAGAGAAAATATTTCCGCCGGACTTGGTCGAAAGCCGCTAGCGCGTCCGTCCAACTGGCCACAATCTTCTCCGGAGCCACGCCCGATTGTAGTTGCTGAATCGTGTCGGCGTTCCCTACTAATTCGAGCAGCTTCGCAACGTCAAATTGTTTCGGGTAGAGCTTCTGCAGAATCGCCGCAATTTCCAAACCCATCTCCATCGAGCGCACCTTGTGCGGCTCGGTAACGCGCATCCCGACGCCGCCGCAGCGCTGCCCGCTGTAAAGTCCCGAAATCGGTATAAACGGCTGGCTCGCGAAATGCACCCCCGGAAGATGACGCTGATTCAGCTCCACCGCGACTTCCTCTCCGTCGAGCCACGGCGCCCCAAACTCCTCAAATGGCGTTTGCGTTCCGCGGCCCACGGAAACCCCGGCGTTTTGCAAAATTTCAATCCCGGGATAAAGTACGGATCCCTTCGTGGTGCGAAGATTCGGCGACGGTGGAATCCATTTGATGCCCGTGCTCTCGAAAAAATAATTGCGATGCCAGTTTTTCATGGCGATCACATGCAGTTCCGCACCCATGTGATTCTCGCCATTAAAAAGTTGGGCGAGCTCCCCGATGGTCAGCCCGTAGCGCACTGGCAATGGAAAATAGGCGACGAAACTTGTCTTGTCGGGATCCAGCATTGGGCCCTCGACGATTTCGCCCCCAATCGGATTCGGACGGTCGAGGACAAAAAACGCGATGTTGCGTTTGGCCGCTTCCTCCATGCAATAGCCCATTGTCGCGGTGTACGTATAGAAGCGTACGCCCGCATCCTGGACGTCGAAGACCAGGGCGTCGATGCCCTTCAGCATTTCGTCCGTGGGACGGCGGCTTTCCCCGTAAAGGCTGTAGATCGGGAGGCCGGTCGAGGGATCCTTGGAAGAAGGGATCAGTTCATCGTTGCGACCGGCGAGACCGTGTTCCGGGCTGAAAAGCGCGACGAGCTGAACGCCGGCGGCATGCGACAAAATATCGACCGTGCTGCGCCCCTGCGAATCCAGTCCCGTATGATTGGTGATCAATCCGACGTGCTTGCCACGAAGCGGCGCAAACTTCTGGGCCTCCAGAACATCCAGCCCGGTTTGCACACGCGCGGCCCGGCCTGAGTGTTTTGTTTTTGTCGCCGAATGTGCCGTGGTCCCCGCGCAGGAGAGAAGTGCGCCAAGAATCATGAAATGAACGAAAGTGGAAAGCACGCTCTTCTGTCGGGTCAAATGGTCCCCCTGGCAACCTGCCAAAATAGCCACCACTGTCATTCTGAGGACATCCGATGAGGATGTCCGAAGAATCTCAATTTCAAGTGTTGCAAACGCTAAATGTTTGAGTAGCGCTCGCGAGAAGCTGCAATTCGCTCCTTTTCAGCCCCTACTATGGCAACCATACAATGATATTCTGGAACGCGCTGGCCGCAGCTGCGTTGAGAGCATGATGTGCGTGTGCTATCTATAAATGGAGACTGCCGGCGGCCGCTGGGGGATTTTAGCCGATGCCAGGACGCCGCGTTCGATTTTTGCTTTTGATTCCCGTCTCGATCGCTCTCCTTATGGCCTACAACGCACGCAGTCAGAACGCCAGCGCCTCCGCGAAAAAGGCCGCTGCTGAAAAGAGCGGAGCTCCCGCCAAAAGCACGCTGAAGAAATTGTCTCCTGCCGCAAACGCCTGGGTGGAATCCACGCTCCGCAAAATGACCGTGGACGAAAAGATCGGGCAGCTTTTGTTCACCACCTATCATGGCAGCTTTACGGCGACGGACTCGCCCGCCTACCAGCAGATTCTGCACGATGTGAATGACTTGCACGTCGGCGGGTTCATCAACATTACGCAGGGATCGCCGCTGGGAATCGTTAAAAGCCAGGCCTATCCCACCGCGGTGTTGAACAACCAGCTTCAGGCAAAGTCTAAATTCCCCCTGCTGGTCGGCGCCGATTTCGAACGCGGCACCGCCATGCGCATCGACGAAGGCACTTCGTTCCCGACAAACATGGCCTTGGCCGCCGGTGGCAATTCGAAAGATGCCTACACCATGGGCAAGATCACCGCGCTCGAAGCCCGCGCCGTCGGTGTTCACTGGATTTACGCTCCCGTCGCCGATGTAAATAACAATCCCGGAAATCCCATCATCAACACGCGATCCTTCGGCGAAGATCCGGAGCGCGTCGCCCAGTTCGTAAGCGCTTTTGTGCGCGGCGTCGAGGAAAACGGCGCGCTGGCCACCGCCAAACATTTTCCCGGCCACGGCGACACTGCCGCCGATTCGCATATCGATTTGCCGGTGATTACTGCCAATCGCGAGCGCCTCGAACATCTGGAGCTAGTTCCCTTCCGCGCCGCGATGGCAGCGCATGTGAGTAGCGTCATGACCGGACATCTTTCGATTCCGGCGCTGGAACCGGATTCGAATACGCCCGCGACTCTGTCATCGAATATTTTGACGGGTTTGTTGCGCAAAGAACTCGGATTCGAAGGTTTGGTCGTGACCGACGCCATGGACATGGGCGGTATCACCGTGCGCTATGCCCCGGGAGAAGCCGCGGTTCGCGCGATTGCTGCGGGCGCGGATTGCGTTCTCATGCCGCCGGTGCCGGATGCCGCATTCGAATCATTGCAGTCCGCGGTGAAGTCCGGGCGCATCTCGAAAGAACGTCTTGATGCTTCGGTGCGGCGAATTCTCCAGGCCAAGGCCCGCCTCGGCTTGCATTCGAATCGCCTCGTGGATGTCAACGCCGTCAATCACAAATTTGGCAGCGCCGCCTGGCAAAAAGAAGCCCAGGAAATTTCCGACCGCGGCGTAACTTTGCTTCGCGACACGCCGCACCGCCTCCCGCTCGACGCCACAAAATCTTTGCGCGCGCTGTTGCTGGCGTTTTATGCGGACCCCGAACCGTATCCCGGCGAAGATCTCGAGCGCGAATTGCGTTCGAAATTCGATTCCGTAACCACACTGCGCGCGGACACGCGATTTGCGAACGCCGGCATTTTGAAATTGCCGCCGCCAAATTCCTACGACGTCGCCATTCTCGCGATGTTTGTGCGCGTCAGCGACCGCAAAGGTAACGTCGATGTCCCCGCAGAGCAGGCGGCGCTCGCGGAACAAATTTATAAAACGGGGAAGCCGGTAATCACCGTGGGATTGGGTAGCCCGTATCTGATTGAACGGTTTCCGCAGGCGGAGACATGGCTGGCGGCGTTTGGAATCAGCGATGTGGCGCAAATTTCCGTGGCGCGCGCGCTGTTCGGAGAAATTCCGGTGCGCGGAAAATTGCCGGTGACGGTGCCGGGCGTGGATTTGAAGGCGGGATTCGGCATTGAGTTGCCGGCAAACGCGATGGCGCTGCAAGCGATGGATGCAAGCAACGACGCCCAATTGCAGCCTGCGTACGACGTGCTCGAGAAAGCGATTGCGGACAAGGCGTTTCCCGGAGCGACCATCGCCATCGGATATCGCGGAAAAGTGGCGATTCACGCGTTCGGAAAATTGAGTTATGACGCGAAGGCAAAAGCTACTTCGCCGTCCACGATGTATGACATTGCGTCGCTCACCAAAGTTGTGGCGACGACGACCCTTGTTGCGAAATTAGCGGAGGGCGATTTTGCCGTGCCGCTGGATCTCGACGCAAGAATCGAGCGCTACTTGCCGGAGTGGGTGAGCGGGCCGAATGCGGAGTGGCGGCATCGCGTGACGGTGCGGCATTTGTTGACGCACACTTCGGGGTTGCCGCCATTTAAGGAATATTGGCGGACATCGAAAAACAAGCAGGACACGCTGGACAAGATTTTCGCGGAACCGCTGGAGTACGAGCCGGGGACGAAAGAAGTGTATTCGGACCTGGGAATTATTTTGATGGCGGAGATTATCGAGCGGTTGACGGGCAGGACGCTCGACGATCTGGCGAGAAGTTTTGTTTTTTCGCCGCTGGGAATGAAGGACACCATGTACCGGCCGCCGAAGAAATTGTGGCCGGAGATTGCGCCGACGGAAATCGACAACAATTTGCGGCACCGTCTGGTGCAGGGCGAGGTTCATGACGAAAATGCGTTTGCGATCGGCGGAGTTTCGGGGCACGCGGGAGTTTTCAGCACGGCACCGGATTTGGCGGCGTTCTGCCAGATGCTGCTGAACGGCGGCGTTTACGCGCACGAGAAGATTTTGCGGCGCGCGACGGTGGCGCAGTTCACCACGCCGCAGCAGCTTTCCGGCGGGACGCGGACACTGGGATGGGCCGTGCCGACCGAAGGCGGATCGAGCGGGCACTATTTTTCAGCGCACAGTTTCGGGCACACCGGATTTACCGGGACTTCGATCTGGATCGATCCGGACCGGCAACTTTTTGTGGTGCTGCTGACGAATCGCGTTCATCCAACGCGAGAGAATTCGAAGATGCCGCAGGTACGCGTGGCGCTGCATGATGCGGTGATGCAGGCGCTGGGCTTTGCAACGGCAGCAGCTCCTGCGAAGTGACACGGTTTTCAGTCGCCAGTCGTCCGTTTAAAGAGGTCCCGGAGTTTACCCCTGCTTCTGGAACGTAACTCTGCTCTGCCAGAAGTCATTGAGACTTACTATTTCATGAGGAATCCGTGAGGACTCAAGGCGCAACGGCTCTCACAGGCTTAGTTCTCTTCGCAAGGATAGCCAGCCTCTGTTCGTGATTCATGGGCTCCCACGGGACAAGTTTCTCGGCAAGCACATCCATTCTGCGAAGGAGAGTCAATTCGATGAAAAGCTGCATAAAATCCAAGTCGCGAAAGACCAAGGAGCCGGACTCTCTCATTTTGTCGCGGATGTGCTCAAGATGAGCAGGCATCTCGGTCCAGTGCAGTGCGGACCGGTGGTGATGACAGAGGTGGTATCCTTCGTTCATGAAGTTCACCTCATCAAGGACGCTCACGGTATTTACAAAATAATCCTCGGGATGTTCCGGGTCACAGAAGGCGTGCTGAACCCATGAGGTGAGTGCCATGATGAAGTTGAAGGAGAGAAGAGGAACCAACACGTACAGGATTCCAATTCTCCAATCGTAAAGAAAGACAGCTCCGAAATAAACGAGGTACCGCGTCATTCCCCATAACATTCGTCTTTGGTTCTTTACATCGCCCCTAGCTCTAAAGTACGCGTATGGAGCGAGCCCCAGCGTGCTCCAAATGTTGTCCGAAAGATACCAAAGGAAATGCAGTAGATTCGTTCGATCGTAGCCAATGGTGGAGGCATTATCGTCGAATCCGCCGTTCTCTTTATGGTGGAGACGGACATGAACAGTCCGTCCCAGTTCGGGAAGGTCCCCATACAAATATCCGAGAAAGAATTCGACGTAGCGGCCGAAGACCCTATCGTATTTATCAGAGAAGTAGCCTTGGGGGCGATGAGCTTCCAGGTGTTTAGCGCTGAACATCCTGACAGACCGTTGAAACTTGGGACCGCACAAGGAAAGATAGAACGCGATCACGAGCAGAAGCCGCGGTTTCCCTAAAACGAGTTGGACTACGAAAATCGGCAAGGCAGTAAGAGTGAGGGAGACCATGATGCGTAACGCGGGAGTGTCTCGGGAGTCCCGCAGAACTTCTTGACCCAGCCGGCTAATGAACCGGTCGTAAGTCCGTGAAAGGAATTGATACGCCTGGCGTATATGACGAACTTTCCCGAGAAGCATGGCCGCGCCATAGAGTCCGACGGAAAGCGTGCCCTCGAGCGATGCGGCAGCAATGCTTGCCAGAGCGACGGGCACGGACAAACAGCGAAGCAGGAGTTTGGGTATCGCGCGAGGATTGACCGCAGGCCCATACGTGTTTGAACGAGCGTCTTTTGGCACGTCGTTCAAAGCCGCTTGCGTTAACTTGCCTACGAATTGCACGTTCGTCGTTATACCTATTGAGGGACTTCGTCCGGTGTCCTACGCGAAAAAACTGTACACCCAAGGAAGGCAAAGTTCCAGCGTCGAACGATTGTGCGCGGCGGAACGGAAACGGGTTCGTCAAACACCGCCTCGCCGTCCTGAGGCACCGCTCCAGCTCCCCCCGGCCGGCACGCTCCACGTACTCCGCAAGACTCACTTGTCGAGGTAGAATAGTCCCCTTGCCTGAGAACCCATATCCGGAAGCCCTTGTGCAGGCGTCGGTGGCCAAGCCTCGCGCCAACGAGAAGCGCAAAATCATTGAACACTACGACGTCGTTAGCCCTTACTACCACTCCGTTTGGGGTGAGCATATACACCACGGCTATTGGGTCCGTGGCGATGAGTCGAAAGAAACCGCGCAGATCCAGCTCATCGATCATCTCGCGCATCTCGCAGACATAAAAACCGGCTCACACATTCTGGACATCGGCTGCGGTTTTGGCGGCAGCAGTCTCTATCTCGCGAAAAAGTACGGCGCCAGCACTACAGGCATCACCATTTCTCCCGTGCAAGTGCAAATGGCCAAGGAAGCTGCGGCCAAGACCAACCTGGACGCCAGCTTTTTCCTGATGGACGCGGAGGACATGCAGTTTTCGCAGCAGTTTGACGTGCTTTGGTCCGTCGAATCCGTTTCTCACTATTATGATCCCCGGAAATTCTTCGCTTCGGCGGTGAAGTTCCTGAAACCCGGCGGCTGCTTCGCCCTCACGGACTGGTTCCAGAAGGAAAACCTTGCACCCGCCGACAAAAAGAAATTCATCCAGCCAATCGAGAAGGGCATGATGGTCGAACTGCGCGGAATGAATGACTATAGCGACTTTCTGGTTTCCAGCGGCCTGCACATCCTCCATCGCCAGGACCTGACGCTCCATTGTGCGAAATCCTGGGACCTCGCCCTGGACATCATCAAAGAGAAAAAATTCTGGACCCTGGCCGCGAAACTTGGCGCCGGATTCGTCACCAACCTGAAAGCATTCCGTGCCATGCGCGCGGGCTTCGCGTCCGGCAATTTCGTCTATGGCCTGTTCGTGGCAAAACTACCGGAGACGTAGTAATCACCCCCCTGATGTCTGTCAAACCGCAAGGTGAAGCGGACTTCATCCCGTAGAATGCTGCGAAGACATCTCGGCTGTTGGCTTCGAGTCGATGACTGGTTCTCGGTTGGCCTTCCCTTTGGTTTTTTGTAAGTGTTGCATCTAAAGGACTTAGTGTTTGTGTAAGTGGTTTAGAATCAACAGTCGCGCGGTGGTCGTGTAAGTGTTGATTCTAAAGGAGATGCCTGTTCAGATGTGGTCGTTCTATTGAGGCTATTGAGGTGCCGACGGAGCGGGAGCGGAAGAGCCGCGCTCGTAAAAGGCTGAGGTACGGTGGCGGGTTGAGTGTGGTTCGCTGGCATGGCGGAGACGGGTTGCTGGGCTTGGGTTTGTTGTTGGGCGGACGAAGGCGAAAAAACAGACTCGCTACGCTCGCAATGACGGACTGAGGGTGGTTCGGCTGGTTGAGAAGATGGGCCGGGGGCGAGCTGTGGAGCCTGACCCTCAACGGTCTCCCCGGTCGAACCGGGGCGCACAGAACGCGGAAGACCAGCCAGCACCTGCTGAGCGAATTCGGCGCCGGTGGGAGGCAGGGGTTGGGGACGTGGCCCCTCGCCTTCGCTCGGGGTAAACGAGTGGTGAGTGGCGAGTGACGAGTTTGAAGAAAAAGCAGGTTCCTCAGGCCTGACCCTTCGAGTTCCCTCAGGGCAAGCGGCCTGAGCTACAGCGCCGGAATGACAATTTACGGGCGTTGGTGCGGGCTTGGGCGGAGCTGATTGTTGGGCGGGGGAAGTGGGTGCCACAGGCTGGGGTTGAGATTGGGGGTTGCTGGGTTGCGGGGGAACGCCGGCCTCCCGACCCGGTCCCGACGGGGCCGGGATCTCTGATCGGGATGAATTCCGGCCGCCGCTACGAGGGGGTGGGAAGCGGTAGGTGTGGTTGCTTTTGACGGAGTTGTGGATGGGGTTGCGCCAGGCGTCGGCGCCGAAGGCCTGACAGTATTCGTGCTGGGAGATGTGGATGGACTGCAGGAGCGTTTGGGCCATGTAGGCGACGGTGCGGGCGACGTTGGGTTTGACGTCGCCGCGGACGACGGCGGGGATGAGGCAGCCCAGAGCGGTGCTGAGTTCACAGGCGGAGAGATATTCGCCGGAGAAGTAGCGGGCGAGGTCCGTGCCGAGACTTTGCTTGGCGCGCGCGCGAGCTTCTTTTTCGGCGTGGTCGTAGCAGAAATAGGGATGGTTGCGGAGGCGCGGGGTGCGGCAACGGCGGCCATCGGCGAACGAAAACATACACAAGGACACGCGGTCCTTGGCACTGAGTGAGGACATAAAAGTCTCCTTAGATTGAGATTTGGGATTTGCTGGACAGCAAGGTGACTGGTGACTCGTGACTGGTGACTGGTGAAGAGGTTAACAGTCGACAGCGAGACACTGAGGCCTGCCACCAACAAGAAAGAACGCCGGCAAGATGCCCTTCGGAAGGACTCAGGACAAGCCGGCGCTACAAAACAGAAACGCCCCGGCTGGAGCCGGGGCGCAGTTTCTTACGGGAAGATTGTACCACAACGGTAATGCGGGTCAAGTTAAAAGATTAGGGCAAAAGAAAGTCAAAAGACCCGCCCTCAAACACCGAGGACGGGCACCCGCTCTTAGAAACCGGGAATTCAATGAATCTCGAAGACTTCCAGGTAGCCACCGCGGACGATGGCAATCCTGTGAGCATTAGGGGAGAGAGCGGGGACGAGGTCACCGTAAGGACGGGGATCCCACTTCAACTGAAAGAGGAGCTTGCCGGATTCGGTTTCCAGGACTTTGACGCTCTCGATGCTAGGCTGCATTCCCTCGAGATAGCCGAAGTTGATGAATCTGTTCCAACGAGTGTAGTCGATCTCGTGAAGGCAGAATCGAGAGCCGGAGGCAGCGGTAACTAAGACTGCGTACTCCGGTATTTTTACAGGTAGGCGGTACAAAACAGCTCCATCGAGCTTGGCAACCACGAGGTCGCGGGAGGAAAAATCGGCGACAGTTTTGTCACTGAGAAAACGGGCGGAAGGCCAAATGCCGTCGCCGCCAAATTCAAGAGAGTATTCTGGCTTTCCGGGTAATCTGAGATGTAGTTCAATCTTGGATCGAATGTAGCGGAGCAGCAAGCCTTCGTCGCCGGGAATAACAAATAAACCTGAGGAATGAAAACGATCGAGCACGTTTAGCGTTTCGGAGTCCAACAACTTCTGCTCGGACTGGCCATTTCCACCCACGATCAATTTACCCCCTCCAGGGGAGGCAAAGAGTGGACCTTCACTGGCGAATGGTGGCCCACAAGTGAGTTCGCTGGAGCAGAGGCGAACGCCCGCCTGGTCTAGCAATGCAAAGTTCCCATCTCGCGTGGATCGAACGGAGCCCGGGGATTTCTCGACGCGCAGTTCCGCACTTCTGATCAGCTTTTTCTGGGAAAGGTCAAAGAGTAAGAGCGTGGATGGAGGTTCATCGGCAAATAGCGGGGATATGCGGGCAAATTCACGAAAGTTTACTACTACCAGGACCAGTTCATCGGAAAGAAAAAGTACCTCGGTGTAATCCGCCATATTTCGGGCTAGCGTGTCAGGAAAACCCAGCATGTGGAGGTCTTGGCGGAACAACGGTTTCGGAGCCGCAGAGTTCGCGAAGGCCGGGATGGCTATAACGAATAAGGTGATCAAACAAAGCTGGATAGGAGTGGAAGGCTTCCATTTCATGGGAATATGTGTGGCTGAATACCTCCATACCAATAGCCAACAATAAAGCTAGGCTGCAAGTCTTGGGCCGCTTGGAGGAGGTCGGCGGGCCCGTCAGGAGGCGTGCTGGCTGATGGAGAGGATGTTGCCGTCGGGGTCTTTGAACCAGGCGACCCGGCTGCCTTCGGGGGCGGTCCAGATGCCGAGGGTTTGATCCTGGGCGAAAGGGTACTTTTCCAGGGTAACGCCGCGGTTGGTGAGCCAGGCGGCCACGGATTGGATGTTTTCGACTCGCCATCCGAGGACGGTGCCTTGCAAGGTGGCGAATTTCGGAACCTTGGTGATGCGAATCATGCGGCCGCCGGAGTTCATGACCAGCGCAAATTTATCGAGACTGACAAATTCGAGGCCGAGCTTGCCTTCGTAAAAGGCGCGCGCTTTGTCGTAGTCCGTGGTGTGGACGAAACCAATTAAATCTCCTGCTGCCAGCATGTGGTGCCTCCTGCTGTGCTTCTTCGAGGTGCGTTGCGGGTTATAGGAATAGCACTTGCGGGGCGCAAATTCTCTCGATATTGTGACAAGAAATGTCGCACAAGTGCCAAAGCATACTTCATGCGCCGAATGGACGGCTGCTGGGCGAAATGGCCAGCGTATCGGCGGAACTCGCTCATGGGCACGTGATCGTGGAACATTCGCATCCGGAGGACCAACTGTTGTTTGCGTCGAGCGGGGTGATGACGCTGCGGACGAAGCAGGGCGTATGGGTGGTGCCGCCGCTGCGTGCGGTATGGATTCCGGCGGATACGCCACACACGGTGGAAATGTCGGGGCCGGTTTCGATGAGGACGCTGTATTTCCTGCCGCGGCTTTGCAGGAAGTTTTCCGAGAAATGTTTTGTGATGAATGTTTCGGCGCTCTTGCGGGAACTGATTCTTCATGCGTGCCAGTTCAAGAGGCTGAACAAGAAGGCTTTGGCGGAACGGCGAATTATCGAGCTTATCGTGGATCAGTTGAAGGCGGTGGATTCCATCCCGTTGCAGTTGCCGCATCCGGCGGATTCGCGCGCGATGCGCGTAGTGAACGCGCTGCTGGCGGATCCGGGAGACCAAAGGGAGCTCGGAAAGCTTTGCAAGGATTGCGGGGCGAGCAAGAGGACGATCCAGCGCGTATTTTTGGAAGAGACGAAGATGAATTTTGGAAAGTGGCGGCAGCAACTTCGGCTGCTTCATGGGTTGCAGCTGTTGGCTTCGGGAGAAAAGGTGACGGCGGCGGCGTTGGAGGCGGGTTATAACAGCCCGAGCGCGTTTATCTCGATGTTCCGGAAACAGCTGGGGACGACGCCGATGCGGTATTTGGGGGATGGAAATGGACGGGGGTAACGGATGAACTGAACGTGGAGGCGAGAGGGAAAAGAAAAAACAAAGTCAAAGGCCCCGCCCTCCAAAACCGAGGACGGGGCACCCACTAGCTGACTTCGCTGGCGTTTCAATTCGTGGAGGGCTTGGCGGTTACTTGGAGGAGGGCGCGGAGTTGCTGGTCGGTGGAGTCTTTGTTGACCAGGCCGGGGTGGACGCAGGCGATTTTGCCGTCGCGGTCGATCAGGACGGTTAGAGGCATGCCCTCACAATGGTATTGCTTTGCGAGGTCGTCGTTGCCAATCACGATGGAGTAGTTGACGTTTTTTTCCTTGATCCAGGGCTTTACGGATTTCCAGCCGTCGTCATCCAAGGAAACGCCGACTACGACAAGTCCGCGGGCTTGATACATTTTCTGGAACTCGACGAGCCAGGGAATCTCGACCTGGCAGCCTTCGCACCAGGTGGCCCAGAAGTTCACGAGGACAACTTTTCCCTTGAGGCTGGAAAGCTTCACTTCCTTGCCGTTGGCATCCTGCAAAGTGAAATCAGGCGCGGGCTTGCGGTCGATTTCGCGGATTAGCTCCGCCTGGATAGGTCCGGAGGCGGAAAGGGTTTGCCAGACGGCAACGGTGCATTCGAGGCAACGATGGGCGAGGACGCGCGGGGCGGGGAGAACGAAAAAACACAGACTTAGCGCGATGGCTGTCGCAGCAGCCCAAGTCCACCGCGTGCTGAGCCAACTTCTTCTGCTCTGCAAGTCTTTCAGACGCGCAAGAGCTGCGGCGGCGTTTGGCTGCCAGTCGTCGGTGGAATTTAGGGAGGCGAGACGATCGTCCACCCAGGAGTTGAGTTGCGCGGAATTATTCTTGTCCATAGCGCTTGATGTACTCCTTTCGGAAGGCTTGTTGGGCACGGCTGAGGAGAGTGCCGATCGAGGCGGGATTGAGATTGAGGGTGGCGGCCACTTCTTCGTAGCTGAAGCCCTGGTTGCGCAGGAGCAGGAACTCGGCCTGGCGCGGCTCGATGATGCTGAGGATCAGGCGGACGCGATCCTGCTCTTCGGCGGCGAGGTGAATTTGCTCGGGCGTGACGGGAGTGGGGCTAGCGCGGACGAATCCGAGCAAGGCTTCGTAGCGGGCGCGGCGCGATTGGCGGCGGAGCTCGTCCAAGCCGGCGCGGAGGGCGACGCGATAGAGCCAGGCTTCTACTTTTTCGCCTTGCGCTTTGGGGTTGCGCCAGAGTTTCAGAAATACTTCGACGGCGAGGTCTTCGGCGCGGGCGGGGTCGCGAACGACGCGGGCAATGATGCGGGCGACGCGAGCGTATTGGGAGCGAAAGAGCGCTTCGAGATCGAAGGGGGCGGCGGTCGTGGCCATTTCGACGACGGCTTCACTGGAAGGATTCACAATATGCATAACGCCGCTCGAGGGGGAATTGTGACAGGTCGGAGGGGAACAACCAAGGCTACAAGAGACACGCGCTAAGTGTTAGTCCTTGAGGATTTGCAGGTCGTCGTTGAATGGGCCTAGTTCGGTGTGGAAACGGTGTTTGGATTCGTCAACTTCGAGGCGGTTTTTGAGAACGAGTTTGGCGTCTTCGGCGGCGGCACGGAGTTCGGGATGCTTGTCGAGGTCGCTGGAAATCATGACGGCGCTGGCGAGGCGCTGAAGGGAGTTCTCGAGTTCGGTGATGCGCTTCACGACTTCGGGGGCGGAGGTTTGGGCCCTGACGTAGGAATCGAGGGCGACTTCGCCTTCGATTTTTTCGACGTATTGGGAGATGGTGGTTTCGCCGTCGTTTTTTGGATGGACGACCTGGGGAACGACGCCTGCCAGTGGATTGGGATTCGGCATGGAAGAGATTATAAATCGGAAATTCGCTTGGTGGAAAGCCTTGAGAGAGTATGGCGAAGGATCATCCTACTTGCAGGTCGCGAAGGTAGGGGACGCTGGATTTCATGAGGTCGAGGTTCATTTCGACGAAATAGTTTTTGATGCCGCCGGTTTTTGCGGCGGTGAAGATTTTCTTCCAATCGAGAGAGTCCTGGCCAACGGGCATCTGCTTTTTGGTTTCGGCGGACCAGCCTTGGACGTGCATGGAAAGGAAGCGGCCGGGGTACCTTGTGAAATACTCCGCGGCGTCGTAACCGCGGCTGATGGTGGAGACCTGGAACTGAAACTTGACGAGTTTTGGATCGAGAAGACCGAGCAATAAGTCGTAGGTTCGGTTGCCGTCGACGGTGGAGAGCTCAAAGTCCTCGTTGTGAAGGCCCTGCTGGATGCCGGCTTTGGCGGCTTGTTCGCCCATTTTGTTGTATTCGTCGGCGGCGCGTTTCACGTCATCCATTGTGGGATTCTTGGGGCCGTCGAGACTGGGGACGAGCATTTGCGTGAGGCCGACGTCTTTGGCCCAGGCAATGCGGCCGGCCTGATTCTTGCGGAGTTCGTCGATGCCGAAGTGAGAGCTCACACAGGTGACACCGGCATCACTGAGAATTTTGCGGAGGTCGGTTCCTGAATATTTGGCGAGGCCGGCGAAACCCGAATCGGCGTAACCAACCGGGGAGCAGAGTTCGATGGTGCGAAAGCCGGCGTCGGCGAGCTGCTTGATGGTGCCGGGAAAATCTTTGGCGATCATTTCACGGACCGGCCAGGTTTGACAGCCGATGGGCATGCCGAGGGGGTTGGCGCGAAGATCTAGTGCGCCTGCGGCGAGCAGGCCTGCTGCGGCGGCTTGGGTTGCGGCAGATTTCAGAAATTCTCTTCGCGAAATTGTGGACACTGGAGCCTCCGAGGGCGCGTTGCGGCCACTATAGCTGCTCTCGCTACGTCTTGCCAGTGAGTTTGCGGATCAGGTCTACTTCGGCCTGGCGGTATGGAGTGCCGTCGGGGCGGAGGACTTCGTGGAACCAGACCGGCGGCTGGTCGAGAATGTACGGGTGCTGCCAGGATTCCCAGGGGAAATAGGTTTGCGTTTTGCCGGCGACGAAGCCCCAGTTGATGGCGCCGACGCGCTCCTGCTTGGCGATGGGGAGAATCGTGTCAAACGTGCTGCCTGCGGAGCGCGCCATGTATTCGGTGCAGATGACCGGGCGATTGTATTTTTTCAGCCAGGTGATTTCACGCTGGAAGAACTCGGGCCAGCTGTAGTTGTGAAAGGTGACGATGTCGGATTCGCGGAGCTGAATTTGCTGGATTTCGGGGAGGTTTGCGCCATCGGGTGAAGTGTCGACACAACAGACGCCGCTGGTGAGAGGCTGGGTGGGATTTGATTCTCGGGCCCAGGCGAAGACCTGCGGCAGAAGCGTGATTACGCGAGCGGTTTTGTCTTTTAATTCTTCTTTCGGGTAGCTGCCTAGATTGTCGGCGCCTGGTTCGTTCCAGACGTCCCAGGCGAGGATGCGGTCGTCTTTTGCGAAGGCTCCGACGACACCTTGGACGTAGGCTTTCAGGCGCGGAATTTGATTCGAGTCGGCCAGCGCGAGCGCGCCGGGGCTCTGCACCCAGCCGGAGTTGTGAACGCCTGGAATCGGGGGATGCTGGAGGCCCAGATGAGGCAACGGGTCCCAGCAGGAATCGAAGAGGACAAACATGGGGCGAATGTGGTGGCGCGAGGCGATGGACAAGAATTTGTCGATGCGCTTCTGAAAACCGGGGGCGTCCTGCTGCCAGAGCAGGTCGTGGAGGAAGACGCGCATGGTGTTCATGCCGAGCGATTCGGCCCAAGTCAGTTCCCTGTCGATCTGGTCGGAATCGAATGTGGGTTCTTGCCACATCTCGAGCTGGTTGATGGCGGACTTCGGGACGTAATTGCTCCCGACCAGCCAGGGTTGTTGGGCATACCAGGCGGTGGCTTTTTGTTCGGGCCAGCGGGGAGGTTGCGCGGCCACGGCATTCGCGAATAGTGAGACCACAATCAATAACGCCGTCTTGAAAACGAATCTAAGATTTTTCATCAGGTAAGCTCCGCGCGCGGTCACATGCTAATGGCTCAGAACCACGGGCGCAATGGGCAACAGGTGAGAGACCCAGCGTTACAAGACGACTTTTTCTTGGGCGGCTTGGGCGAGATCTGCGGGGCGGCCCAGGTCGCGCCAGTAGTAGGCGTCGGCGCGGAAGGCGAGGATTTTTTCGCCTTGGGCGGAGAGCCGGAGATAACTTGGGATGATGGAGAAAATGCCCTCTTCGGTGAGCATGGGCAATAGGCGGGGAGAGATCAGGTGGATGCCGGAGAAGGCGAGGGGAAGTGGCCCCTCGGCTTCGCTCGGGATAAACGAGTGGCTAGTGGCGAGTGGCGAGTGGGAAGAAAAAGCAGATTCCTCGCTGCGCTCGGAATGACAATTGTTGGTGGTTTTAGCCAGAGGGGAGGGAGCGCGCTCGTGGTGGCCCGGAATTAGAGTGTCTCTGTTGTCGATGCGGCGGCCGGAAAGTTGGAGGTCGTCGTTGAAAAGGAGTTGGCGGGAGGATTGGCGGGATTGGACGGCTAGGGTGGCTAGGGCGTGGTGTTCTTTGTGGAACTGCAGCATGCGGGAGAAATCGATGGTGCTGATGACGTCGACGTTGTGGAGGAGGAAGGGTTCGTCGAGACGGCTGGAGTCTTCGAGGAAAAACCAGGAGGCTTTTTTGAGGCCGCCGCCGGTGTCGAGCAAGACGTCTTCGGGGGAGACTTCGATGCGCAGGCCAAAGTTTTTATTGGATTTGAGATAGTCGATGACTTGATCGGCGAAGTGGTGGACGTTGATGATGATTTCGGTGACGCCGAAGGTGCGGAGGCGGGTAATGGTGATTTCGAGGAGGGTGCGGCTGGCGAGTTCGACGAGAGCTTTCGGGCGATTGTCGGTGAGCGGGCGAAGGCGGGTGCCGAGGCCGGCGGCCAGAATCATAGCTTTCATTGCAGCGTTTTCCGCTTGCCGAGTTTTTCTAGTTCGAGATGGCGGACGGACACTTCAAGGCCGTTGCGGGCGCGCAGGCGCTTGGCTAGTTGTTCGGCTAGAAAGACGGAGCGGTGCTGGCCGCCGGTGCAGCCGAAGGAGACCATCAGATTTTTGAAGCCGCGCTGCTGATAACTGCTAATGCTTGAGTCCACCAGCGAGAGGACGCCGGCGAGAAACTGGTGCACGCTCTCCTGTTGATTGAGGTAGTCGATGACCGGAGCGTCCTTGCCGGTGAGAGTTTTGAAGCGCTCTTCGCGGCCGGGATTGGGGAGGCTGCGACCGTCGAAGACGAAGCCGCCGCCGTTGCCGGACTCGTCTTTAGGGAAGCCCTGGTGAAAGGAAAAACTGAAAATGCGCACGACGAGATTGTCGGCGTCAGTGGCGAGGCTTTGCAATTTCTCTGAAGCCAGCATGCCTTTGAAAGCGTCCATCAGCGCGGGAAGAGGGATGGGCAGCCGGACGTGGTGGAGCAGCCAGCGAAGGTTTTTCAGGGCGTAGGGGACGCTTTGCAGGAAATGGACTTTGCGTTCGAAGAAGCCGCGAAAACCGTAGGCGCCGAGAGCTTGCATGATGCGAATGTAAACGTAGGCGTAGTAGTGGCGGAGGAAGGCTTCACGATCCAGCGGGATGACGCCGGCAAGCGTGTCGAGATAATGATCGAGCAGTTGCTGGCGGAGTTCCGGGGGCAGGTCGGCTTTGGCGTCATACAAGAGTGAAGCGATGTCGTATTGCAGGGCGCCTTTGCGGCCGCCCTGGTAGTCGACGAAGAAGGGATCGCCGTTGCGCAACATGATGTTGCGAGATTGGAAGTCGCGGTAGAGAAAATAATCACGCGGGGCGCTGAGGAGGAAATCGGTGAGGCGGCTGAAGTCGTCCTCGAGGGCTTGCTCGTTGAAGGGGATGCCGGCGAGGCGGAGGAAATAGTATTTGAAATAGTTCAGGTCCCAGGCGATGGATTGGCGATCGAAGCTGGGATTGGGATAGCAGACGGAGTAGTTCAAGTCGCGGCCGGCTTCGACCTGGAAACGCGGGAGGATGGCGACGACTTTGCGATAGGTGTCGATGACTTCGGGGGCGATGGTTTCGCCGGTGCGATTTTTGGAGAGGAATTCGAAAAGCGTGGTGTCGCCGAGGTCTTCTTCGAGATAGGCGCCGTGGCTCAGGTCTTCGGCGTAGATTTCGGGGACGGGCAGGCCGTGGCGGAGAAAATGCTTGGAGAATTCTAGGAAGGCGGCGTTTTCTTCGCGGACGGCGTAGAGAATGCCGATGGCGCTGACTTTTTCCGTAGCAAGACGGACGATTTTGCGGCCGGAACCGCCGAGTTCGCCCTGGAGCGGGACGGTGCGCTCGGGCGGAGCGTGGAAATGATCTTCGAAGAGCTTTTTGAGAACTTCCAGGGACATGAATGCCAGCCGTTTCGCTCTTGCGAATCAGAGAAGCTATCTCCCTTTTTAACATAGCTGAATCTTGATGAAGTGATTTGGTTGACGGCGAGTTGCTATCCTCCAAAGTACGGGTGAAGTGTAACCACTCATTGTGACTGGGTTGAATCCATTGCGCTTATTTGAAGCGCACAGCCAGGAGTGGCTGTGCCATGGGACTTTTAGCATGACCTGTATAATGCGGGGATGACTTCCCAGCCTAAGAAAAGTAAGCGCGCGGGGCGCGTAGTTACGGATCCTCGGCGCACGGAACAGCGGAATGCGGCTTCGAGGAAGCTCGACCGGATGACGGCGCGGGAGATTGTGCGGTTGATGAATCGCGAGGATCGCGGGGTGGCGAAGGCAGTGGGCCGGGAATTGCCGGCGGTCGCGCGGGCGGTGGATGTGATTGCGAAGGCCATTCAGGGTGGCGGGCGATTGTTGTATGTGGGGGCGGGATCGAGCGGGCGGATGGGGGTGCTGGATGCGGCGGAGTGTCCGCCGACGTTTGGGACTTCCCCGAAGCTGGTGCAGGCGTTGATCGCAGGCGGGCGGCGGGCGATTACGAGAGCGGTAGAAGGCACGGAGGATTCGGAGCGGAATGGGGCGCGGGATTTGCGGGCGAAGAGATTGACGCGGCGGGACGTGGTGGTGGGGATTGCGGCTAGCGGGACGACGCCGTACGTGGTGGGGGCGTTGAAGTATGCGCGCGCGCGTAGGGCGATGACGGTGGCGGTGACGTCGAACTTGCGCATGCCAGTGGGACGGCTGGCGAAGATTGTGATTGCGCCGGAGGTCGGGCCGGAAGTGCTGACGGGGTCGACGCGGTTGAAGGCAGGGACGTCCCAGAAGATGGTGTTGAACATGCTGAGTACAGCGGTGATGGCACGGCTGGGACATGTCTATGAGAACTTGATGATCGACATGATGCTGACGAATGAGAAGCTTGCGGACCGGGCGCTGCGGATCCTGACGGAGGCGAGCGGGAAGAGTGTGTCTGCGGCGGAACACGCTTTGCGGGCGGGCGGACACGATATGCGGGTGGCGCTGGTGATGTTGAAGAGAAGAGTTGGGGCGGGAGAGGCGAAGAGGCTGATTGCGAGAGCTGGGGGTGATTTGCGGGGGGCGTTGGTGGAATGAGTTTTTAGTTGTTAGTTTTAAGTTCAAAGAAAAAAGCAAAGAAATAGTTCTGTTTATCTTGCGCCCGTGGGGGGGCGGCAAAGGATTGAAGAAAAGGATAACGCGGAGACGCCCCGACAAGGTCGGGGTAGACGCCGGACACAGAGGCGCGCAGAGAGGAAAAAGAAAGAAGGTCGCGCTGAAGCGCGCCTCTACATAGAGAATTCACGGAAGAAGCCAGAAGGGGCAAATGGATAAATTTCGGATTAAGGGCGGGAAGGCGCTACGCGGGACGGTGGCGATCAGCGGGGCGAAGAATTCGGCGCTGCCGGTGATGGCGGCGGCTTTATTGACGGCGGAGAAGGTGACGCTGCACAACATCCCGAAAGTGCGCGACCTGATCACCATGAGTAAGCTGCTGGCGTTCATGGACGCGAAGGTTTCCGTGAGCGAGTTTCCGAGCAGCGATTATGTGATTGAGGCGCCGAAGTTGAATCACACGGAGGCGCCGTATGAGCTGGTTAAGACGATGCGGGCGTCAGTGCTGACGCTGGGGCCGTTGATGGCGCGTGTTGGAGTGGCGCGAGTTTCGTTGCCGGGAGGATGCGCGATCGGGGCGCGGCCGGTGGATTTGCACTTGAAAGCGCTGGAGCAGATGGGGGCGGAGATCGCGACTTCGCACGGTTACATCGAAGCCAAAGTGCGCGGCAATGGGCATCAGGGGAGGCGGTTGAAGGGCGCGCACATCGCGTTTGAGAAGATTACAGTGACGGGAACGGAGAATATTTTGATGGCGGCGGCGCTGGCGGAGGGAGAGACGGTGCTGGAGAATGCTGCGCGGGAGCCGGAAGTGACGGATTTGGTGGTGCTGCTGCGGAAGATGGGGGCGGAGATTTGCGGGGATGGAACTTCGACGCTGCGGATTCGCGGCGTAAAGGAACTGCACGGGGCGGAGCATACGGTGATTCCGGACCGGATTGAGGCGGGGACGTTTCTCATTGCGGGGGCGATTACCGGTGGCGAATTGACGATTACTCACTGCGCGCCGGAGCATCTGGGGGCGGTGATTGGGAAACTAGAGCAGGCAGGAGTGCCAGTAGAAATTGTGAACAAGACGACGATGCGCGTATACGGTGCGAAGAAACTGGTCGGATCGGATATAACGACCGAGGAATATCCAGGATTCGCGACGGACATGCAGGCGCAGTACATGGCGCTCGCGACCCAGGCGGAAGGCATATCGGTGATTTCGGAGAAGATTTTTGAGAATCGTTTCCTGCATGCGAGCGAGATGATTCGAATGGGTGCGAACATTTTGATTGAGGGCCATGCGGCGGTGGTGCATGGACCGTCGCAATTGTCAGGCACGACGGTGCAGGCTTCGGATTTGCGGGCGAGCGCGGGGCTGGTTCTGGCAGGCCTGGTGGCGAACGGCGAGACGATTATTGAGCGCGTGTATCACATTGATCGCGGGTATGAGGGGATTGTGGAGAAGCTGCGCGGGGTGGGGGCGGATATTGAGCGCGTGCATGGCGCCGGCTCCTGACCAGGTTGTGGAGCAGTTCTCGGTTGGCATTCGGCTCTGTGTTAAAAGGTACGCGTGATTTGCTCAGTCGGTTAGTGGCCCGTCGACTGCCAGTGGGCGAGGTGGTTCGCATGCGAAGAGGTAATAAACCAACTAGGGTCGTAGCCCTGTTGCGGTGCGTGGCGCTCTGTTCTTGCCTCCCTTGGTTTGCCACTACTGCCTCACAACAAACCGATTCGGCGGCACAAACAGGCAAGCAAGCGGAGAAAACAATTGTCTACAAGAACAAAAAATACCGCTTCAGGTTCGTGCTGCCCGAAAGCTGGAAAGGATACTCAATTTTAGCGAGCCAGTGGACGGGAGCAGTGTGGGACCCCGCAAAGCGGGAAAAGCCAATACGAGAAGAAACAGGCCCAGTCATTACAATCAGACATCCACTTTGGACTGAGTCCGGCCCTCGTCAAGACATCCCGATAATGATACTTACCTATGCGCAAGCAGCTTTGTCCAAAGAAGGCAATTTATCAACTGGCGCAGCACCTTACGGCCCCCAAGAAATCGCTCGAAACTCGAAATACGTGTTCGCCTTGCCGCCACGTTACAACGGCGTAGTTGAACCTGGCATCGAGGAAGTTAATGAGTTATTTCGACGTCACTCTCTTCGCCCGTTCTAAAGAATGACCATTCCCAGAATCTACGCAGCCGCTAACTCTTGGTAAATCGCATTATCGGAGAGCGGACCACTATTGCTCGCCGTCCTTACCGACAATTTCCTCGGAACTCTGCTACATTGCGCGGCACGATTTTGGCGTGGGTGTCCGCGGGGTTGTTGGGGCGCGGGCCTGCGCAGGAGGCGAGCCATGGCGAGCGCGGGATTCGGTTTCAGCGTGAAGAATGCGGGTTGCTGGCGCGGATGGATGCGGCGATTACTATCAGGAGCTTCTTTCCGAACTTGTTTTTCAAGATGAATCAAAAGTACTTATCTCTTAGTACCACTCGGCCATATATTCGACGCGGTCGAATGCTAAGCTTCCACGACCATGAAATTTGTGTCCCCGTGGGGCCTAGCCCTGGGCAACTTTTCCCCGCAAGCGCTCCCGGCGCGCATTGCAAATCTGCGTTTACGCACCAAGCTCCTACTTTCCTTTGTGTTACTTTCCGCGGGACTCACATGCGCGACCTTGGTCGTGGTACGGCAGAGCGCGCAGGTGCAGGTGCAACGTCAGATTGAGCAGGATGCGCGCAACACCATCCTGATGTTTCAGGTGATGGAACACGAGCAGCAGATGGCCCTGAGCCACAAAGCAGACCTGCTGGCCTCCCTGGCGTATATGAGAAACGGAGACCCTACAGCCATCGAGGATGCCAGCGAGGATCCCTGGAAATCCGATGACTGCAACATGTTTGCGCTCGCGGACAAGAAAGGCAAAATTGTTTCCTTGCACTCGACGAATCCGGTATTTCCGATTTCGGTTGCAGAGGAGATGCTTCACCGCTCTTTAAGCAGCGGCAACATGTCGGGGTGGTGGATTAATGACAAGAACGTCTATCAGGTGGTCCTCCAGCGTTTCTATGATGGCCCCCCCGCTAAAGGCGCCCTCCTGGGCACCGTGGTCGTGGGCCGCTCCATGGACGCCCGAGGCGCCAGTGGATTTGCGCGCATTTCATCGAGCCAGATTCTCCTCCGCTATGGAAATAATGTCGTAATAAGTACTCTGTCGCCAATCCAGGAACAGGAAAGCCTGAGGCAGTTCCAGGAAGAGCCAGCCCGGCAGCAGGTCTACCTCGAGAATGAGCGGTTTTACGCGAGCTCGGTGGACCTCACCGCCGGTGCACTCCCCACGGCAAACCTGGTCATTCTCAAATCGTACAAGGATGCGGCAGCCTACCTGGTCCGGCTCAACCATCTGCTCCTGGGCTTGGGGCTGCTGGCGGTGCTGGCCGGAGGAACGCTGGTGTATCTGATCTCGCACACGTTCACGCGACCGCTGGCAGCGCTTTTGGAAGGAGTGCATGCACTCAAAGAGGGCGATTTTACATACCCGGTCGAACCACGCGGGGGCGATGAACTGGCTGAGGTAACGCGGGCATTTGATGGCATGCGCGACACGCTGCAGCGGAACGAGGCGCAGCGGGAGCAACTCGAAGAGCAGTTGCGCCAAGCACAGAAGATGGAAGCGCTGGGGCGGCTGGCGGGTGGAGTAGCGCACGACTTTAACAACCTCCTTACCGTGATCAAGGGCCACAGCGAATTGCTCATCGACCGGATGAAGCCGGCGGATGGCTTTTATGGCAGCACGCAGCAGATTGTGAAGACCGCAGACCGGGCGGCTTCGTTGACCCGCCAACTGCTAGCGTTCAGCCGGATGCAGGTGCTTGAGCCCAGAATCCTGGACCTGAATGCCCTGGTCGCAGACATGAGTAAATTGTTGCGGCGCCTGGTTCGCGAAGATATTGAATTCGGGTTCCGGCTCGGCGATTCCCTCGGGCGAGTAAAAGCGGACCCGGGTCAGCTGGAGCAAGTGCTGCTGAATTTGACGGTAAACGCCAGTGACGCCATGCCGCAGGGCGGCAAATTAACGATCGAGACGCAAAAACTGAAGGTGAATGCAGCGTACGCTCATGCGCGGCCGCCGCTGAAACCAGGCCAGTACGTGCAGTTGGTGGTAACGGACACCGGGCATGGAATGGACGCCGCCACGAAGTCACGGATTTTCGAGCCGTTTTTCACCACCAAGGAATCCGGCAAGGGAACAGGCCTGGGACTGGCTACGGTTTATGGCGTCGTGAGACAGAGCGGTGGTTTCATCTGGGTGGAGAGTTCCCCCGGGAACGGCGCGCGGTTTGAGATTTACCTGCCACGAGCAGTCGAAAAGGAAGAGCCTGATTCGTACGAGCGAACACCCGGCAGAACCAGGCGCGGATCGGAAACCATATTGGTGGTAGAAGACGAAGATGAGGTGCGCTCGCTGGCGTCTGAGTTCCTGGGGTCGGCCGGTTATAGCGTGCTTACCGCCAAGGACGGCATGGAAGCCCTCGAAGTTTCGGAACGTCTTGGGGGCTCGATTCAACTCTTGTTGACAGATATAGTGATGCCCAAAATGCGGGGAACGGAGCTGGCTCAAAGGCTGAAAGTTGCATTCCCTAGATTAAGGGTTGTTTACATGTCGGGCTATCTGGATCAAGAGACATGCAGCGGGGGGATGATCGAGAAAGCGATCTTCCTGCAAAAGCCATTTTCGCGCGACTCACTGGTCCGCCGGATCGGCGAGGCGTTTGAAGCCAAGACTTGCGCGCAGCCGATGCCAGAAAAAACGCTCCGCTAGCCGAATTCCTGCACGTCCAACAGAAAACGCCCTGTCAGCAATTCACGGCGAAGTCTGCTACAATGCGCCACACGTTTTTTTGGGGGCAGTGCGCTGGCGCGAATGGCGCGGCACAGCCCATGCAGGAGACCGACCATGGCGAACGAGGAACTGCTGGCGCGGATGGATGCGGCGATTGCGGAGAAGAGTTTGCTGAAGCATCCGTTTTATCAGGATTGGCAGGCGGGGAAGCTGAGCCGCGAGGCGCTGCAGCTTTACGCGGCGCAGTATTACCGGCACGTGGAGGCGTTTCCGAAGCACCTGCGGGTGCTGGCGGCGCGGACGGAAGGTCCGCTGCACGGACTGATTCTGGAGAACCTGGCGGAGGAAGAGAATCCCGCGGGGTCGCATCCGAAGCTATGGCGGGATTTTGCGGCGGCGGTGGGAGTGGGCGAGGACGACATCACGTGCTGCCCGGCGCTGCCGGGGACACAGGCGGTGGTGCAGACGTTTCGGGAGATTTGCGGTGACCGAACGGTGGCGGAAGCGGTGGCGGCGCTCTATGCGTACGAATCGCAGGTGCCGGAGATTGCGACAACGAAGATTGACGGGTTGAAGACGTTTTACGGGATCGACAAGGCGGAAGACGTGGCGTATTTCGCGGTGCACGAGGAGACCGACAAGGCGCACCGGGCGGCCTGGCGCGGGTGGCTGGAAGAGCACGCGGATGGGAATGACGAAGAGATTTTGGCGACGACGAATGAGGCGCTCGATGCGCTGTGGGGAGCGCTGGATGCGGTGCATTGCGAGAGGCAAGAGGCAGTAAGGTAAGGAAGCGAAGAAAAAAGATTTAACACAGAGGACGCGGAGAACACAGAGAAGAGTTCGGAGAGAGGCCCCTGAAAAACTCGGGGGCTTTTTGTTATTCTAAGGCTGGTTTCCGTGCGGCGAGAGGTACCTATGAAGATGCTATGGTGCTGGCGATGCAGGGCAGTCATGCCAATGCTTGATGATGATGAGTTCAGATCGGTTGCGAGGAAGCGCTTACTGCAGGATGCGAAGATGCCTCTAAGGGAGCAGCTGGCACCGGTTCTTGAGGAATACAACCGCGTAACGGGTAGCCGCGAGACGAACGTCAACGCGGTCTATCACCACCAGTTGTCGATGTATGGGCCGCCTTGCGCCAATTGCGGCAAACCGTTGCGTACGCCACGGGCGAAGTTGTGTGGATCCTGCATGCATCCAGTAGAGAGTGCGGCTTAAACAAAAAGGCGGACCGAGGTCCGCCTTATTTGCGTGAATTAAATGAAATTGCTATTCGTGGGAGCCGGAATCGCTGCCGGGACCGCCCTCGGAGCCGGGATTGTGAGTGCCGCCGCTACCTGCGGCGGCTTTTTGCTGCTTTTCGCGGGCTTCGCGAATGAGGGCTTTGCGCGAGAGGCGAACCTTGTTGCCCTCGATAGAGAGAACTTTGACGAGGACCTGGTCGCCGAGCTTGAGCTCATCGCGCACGTCGCGGATGCGATGCTCGGAGATTTCGCTGATGTGCAGGAGGCCGTCGGTGCCGGGGAAAAGTTCGACGAAAGCGCCGAACTCCGCGAGGCGAACGACTTTGCCGAGATAGGTTTTGCCGATTTCGGCGCTGGCCGTGACGTCGCGAACCATGGCGAGAGCGGCGTCGCCGCCGGCTCCGCTGGTCGAGAAGATATGCACGGTGCCGTCTTCGAGGACGTCGATCTTGACGCCGGTAGCTTCGATGATGGAACGAATTTTCTTGCCGCCCGGACCGATGAGGTCGCGGATTTTGTCCTGCGGAATCTTAAGCTTGAAGAGGCGCGGAGCGTAAGCGGAAATGGCGGTGCGCGACTCGCTGAGCGTCTTCTCCATGGTGTCGAGAATCTGGAGGCGGGCTTTCTTGGCCTGAGCGAGAGCTTCGCGCATCATGCCGATGGAGATGCCGAGGACTTTGATGTCCATCTGCAAACCGGTGATGCCCGCGCGGGTGCCGGCGACTTTGAAGTCCATGTCGCCGTAGTGATCTTCGGCACCGGCGATGTCCGTGAGGATGGCGTACTTGTTGTTGTCACCGACAACGAGGCCCATGGCGATGCCAGCGCAAGCTGCTTTTAGAGGAACGCCGGCGTCCATGAGGGCGAGCGAACCGCCGCAGACGGTGGCCATGGAGGAGGATCCGTTGGATTCCAGGATGTCGGAGACGAGGCGCATGGCGTAGGGGAAATCCGCTTCGGGCGGAAGCAGATTGACGAGAGAACGCTGCGCCAGGGCGCCATGGCCGATTTCGCGGCGGCCAGGACCACGCAGGAATTTCACTTCACCGACGCTGAACGGCGGGAAGTTGTAGTGCAGCATGAAGCGGTTGAACTGGTCCTGCTCGAAGAGCAGGTCGAGGCGCTGCATGTCTTCCTTGGTGCCGAGGGTGAGTGTTGCGAGCGCCTGGGTTTCGCCGCGGGTGAAGAGCGCGGAACCGTGCACACGGGGGAGCAAACCGACTTCGCAAGTAATCTGGCGAATCTGGTCGAAGGCGCGGCCATCGGGGCGGCGGCGGGCGTTGAGAACGTCGTCACGGAAGATATTTTCGCGGAGGCGTTCAAGAGCGCGCTTGGTAAGCGAGCGCTTCTCGTCCATTTCCTTCTTGGGCTCTTCGGGGATGACCTTGATGATCTCTTCCTTGAGCGCGTCAACGAGATGGTAGCTTTCTTTCTTGGGATGCTTTTCGGTGTTCAGGGCGTCGTGGAGCTTCTCGCCGTATTTTTTCTGAAGATCCTTGTATATCGCTTCGTCGAAGGGCAGCGGCGGGACAACAACTTTCTTGGGCTTAATCTGGGCGTGGAGCTCCTTGATGGCAGCGACGATTTTTTTGATTTGCGCGTGGCCAAATTCGAGGGCATCGGCCACCGCTTCTTCGGAAACTTCGAGCGCACCGGATTCCACCATGACGATGGCTTCATCCGTGCCGGCGATGATGATGTTCATCAAACTTTTCTTCTGGTCGGCGACGGTGGGATTAATCACCAACTGGCCGTCCACCAGGCCAACGCGGACGCAGGCGATGGGCTTCTCGAACGGCAGATCCGAGCAGTAAGCAGCGGCAGACGCGCTGGTTACGGCGATGACGTCGGGGTCATTCTCGCTGTCCGCGGAGAGCACCATGGAAACGATCTGAGTTTCGTTGCGCCAGGATTCGGGGAAGAGCGGGCGCATGGGGCGGTCAATCAGGCGGGAGGTGAGAACTTCCTTTTCGGAGGGACGGCCTTCGCGCTTGAAGAAGCCGCCGGGAATTTTTCCTGCGGAGTAGGTATTCTCGCGATAGTCCACGGTGAGGGGCAGAAAGTCGCGATCATTCATCTGCGAAGCCATGCAAGCGGTGGTTAGCACGACAGTGTCGCCATAACGCGCGGTAATGGCGCCATTGGCTTGTTTGGCAATTTTCCCGGTTTCGAGAGTCAGGCTGCGGCCGCCGACTTCGACCGTAACGCTATGCGGTGCGGGTGTGTGCGTGTTTTCAGACATAAATCAGTTCCTTTGGCTCATCGCCTGAGCGAGAGCATTTTCAACCAGGTTCGCAATGCGATGGACATGCAGAGAACCTGTCCCTGCTTCCAGTTAGAAGAAAAGAGGCGAGAATTGTTTCGAGGCAAACGAAACGGACTACACCGCGAGAAATTCCGGCTTTAGTTCAGCCGGAGGCCTGAAGACAGACTCCGTGTGGAATTTGTCACTTCGTAAGAACGCAGTGGATACCGCCCTATTTCCAAAAAGGCAGGGCGATTACTTGCGCAGGCTAAGACGTTCAACAATCTCGCGGTACCGATCCGGGTCGCGACGGTTGAGATAGTCCAGCAAACGGCGGCGCTTATTGACCATCATGATCAATCCGCGGCGCGATGCATGGTCTTTCACGTGGGACTTGAGGTGCGAGGTCAGATAGTTGATCCGCTCGCTCAGAAGCGCAATTTGCACCTCGGGCGAGCCTGTGTCCTTAACGTGGGTCCGGAATTGTTCGATCAACGCTGATTTCGGTGCGCTCAAGTGCCCCTCTCCGTCGTCCCCTGAATTATTCCTCTTCTCTTCGACACATTCAGGCTAACACAATTTTGATAAATGTGTAAAGCAAAGTGAAAGGCCGCCGTATGGCTTGATTTTGGGCAGCAGGAATGCGCCGCGCGCGATTGGCCGAGCGACGGCACTCATCAGCCCTTGGCGAGGTTCTTGATTTGCTTCGCGAGACTTTCGATTTGCTGCGCTTTCTTCACGATGGGAATGGAAAGCATGGAACTTGCGTCCGTTTTCTCGATCTGTTCCTTGAGCTCGCTGACCATTTCATAGAGCTTGGAAACGTCGGCCTTCAGCTCTTGCTGATTCGCACGGGCGATGGCTCTTTGATCCGGAGCTTTGGCTATCTCACCATCTATGCCCGCAGGAACATTGGGATTAGGCGCATTGGGCGAGGGACGAGGAGGCGGCGGTGGCCGCACCCCGTTAGACTGGATTGCGGAGAGAAGCGGCTCGAGCGCCAAGACCCCGCCAGCACCAACCAAGGTCATCAATAAGCGACGTCGTGACTCCGGCATAGGCACCCCCAACAGGCCCCAATGATTTGTCCGCCCCTGGACAATAGTTTAGATTTAGCCCCCTTTTTCGGTCTTTCGCAAGGTCCAGAATAAAAAAGGAAGAAACCAGTCTTGTAGTCAGCCGTCTGAACGGTGTGGCGAGGTTCGTTCTTGCACTGGCCGGGCAAATTAGGTTCAATGATTGAGCAGAACTTCAATAGGGGGATACGAAGATGAGGAAAGTATTTGCAGTCTTGGCGGTGGGATGTCTGGCTCTGGCATTGATGGCGGTGCTGGGATCGGCGCAGATGGACAAGGCTTCGAGACCCAGTCCGCCAGCGTCAGCTTCTTGCGATCTTGGCGGCGGCAAAAGCATCAAGACGGACTATTCCAGCCCGCGACTAAAGGGGCGAAAGATGATCGGTGGGGTCGAACCATATGGAAAGGTGTGGCGCAACGGAGCGAATGAAGCTACGACCTTTGTCACCACCTCGGATCTGATGGTCGGCGGTAGCCACGTTCCCGCGGGCAGTTACACGATCTTCGCGATTCCGAACAAGGACAAGTGGACATTGATCATCAACAAGAAGACCGGAGAATGGGGTATTCCTTACAAGTATGAGAGCGACGAACTGGCCCGGGTGGACATGAAACTTTCTACGCTGCCATCGTCTGTCGAAAACTTCACGATCGGTTACGACAAGACCGCGACAGGCTGCACTCTGCGCGAGGAGTGGGACACGACACGGGCTTCGGTGGACATATCGAAGATGTAGGATTGGAAATATCGAGTAGCAAGAAAGGTGCGCCGGCAATACTGCGGCGCACCTTTCTATTTTACTTTTGGCCAAACAGTGCCTGGCGGTTTAAGGAGCCGGATGCAGACGCGCGGTACCACGATCGACGAGCATTACCGCGCCAATGACCATGGCGGTGGAGAGGATGACGTTGAAAGTGACCGCCTCGCCTGCGAACATCCAGCCCAGCAAGACGGCAACGAGGGGATTGACGTAGGTGTGGGTGGCAACGAGCGTGGGAGAGTAATGCTCGAGGAGCCAGTTGTAAGCGGTGAAGGCCACAACCGAACCGAAGAGAATGAGATAGCCGAGCGCGAGCCAGGAACGAAAAGAAATGGTTGCAAGGGAAAATCGGCGGTATTCGTGGACGATCGTGCCGGCAAGAAGCAGTTGGAGACTGCCCGCCAGTAACGAGAGTGCCGAAAGCAGAAGCGGATGGCCGGAAAGATGAGAACGGCGCGAATAGACGATCCCCACGGACCAGGAAAAGGCACCGAGCAGGACGGCGAGCGCGCCAATGAACACGCCCGGTCCAGAATTCAGGGCACTTCTACCCATCAACAGGCCAACGCCTCCGAATCCCAGAATGATTCCTGCGACCAGCGTCCGATTCATGCGCCACTGCCGGGCAGCCAAGGCACTGAGCAGGAAAACCCAGAGAGGCTCACTGGCAATAATCAGCGAAGCCAGGCCGGAGGGCACTTTTTGTTCGGCCCAGTGAAGCGTGCCGTGGCCACCCAGAAAGAAGAAAGCGCCGATGATGATGCTGGCGCGGATTTGCGCCCAGGTGGGCCGCAAGCGCCTGGCCAGGCACCAGGCGAGAAGAATCATGCCCGCTGTAAGATGGCGGAGGCCGGCGGTGTAAAGCGGGGGAATCGTTTCCACGGCGTAACGAATCGCGAGGTACGTCGAGCCCCAGATCAGGTAGATGGAAAGGAAGCAAAGAACAACAGTAACGCGATGGGATTGGGCAACGGACGGCGGCGCGGCTGGAGATGGTGCCGCTTCGACAACGATGGGACCCTGGTTCGCCGTCATGCTCTGCTCAACTTAACATGAAGCGTAGCGGGTGAGAGGAAAGCGAACCAGCACCAAAATGGCTGCCGATTAACTTTTCCGCGGGCGGATGAGTGCGAGGAATTCGTCGCGCGTTTGCTTGTTGTGGCGGAAAGCGCCAAGCATCGCGCTGGTGACGGCCTGGCCGTGCTGCTTTTCCACGCCGCGCATCTGCATGCAAAGGTGGCGGGCTTCGATGATCACGCCAACGCCCTGTGGGGCAATTTTTTCCTCGATGGTCTGCGCGATCTGGCTGGTCAGGCGCTCCTGAATCTGCAGGCGCCGGGCAAACATGTTGACCACGCGGGCGATCTTGCTGAGTCCCAGAACGCGCTTGTCGGGGAGATAGGCCACGTGGGCCTTGCCGAAGAACGGCAGGAGGTGGTGCTCGCAGAGGCTGAAAAACTCGATGTCCGTCACGATGACCATCTCGTCGTAGGTCACGCTGAACGTCGCGCCATTGAAGACACTTTCCAGGTTCATCTGATACCCGCTCGTCAAGAACTTGAGCGCCTTCTCGAAACGCTCCGGCGTTTTTCGTAAGCCTTCGCGATTCGGGTCTTCGCCGATGATCTTGATGATCTCGCGCATGTGGCAGGAGATCCTGCGCGCGTCGATTTCCTTGCTGTCGTTGAGCAGGATTTCTTCGGTTGGTTTGGTCACGTCCGGTTCCCTTCTAAGTTGTCCCCCGCGTATTCGAAGCTGTTGTTTCCGGTCTCCTGGACGCGGATGCGTTCGAGCTTCGCCTTGGGGAATGTTTTCAGGCGATGGAAAATTTCAATGCACAAATTCTCGGTGGTGGGCACTTTGTCGCGAAACGCCGGGACATCCTCGTTGAGCGACTTGTGATCGAAATCTTCGAGGATCTGGCGTTCGACAAAGGCGTCCAAGTCACCAAGATTCGCGATCATACCCGTGGCCGGGTCAACTTCTCCCGACAAGCTGACTTCCAACACGTAGTTGTGCCCATGGCCATACGGATTATTGCATTTTCCAAAGACCCGCCAATTCTCTTCTTCCGTTAGATGCGGGCTGTGCAGCCGATGGGACGCGGCAAAATGATACCGGCGGCCCAGTTCGATTTTAAGCGCGCCACTCATGGCTTGCCCGCACCGCCGGCGCCGTTGCGATAGCAATCGGCGAAGAGGTCCGGCGATTCATATAGACGAACTCGATGCAATTCCCCTTGCGTGATTTTCGGCTCGAGCAATTGCCAGATCACGCGCGCAATGTTCTCGCTCGTGGGAATCTGCCCGGCCAGTTCCGGCACCTCGTAATTCAGGTGCCGATGATCCATGCGCTGCATCACTTCGCGTTCGAGGATTTCCTTCAATTCTTTCAGATCCAGCACCATGCCGGTCACGGGGTCCGGTTCGCCCGCGACAGTCACTTCCAGCGTGTAATTGTGTCCGTGGCCGTGAGGGTTATTGCACTTCCCAAAAATCCGCCGGTTTTCCTCGGGCGAAAACCCGGGATTGTGATACAGGTGCGAGGCAGCGAATTCAATTTTACGCGTCAAATAAACTGTTCCGCTCATAGCGTCTTTTAGTGGCCGAGTCGCGGCCGCATAGGCTGTTCGTCAGGTTAACTGCCACCTTTGATTAGAGAGGCCAAGCTCAAAAAAAGATACGAAACCTCAGAATTAGGTACACGGCAAGTATAGTACGACAAGGCACGCAGGGCAGCACCCGCCTGGGCTCGCGCGTGCCACGGCTAGAATCTTCATCAGGCTTCGCGGCGTGCGGAGGCTCCAAATCCTGCCAGCCTCTCGATTTCGCGGAGGAACAGCTCGGCAACCACGGGGGCATCGAACTGCGCGACGAATTGACGGCCTGCCGCCCCGAGCGAATTGCGTAGAGCAGGCTCGCGGTATAAAGATTCGATGGCGTCGGCCAACGCCTGCTCGTTGTCCGGTTGCACCAGTATTCCGTGCTTGGCGACTTCCGGCGTAGCCCCAGCGTTTGCGGCTACGATGGCTTTGCCGCTGGCCATGGCTTCAAGGAAGACGATGCCGAAGCCCTCTTGCACGCTCGGCAGGCAGAAGACGTGGCAACGGTTGTATTCGCGCGCCAGCTCGGCTTGAGGGATGTTTTCCTTCCAGTTTACCACGCTCTCCAAGCCTTTCTCCTGGCTGAATTTTTTCAGACCTTTTGCCTCCGGGCCGCCGCCAACGATATTTATCTCAAGTTCGGGGATCTTTTCGCGGAGGCGTTGTGCTGCGCCCAGCAGAATGTGCAGACGCTTTCGTGGATAAAAGCGGCAGACGGAGAGCACGACGAACTTGTGCGGATCGGGATCGGCTGGATTGAGAAGGAGTTGCTTGTCCCAGGCCTGGAGGTCAATCATTTCCGGAATTATCAGAGGCGGGTTCGAAACGCCGTAGAATTCCTGGATTTTCGCGGCGGCGTACCGGCTGGTGGTGATCACGCAGTCCGCGCGATTTACGTTGCGCTTCTCGCATGCAGCCTGCACTCGCATGGTGGCCTTCGTGAGGCCGCTTTCGAAACGCATCTCGTCGGCGATAACGCCCTTGATGGACGAAACATAAATTCCCGGGCAAACTCCAGCCAAGGTGTAGCCGTCCATATCGAAGCCTACGGTGACGTCGTAGTTTTTTCTACGCTGGAAGCGCAGCATTGCGTTGAAAAGCAGGCGCTGCAGCGTATAAATGGGAAAGCGGAAGGTCGGAGTGCTCAAGTCTACCGTCGCGCCCCAGGCCCTGAGCGATCTGACCAGGGCGGTAATTCCGACAAAGGTGCCGCTTCCCTGCGCCACGTTCAGAGGAGTGGAAGTTATGAAACGGATGCGCATTGGTGCCTTCGAAACAAGCGAGTCCCTTTCTACTGCATACCATGACGGTAGCGATGACGATGGAAGTGTAACCCTAAGAGATGGGATTCATCGCGGCTGTATGAACGAGCGCATGCACAATTGCCGCTTGCGGAGGGGCGAATCGTTTTTCAATCCTGGCGCCAATGAGCTAGTATAACATTTGATGATGATGCTCCGAAAAATCGCGGCTTGGGGAGTGGTGGGTTTCGCGGCGCTAGTTGTGGTGTTCTTTGCCATGCCCATGTACCGGCAGGGCGAGCCGACAGTTGCAGGGAAAACGGCGCAGGATTTCCCGACGGAAATTGGCGGAAAACCGGGCCATTTGCGCGATCTTCGCGGCAAGGTGGTGGTATTGAATTTTTGGGCGACCTGGTGCCCGCCTTGCATCGAGGAAACACCCTCGTTGAATAAGTTACAGAAATATATCGAATCGCGCGGCGGTGTAGTTCTTGGCGTAAGCGTGGATGAAGATCCCGCTGCCTACGAAAAATTCTTGAAGGATTATGGCGTTATCTTTCCGACCTTCCGCGAGCCCACTCGCAAAGTCGCACTCGATTACGGCACCCCGGTGTTCCCTGACACGTACATCATCGACCGGCACGGGAAAATCATGCGGAAATTTTTCTCCTCCCAACAGTGGGATTCGCCCGACATGCTCGCTTATTTCGACTCCATCCTCGGGCAGACCTGAAATCAAAATTCAAGAACAAAATATAGCGCAGAGCGCGCAGAGGAACCGCGGAGAGTCCCCAGCCCAATTACTCGTAGCGGAGGGCTTCGACGGGGTCGAGCTTGGCGGCTTGCATCGCGGGGAGCCAGCCGCTAATCACGCCGACGACGACCAGGATTGCCGTGGACAGCATCATGGTGACCAGCGAAAGCGTGAGGTGGATGTCCACTTTTCCCGAGTCGTCTTCATAGGCGGGGCCGAGGAACGGCAACGTGCCGACCATGGAAGTGATGGCGGCGGAAAGCAGCATGCCGATGACACCTGCGGCCAGCGTCATCACCAGGGCTTCGAGCAGGAATTGCCAGCGAATGTGGGATTTTTTTGCGCCCAGAGCACGTCGCAAACCGATTTCGCGCACGCGTTCTTCCACGGAGACGAGCATGATGTTCATCACACCGACGCCGCCGATGCCCAGCGTGAGCGCCCCGACAAAAAAGAGCAGCGCTTCGATCCCCAGAGTAATTCCCTCGTAGATGGGCTTGAACTCTTCCCTGCCGAACATGGTGATGGCCCGCTTGTCATTCGGCGAGAAGCGCTGGCGGCTGGCGATGGCCGCGCGAAACTGCTGCATGGCGTCCGCCTCGAAGTTCGGCGCGACCGGCTCGAAGAGCATCACACTGGAGTAGCGCGCGTCCCAGATGTCCCCCGCAGTGGTATAGGGAATAAATGCGGATTCATCGTCACTGGTGAAATAATTGCTGTCGGAGAATTTGGTATCCATCGAACCGATGACGGTGAATTTGACACCGTCCACGCGCACCGTTTCACCCACGGCAGGTGTGCCGCTGAACAGTTTTTTTCGAAGGCGGGCTCCAAGAAAGGCAACGCGGCGACGCTCGGCGATATCTTCAGGAGAGATCCAGCGGCCCTCCATCGGGATTTCATTGCGCATGTCGCCGTATTCGGGATAGACCCCGCGAATCGCGGTATCTGAGAGCCGCTCGTCATGCGTGATTCCCTTGAACCGCACTGTCTCGCGCGTCACGCGCTTGATCAGCGGGGATTGCGCTTTCACCCAATCGGCGTCTTCCTGTTCGAAACGCACTTGTTTTCCCGCGCGCTCGCCGCCGGCTTGCTCACTTGTGGTGCCGGGCCAGCAAACGACGGCGCCCTTGCCGAAGACTTCAAACGTGTACATCAGCACGTTCCGGAAGCCGGAGCCGTAACTCAGCAGCAGCGTCACGGCCACGATACCCCAGGAAATCCCGGTCATCGTCAAGAGACTGCGCATTGGATTACGTCCGAGTGCGGCCCACGACTCTTTGAAGATTTCAGTTAGCATCTAGCCGCCCGCCTCAAAACGCAGAGCTTCGATGGGGTCGACAGAGGCGGCGCGATTTGCGGGATACAGCGCGGACAAAACTGCAATTAGACCCAGAAGAAAAATCGAGAGCCCTCCCAGTTTCCAGCTCGTCAACATGCCCTCAAAAAACGGCGGCATCGGCAATAGATTCACCAGAGCGCAGAAACCATAGGACAGAATTAATCCCGTGCCGCCGCTCAACGCCACGACGAAGATGGTCTCCATGAAAAATTGGCGGAGGATGGACTCGCGGGTCGCGCCGAGCGCCTTGCGCACGCCAATTTCGCGCGTGCGCTCGCGAACGGAGACGAGCATGACGTTCATCACGCCCAGCCCGCCAAGGAACAGCGTGGCCACGCCGACGGCACCCATGAAAACTTCCATGCCCACGATGATCATGCGGTTGGCTTCCGCTTCTTTCACGGTGTCCCAGATACCCGCAGCTTCCTTGTCGCGCGGATCAAAACTATGCAGACGGCCAAGCGAGTGGCGAATCTGCTTTACGCAATCGGGATGGGTTTCGAGGGACCACGGTGCGACGAGCAGCCGGTCCACGGTATGCTCGACGGCCGGAGGCTTATTGGGAAAATCGCGACGCATGGAATTGAATGGTATGAAAACTTTTCGTACATCCGCGCCGTCGTAACTAGAGTTCTGTTCCTTGGATTTCATAACGCCGATGACCGTGTAGGGAATCCCGTTCATCGAAATCGTCTGGCCAACGGCTTCGCGCTCCGCAAACAGCTGCTTCTTCGTATCGCTGCCGAGAAACGCCACGTTGCGGCCCTCTTCGTTGTCTTCGTTATTGTAGAAGCGGCCCTCGGCAACCGTGATGCTGCGAATTTCGGTGAAGGCCGGGAGCGAGCCGACGGTTTGAATATTTCCGCTATTGAAGAGGCTGTGAACCTGAACATCGTTGCCAAGTTCCGGCATCACGTACTTGCAGGCCGGGGCTTCTTTCGCCACCTGGAGATAGTCCTCTTCTCCCCAGCGAATTCTGCGGCCGGAGCGCATCCCGCCGGCTTGCATGCTGGTGCGCCCGGCGAAAACGATCATGACGTCCTTGCCAAAGGTCTGCTGATTTTTCTGGATGCCCGCGCCAAGTCCTTCGCCCGCTGCCACCATCACGGTGATGGAGATGATGCCCCAGGCGATGCCGAACATGGTCAGCATGGTGCGCCGCTTGTGGGCCCACAGCGTCGCTAGCGTATCTCGCAGTAGATCCCGAAATGACATGGCGCTCCGCGAATGAATTGAACTATTGCAGGATGACTTGTTGCTTCTCGTTCAGGCCTTCAAGAATTTCCGTTTTTACGCCATTGGAAATGCCCAGCTTGACGCTCAGTTTTTTCTTGCCGTTGTCGCCCTTGGCGTCGGGGATTTCCACGGAAGCTTTGCGCTCTTTGTCGTAAATCAGCGCCGCTTCCGGAATCATCAGCACGTTTTTCTTTTCTTCGAGCATGATTTCCGCATTGGCGCTCATGTTGGCCTTGAGCTCGCCCCCGGGGTTGGAGATCGACACGCGCACTTCAAACGTGGTGACGTTGTCTTTTTCCTTGCCGAGCGGTGAAATTTTCGTCACTTTGCCAGTGAACTTCTTGTCCTTGAATGATTCCACGACGATGCGCGCCGCTTGGTCCAGATAAACCTTGCCGATGTCCGCCTCGTCCACTTTGCCCTGAACGTAGACTTCGCTGACGTCGCCCAGCGTCATGATCAACGTGGCCTGCGAACCGAGCACCAGGATCGAGCTGACCGCGTCGCCGACGTTGACGTCGCGCGAAAGCACCAAGCCGTCAATCGGGCTGATGATCGTCGAATTGCGCAAATCCTCCTGCGCGTTTTCTAGGGAAGCTTTGGCTTGCGCCACCTGTGCTTCACACTTCGCGATTTCCGCCTTGGAAACCATCAGGGTGCGCTGTGCGCTGACTTGCTTGTTCAGCGCCATCTGATAATTCTTTTCCGCGTCCTCGACCAGGCTCTTGGACATGACGCCATCGTTGAACATATGCTCGGCGCGCTCCATGTTCAGCTTCAGGAATGGCACGTCGGGACCTTCGGCGTCGACTTTGTTGCGCTCGAGCGTTGCTCGGGACGATTCCTCAGCAGCCTCCGCAGCTTGCAGGTTTGCACGGAAGGCGCGTTCGGCCGCTTCCAATTGAACCTTGTCGAGTTCTGCGAGCAGTTGCCCCTGCTTCACGCGTTCGCCGTAGTCCACATAGAGTTTCTTCACGATGCCGCTGGCTTTGGACTTGATTTCAATTTTGGACAGCGGCTGAATTTTACCGGTGGCGACTACAACGCGCGCGAGGTCCCCGCGCTCGACAGCGGCAATCTTTGAGAGGTCTATCGTGCGGTTAGGGCTGAGGGCTGCTTTGACTCCATATCCACCACCGCCCAGCACCAGGAGAGCGACGGCCGCCCAAATGATGCGGCGGCGGCGCTTTTTGCCGTTCTTCCCATTCGTTAAACCATTGCCATTACTGGACATACAGGACCCCCGCTGATCTCAGCTCGCTACTACAGTTGAATACGCAAACCCTTACGAAAAGTTCCGTAACTCTGGTCGGTTAGACGATGGGGCAAGTCTTTGGTCAGGGAGAGAAAAGCGGGTTCTTTCGGCATGCCCTACTGGCATGTGCAGAGGGGAAAAAGGCTCCAGAACCAGGGGTTAGAGACGAACCTTACGCAGGCGCAAAGCGTTGGCGATGACCGAGACCGAACTGAAGCTCATCGCGGCGCTCGCCAGCATGGGGCTTAGCAGCCAGCCGAAAATGGGGTAGAAGATGCCCGCGGCGATGGGAATCCCGATCACGTTGTAGAGAAAAGCGAACGCGAGGTTTTGCTTGATGTTGCGAATCGTGGCGCGGCTTAGTTTTCGCGCACGCACGATCCCCCGCAAGTCGCCTTTTAGCAGAGTGATGCCCGCGCTCTCCATCGCCACGTCCGCGCCAGTGCCCATGGCGATGCCAACGTCCGCCGCAGCCAGCGCTGGAGCATCATTAATCCCGTCACCCGCCATGGCGACAACACGCCCCTCGCCCTGGAGGCGCTTCACGATTTTTCCTTTTTGTTCCGGAAGAACCCCTGCTTCAAATTCTTTGATTCCCAACTGTTCGGCAACCCACAGTGCAGTAGGCCGCTGATCCCCGGTTGCCAAGACCATCTGCACGCCATCCGCTTGCAATTCGGGCACAGCTGTCAGAGTTGACGCTTTCAGCCGATCTGAAATCACGAAGGCGCCTTCTACCTTGCGGTCCACGGCAATGAATACGAAGGTGGCAGTCCTGTGCTCGTCCAGAAGTTTGAAGCGATGGAAAATGCCATCCGATTCCTTCATTCCTGCGGGCCACGCCGCTTCCATTTCTTCAAGAAAATCCAGTTTGCCAACGAGAATTTCTCGACCGTCGATTCTGCCGCTTACGCCAAGGCCTGCATACGACTTGAAATCCACGGGTTCGCCCAGTCGAAGTGCTTTTTCGGTGGCCGCATTCTTGAAGGCGCGCGCTAAAGGGTGCTCGCTGACTTGCTCGAGGCTTGCAGCCAAACGAATTGCTTCACTTTCCTGTAAGGTGGCGTTGGGAAGAGTTACATAGGAAACGAGGGTCGGTTTGCCTTCGGTTAAAGTCCCAGTCTTGTCAACGACCAGGGTGTCCACTTTGGCGAGCGTTTCTAAGTCTTCGGCGTTGCGAATGAGGACGCCGGCGTGAGCGCCGCGTCCAACGGCCACCATGATGGACATGGGTGTCGCCAGACCCAGGGCGCAAGGGCACGCAATGATCAGCACGGAGACGGCGGCGACTAGCGCGTGCGCGAAACGCGGCTCTGGGCCGAAGAACATCCAGCTGAAAAATGTGAGAATTGCCGCGAGGATTACCGCGGGGACAAAGTATGCCGCGACACGATCGGCGAGGCGCTGCATGGGAGCACGGCTGCGCTGGGCCTCACTGACGAGCTTTACGATCTGGGCGAGCATCGTTTCGCTGCCTACGCGGTCCGCTTCCACGACGAAGCTACCGCTGGAGTTCAGCGTTCCGCCGGTAACCTTGTCGCCAGCGCTCTTTTCTACGGGCATGGGCTCGCCCGTCACCATGGATTCATCCACGGCGCTGGCGCCTTCACGGATCACGCCATCCGTTGGCACGCGCTCGCCTGGCCGCACTCTTAGCCGGTCGCCACGCTTTACCTGATCGAGCGGCACGTCTTTTTCCATTCCGCCAGGGGCTAGCAAATGGGCTTGCTGCGGCGCGAGATTCAACAACGCGCGAATCGCTCCGCTGGTGCGCTGCCGGGCACGCAATTCCAGTACCTGCCCGAGGAGAACCAGCGTGGTGATCACTGCCGCTGCTTCGAAATAAACCGGGGCGGCACTTTCCATCCCGCGAAACGAAATAGGAAAAATCTGTGGGAAAAAAGTAGCAGCAACGCTTTCCAAATAAGCAGCGCCCGTGCCCAGCCCAATCAGCGTGAACATGTTGGGGCTGCGATTGACCAGCGATGACCAGAAGCGTTCAAAAAACGGCCAGCCTCCCCAGAGCACCACCGGAGTGGCAAGAAGAAACTCAACGCCGTTTCGAATCGCCGGCGTCAGATGCAGCCCAAGTGATTCGCCCAACATGGAAAGCAGCAGCACCGGCAACGATAGAGCCGCGCTGATCCAGAAGCGCAGCCGCATCGAGTCGTACTCCGGATCGGCTTCCACTTCCGCGAAAACATCCATCGGCTCCAGCGCCATGCCGCATTTCGGGCAACTTCCCGGACCGACTTGCACAATCTCCGGATGCATCGGACAGGTGTAGCGAACTTTCTTCTCGTCCGGCTTGCTCGACACCACAGATGCGGTGTGTTGCATCGCGCCCTGTTCCTGGGGCGTGGAACCGTGGTGCATTCCGCCGGTTCCGTGAGCAGCCAGAGATTTTTCTGGATCCTGCGAAAACCGTTCGGCGCAGCGCTTCGAGCAGAAATAGTAGGTCCGTCCCGCATGCTCCGCTTTGGCGGCTGCTTTTTCCGGGGCGACCATCATTCCGCAGACGGGATCCTTGTGCTTTGAGGGCTCTTGCATTATCGGAAGTGTCTTTCCGCTGGCGTTTAGCGAATTCATTGGATGCTCTCCTCTTGTCCTGCCAGCTATCGAAGATGCGCGTAAATCAGTTCGAGCAGTTCGTCGTACATGGCTTCCGTCTCCGCCTTTTTTCCGCTCTGCAGCGCTTTGGCCGCGCAATGATGAAGGTGATTCTTCACCAGGTTGCGCGCCACGCCGCGCAGGGCCTCCTGCACAGAGGCCACTTGGGTAATGATGTCCGCGCAATAGCGGTCTTCTTCCACCATTTTTTGCAAGCCGCGAATCTGCCCTTCGATGCGGCGGAGGCGGTTCTGATTGGCCCCTTTCAGGGCAGGATCGACGCCAACGGCCTTGCGTCCGCTAGCCGTTGTATCGCAAGCGCACAGCGCCGCCGATCCGCGCCGATTCTCTTGGCTGGCCTTCCGAGGAGTGTTCTTTGCCGGGATTGTCATGATACCCCCTACTCCTATTTATACCCCTATCCCCTATGAGTTGTCAAATGCCCGTCGCTGGAGTTGCCGCCCCGCTTGCCGCGGGCTGCTATAATGACGGCCATGACCCTTGTGGAAATCACCTACGAACTGCAGTCACCGCTGACCGACGACCAATTGCGCCACCTCGGCCAGTTCGCCAACACTTACGGTCTGCGCAGTTTCAAAGTCGATCCGGCGACCAACCAATTGTCGTTTGAATACGACGCCTCCCGCCTGCGCGAGACGCAAGTCGCCCATGTGCTCGGACAAGCCAGCATCGCCGTCACTCGCAAGGTGAATTGAATAAGTCTGGAAGTTTTTCTCCGAAACGGGCGAAAGAAGTGTGAAGTTCAATCACCGTTGATCGGAAACAGAAAAATCGCGTAAACCAGGTGGCACGTCAGCGGACAAAAAGAGGGGCCCCCGCTTGGGATCGGGGGCCCCAGAAGGCGCGTTTCAATTGCTGGCGTCGTTTTCACACCAGCGCGTGGGGTCATCCATCCTAGCTTCCCTCTCAGAGGCAGGTGGGAACGATTTGTAAAAAATAGCAAGCAAGCCCCTTCCCCCTCGCTTGCTTTTCTTCACATTTCGTCATTTGAAACGCGCCCACTGCTCCGACTAATGCACGGCTCACGCCATCTTTGGCTCGCCCCCAAAGTTTCGTAAGATCCTTATTCTGTTCACTTTACCTACAGTCAATCTTGCTCAGCCTGCCCCAATTCCGCACTCGAAGTTCAATTCGGAACTCGTCAACAGCCTAATTCCGGAAACGCTCCTTTTCCGAGATCAGTCCCTCCTTCTTGCAACCCAGTTCCAGGACCCGGGTAACAAAATTTTCGAACTCTTGGGGCTATCGGTTTTTTTCCGTGTCCCCTCCACTATCCCTTCATGCTGCGCCTCCCCGTCAATGCCTTTGCGCTCCGCCGACTCGCCCGGAGATGGCTCGGACTGGGAATCGCTTTCCTTGCGTGCTCTTTCACGGTTTTGGCGGACACTTCGGCCCTGCTGCGCACCGTTCCCGTCTCCCGCTGCTATTGTCATTGTTCAGAAGCGCATTCCCGCGGTGGATGCGTGAGAATGTGCGAGTCGAAACGTAATGCTTCCCGCTGGTGGGCCATCAGTTGCGTCAAACCTCACATGAAGCCGCCCGCCCCCAATTCGAATGCCGGCCCAAGGTTCCCGCATCCGGGCCGTGCCGAACATGTGAAGCTCGAGCACCTAAGAGAAAGTTTCTAGTTTTTACTTTTTTTGAGGTTTTCAGCTGTACGTGTTTCGTTTGGAGCTATTGTGCGGTCGGCGCGGACGTCAGCAAGCGTCGGCTTCAACGTTCACACACGCTGCATCCCCTTTGCTTGAATTCGTTTCGCCGAGGAGCCCGGCGAGAATCTCGGGGATTTCAAAAACGGCGCGGTTCTCCTGTGCCGCCACATTCTTCCTGAACCCGGCAAGCGTCGCCGGCTTGAGCATCTGCTTCGCGCCTTCCTCGACATCCTTAAAGCTTTTCAGGACGATTCCCACTCCCTTTTCCTTTACCCATTCTGCGTTATAACGCTCCTGAGGCATGGTCCACGCGTTGCATTCGATCAGCACCGGGAGCCTCCGCACCATGGCCTCCGCGATGCTTCCTGGACCGGGCTTCCCGATCAGAAAATCAGCCGCCCGCATCAGCTTATGTACTTCCTTCGTGAAACCTATAATGTGCACGGGAATCTTCCACGTGCGTGCACGGAGTTTGGCCTCCAGTTGCTCGTTCCGCCCGCAAATCAGAATCAGCTGCAGCGGCAGTGCTGCCGCATCCAGCCGCTGCGTAATGTCGTACATCACTTTCGAACCGTGCCCACCGAAAAGCACGATCGCTGTTGGCAAATCCGCGCGCAAACCCATCTCTTTTCGCAGTTCCACGGGATTGGAATGATCTTCCACATAAAAATCTGGCCGCAGGATCATTCCTGACGTCCGGAAGATGTGCGCGCTGTCGTGTCCCATCGCGCGCGCCTGGTCCGCAGCCTTTTCCGTGCCTGCTATGACGTGCTGCTCGTTGACGGGCTCAATCCAGAAGCGCGGCGGAAAATCCGCCAGGTCGGTGATAATGGTGACGAAGGGCCGCTCCGGGTACAACCTGGTCCAGCTCTCGCTGATTTCCCGGTTGAAGTGCGGAATCACCGAAACCAGTAGGTCCGCCGGCTCCGCACGCCAAAATTTCTCCAGCAATTTCACCAGTGGCTTATGAAACAAGCGGATCGTCGCTTGGAGCACGCGGAGAAGATAGGTGCTCCCCAGCGTCCAGCCGTTCTGCAGAATAATGTTGTACTGCTGCTGAATGCGAATGCCAGTGAGTTTGCGCAAGACATCGAGCTGGTCCGTCAAGTCCTGAAACTGCACCAGATTGACCTGCCAGTCGCGCTGTTGTTGATGAATGACCGTCTGCAAGGCGACGGCGGCGTTGCGGTGTCCGCCTCCTGCGTCGTGGAAGACGATATGGATTTTCTTCATCGCGGCGATTGTGCCACGGACTTGTGAAGGGGGAGCAGGAGCACACTCCATGCCATGTGGATAAGTTTGTAACTCTCATGTGCTCAATAAGTTCCATGAGCACATTCACGCAGATTTCGCGACCTCTTCATGGCCTGTTCATATTTACAGCCCACAATTTCATCATGCGATGCGACCTCCATGTTCACACTATCGCTTCGGGAATGTTCACCGCTCCGGTGCTCAACCGCATCTGCCGGGAGTCCTACACCGAGCCAGCCGATGTCTATGCCCGGCTGAAGCGCAGGGGCATGTCCATGGTCACCGTCACCGACCACGACTCCCTCGATGGCGCCGAGGCCCTTCGCAGGCACCCAGACTTTTTCCTGAGTGAAGAGGTTACCGTGCGCATGCCCAGCGGCACGGAAATGCACCTCGGCGTTTACGACCTGAGCGAACGCGACCACCTCGAGATTCAGCGCCGCCGCAACGATTTCATCGCCCTGCTGATGTACCTCACCGAGCGGAGACTTTTCTTCAGCGTCAATCACGTCTTTTCCGGATTGACGGGCCGCCGCGAGCAGGAAGATTTTCGCTGGTTCGAATCCTATGTTCCCGCTTACGAAACGCGCAACGGACAGATGTGGCCGCAAGCCAATGAGAGCGCCGCGAAACTGGCGGCACGCCTGGGCAAAATCGCCATTGCCGGGAGCGATTCTCACACCCTCGCCGGGGTCGGACTTACGTACACGGAAGTTCCCGAAGCGCGCACCGCGGATGAGTTTTTCGCCGGCTTGCGCGCGGGACGCGGCCGCGTTCGCGGCCAGCACGGAAGCTGCGCCAAACTCACCGCGGACGTTTACAGCATCATAGCTTCCCTTTTTAGAGACAAACCGTGGGTCCTGGCGTTTTCTCCACTGGCGCTGTTGGTTCCTGCGTTTACTTTGAATCACTGGACCGGGGAAATTCGTTTTTGCAGGAAATGGTCGGCGGCGATGGAAAGCAGTCCAGCTCGCGGAAGAAAGCTATGGGAGTTGGATTCGAATCTCGAGGCCAATTGGGCCAGTTAAGGCAGGCCGTGAACAAGTTTTCCCATGCCACCGTCCCAACGCAGCGCAGAACCATCCGTGCACGCGCCGCTTGCCTGTGCGAAATCCTTCTCGCCTACTTGTGCATCTGTTTCGTTGAAATCGCTTGTTTGTTTCCGGCCGTCTGGGTGAGGTGAGGCGATGGCAGTCGCACGCAACCTCTGGGACTACATTGAACGCCGCGATCATCGCCTGATGTTGCGGATGAATCGCTGGCGTGCGCCGCGCTGGATTCGCATCTGGATGATTGCCGCCACGCGCATGGGCGACGGCTGGATCTGGTATGGTCTCGGCTTCATGTTGCTGGCCTATGGCGGCGCGCAACGATTCGCTGCCGTGAGCTCAGCGGGGGCCGCGGCGATAGCAGGCATTCTTGTTTTCAAAGTGCTGAAGAGATTGAGCCAGCGCCCGCGGCCTTGCCAGATTGAGCCGCACTGCTGGTCAAAAGTTCTGCCGCCAGATCAATTTTCCTTTCCTTCCGGCCACACCATGACGGCGTTCTCCATCGTGCTCGTCATAAGTTATTTCTATCCTTCGCTTGAAGGCGCGCTCTTTTTCATGGCGCTGAGCATTGCGGTTTCGCGCATCGTGCTGGGCATGCATTACCTCAGCGACGTGCTCGCAGGCGTGGCGCTCGGTGTCGCGCTAGGCTGCGCCTCGATTACCGCGTTCGCTTCCATGGGCTTGGCTTAGCAGTCTTCAGGTCCAGTTTCGCCATATCTCACATGGGCTTTGGGTGAGCCGACAGGGCTTCGCGGAAAGCCGCGAGATTATTCTTGTCCACAATGGCCGTGCCCGTATCCACAAAGCCCGGCATCGGGGCAGCAGGAGCCGTGCGCCAATCCTTGAACTCGTGGACCGCATTGTGGTGCAGGTCGTCGAGAAACTTGAGCCCGTAGTAGCTCATCACATACGGCTTCTGTACCACCGTTGCGGTGATTACTCCCCGCTGGATCCAGTCGAGTGTTTCGGGATCTTTGTCGAACGTCACTACCGGAATCTTCCCTTCCAGGCTGACGACGTGAAGCGCCTCCGCCGCCCCGGACCCGCCGGAAGCTTCCAGGCTGATGATCCCCTCGGGTTTGTCCTTCCCGTGAAGCAGGGCAGCAATGGCATCATCCGCCACACGCGGATCGCCTTTGTCATCGATGGTTTTGGTGACCTTGACCGCGGGGTATTTCTTCAGCGCTTCGGTCACCCCGCGCATGCGTTCGGAAATGTTGAACTGGCTGGGCACACTGATGATCACGACGGAGCCCTTCCCTCCGAGAACCTCCGCCATTCGCTTGCCGCTTTCCTGCCCGGCACGAAAGTTGTCGGTGCCGACGAACATCACGCGCTTGGAGTCCGGTGAGTCGGCATCCACACAAATCACGGGGATTCCTTGCTGGATCGCGGCGCTAATCGGTTCCTTGAAAGTTTCCGGGTTCGCCGCGGAGAGCATGATTCCCGAAGGTTTTTGCGCCACCGCCTGTTGGAACGCTTTCAGTTCATCGTCCACCGAAAAAGCCGCGGGGCCGACAAGTTCGGCCTTCACGCCCATCTGTTTGGCCGCGTCGTTAAGTCCAGCCTCCGCCTCCTGCCAGTACGGCAAAGCGGTATTGAACGCCACGAAGACATAGCGCTCTCCGTCTTGGTGGTAAGCCGGTGGGCCGCAGGACACGAGCAGAGTTACCAATGAAATCGCGGGGAGAAATACATGAACTGGACGAATTCTCATGGGAGGCCTCCTTCCACAATCCTCTGAAGCGCGGACCATCGGGCGAGCAAGCCTAAGGTACCAACTTCGCGCGCTAAGCCTATCACAGCGGAGCCTCCCGGAGAGAGCCTTGGCAATCGATAATCGGAGGCTGAAGAATTGCAGCCAGTTGTCACGCGCTGCGCGAGAGGGTTCGATTTCGCCGGGACAACCTAGCCTCCTCGAAAATCCAGGTTGCGCTTCTCGCTTATAGTTTGGTATGACGGGAGTTGCCGCACTGCGGAATTACGTTCTGGGCAAGCGTCCTTGTATGGGCCGGACAACGAGTTTGGAATGGAAAGAAACCGCCTACCTCCTTGCTCTGGATAAAACAGGAGTTGAACCAACATGAGTAATCGGGCATCTTCGCGTTCCTTGGCAGCTTTTCTTTCTTGCGGATTATTGGCCGCCAGCCTCCCGTCGCGCGCCGACGAAGGCATGTGGACGTTTGACAATCCGCCCATCAAACAGCTCCAGGAAAAGTATCAGTTTACGCCAACGCAGCAATGGCTCGATCACGTGCGGCTCTCCAGCGTGCGTTTCAATGATGGCGGCTCGGGCTCCTTCGTAAGCGCCCACGGCCTGGTCCTGACCAACCATCACGTGGCCCGCGGACAGTTACAAAAGAACTCCTCGGCGGAACACGACTACATCAGGGACGGGTTTTATGCGGCCACGCCCGATCAAGAGATGAAATCGCCCGATCTGGAAGTCAATGTGCTCGTCTCCATGGAAAATGTGACGGAGCGCGTACGCTCGGCAGTGAAGAATGCGAAAACGGACCAAGAAGTGTTTGCCGCGCGCAAAGCGGTTCTGGCGGACATCGAACGCGAAAGCACGCAGAAAACCGGCCTGCGCTCCGATATCGTGACGCTCTATCAGGGCGGCGAATACTGGCTCTACGGCTACAAGAAGTACACCGATGTGCGGATCGTGTTTGCTCCGGAACAGCAGATCGCGTTCTTCGGGGGCGACCCGGACAACTTTACCTATCCGCGCTACGACGTGGATTTTGCACTGTTTCGCCTTTACGAAAATGGAAAGCCCATCGAAAACAAGGATTACCTGAAGTGGAATGCCAAGGGCGCGGCCGAAAACGAACTGGTTTTTGTCACCGGACACCCTGGTTTGACCCAGCGGCTGGACACGGTTGCCCAACTCGAATTCGAACGGGACTATTTCGAGACCAATCTGATCAAGCTGTTCAAGCATCGCATTGCCGCGTTGAAAGCCTACGAGGCCCTCGGAGAAGATCAAGCTCGCCAAGCCAGTTTGCGCATTTTTGGCCTGGAAAACGGGCTGAAGGCCTTCGAAGGACGTTACAAGGGTCTCCTCGATAAGAGTGTCATGGACAGGAAGAAGAGAGAGGAAGAAGAATTCAGGTCCAAGGTGGCAAGCAATCCCGATTGGAAACAGGCCTATGGGGGAGCCTGGGACGCCATCGCGGAAGCCATGAGAAAGAGTTCCTCCCGGATCAAGCAATCCCTCTTTCAAAGTACGGATTCGCAGCTTGGAAATATCGGCGCAGGGATCGTGGAATATGTTGCGGAGATTGGAAAGCCCGATGGGGAACGCCTCGATGGCTACCACGAGTCGCAGCTCGATTCCACACGGTTTAATTTGTTCTCTCCCGCTCCGATCTATCCTGCGTTTGAGATCGCGCGAATGACCGCTTCCCTGGAAGAGGCCTTGCAGGAACTAGGCCCCGATAATGCTTTTGTGAAGACGGTGCTCAACGGGCGCTCGCCGAAGGATGCCGCCGCGGAAATTGTGGGCGGGACGAAACTCGCGGACCCGGAAGTGCGCAAGAAGCTGGTGGAGGGTGGTGAATCCGCCGTCGCCGCGTCCACCGATCCGATGATCGTGTTACAGCGGAATCTGGATCCGATTCGTCGCGAAAACACGAAGTGGTCGGAAGAGAACGTGGATGGCGTGCTGCAACAAGCCGGCGAGAAACTCGGAAAGGCGCGTTTCGCGGTCTATGGGAAAAACACCTATCCGGACGCCACCTTTACTCTGCGTCTTTCCTACGGCCAGGTGAAAGGCTATCCCATGAACGGAACGAAAGCGCCCTACAAGACCACTCTCTATGGGCTGTACGATCGCGCTCAGAGTTTCGACTTCAAGGGGCCGTTCGCCCTTCCGCCGCGATACGCCGCCGGGCGCGAGAAACTGGATTTGTCCACCCCCGTTGACTTCGTCTCAACGCATGACATCACCGGCGGGAACTCAGGCTCTCCGGTCATCAATCGCAATGCGGAAATCGTCGGCCTCATCTTCGACGGCAACATCGAATCGTTGGTGGGAGATTTTGTTTACAGCGATGAAACGAATCGCGCCGTCTCTGTGCATACCGCGGTCATCACGGAAACCTTGCGCAAACTGTATAACGCAAAACGTCTTGCCGATGAACTTGAGGGGATGGGCTCCGCCCGATAACCAGCTGATCGCAATCGCGCTACTGCTACTCTGGCATGAGTACTGTTTTCCCTCTCGGAAGAGCGTCCAGCGTCGCTTTGTCCAAATGCAGGTGCGCCGCGACAAGTTCCGGCGGCGTGTGCGCCAGCCATTCGGAAAGCGCCAAATCCTGATAGTAGCTGCTCTTAAACATCTCGAGGAACTTCAGGTCGGTCGTGCCGGTGTTTTCGACATAGTGGGGCAGAGTTTTTTGTACGTAGCCGACGTCCCCTGTCTCGAAATCCATGGTGCGGGCGCGACCTCCTGTAGCAAAAACGGTCATTCGTCCCTTGCCGGCGAAGAAATACTGCCATTCGTCGGCATTAGGGTGCCAATGGAGTTCGCGGATGCCGCCGGGCTTGAGCGTTACGATCGCCGCGGCGGTAGTGGAAACTTTGAAGGTGCTCGCATCAATAATGCGTACTTCCCCGCTTTTGTTGCGCTTGGTGGGAGGCATCTGCATGGTGCGAAAAGCAAAATCAATCGGCGAAGGACCAAGCGCTCCGCCGGCAATGCGGCGATCTTCCTCGAGCGGACCTGGGACCTCGGCCTGAAAAATGAACAGTTCTTTTTTCGGCATTTTTGCCAGCGCTTTTTGGCTCACGCCGAAGTTCTTGGCGACGATTTCGGGAGGCGTATGCGCCATCCAGTCCGATAGCAGCACCGTCTCGTACTCCGAGAAGTTGCCGTCATCGAAGACCAGCAGGAATTCGCAGCCGTCGGGGCCGAGTCCCTGGATCGAATGCGGAATGCCAGGTGGAAAAAACCAAAGATCGTTTTCTTTCACGTCGGTGACGAAGCTCCGGCCCTCTGCATCGATGCAGGTGATCCGCGCGGTGCCATAAAGCATGAACGCCCATTCCGCGGCGGTGTGCCAATGCAGCTCGCGTACGCCTCCCGCGGTGAGCCGCATGTCCACTCCCGCGAGAGTCTTTGACACGGCCAACTCGCGTACTGTGACTTCGCGCGACCAGCCACCTTCGTGAAGCCGCTTGTGCCCGAAGGAAAACGGATACTTGAAGGTTTGTACTCCGCCTGCATCCGTGGGTGGCGGATTGCCCGAATCCGGATTGGCTGCGTCCAGCGCGGCATTTGTCGGGCCGGGAGTGCTTGTGGCTCGATCAGACTTAGGCTTGTAATCGGATTGCTCCTGCCCCGCAATGCTTTCCACGGACCGCATGCCGGCGGCGGCGAGAGCCGCCGAGCTCACTCCCAGAAATCCCCTTCGCGTCAAAACATCCTTCTCTGCTTCGTCGCGCATGCCGGCCACCTTATTCCCTCTTAGAGTTTGAAAAACGCGGGGCATTATACACCCCAACCCACTCTCCTTCTGGTTTCTATCTTCAGATTTCAATTGGCAATTTTCATTTTTCGATTGACTGACCCCTGACGGCATGATTCGCATGGTTCCTCATTTCAGGCCCAGGGCCGTAGGATGCTTTGGCTCATACAGTCCGATCTTGCCGCCGCCGGGCAGCTGCATTTTCGTGATGGAACCCCATCGCTCTTCATGGACTTTGGAGCACTTCACTCCCTTTTTTGCCAGGGAATCCATTTCGGTTTTCAGGCTGTCACACATGAAATAGAGCTCTTGGACACTATTCTCTTCGGACGGATGAAACGCGGCCTCAGCCGGCGGCAGGGCGAAGATCAGCCAGCCATAGCCCGCATCCACGGATTTGAATCCCAGGACGTCCCGAAAAAAGGCACGGTCCGCCTCAGCGTTCTTACTGTAGACAATGACGTGAGCACCGGAAATCATTTGTCCTCCTTGGCAGCTTGCCCGCTCCGGGGAGCCCGAATTGACTCCTCTGGGCTCAATTCAGAAACCATTTTCTATGCCATAATTACATCGGCTTCAACCCCTTTTAAATGGCCTCTTGTGAAGGACTTACAGCCGCTAACAGCCTAAGAGACTCCCCGCAAATGCCAAACGTGTACTAGTACTTACAGGCAAGATTCTCGCCCTCAGGACCTAACTGCTGTCCCACCCTTTTTCTGGACTTTCGGGCCATAGTGCGTGCAGACTCTGGAGTGCATAATCTACTCATAGTCGAGCCCGCGGAAGCGGAGGCAGGGCTCAAGATTCGGTCTACAATAAGGAGAATTAAATAAAATGCGTCACCAACAGAAGGGTTTCTCACTGATTGAGTTGCTAATCGTCGTAGCGATTATTCTGATCATCGCGGCCATCGCGATTCCGAACCTCCTCCGCTCCCGCATGTCGGCCAATGAGGCTTCGGCTGTTGGCTCTCTCCGCACCATCAACACCGCGGAAGTGACCTTCGCCACCACCTATCCGTCAGTTGGTTTCACGACCTTGGCGAGCCTCGGCGGTGCAGCCGCGACCTGCGCCACTGCCGCAGGAGCAACGTCAACCACCGCTTGCTTAATCGACGACGTTCTTGCGACGACGGCGGTCAAGAGTGGCTATACGTTCACAGCCACGGCTGGTGCGCAGACGCCTTCCGTTACCTACGCTTCGACCGGCTACGCGCAGGTCCAAGGCCAGAGCGGTCAGCGCGAATTCTGCTCCGACCAGTCTGGCGTGATCCGCGCCAACTCCACGGCGGCGACCTGCTCAATCGCCGACCAACCACTGTAAGCCATTTGAACCTGCTGCCTTTTTCAGCTGCAGCCGGAATCGAAAAGCACGGGACGCCGGTCCCGTGCTTTTTGTTTTCACTAGAGATGTCCCGCTTCAGTTCCCCGGAACATGCCGCACAGGCGTAGCTTGCGATCCCGGCCCAGGTTCCGGCACAGGCTTCGGCATCTTCTCCGCCTCAAACCGCGGCACCATCTGGTCTGCCATCGCCAGCGAATAAACGGCCGCGGCAATCTCCACAGCTCCTTCTCTCACGTCCTCTTCGTAAATCCGCTCGTACGTGTCTAGATTCGTGTGATGCGTGAACGAACCATAGTCAAACGCGTCCTGTGCCAATCCAATTCCTGGCAACCCGGCGTTGTTAAATGAGGTGCTGTCTGTTCCACCTGTCCTCCGGCTGTCGCTGGCGATGGCTCCGGTGAATCCCCAATCGGCGAACGGCATCATCGCGTCGCGAATCATGTCCGCCGCGCCCGTCGGCCCAAACACGCCCGCGCCTCGCGGCTTCCCCGTGCCGGAATCGATGTTGAAGTACGCGTCCAATTTCGCGTACTCCGGCTTCTGGTTTTCAAAACTCCCGAAGTGCTGCTGCACGTACGCCAGCGAACCGAGCAATCCCTCTTCTTCGCCGCTCCACAGTGCAATTCGAATCGTCCGTCGTGGCTTCACATGCAGCGCTGTCAAAATTCGCACCGCCTCGAGCATCATCGAGGAGCCGATGCCGTTGTCCGTAGCTCCCGTCGCGTCGTGCCACGAGTCGTAATGGCCTCCCAGCATGAGAATCTCGTCTTTCTTGTCTGTGCCGGCAATTTCTCCAATCGCGTTATAGGCGGTCGTTCCCTCGGGGTACTCCTTGTTCTGAATATTGACACGCAGCGTCACCGCCGTCCCGTCGGCAAGAAACCGCGAGATTCGTCCGTAGTCTTCATTGCGCATCACCAGCGTCGGAACGGCCCTCGTCCAGTCGTACGTGCCGTTTTGTTGCGCGATGATGATGCCATGCGCCCGCCCCGCATCGTTGACCCGTGCCACCGCCCCGTTGTCGACCAGGAACTGGTCCACTTGCCGCGAAACTTCCGCTCGCGTCAACTGCCCCTCGGGCAGCTTGGGCTGCTCCGGGAAGCGGAATGGGCGCGGATTCTTCGCATCGAATCGCGACTTCCATTCGTCTTCGGGACGCCTCATCGGCGCCGGGTTCATCTCCTCCGCCACCTCTACGTGCCTGCCCACGAACACTATTGCGCCGCGAACTTTGGGTTTGAGCGAATTCAGGTACGCATCAAGCTCTTCCTTGGTCGGCTGCTTCGGCTCCGCAGGCTTCGCTTTTTCCGGCATCGGCGGTGCAGCCCATTTCGGTTCCGGTGGTGGCGGCGCGCCTCCAAAGAAATTGAATCCTGCGCCTGTCGGCGGAGCCATGCCCGGCGGGTCCAGCAGTACCACTTGCGCCGTGACAACTCCCTTTGTGCTCGGAGTCCACGCCAGCGGCTTCACCATCAGTTGCCCGTGAAACGGAGTGACGGCTTCCGCCAAAAGCTCCATATTTTCCCAACCCGGCACGGGCGCCGCGGCGCTTGGCGGCTGGAACGTCCACGGCTCCAGGTGCGCGTTCGCTAATCCCCATGACGTCATCGTCTTCACGGCCCAATCGTCGGCCGCCTTCAAGTTCGGCGTGCCCGTTACGCGCGGGCCGTACACGTCCGCAATCTCATGGATAATCCACATGATCTTGGAATTGTTCGTCTCTTCCGCGCGGATCTGCGCGTACATCTCCGAGAGCCCCGGAGCCTGCGCCGGCAGCGGCATCGCCGCCAGCAGTAAGAAGCACAGCACACATCCAACCAGTTTTCTCACGTTCCCTCCCCGGATTCTTCGGAATTTCTCGGGTTGCCCCACCGACCGCACGTCAATATACGCTCCGGCGCACCGCGAGGCAATGCGGCGGAATATTTGTGCATTTGCCGTTCGGCGCGTTGCCCTCGGCTTTAGGCGCGCGGGACGACGGCTTCCACGGCTTCGCAGAAGCGATCGATCTCCGCGGTTGAGGTGTAAACATTGGGGCTAACGCGAATGCCGTTGAGCATGGGTGCCACGATGGGCGTAACCAGAATGTTGTATTTGGTGAGGAGCGCATCGACCAGCTTCCCTGGTTCCATGGTTTCGAAGTGCATGGTGCCGAAGGCGCCGGACTGGTTGGTGTCCAAGCCGACGAGCATTTGCGCGCCGGGAATCTTGCCCAGGCGGTCCGCCCAGCGTTGCTTCAGGTACCTGAGGCGTGCGAATTTTCGCTCGGCGCCCATCTGCTCGTAGAATTCCAGTGCTTGCAGAGTTGCATTGTGCATGGCCGCGGGGTGTGTTCCGATTTCTTCGAACTTGCGAATATCCTTGTCCATCGATGGCGGTGCGGCCATCAGCGCCCAGTGTTTTTCGATGCGATCTTTTCGTACGTACAACATGCCAGTACCGATAGGCGCCGAGAGCCACTTGTGCAGGCTGGCGCCGTAAAAATCGCAATCTACATCGGAGAACTGGAAAGGCACGTGCGCAAAAGCGTGTGCTCCGTCCACGATGCTGGCGATGCCCCGCGCGCGCGCTAATGCGCAGATCTCCTTGATGGGAAATACCTGCCCGGTCATGAACACCACTTGTGACATATGGATGACGCGGGTGCGCGGTGTGATGCCCTGTTCGAACAAGCGCACCAAATCATCGGAATTCTTTACCGGTACAGCGAAGTCCAGTTGCTTGAGCGCGATTTTCTCGCGGCGCTCGCGCTGCTGCCATGTGGTGATCATGCGCGGATAATCCTGGCTGGTGGTCAGGACTTCGTCACCGGGTCGGAGGTCAAGACCAAACTGCGCGATCTGCAGAGATTCACTGGCGTTCCGCGTTAGCGCGATGCATTCGGGATCGGCGTTCCACATACTGGCGAGCTTTTTCCGCACTTCTTCGATCCGCGGCTCCAAATCGTGCCACATGCGGTAAGCCGGGAGCTGGTTACTGTAACGGATGGCTTCGATCTCGGCATCCAGCACCGCCGAGGGCGACGGCGCCACGCCGCCGTTATTGAGGTTAAGGATTTTGGGATCGTGCCCGTACGCGCCGCGGATTCCTTCCCAGTACTTCTCATCACCGGCTACTTCTTCAGGCGACATGCCAGCGAAGGCGGGGTTCAGCACGGCGGCCAGCACAATCGCTTCTGCCCCAAGCAGAAATTCACGACGGTTCACTTCTGTTGTCATATGTGGGCTCCAACCGACAGTTCTGAGTTGCAAGCATACATCATGCTGGCGGGTTTCGGACCTGCTTTGCTTTCTTCAATGCACGTAATAACCGCTCTTGGCTAGCACGACGTAATCATGGCCCTTTTTTCCAAACGAGGACGCCAAACGAACATCCAGCTTATGAGGTTTGCCCGTGGCTCCGTTGGCATTCGTGTAGTATCCCAGCGTGTAGCGCGTCTTGATTCGCTCGATCAGCGCGCGAAATGCGGCGTCCAGATGCGCTACATCCTTGACGTCGAAGATTTCTCCGCCCGTCTGATCCATCACTTTGCGAATGTTCACGAGGCCGGGGATCATGCTCGCGGCGAAAAGCGTTGCTGGCGGATTGTATCCAGGTATCTTCAGATTAAATAGGACGGCGTCCGAGGCGATCGTTTCGGTGACGATGTCGTGCGTTCCCTGCCCTCCCGCGTCCGTGCCCACATCGTCGCTGATCAGGATGATCACCCGGCGGCCCTTCGGAGGCGCGGTCAGCAAATACTTGGCCGCGACAAAGATGCCGTCATTAATATTCGTCGCACCGCCCACCTGGAAATCGTTGATCTGCTGGGCAATCTTGCTCTTGTCGTGGGTGAACGGCACGCGCAATTCCGCCTCGGTAGAAAAAGTAAAGAGCGCCACTTCATCTTCCGGTTTCAGCGCCCCAAGCGCGGTATTGGCGGCGTCCCGCAACGGTCCCAGGAATGGGCCGATCGAATCGCTTAAATCCAATACCAGCGCCACATCGAGCGGCAGTTCGTCACGGCTGAAGACATCCAGCTTTTGAGGGACGCCATCTTCGCGAAGCTCGAAAGCTTCTTTTTTCAGGTCGGCCATGATTTGACCGGACTTCGTCTTCACTGTCGCGTCAACGAGAACCAGGTTCACGTCCACGCGAATTACACCCTGCTCCTGGTTCTGGGCTAGAAGAGGGCTTTGCGAGAAAAGGGCCGCGAATAAGATTAGAACGGACAAGCGCGGTGTGTTCTGCCAATGGGTGGACATCGTGGTTGCTCAGTTAAAGCCGAAATGTTCAGTCTCGACTCGATCTTTGCACAATACCACAGCAGGTCGGCTGACTCCTGATTTGCTTCCGGATGCGGAACACCGCTCGCGGACTTCCCCTGTTCCCCCACCCCAGACTTGTGTGACTATCTCCGGGGCGCGATCCGACGGCAAGACCGCCGCAACTGATCGGACGCGAGGACATGACAGTACCGGAAGCAGCGGCTGTAACTTTGCCGAAAGAAAAAGGGCCGGAACAGAAGGGGCCGGAGCATCGGGATGCTCTCGCAAATGCGCGGTTTCTCATCCAGGTTTCACGGCCCGGGCTATGGAGCACGACAGCGCTGTTTTATCTGATGCCGCTGGGCCACGCGGACCTTTTTCATTCCAGCAAACTCTGGCTGGGAATGTTTTTTGTGCTGTTCCCGTTGGGGATGCTCATTTACGGCGTGAATGACATCGTGGATGCGGAAGCAGATTTGCTGAACCCGCGCAAAGGCACGTTTCTGTTTGGTTCGCGTGGCGCGCGCGAACAGCTCGCTGCCTTGAAATGGCAGATCGCCGCTGTGCAAGCGCCATTCCTGGTGGCGTTCTACTTTCTCACCGGGCCGCGAATTCTGTGGTGGTACGCCACGCTGTTGCTGGCGGTGGGAATCTACAACGCGCCAGGCTTTGGCTGGAAAGGGCGGCCGCCCTTCGACGTGCTGATTCAAGCCAGCTACCTGCTCGTATTTGTGCTGAGCAGCTGGCTGAACCATGCCGCGCAACTTCCCTGGCAGACGTTTTTGTTTGGCGCGCTGTTCGCGATGCACTCGCATATTTTCGGCGAAGTGATGGATATCGAACCGGACCAATTGAGCGGGCGGCGCACGACGGCGACGCAAATCGGCAGAGTTCGCGCCAAATTCCTGATCGCCGTGCTGCTGGGCATTGAAACCGCGCTCGTCTATTTTTATTTTCAAGATTGGATCGTCACTGGCTTCCTGGCTCTCGGAGCGCTGTGGTTCCTGCTGGATGCCGCGCTCCTTTGGAAAAACCGCGCTTACCGCCCGAGAGAGATGCGGTTGTTCTTGTGGGGCTGGAACATGGCCGCATTACTCGGCATGTTCTGGAATTGGACGCACGCAACGCTGACGCACGTTATTTCCGCCACCGGGCTTCGAGCATGAAGCGGAAATACCTGCTGGAAATCAGTGTGGAAACGCTGGAAGGCGCGATGGCGGCGGAACGCGGCGGCGCGGACCGCATCGAACTTTGCGGCGAGTTGTTCGTCGGCGGAATCACGCCCGACCCAGGGCTAATGCTCGAAACTTTCGCCAACGTGCAGATTCCAATCTCCGCGATGATCCGCCCGCGCGCCGGAAACTTTGTTTACTCGGACGAGGAATTTGCAGTCATGCGCGCAAGCCTCCGAATGGCCTACCGGCTTCAGCTCGATGGCGTCGTGCTAGGGATTCTTAAGGCGGATAGTCGCGTGGATGTGGAACGGACGCGGGAGTTGGTGCAATTGGCGAAGGGGATGAAGGTAACGTTTCACCGGGCGATCGATGAGACGCCGGATTTACTGGTGGCGCTGGAAGATGTGGTGCAAACAGGTGCAAGCCGTATTCTGACCTCAGGCGGCAAGCGAGCAGCGCTGGAGGGTGCGGCCACGATTGCGGAAATGGTTTCGCAATCGCGCGGACGCGCGACGATTTTGCCGGGCGCGGGAATCAACGCGGAAAATGCCGCGGAAGTCTTGCAGAAAACCGGGGCGAATGAAATCCATTCCGGCTTGAGCAGCGCGATGCCCTATGGGAGCGGCGATTACAAGAAGTTCGAAGCGGAAGTCCGCAAATTAGCGGAACTAGTTGCAAATGTCTCGTAGGTAATCCTTCAAGCTGAAAGGGGCGCAGCATGCTGCGCCCCTACAAATTGCGGACGAAAATGGTTGCGGGGGTTGGTTAGGCTTTTTGCGCTTGGCGGCGGAGGAATGTCGGCACGTCCAAATCGTCGGCCGGAACATCTGGGCTGACTTCGCGGACATTTTGCTGCACCTGGTGGACGACATTCGGCAGCGTCTGCTGCATGGGCGCTTCGGAAGTTTCGCGGCCGGCCTTCCAGGTCTTGGGCAGAAACGCTGCTTTCTGGTGCATGTTTTTCTTGTTGGCATCTTTGAAGCCTGCGGCGATGACGGTGATCTTGACGGTATCCTTCATGTTGTCGTCCTGCACCGCGCCAAAGATGATGTTGGCGTTTTCGTGAGCCGCTTTCTGGATGACGCTGGAGGCTTCGTGAACTTCATGCAGCGTGAGGCTGGAGCTTCCGGAAATATTGATCAGAATGCCTTGCGCGCCCTGAATGGAATTGTCCTCGAGAAGCGGGCTGGCGATGGCGCGGTTGGCGGCGTCCACGGCGCGGTTTGTGCCGGTGGCGACGGCGGTGCCCATCACAGCGTAACCCTGGCCGTGCATGATGGCTTTCACGTCGGCAAAGTCACGGTTGATGATGCCAGGCACGGTGATAATGTCTGAAATTCCCTGCACCGCCTGGCGCAGGATATCGTCGGCGATGCGGAAAGCGTCGAAAAAGCTGGTGCCACGCTCCACGGTTTCCATCAAGCGTTCATTGGGGATCACGATAACCGTGTCCACCGCTCCGATCAGTTCCTGAAGGGCCTGCTCGGCCTGCAGCATGCGGCGCTTGCCCTCGAAGGCAAAAGGTTTCGTCACCACAGCGACACTTAAAGCGCCTAGTTCGCTGGCGAGTGAAGCGACGACCGGCGCGGCGCCGCTGCCGGTTCCGCCGCCGAGGCCAGCGGTGATGAAAATCATGTCAGCGCCTTCCAGCGCTTCGATGATTTTTTCCGTATCTTCGAGCGCGGCTTTGCGGCCAACTTCGGGATTGGCGCCCGCGCCAAGACCCTTGGTGAGTTTCGCGCCGAGCTGCAATTTTACCGGCGCCTGCGAAAGCTTCAGCGCTTGCAGGTCGGTGTTCGCGGCAATGAATTCGACGCCTTCGACTTTGGCGCGAATCATGCGATTCACCGCGTTGCAACCGCCCCCGCCGACGCCGATGACTTTGATCTTTGCCGGATGCAGCTCCTCGCTGAAGCTCATACGGATTCCTGCGTCTCTTGTTGTCATATTTTCCTCAATGTTCTCCAAGTTCGTTGCGCTGCCCCGGGCAGGGTCACGAGGCGCCGGCGAACATGGCCTTCAATTTTGATACCAGAGTACCCGGGCGCTGCGGCGCGGAACGCCGCGCTTTTGCGCCGTACAAAACAAGTCCAACCACGGTTGCATATTCCGGCTGCGCCACCTGTTCCGGCAGATCAGCCAAACCTTTTGGTTCCGCGATGCGCACCGGCAAGCGGAACGATTCTTCGGCAAGTTCGTCCAGGCCATGAAGGCGCGCGCCGCCGCCGGCGAGGATAAATCCCGCTGGAATCTGGCCGTCGAGTCCGGCGCGCTGCAAATCGTCACGGATGAGCGAGAGCAATTCCATGGCGCGCGGCTCGATGATGTCCGTAAGCATGTGCGCGAAGATGTTACGCGGGGGTCGGTCGCCGACACTGGCGATTTCAATCGCGCCATTTTCTTTCATGAACGCGGATGCAGCGTAGCCGTGGCGGCGCTTGATTCTTTCCGCCTCGGGGATCGGCGTGCGCAAACCCACGGCGAGGTCGTTAGTGAAGTGATCGCCCCCAACGGCAACGGCGCTGGTGTGGCGCACGACACCGCCGCCATAAACGATTAATTCGGTTGTGCCGCCGCCAATATCGAGGAGGCAGCAGCCGAGGTCCCGTTCGTCCTGGGTGAGGCAGGATTCGGCGGAGGCCAGCGGTTCGAGAACAGTGTCACTGATAAGGATGCCGGCTTTGTTCGCGGCAGTGACAAGATTTTGCGTGGCGGCGACGGAGGAAGTGACGAGATGAACGTTGGCTTCGAGGCGCTGGCCGACCATGCCGATGGCGTCGCGAATGCCGTCCTGCGCGTCGACCATGAATTCGTGCGGAAGGACGTGAAGAACTTCGCGGTCTTCCGGAAGCGAGATGTTACGCGCGGCATCGACGGCGCGGCGAACGTCGTCGCGCTCGATGTCGCGCGAGCGCGGACCGAGCGTGATGCCGCCGCGGCTGTTTACGCCGCGCACGTGGCCACCGGCGACCCCGATGAGCGCCTCTTCGACGGGAACGTTGGCGACACTTTCGGATTCTTCGACGGCGCGGCGGATCGAACTGACTGTGGAATCGAGATTGACGATCAAGCCTTTGCGCAATCCTTTGGATTCGGCGGCGCCAAGCGCAAGAAATTTTACGAGTTCGCCTTCAACTTCAGCGATCAGGACGCAGGTTTTCGTGCTGCCGATATCGAGCCCAACCAGGTATTTGTCTTTCTTCGCCAAGCCGCCGCTCCTCGGGATATTTCTACCTTTTCCTTGCGGAGGCCGTGCCCACATTCGAATCGGGATTCACGACCACTTGCCGCGAATACTGCAAATCGATGGATTGCATGCGGCCGGCATTCGCCTGCCATTGCGAAAAATTGTCGACGAGCATTTTGAACTTAGCCGTGAAATCGGTCGAACCGAAGTGAATCGTCACTGCCTGCGAATCGTTAGGGGTGGCGAGCCCGGTCATCACGACGCGCAAATCTTTCGGATTCGAAAGATCCATTTCGCTGACCTTTTCGGAGGGATGCACCTTGATCGCGGTTTTCTTTTCACCATCGGCAGCGGGAAATCCGACCAAGTCAATATCTGCCAGAAATTCCTGATACGTTTTCATGCGCGCCTCGCGCTGCTCGCGGGGCAAATCCTCGGAAACACCGTTGACGATGGGGAAATGCAGATCCTCATCCGGCGGACGATCGAGAATGACACCGTGCGCGTCGATGACGGCCAATTCGTTGCGGTTGCGCGCAAAAGCTATCGGGGTGCGCTCGACGAGCTCAATTCGAAGGCGGTTCGGCAGGATGCGCTGCACGCTTGCGGATTCGACCCAGGGAATTTGTTCCAGTTCGCTACGGCGGATATCCAGGGGAACACGCAAGACGCTGCGGTTGCGATCGTGGATGAACTGCTGGAGCACAATCTCACGGCTAACGATGTGATTGCCATTCAATTCAATCTGCTCCGGTTTGAGCAAGAGCATCGCGGGCGAGTACAGCAAGAAGCGCGTGGCGTAAGTGGAGACGGCGGCACCAGCGATGCCCACGACACTGAAAATCAAGAGACGGCGGTAGAACGGCCAGCCCCGGCTGCTGAATTTCTTGCGGCGGATTTCGACGGGCTTCTGACGGCGAAGGTAGCGCGGCTCATCCTCGGCGATCAACTCGGGCCGGTAGGAATCGGCCTCCGCCGCCGCAGTGGCATTCCGCTGTATGGCCTTTATCCGTTCCAAACCACCACCTCGTTTTCGAGAGTTATTCCATAAGCCTTTTGCACGCGCTCGCGGACATTGGCGATCAGCGCCAGCATGTCCCTGGCGGAGGCTTTTCCGGCGTTCACAAAGAAATTGGCGTGACGGTCACTGACGCAGGCATCGCCGACGGAGAGAGTCTTGAGTCCCAACTCATCAATCATGCGTCCGGCGGAAGCGCCTGGAGGATTTTTGAAGATGCAGCCGGCACTCTTCTGGCCAAGCGGTTGGCTGGCGCGCCGTTTTTCGTTGCAGATACGAATACCTTCGAGGATTTCTTTGAACGGTTTGAAGGGTAGTTCCAATGTCACCGCGAGCATCATATCATCAGGCGCAAAAGAAGTGTGCCGGTATTCGAAAGAAATTTGATGCCCCCTGAGGATTTCAATCCGGCGGGTGGCGGCGCGGTAGAGCTTGACCTCGCGGACGTAGCTGCCAATTTGCATGCCGTAGGCGCCGGCGTTCATGCGCAGGGCGCCTCCGACGGTGCCCGGTACGCCGATGAGGCCTTCCATACCGCCAAGGTCGTGTTTGGCACAGTAGGTAACGGTGCGGCCTAGGTCCGCGGCGGCATCCACGTGCGCTAGATTGCCTTCGAGAAGGACATCGAGATCCGGTGAGACAAGCTGCACCACTACCCAGGGCAATTCTCCATCACCAACGAGCAGGTTCGAACCGCCGCCAAGGAATTTGTGCAGGATGTGGTTTTCATCGAGAAGCCGCAAAAGGCAGGGAATGCTCTCATGCTTCTTGATGCGAAGCAGATCGGTCTTTCCGCCGATCCCGAGCGAGGTGAGCTCCGCAAGCGAAGTCCCAGGGCGAGGCTCGACGTCGAGCTTCGCAAGTCCACCCAAGACCTTGGGATCGCTAATGCGCATAGTGCGTTGGATGCTCCGTTCCAAGTAAAACCATAAGCTCGTTGCTGGCTCGGCTGATGCTGCCCGCTCCAATGGTCAAGATCGCGTCGCCCGGGCGTGCCTGCTTGAGCAGAAACCCGATACCTTCCTGCATGGAGCCAAAATAGTGGACGTTTTTATGGCCAGCCTCACCAATGGCGCGGGCGAGAGTCTCACTCGTCACGCCGAGGATGGGCGTTTCGCTGGCGGCATAGATATCGGTCAGCACAAGAACGTCTGCCTGGTTGAAGGCGCGGCAGAAATCGTCCCAGAGGTGCTGGGTGCGCGTAAAGCGGTGCGGCTGAAAGAGCACCAGCAAACGATTAAACTTGCAGCCGCGGGCGGCTTCAAGAGTGGCGCGGATTTCAGCGGGGTGATGGCCGTAATCATCAACCACGGTGATTTCGTTGACCACGCCCTTGATGTCGAAGCGGCGGCCCACTCCGGCAAATTTCGCCAGGCCTTCGCGGATGAGGTCAGAAGCGACATTCAAATACAAAGCCACAGCGGCAGCGGCGGCGGCGTTGCGCACGTTGTGCATGCCGGGAGGGTGCGAGAGGCGGAAAAGACCAAGATCGTCGCCCTTGTAGGTAAGTCGGAATTCGCTCTCCATGCCTTCGAGCTTCACATCGCTGATGACGAGATCGGCCTGGCTCGAAGTGCCATAAGTAATGATGGGCCGCTTCACGCTCGGAAGAATGGCCTGCACATTGGGTTCGTCAATGCAAAGAATGGCCGCGCCATAAAAAGGAACGCGGTTCACAAACTGGATAAAAGCGTCTTGAATGTCTTCGAGAGAAGTGTACTGGTCGAGATGCTCGCGATCGATGGTGGTGACGACCGCAACGACGGGGGCAAGCATCAGGAAGCTGCGATCGCTCTCATCGGCTTCCACGACAAAGTATTCGCCTTTGCCAAGACGCGCGGTGGTGCCGGCTTGATTGACTTTGCCGCCGATGACAAACGTGGGATCGAGATGAGCGGCGTTGAGGACCGAAGCGACCATCGAAGTCGTGGTGGTCTTGCCGTGCGCGCCGGCGACGGCGATGCCGTATTTCAAGCGCATGAGTTCTGCAAGCATTTCCGCTCGCGGAATCACGGGGATTTTCATTTTGTGCGCTTCGACGACTTCGGGATTGTCGGCTTTGACGGCGGAAGATGTCACAACAACATGAGCGCCATCCGCGTTCGAGGCTTTGTGACCTTCGTAGATCGTTGCTCCGAGGTTCTGCAGCCGCTCCGTGATATTTGACAGCCTTACGTCCGAGCCGGACACGGAATAGCCGAGCGTGAGAAGCACTTCGGCGATGCCGCTCATGCCGATACCGCCGATGCCGATGAGGTGGATGCGCTGAAAATTCCGAAAAGAGACCATCATGGTTTTGCCCTCAGCGTTTTTCCGAGCACGTTAGCGGCCTCTTCGATGAGATTCACGATTTCGCGCGCGGCATGAGGGCGGGCCAGACCGCGAGCGGCTGTCGAAAGTTTTTCAAGCTCCTGGGGCTGGTCGAGGAGGAAGAAAATCTCAGTCGCCAGCTTATCAGCGGTGAGGTCCGTTTCGGAAATCAAACGGCCGGCGCCGGCGCGGGACATTTCCTGCGCGTTGCGCAATTGATGGCTATCGGTGGCCTTGCCGAAGGGGATAAAGATGGCGGCGCGGCCCGCGGCAGCGATTTCCGCCGCAGTGATGGCTCCTGCTCGGCAAACGATGACATCTGCCCAAGCAAACCGCTCCGCCATATTCGTGAGGAAGGGCAAAACCTCCGCGTTGATTTCGCGCCGCGCGTAGGCGGTGCGTACCGCATTATAATCGCGTTCCCCGGTCTGATGCACGATGCTCAGGTCGTTTTTTCGCTGGGCGAGGGCGTCCATGGCATCGACAAAAGTACGGTTGATCGGCAAGGCCCCCTGGCTGCCGCCTGTGATAAGCAGGCGGAAAGGCTTCTGCGGCTTGCGCGCCGGGATTGTGAAGAACTCTGGGCGCACTGGACAGCCGGTAACGATGGCTTTTTTTCCCCAGGCTTGTGCAGAAATTTCATACCCGGTGGCAATTCGTGTAGAAATGCGCGCCAGTAGTTTGTTAGTGAAGCCGGGCTCGGCGTTGGGTTCGAAAATGACATTGGGGACGCGCCCTAGCCAGGTGGCAAGAAGCATCGGGCCCGCCGCGTAACCGCCGACACCGAAGGCTGCGACGGGTTTGTGCGTTCGCAGGACGCGACGCGCATCAAGCATCGCGGGAGCAAGCATCGCCAAATTCTTGAGCAGCGTGGCGCCGCCTTTGCCTTTCAAGCCTGCTACACGCAGGGTTTCCAGCGGCAGCCCGGCTTGCGGCACCAGCTTCATTTCGATTCCGCGTTGTGTTCCTACCAGCACGACTTCTCTTTCTTTTCCGCGCGAGAGCCACTCTTGGGCTATCGCAATCGCGGGAAAAACGTGGCCGCCGGTGCCACCTCCTGCGATAAGGAGCTTCATGGCGTACGCCGCTGGCAAGCACGGACGCTCTTACAAAATAATTTCCCTACGACCACGAGGACTCCGTGGATTGCTGGGAAATATTAAGGAGCACGCCCGTTGCTAGCAGCATCACGAGCAGGCTCGAGCCGCCATAGCTAATGAAGGGCAGCGGAATCCCTTTGGTCGGCACCATTCCCAACACGACGGCAAAATTAATCAGCGCCTGGCTGAGCACCATGGCGGTGATCCCCAGGGCCAGCAGGCGGCCAAAGCCATCAGGAGCAGCAAAGGCAGCGCGCAAACCGCGCCAGCCGTAAATGGCAAATAGGGCAATCACGAACATAGCGCCGATGAAGCCGAGTTCTTCGGAAATCACGGCGTAAATGAAATCTGTATGGGCCTCCGGCAAATAGAAGAGCTTCTGCTTGCTTTCCATCAAACCGACGCCACTAAAGCCGCCGGACCCCACGGCGATGAGCGACTGCAACAATTGAAAGCCCGCGCCTTGCGAGTCCGAACCGGGATCCAAGAAGGCCAGCAAGCGCGCCTGGCGGTAGGAAACCTGAGTGATTAGAAGGTAGAGCGCGGGTAGCGCGGCCGCGGCGCCGACGGCGAGCCACTTCCAGGAAAGCCCGGCGACAAACAGGATGGCGGTGGCAATGAGCACGATGTCAATGGAAGTGCCCAAGTCGGGTTGCGCGAGGATCAAGACGACACAAACCAAAACCGGCCCGGCGGCGGGAAGAATGTTCTGGAGAAAATCTTCCTTGCAAAATTCCATGGTCGCTTTGCCGCGGCGCTTGAGATCCAAAAACCAGGCCAGATACAGGATCACGGCTAGCTTAGCCAGTTCGGAGGGCTGGATGTTTGCCGGGCCGAGCTTGATCCAGCGGTGCGTGGCATGGGACTTATCGAGGAACAGAGTGCCGACGAGCATCAGCAAAACCGCGCAAACGACTGGATAGACAACCGAGGGCTCGCGCAGCTTGCGATAGTCGGTGCGCATGAGCACGAACATGCCGAAGAGGCCAATGACGAGCCACGCGGCTTGGCGCACCAAGAAGATGTACGAGCGGCCGTACTGATTCTCCGCGGTGACCGCGGAAGCGCTGAGAATCATCACGGCGCCGAAGAGGCAGAGCACGAGCGTTACCACGAAGAGCCAGCGATCACTTTGCAGTCGTCTCGGCACGAGCTTTTATCCTCTCCCTGAAGTGGTGCTTGCGGCTTGGCGCTCCAATTGATGGACCAGATCCTTGAAGACGCGGCCGCGGTGTTCGTAGTTCAGAAACTGATCGAAGCTGGCGCAAGCCGGGGCAAGCAATACGACATCGCCGGGGCGGGCGGCGTGTGAGGCGGTCTCGACGGCGCGCTCGATGGTGCCGGCGCGCTCGATGGCAACGCTTCCCGTGATTTGCGTTTCGATCTTGTCGGCGGCGGCGCCAATCAGAAGCGCGAGAATGGCTTTGTCGCGCAAGGGCTTTTGGAGCACGGTGTAATCGCTGCCTTTGTCTTTGCCGCCAAGAAGAATCAAGATCCGGCCGGGAAAAGAATCGAGAGCTTTGAGCGTGGCATCGACGTTGGTGGCTTTCGAATCGTTGTAGTAGCGGACGCCGGCGATTTCGGCGACAAACTCGAGACGATGCTCGACGCCGGCGAAGGAGCACACTCCTTTGGCGATGGACGCGGCAGCGGCGCCGGCGAGACGCGTGCCGGCAACGGCAGCCAAAACGTTTTCCAGGTTGTGCGCGCCAGCGAGAGGAATGTCGCTCAGCTTCAACACAGCACTCTCATTGCCGGCTTGCCGAAAGATAATTTCGTCTTCGCGAACGAATGCGCCTTGCGTGACGCGCTGCTTGCGGCTGAACCAGAACACTTGCGGTTTCGTTGGCGCATAAGGAGTGGCCGCGGGATCATCGGCATTGACCACCGCGAAATCCGCTTCGGTCTGGTTTTCAAAGATGCGGGCCTTGGCGCGGCCGTAGGATTCGAGCGTGCGGTGACGGTCCAGGTGGTCGGGCGTGAGATTTAGAAAGACGCTGATATTGGGGCGGAAGGATTCAATCAGCTCGAGCTGAAAACTGCTGAGCTCCGCTACAGTGATGGACTGATCGCTGGACTGTTCGACGCGGGAGATCAATGGCGTGCCGATATTCCCCGCGAGAATCGTTGGGAAACCGGCGTTCCGCAGAATATGTTCGATCAAAGAAGTTGTCGTGGTCTTGCCATTCGAGCCGGTGATCCCGATCAACCGGCCGCGCAAGAAACGGTCTGCGAGTTCGATCTCACTCCAAATCGTGACACCTTTCGCGCGCGCGGCTTGGAGCAGAGGAGCATCGGCGGGGACACCGGGGCTAGGAATGATCAGGTCCTGGTCGAGAAAAGTATTCTCGCGGTGGACTCCCAACTCAATTTTTATTCCGGAGGCGTGGAGCGGGCCCAGCGATTCGCCGAATTCTTTCTCGGTTCGCGTGTCCGTGGCTGTCACGATTGCGCCGCGGGCCGCGCAGAAGAGAGCGGTGGCGATACCGGTCCTTGCCAGTCCGACAACCAGCACGCGCTTGCCCCGCAATTCGAACGGATTCGGCATTTCTTTCGCAAATTCCTTTGACCAGAATGCTTTGCTACCTCAATTTCAGCGTCGTCAACGCAAACAGCGCAAAAACCAGTGCGGCTATCCAGAACCGCACGATGACTTTCGATTCGCTCCAGCCGAGCAATTCGAAATGGTGATGAATGGGCGCCATGCGGAAGATGCGCTTGCCGCGCAGCTTGAACGAGCCCACCTGGAGGATCACGGAAAGCGCTTCGATGACGAAAATGCCGCCGACGAAGAAAAGCAGGATTTCCTGCTTGATGATGACCGCGATGGTGCCGAGCGCCCCGCCGAGAGATAAAGATCCGACGTCACCCATGAAAATTTCGGCGGGGTGCGCGTTGTACCAGAGAAAGCCGAGCGAAGCCCCGACCAACGCGCCGCAGAAGACGGTGAGTTCGCCGACGCGCGGAATGTACTGAATTTCGAGATAGGTGGCCCAGCGAAAGTTACTGCTGACGTACGTGAGGACCGTAAGCGCGCCGGCGGCAATGACCGTGCAGCCGATGGCGAGTCCGTCGAGACCGTCGGTGAGGTTCACGGCGTTGGAGGAGCCGACGATGACGATGGCCGTGGCCACGAGAAACGGGAGAAACGCAAGCGGCCAGAGGTGGCCGGAAAGAAGAGCTGGATTGAGCAACGAATGAATGACGAGATCGGGATGGAATTTCTTCAAGAAAGGAAACACGAATTGCGTCGAATAAGCGCTGTAGGTGGCCAGGACGAGCAGCACGACGCCCACGACCAGGCTGACAAAGACCTGGAAATAAATTTTCTTTTTCGCGGTGAGGCCGAGGTTGCGCTGCTTCGAGACTTTGGCGTAGTCGTCGATGAAGCCAATCACAGCAAAACCGATCAGCGCGAACAGCGACAGCAGAATAAAGGGATTCGTCAGATCCGCCCAGAGGAGCACGGGCACGGCCGTGGAGAGAACAATTAACACGCCGCCCATAGTCGGGGTGCCAGCTTTCTTTTGGTGCGCCTCGGGCCCTTCTTCGCGGATGTACTGGCCGATTTGCAATTCGCGAAGACGGCGAATCAGCCAGGGGCCAAAGACCAGCGCAAGAAACATGGCGGTGAGGCTGGCGTACACCGTGCGCACGGTGATGTAGCGGAAAACGTTGAGCGGGCTGAAGTAGCGCTGCAAGACGTGGTAGAGGAGGTAGTAAAGCATCTCAGTGACGTACCTCCTGATTCGAGAACTCGCCTGGAGAAGCGTTCCTGGCGATCAGCGCTTCGACAATCTGTTCCATCTTGACGCCGCGCGAACCTTTTACCAGCAACAAATCACCGGAGACGAGTAAGGTCTCGAGAAACTGCGCGGCTTCCAGCGGCGTCGGGAAAAATCTCGTTTGCGCGCGCGGGAGCCCGGCGGCGATGGCGCCTTCGACGATTTGTGCGGCATCACCGGACACGCCGATGATCCAATCGAGCTTGCCGGTCTTTGCCGCGAACTGCCCGGCTTCGCGATGTAATTGAGGTGAAGCCGTGCCAAGCTCGCGCATTTCACCGGCAGCGAGGATGCGGCGGCGGAAATTGGGCGTGGCCGCAAGCAATTCGGTCATCGCTTGCAGTGCGGCTGGACTTGAGTTGTAACTATCGTTGATCAGCGCCGCTCCATTCGAGAATTGCAAAAGTTCTCCACGCATCGCCGGTGGGCGCAGTGAACGAAAAACCTGCTGGGCCTCAGCGGCGCCGATTCCCCACACGCTGGCCGCCGCCAATGCCGCCAAGGCGTTGGCAATCGCGTGACGGCCGGGCACAGACAGCTCCAGCCGCAAACGGCCCTCAGGACTTACGTACTCGAAAGCCGAGCCGAGCGCGCCGCGGTCTTCGATTTCCTCGGCCATGAAAAAGGCCGGCTTCTCGATGCCGTACGTCAATACGCGCCCCGGTGCAAAAGCTCCGAAGGCCGCGACGCGCGGATCGTCCGCGTTAAGCACGGCGGTCGAGTCGCGCCCGTTCAGTCCTTCGATCAACTCGCGTTTGGCGAGCGCAATTTCGTCCACGGAAGCAAAAAATTCCAGGTGTGCGGGCGAAACGCGCGTGACTACGCCAACGTCGGGGCGAGCAATTTTCGCCAGCCGCGCGAGTTCGCCGCGGCGCGACATGCCCATCTCTAGCACCGCGGCCTGATGCGTTTCTTCCAGGCGAAACAGCGTTAGCGGCAGCCCGTACTCATTGTTTAAATTCCCTTCCGACTTCAAGACCCGTAGCTTCGTGCCCAGCAATGCCGCCAGGATTTCCTTTGTGGTGGTCTTGCCGACGGAACCAGTGACCCCGGCAATTTTGCCGCCCCACGCTTCGCGCACTGCGAGCGCAAGCTGCTTGAGGGCCTCGAAAGTGTCGGCCACCGCGATACACCGGTCACTGACCCCGGCGGGGAACCGGGGAAGCTGCGCCTCCGCCACCACCGCCGCGACTGCTCCATGCTCCAGCGCACCCGCCACATGATCGTGTCCGTCGTGACGCGGTCCGTGGATGGCCACGAACAGTTCTCCGGGACGTACCGTGCGAGAATCAATCGACACGCCGGCCAGCCGGGCCAGGGGGTCGAGTTTCTTCCCCGGCCGAGAACCCAAAGCGCCAGCCACTTGTGCAATCGTCCACCGCATAAGTTCCTCAAAGGGTTGGTCTTAACCCGATATCCCAGGCCTCGTTCAGTTTTCAACGTTTTGAGGGCTCCTCCTTTCAAGAGGTCACCAATTGGCTCGCCCCGGCCAAGCCGGGACCCGAGCGCCCTCGTCCTACGTAGGAGACAAGCGCGCTAGGTGCCAAACCCCGGGCCGCCACCACTTTGCGGCCCAACCTTCATTGGATCGCTTGGCGGCTCGTCTTTTGCGGAAACGTTCCGCGGCTCATCATAGCCGCGTTCCCGCAGGGCGCGCCGCGCCATTTCGCGATCGTCAAATTTTAGCGTGCGGTCCGCGAGAATCTGGTAATCCTCGTGACCCTTTCCGGCGAGCAACACAATGTCTCCGGCGCGCGCTTCGTCCAGGGCCATGCCGATGGCTTTCTCGCGATCCAATTCAATCAAATATTTGCCTGCGGTTTTTTGCAGGCCGACGATGATGTCGCTGATGATTTTCAGCGGATCTTCGGTACGCGGATTGTCGCTCGAAAGAATCGTCAGATCGCTCAACCGGCCGGTCACTTCTCCCATGACGGGCCGCTTGGTGCGGTCCTTCAGGCCGCCGCAACCGAAAAGCGTGATGATACGGCCCTTGGGGTTGAGTTCGCGCGCCGTTCGAATCAACTTTTCCAGCGCATCATCGGTATGCGCGTAATCGACGATCACCAGGAAAGGCTGCCCGCAATCGATTCTCTGGAAACGTCCGGAAACACTTTCGAGATTTCGGATGCCTTTTTCGATCACTTCATTCGAAAGCCCGAGGGCTTGCGCCGCGCCAATCGCCGCGAGCAGGTTGTAGACATTGATGCGCCCCACGAGCTGCGATTGCACGTGCACCCGTCCGTTGGGAGTGTGCGCTGTGAAGACCAGCTCTTCGAACGTCAGCTGAAATTTCTTCGTGCTAATGTCTGCGTGCGCTTCGAGGCCATAGGTGACGGTTTTCTTTGCCAGGCCGCTCAGCCGTTTGCCGAATTCGTCGTCGGCATTCAAGATCGCCACTTCCGGTGCCCCCGCGCCTGTTCCTTCGAAGAGCCGTTTTTTTGCGGCGAAATAGTCCTCAAATGTTTTGTGATAGTCCATGTGTTCGCGCGTCAGATTGGTAAAGACGGCGCCGGCGAAATGGCAACCCCAAAGGCGGTCCATCGACAGGGAATGCGAGCTGGCTTCGAGCACCGCGAACTTCCCGCCCACATCGCGGATTTCCGCCAGAAATCCCTGGAGGTCCACGGATTCCGGGGTGGTGTTGGGAGCAGGATAGTCGCCAAGCGGCGTGTGGTAGGCGATAGTTCCGAACAAACCGGTCTTTGCGCCGGAGGCCTTCACGATGGCATCCACGACAGAAGTGGTGGTGGTCTTTCCGTTCGTGCCGGTCACGGCAACGAGTTGCAAAGCGTTAGCAGGGTGCCGGAAAAAGTTTGCCGCGCAGACGGCAAGCGCTTTGCGCGCTTCTTGAACCTGAATCCACGTCACGCCCGCGGGAATCGTGCCGGGCGCCGGCTCTTCGCTGGCGATAGCTACCGCTCCGCGCTTCAAAGCATCCTGGATGTACGTGTTGCCATCCGCCTTCGCGCCGTGCAGAGCAAAAAACAGCGCTCCCGGTTGCACCTTTCGCGAATCGCAAGCCACTTGCCGAATCTCGGTGGAGCTAGCTTTCAAATCCCGACTGGTTTCCACGCCCTGAAGAATCTCACCTAACGCCCGGCGATCCCCTGCCGCGCCCGCGCGAGCGGACTGCACCCCTTGGCCATGATTTTGTTTCCTGGAGGCGTCTTGCACTTGTTCTTCTTCGCTCAATCCAATTCTCATCCTAATGCCTGGCCTTCTGGAGCGGCTTCGCGATTTTCGGTGCTGTTGTTCCGAACTGCACGGTAATCTTCGCGCCGCGCCTAACCATCGCTCCCGCCGCGGGCGCTTGATTCGTAGCAAGACTGCTGCCAACCAAAACGGGATCCAGACCCAGTCGCAGGCAGATCTCGGTTACGTCGCGCATGGTCTTGCCGGAGAAGTCCGGCACCTGAAGGTCACCGCCTTCATCTACGGCAACCGTTACCGGCGGCGCCAGGCTCTTGCCACCTTTGGGATTTGATGCCGCGGACTCCGCCGGCGGCTGGTCCGGCAGTGCCGAGAAATCCGTAGGCGTGAAGTCCTCGAGCATTGAACTGTCTGCACTTTCGCGATGCTTGTAAACGGTTTGCACGAGGCGCGGTCCCATCGGGACATCGCGCGGCACATCCAGATACGGAAGGACTTGTTCCGCTATGCGTTTGAAAACCGGCGCGGCCACCTGGCCGCCTTCATGCTGTCCGACGGGCGAATCGAGTGACACCAGAATGGTGACCGCGGGATTGTTAAGGGGCGCAAAACCTGTGAAGGACGCAATCAGTTGCGTTGCGGAATAACGGCCGGTGGCCGGATCGATCTTCTGTGCCGATCCGGTCTTCCCCGCCGCGGTCCAGCCATCCAAATGAGCGAGAGGCCCCGTGCCGTTCAGAATCACACCCTCCATCAGCCGCCGCAGCGTTGCTGCCGTTTCAGGACGAATCACACGTTTTGGTTCGGACGGTGCCAGCAAGCCTTCCGCAGGCAAGACCTGATCGCCACGGCGCAGCTGAGCGACGATGTGCGGTTTATAGAGCATTCCACCGTTGGCAATCGCGGAAACGGCGGTAATCAACTGGACCGGTGTGACGCCTACCTCCTGGCCCATAGAAATAGATCCGATGGATACCGCCGACCAGTTCTCCAGCCGCCTCACGATACCTTTGCTCTCTCCGGGCAGGTCCACTCCCGTGGGCTGGCCAAATCCGAAAGCGCGGATGTAGTCGTAGAATTTCGGCGCCCCCAGCAGCAGCGCAATCTTGATGGCTCCGACGTCGCTGGATTTCGCCAGAATGTCCGACACGCTCAGCATGCCGAACGGTTCATGGTCACGAATGCGGTGACCTGCCACGTATACCTGTCCATTCTCGCAGTCGAAGACTTGCTCCGGGCGAGTAATTCCCTGATCAAAAGCCGCCGCCAAGGTGATGAGCTTAAAGGTAGAGCCCGGTTCGTAAAGCGCCGTCACGCCTCGGTTCATCCGCGCTTCGGCCGTCGATTCACTCGGCGCATTCGGATTGAACTCCGGCCAATTCGCCAGGCCAAGGATTTCGCCATTATTGGGATTCATGACGATGACCGTGCCGGCGGAGGCGCGCGTCTTGGTAATGGCTCCGGCAAGTTCTCGTTCGGCGATGTATTGCACCTTTTCATCCAATGTGAGGACCACGTTCGCGCCGCTCTCGCGTTGTGCCGCTCCCCCATCGAACCATCTTTGGCGCGCGTCGGCCATTACAATGATCTTTTCGCTTTTGCCGCGAATCTGGCTGTCCAGTTCGTATTCGATGCCGCCCAAGCCCTTCTCATCCAAATCCACAAACCCCAGCACATGGGAAGCAAGATGGCGCTTCGGATAGATACGCTGATTCTCTTTTTGAAAATAGACGCCCTTCAGGTTGAGGGCCTCGACGGCTTCTTTTTTGTCGGGAGGCAGTTTCCGCATGATCCACACGAACGAGCGCGACGATCCGAGGCGCGCTTCGAGAATATCGCGCGGAGTCCCGAGAACGCCGGAAAGCAATCGCGCGGCAAGCTGCTCGTCGGCAAGTTCACCCGGTACGGCGAACGCCGAATCCACGGGCACGCTCATGGCCAGAGGATGCAGGTTACGGTCGTAAATCGAACCGCGCTTGGGAGTGATGTCAATGGTGCGCTGCTGTTGACGCTGTGCGCGCAGCATGTATTCGCTATGACGGAAAAGTTGGAGGTATCCGAGGCGCGCGAAAACGGCCACCGCCCAGAACAAGGCCACGCCCGCGACAATCACCAAGCGGTGGACCGCTCTGCGGTCACCCTTCACGAGGTGGGCACGGTTTTGCGGCATGGTGAGATCAGTTCGGCAAACGCTCCGCCTTGTAGTTCATACGATGATTCGAATCTTTTCTTGCTCATGAAGCACACAAGAAAGAGTTATCGCGCACGATTCTTGTGGTTATATTTCGCGACGGCCACCTCAGCCCCTGACGGCGGGTCGTACTCCTGCACTTGCGCAGGCAGCGGCTCAGTCAACCCAAGCTGGCGGCGCGCGATTACGTCAATGCGCATCGGATTCCGCAGGCTAGCGATTTCCAGTTTCAAGGAGGAGTTCAGCGTTGCGGCCTCCACCTGCTTGGCCTTGAGGTCCTCGAACTGGAAGCTCAAATCGATGCATCGAAAGTGCTGGTAAATATAAAGCATGAAAAACGCCGCCACGATGCCGCCAAGAGCCACCGTGCGGTAATAATTCCGCATCTTCACCGGCTCGACGTGGCGCACCAACCGTGAATTGTCGATGCGCTTCACCGTTTGAAATTGCAGCATTGCCGGTACTTTTTTCTTGCGTGCCATGACGTTACCTTGGCGGCCGCTAAGCGGCCGACGCTCTTTCCGCACACCGCAGTTTCGCGCTTCGCGAACGCGGGTTGCCCGCCATTTCTTCCTCGGTGGGCTGGATTACATGTTTGGTCAGCACGCGGAGCGTTCCTGCCCGCTCTCCCTCCTGAAACGCATGCTTCACCAGGCGGTCTTCACGCGAGTGGTAACTCAACACCACCCAGCGGCCTCCTGAATTCAAAGTGGCGGGGGTCCGAGAAAGAAACTGCCCGAGTTCCTCCATCTCTCGATTCACCGCTATCCGCAGCGCCAGAAACGTTTTTGTT
>Ga0210410_10000215_pt1 | contig 81369 bp, 68 predicted proteins | sample IncBWC4MmetaG_FD_161058 | JGI IMG/M metagenome (GOLD analysis project Ga0210410, IMG submission 161058) | Forest soil microbial communities from Barre Woods Harvard Forest LTER site, Petersham, Massachusetts, United States - Inc-BW-C-4-M | ecosystem: Environmental > Terrestrial > Soil >... | reverse complement strand
GCGAGGGGATGCGCGGGGCCTCCACCATCACCCAGCAGGTCGCCAAGAACCTGTTCCTCTGGCAGGGCGGCGCGGGCTACATCCGCAAGGCGCTGGAATTTCCGCTCGCGCTCTGGATCGACGCGGTGCTGCCGAAGCCACGGATCCTGGAAATCTACCTGAACATCGCCGAGCTCGGCCCCTCCGGCCAGTTCGGCGCCGAGGCCGGATCGGCCTATGCGTTCGGCCATTCCGCGGCCAACCTGTCGCCTCGGGAGGCGGCGCTGCTGGCGTCGATTCTGCCCAATCCGCATACCCGCAGCGCCCGCAGCCCAGGGCCGGGCCTGCGGCGGCTCTCCGGGACCTATGCGGCGCGGGCGCAGATCGTGACCACCTGCTGGCACGACGATCGCGCCTTTTGAGCCGATTTTCGGCGATTTTGGCCCCACGCGACCCTAGCTTTACTCGGTCCCATCCTCTATAAGCGCGGCCTTATCGGCATCGCAGCTCGCTTCGGCAGGGCGTCCCGCTTTTCGGGCGATGCCTCCGCAACACCCCCTAGAGGACCCGTTATGGCCGTTCCCAGACGAAAAACTTCGCCCTCGCGGCGTGGCATGCGCCGCTCGGCGGATGCACTGAAGAAGCCGACTTATGTCGAGGACAAGGACTCCGGCGAACTGCGCCGTCCGCATCATCTCGACCTCAAGACCGGCATGTACAAGGGCCGCCAGGTCTTGAAGCCGAAGAAGGAAGCCTGATCGCAGGCCGACAGCGGGCGGACGCGCTTTGGCCTGTCCGAACTCGGCCGGCGAGATCAGACGGTTCTCGGGAACGATTTTAAGGTGGCGAAGCAGGTGCGCTTTGCCGCTATATCTTTGTGGAACGCGCTGAGTCTGTCCTGAGCTAAAGAAGGCCACGCCGATGGTCGGTTTCCCGCTGCTGCTGATTCCGCTCGCGATCTACAACATCGTCGTCTGGTTGATGCCGAGCGTGTCGCTGACCGAGCCGCTGGTGCGCGTGACGCTGCCGTCGGGCGCCGAATGGCCGATCACGCTCAGCGAAGTCCTGCTGTCGCTTGGCATCCTGCTCTTGCTGCTCGAGATCGCGAAGGGCGCCAAGCCCGGCTCGAAATACATCACCGACCATCTGCTCTCGTTCATCGTGTGCGCCGCCTCGGTGGCTGAATTCGTGCTGTGGCCGAAATTCGGTACCTCGACCTTCTTCCTGCTGGCGCTGATGACAATGGTCGACTTCCTCGGCGGCATCGTGCTCCGCGCTGGCCGGCCGCCGGTTTCCACTTCCGTCGCGCGGCGCGCTCCGCCGCGGACCGAGGAGCCTGCGCCCGAACCGCGCATCGAGCCCGTGCCTGCGGCCAGCGCCCATTCCACGGCGTCGGCCGCTTCGGTTGCCCATTCGGTGCTCTCGGATCATCCGACGCCCAAGGCGGCCCAGGACTTTGAAGCGAAGGCCTCTGAAACGAAGGTTTCTGAAACGAAGGGCTCGGAAACGAAAGGTACGGAGACGACGCAATCGACGGCCGAGCCGTCGCCGGAATTGCAGCCGGGTGCCGCGCCAGCTGCCTCGCCCGAAGCGCCGCAGCGTTAAGCGGCTTTTTCCAGATGGGCGGGTTTTGCCGCCACGGTCTCGCCCTGAAGCTTGCGCTGACGGGCCGAATAGGCGGAGAGCGCGTCGGCAGGTTCGGCGCGCCGCAGGTTGCGGGTTTGCGGGAGCTGCTCGGCGGTCGCGATCAGCTGGGCGACATAGTTTGCATTGGGACGGGGCAGCGCCAGCTTCGGCGCCTCATAGACGGTCGGCGTGACGGCCACGACCGCGACGCAAGGCGTCTCAACGTCCTCGAAGACGCCGTCTTCTATTTCATGTTGGTAAACGCTGGACACTGCAAACCGTCACATTCCGGGACACATGGCCCCTGCTACGGTTTGATTCCGCAAACAACATACCACTTCCGCGCGCGGGCGTTCCTGCACACTGCGAAACGTGGTTTCCAGAATATTTATGAACTTCGTTTAGGAATTTGGGCGAATCAGGCCCTATCCTGACCACGGGGAATCACCTGCGAGGAATCCTGCCGGTGTCCCGAAACGAGGCGAATGTGACAGCCGACTCTCCACAGACCTCGAATATCCTGGCCTGTCTCGGCCAGGCCGCCTTTGTCTGGGATATCGAAAGCGATGCGATCGCCTGGAGCGATCATCTCAGCGTCGTGTTTGGGGAAATTCCGTCGGAGGCGCTGTCGAGCGGCGCCGAATTTGCCAAGCTGATCGAGCCGAAAGGTACCATCCGCTCTGAGGCGCTGGCGCATTCGCCGCCGGTGCATGGTGGCAACGGCACGCCCTACCGGATCGAATACGGCGTCCGCGCCTCGACCTCGGCGCCGATCACCTGGATCGAGGAAACCGGCTGCTGGTTTGCCGGCCCCGACGGCAAGCCCTCGCGCGCGCAAGGCATCGTCCGCGTCAACAATGAGCGCCACGCCCGCGACGAGGAGCTGATGAAGCTGTCGCGGCACGATCCCTTGACCGGCGAGCTCAATCGCACGCATTTGATCGCGGCGCTGGCGGAGGCGATCGAGGAAACCCAGCGCTTCCGCTCGACCAGTGCTTTCCTCTTGATCGGCATCGATCACCTCGCCCGCGTCAACGACGCTTTCGGCTTCGATGTCGCGGATGCCGTGCTCTCGGAGATCGCGGGCCGGATCCGCGCGCGGCTGCGCGGCGGCGACGTGCTTGGCCGCTTCTCCGGCAACAAATTCGGCCTGATCCTGAAGAACTGCACCATCGACGACATGCATATCGCCGCCGAGCGCTTCCTCGCGGCCGTGCGCGACGAGGTGGTGCCGACGCGCTCCGGTCCGGTATCGGTGACGGCTTCGATCGGCGGCGTCGCCGTGCCGCGATATGCGCGCTCGACCGATGAAGCGATCAACCGCGCGCAGGAGACACTCGAAAGCGCCAAGCGCCGCCGCGCCGGCTCGTTCCTCACCTGGAAGCCGAATGTCGAGCGCGACGCCCAGCGCCGTGTCAACATCCGCGTCACCGACGAGATCGTCACCGCGCTCAACGAGCGGCGCATCGTGATGGCCTATGAGCCGGTGGTTGCAGCTTACTCGCGCGAAAACGCCTTCTACGAATGCCTGGTGCGGATGGAGCAGGATGACGGCCGCGTGCTGCTCGCTCCCGACATCGTGCCCGTCGCCGAGCGGCTGGGGCTTATTCGCCTGGTCGATCATCGTGTGCTGGAGCTCGTGGTTGCCGAGCTCGCCGCTTCGCCAAACGTCCAGCTCAGCCTCAACATCTCGCCCGACACCACCATGGATCCGGACTGGTGGGCCTCGATTGAATCCTTGATGCACGCCCATCCCGGCGTCGCCGAGCGGCTGATCGTCGAAATCACCGAGACGGTCGCGATCCAGGACATCGACGATTTGCGTGGCTTCGTGACGCGGCTGAAGAATTTTGGCAGCCGGATCGCGATCGACGATTTCGGCGCCGGCTACACCTCGTTCCGCAACCTGCGCAAGCTCGGCGTGGACATCGTCAAGATCGACGGCGCCTTCGTGCAGAACATCGCGCGCTCCGCCGATGACCGCGCCTTCGTGCAGACGCTGATCGATCTGGCGCGTCGGCTCCAGATCAAGACCGTTGCCGAGTGGGTGCAGGATGAGCACTCGGCGCTGATGCTGCGCGACTGGGGCTGCGACTACATCCAGGGCCGCCTGATCGGGCTAGCGCGCGCCGACCGCCCATGGACCGCGGATACGCCGGTGATGCCGAAGGCGGGGTGAGCCCAAAGGCTAGTGAACCAAACTCGGTGTCGTCCTGGCGAAAGCCAGGACCCATTACCACCGCAGCCTGTTGTTAGACACGCTGGGGCTCCAGCCTTTGTAACCTCGGATGGCTGTGGTTATCGGTCCTGGCTTTCGCCAGGACGACAGCGGAGTAAGTGTTGACGGCAGGGTGTATGTCGTGAGCGACTCACTCGTCCTTCTTCGGCTCTTTCGACATGCGCTCGAGCCGTTCCTGCATTTCCTTCATCTGGCGGCGCAGATCGTCGATATTGCCGTCTTCCGCTGCGGGCTCCGAAGGCTTGCTTATATCCACCACGGTGCCGCCGCGCGACGGCGCGAACGGCTTGAACATCGAGAAGGTCTGCTGGAACAATTCCATGTTGCGGCGGACGTGTTCTTCCAGGGGCGCAAACGGCGTGCCGCTGAAGGTGTCCGCCATCTGCTTGCGGAATTTTTCCTGCTCGCGCGTCAGCGTGTCGATCGACTGCTCCAGATATTTCGGCACCACCATCTGCATGCTGTCGCCGTAGAAGCGGATGAGCTGGCGCAGGAAGGTGGTCGGCAACAGATTCTGCCCGGCCTTGTTCTCCTGCTCGAAGATGATCTGGGCCAGCACCGAGCGGGTGATGTCGTCGCCGCTCTTGGCGTCATAGACGAGGAAGTCCTCGCCGTCCTTCACCATCGCCGCCAGGTCCTCCAGCGTCACATAGGTGCTCGTGCCGGTATTATAGAGCCGCCGGTTCGCGTATTTCTTGATGGTGGTGGGTTGGTCTGATTTTGCCATGGGGCTCGCACCTGCAACCGAGGAGAAGGGAACCCGACGGCGTTGCCGCAGGGCAATGCGCTACACATCCGCAACAAACTAAACATTTTCAAAGGGGTTCGGCTACCGTTTTGTGCACCACGGTTAATTTCCGAGCAGTTTTTTATTGCGCAGCATTTTTGCGGAGCAGCCGCACAAAGGGGTGCGAAGGACCCGAGGAAAGCACCCCAGGGGGCTCCCGGAGGTCCCGGCGCCCTGGGTTAGACGGGGGCATGGCGAACCTCCGAATCACGATCGCCGGTTTCGGCGACGCGGCCGCCTCGAAGTGAACAAGCCACCTGCACAATTCTGATGCGCTGCCGTTGACATGCGTCAGCCGCGTTAACAGGATAATAGGGAGACTGGCCCCGCCTTATCGGCCCGCCCCATCCGATCCAAGAACCTCAAGCTCAGGAGATGCCCATGTCAGACGATGTCGTCATCGTCGCCGCCGCCCGCACCCCGGTCGGAAGTTTCAACGGTGCGTTCGCCACCATGCCGGCGCATGATCTCGGCGCGGTTGCCATCAAGGAAGCGCTTAAGCGCGCTGGTGTCGAGCCGGGCCGCGTGTCCGAAGTCATCATGGGTCAGATCCTGACCGCGGCCCAGGGCCAGAACCCGGCCCGCCAGGCCTCGATCTCGGCCGGCATCCCCGTGGAGAGCCCGGCCTGGGGCGTCAACCAGCTCTGCGGCTCGGGCCTGCGCACGGTCGCGCTCGGCTATCAGGCGCTGCTCAACGGCGATTCGGAAATCGTCGTCGCCGGCGGCCAGGAATCCATGAGCATGGCCCCGCACGCCCAATATCTGCGTGGCGGCGTAAAAATGGGAACGCTCGAGTTCGTCGACACCATGATCAAGGACGGCCTGTGGGATGCCTTCAACGGCTATCACATGGGCAACACCGCCGAGAACGTCGCCCGGCAGTACCAGATCACCCGCACCCAGCAGGACGAATTCGCGGTGCATTCGCAGAACAAGGCGGAGGCCGCGCAGAAGGCCGGCAAGTTCAAGGACGAGATCGTCCCCGTCACCATCAAGACCCGCAAGGGCGATATCATCGTGGCCGACGACGAGTATCCGCGTCACGGCGCCACCCTCGATGCGATGGCGAAGCTGAAGCCCGCCTTCGAGAAGGACGGCACGGTCACCGCCGGCTCAGCCTCGGGTATCAATGACGGCGCCGCCGCCGTGGTGCTGATGACAGCCAAGCAGGCGGCCAAGGAAGGCAAGAAGGTGCTGGCCCGTATCGTGTCGTGGGGCCAGGCCGGCGTCGACCCGAAGATCATGGGGACGGGGCCGATCCCGGCCTCCCGCGCCGCGCTGAAGAAGGCCGGCTGGAGCATTGGCGACCTCGATCTGATCGAGGCCAATGAAGCCTTCGCGGCCCAGGCCTGTGCGGTCAACAAGGACCTCGGCTGGGATACCTCCAAGGTCAACGTCAACGGCGGCGCGATCGCGATCGGTCACCCGGTCGGTGCATCGGGCGCGCGCGTGCTGGTGACGCTGCTGCACGAAATGCAGAAGCGCGATTCCAAGAAAGGCCTTGCCACGTTGTGCATCGGCGGCGGCATGGGGATCGCGATGTGCTTGGCACGTGATTGATGTGTCTAGCACGCGATTAAAGAGTGCGTCGCACGCGGCTAAAAATTAGGCGTGCTGCGAAAATAAATTCTCTTCGCAACTGCACAGCACTGACATAAGAGAGGCGCCCGGAATCATCTTCCGGGCGTTTTTTCTTGATGTTGTTCAAACCGCTCGCATAATCCGCAGTTATAAGAAGAAACTGAATTCCGAGATTTCCAAGGAAGGATACAACATGGCACGCGTTGCATTGGTCACGGGCGGTACACGAGGAATTGGCGCGGCAATTAGCAAGTCGCTGAAGGCTGCGGGCTACAAGGTCGCGGCCAGCTATGCCGGCAACGATGCCGCGGCGGAGAAATTCAAGGCCGAGACCGGCATTCCCGTTTACAAATGGGACGTGTCGTCGTTCGACGCCTGCACTGCCGGCGTCAAGCAGGTCGAGGCCGATATCGGTCCGGTCGACGTGCTGGTCAACAATGCCGGCATCACCAAGGATACCGCCTTCCACAAGATGACGCTCGATCAGTGGACCGCCGTGATCAACACCAATCTCGGCTCGCTGTTCAACATGACGCGCCCGATCATCGAAGGCATGCGCGCGCGCAAGTTCGGCCGCATCATCAACATCTCCTCCATCAACGGCCAGAAGGGCCAGTTCGGCCAGGTGAATTATTCCGCGGCGAAAGCCGGCGACATCGGCTTCACCAAGGCACTCGCGCTGGAAAACGCCAAAGGTGGCATCACCGTCAACGTCATCTGCCCCGGCTATATCAACACCGAGATGGTGCAGGCGGTGCCGAAGGAAGTGCTGGAAAAGAACGTCATCCCGCAGATCCCGGTCAATCGCCTCGGCGAGCCCGAAGAAATCGCGCGCGCGGTGGTGTTCCTCGCCGCCGACGATGCCGGCTTCATTACGGGCTCGACGCTGACCGTGAATGGCGGGCAGTATCACGCGTAATAAATTCCGTCATTGCGAGGAGCGATAGCGACGACGCGTCCGCCGTAGCCCGGCGGGCGAAGGCGGAAGCAATCCAGTTCTTGATTCCTGGCTTCTGGATTGCTTCGCGGAGCTTGTCATCGGGCGCACGTTCGTGCGACCCGTTGGCTCGCAATGACGATGACCTCCCGCACAGCAACCCTGATCGGCCTTTCCGCGATCCTGATGTGGTCGCTGCTGTCGGTCATGACGCTGGCGACCGGAAAAATTCCGGCGTTCCAGCTCGCCGCCATGACGTTTTCAATTGGCGCGGTGACCTGCGCGTTGAGGTGGATCGGGCGCACCGATGCCGTGATAGCGTTGCGGCAGCCGCCGATCGCCTGGATCGTCGGCGTCGGCGGCCTGTTCGGCTATCACGCGCTGTATTTCCTCGCGCTGCGCTTTGCGCCGCCGGCCGAAGCGGGGCTGCTCAATTATCTCTGGCCGCTCCTGATCGTGCTGTTTTCCTCGCTGCTGCCGGGCGAGCGGCTCGCTGCGCATCACATCATCGGCGCGGTGCTCGGGTTGGCCGGCTCGGTGCTGCTGTTTGCCGGCAACACCGGCAGCCTTACGCCGGGCCAAATTCCCGGCCTGATCGCCGCGTTCATCGCCGCCTTTGTCTGGGCCACCTACTCGGTGCTGTCGCGCCGCTTGAAATCGGTGCCGACGGATGCGGTTGCGGGCTTTTGTGCAGTCACCGCGCTGCTTGCCGCGCTGGTGCATGCCTTGGTCGAAACCACGGTGTGGCCGGACACGCCGCTGCAATGGGCCGCAATCATCGCGCTCGGCGTAGGTCCAGTGGGCGCTGCGTTCTATGCCTGGGACATCGGCATGAAGCGCGGCGACATCCGCGTGCTGGGCGCCGCCTCCTATGCGACGCCGTTGCTCTCGACCATGTTCCTGATCCTCGCGGGCTTTGCCAAGGCGAGCACCAACATCGCGGTCGCTGCGATCCTGATCGCCGGCGGCGGTCTCGTCGCGGCAAAGGACATGATCTGGAAGAACTAGAGCGCAGGCTGCCAGCCCGGCGGCCTGTACGACGTTTCCGGAATCTGCCCGAGCTCGGAGCGCTGCAGCTTGTCGGGCGCGAGCCCGTAGAATTGCTGAAAGCTCATGATCAGCGGCCGCCATTTGTCGGGATCGATGCGATTGGGCTCGCCCTCCATCACGATATCGGGGTGCACGTGCACCCGGGTCACTCGTACCTCAATCGCCGTGAGCTTGCTGCGCCAGGCTGCATCGTCCTGCGCGATCCCATGGCTGTATGCGAGCTTCGCCTCGATCTGGACCGGGCATTCCAGCGCGCGTGGCGCCGCGACAGTATCGCCCGACATGGCGGTGAGGCCGCTCAATGCGAATTTGTGCTTCTCGTGACGATATCCACGCATCGTCTTTCCGCCGGGCACGGGGTCCGAGCCGGTGGTACGTGCCAATCGATCGACGGCGCTGACTAGCTCCGCGGACGGCAGATTGAGAACGCATTCGCCGGTCCGGATCAGGTTCTCGGTTGTCTTCGAATTGCTGCCGAGGCCCAGCATGCAGCGCCAGCCCAGCCACCATGCCGACGACATCGGCGAGAGGTTGAACGAGCCGTCTTCATTGCTGGTGCCGATCAGGACGACCGGCGTTCCGAAATAGAGAATGGCAGGTTCGATCTGAATGTTTTGCGTATCGAGAGTGCTGTGCATGAAGTCGCTCCGCGGATGACTGGAGCGGAACGTAGAAAATCAGGCTCGCCGTACCCACCCGATTTCCGATTGCTTCAGCTCGCCGGTTCGAAATCCGCACTTGCCATCTCGAATCCCGCAAACTCGAATCCCGGTGCCACGGTGCAGCCGACCAGAGTCCAGTCGCCGGTGGTCTCGGCCGATTGCCAGGCGTCCGCAGGCACGATCGCTTGCGGGCGCTGGCCGGCCGCGAGATCTGGGCCGAGTGTCACCAGATGCGGCGAGCAGCCGTCATGGGCGATCTGCAACACCAGCGGGCTGCCGGCGTAATAGTGCCACATCTCGACCGCGTCGACGCGGTGCCAATGCGAGCGGTCGCCGCGCGCCAGCAGGAAATAGATCGCGGTGGAATGCGCTCGGCCATTTTCGTCGACGCGCTTGTCGCGAAAGGTCTCGCGATAATATCCGCCTTCGGGGTGCGGCCGGAGCTCGAGCCGCGCAATGATATCGGCTGCGGAAAGGTTCATCAGGATTCGTTCTCAGGATTTATGCTCAGGATTCATGCTCAGGACTTATTCTTGCGTTCGCGAAGTTCACCAAACACGTCGGCAGCAGCCGCGCCCTTCATGTGCAACTTGGCGGCTACCGCAGGATCGTCGGCGCGCAGAAAGACATTGGCCTTCTTCTCCTCACCGAGAAGCGAGGGAATGGTCGGCTTGTTCGCGCCGCGCAGTTTTGCGACTTCCTCGGCGCGCGCCTGCAGCGCAGGATTGTCCGGCTCGACAGAGAGTGCAAACTTGACGTTGGAGGCCGTATATTCATGGCCGCAATAGAGCTTGAAATCGTCCGGCAGCGCGCGGAGCTTTAAGAGCGACTCCCACATCATCGGAGCGTTGCCCTCGAACACGCGCCCGCAGCCGATCGAGAACAGCGTGTCGGCGGCAAACAGCGCTTTGTCGCCGTCGAAGACATAAGAGATATGATCCAGCGTGTGGCCGGGCGTTTCCAGCACGCGCGCCAGGAGCTCGCCGACTTTCACCACATCGCCATGGGCGGCGCGCAGATCGACATTGGCGATCTTGGTGGTCTTGTCATGCGGGGCGACGACGCGGCAGCCATATTTCTGCTTCAGCTCGGCGACGCCGCCGACATGGTCGTGATGATGATGCGTGATCAGGATGTCGGTGAGCTTCCAGCCCTCGCGCTCGAGTGCCTTGATGATGGGGGCGGCTTCCGGCGCATCGATCGAGGCGGTCGCCTTGGTCGCGGGGTCGTGGATCAGGTAGCCGAAATTATCGCTGAGGCAGGGGAAGGTTCTGATTTCGGCGGCCATGGTTTTTCCTCGTGACTTCTCGTAATCATGCAGAGATATGGCGTTAACGTTGATCGGGCAATGCAATAATCCGCGCGCTTGGCGTCAAACGGACGTGTTAGATTGGTGTCATGAGCATCGATGTCATCGATCTCCGCGACTTCTATTCGCAGCGCCTCGGGATCGTGGCGCGGCTATTGATCAACCGTGGCATCAGGGAGCGCTGGCCGAGCGCGGAAGGCCAGCGCGTGCTCGGCATCGGTTATCCCACGCCCTATCTCGGGCTTTTTCGTGAAGACAGCGAGCGCTGCATCGCCTTCATGCCGGCCGCCCAGGGTGTCCTGAAATGGCCCACCGGCCGGCCGGCGCTGGCTGCGCTGGTGGATGAATTTTCCATGCCGTTGCCGGATGCCGCCGTTGACCGCGTGCTGCTGGTGCATGCGCTGGAAATGTCCGACGATCCGGAAGGGCTGCTCCGCGAGGTCTGGCGCGTGCTGGCGCCCTCGGGGCGGATGATGGCGGTGATCCCGAACCGGCGCGGGGTGTGGACGCGCACGGACAAGACGCCGTTCGGCCATGGCCGTCCCTATTCGCGCTCGCAGATCACGGAACTGTTGCGGCAGACCTGGTTCACGCCGACCGCCTGGGGCGAAGCGCTGTTCGTGCCGCCGGTCTCGGGCGGCTGGTTCCTGCGCTCGGCGCTGGCATGGGAACGCGTCGGTGCTGCGATTTCGCTGCCGGTGGCCGGCGTGCATATCGTCGAAGCGACCAAGCAGGTGTATCGCGCGATCCCGGCGAAGCGCGAACGCGCGCGCTTGATTCCGGCGTTGAAGCCGGTGCTGGTGCCGACGCCGACGCGCGGGTGACGAATTTCGCGGAGCGGACTTTTCTTACCCTCTCCCTCACGCAAGTCGGGCCTGCCCGACTTGCAGAATCTAAGTCTGCGCAACCGGGGTAGACCCCGGTTGCGTGGGAGGGTGAAGCACAAAAGAAAAGGGTGGGCACGCTTGCGCTTTGCCCACCCTACGTTCTTTACGCGTCTACAGGCTACTCGTTGCCCGGATTGAAATCCTCGCCGGGAGCGGCCGCGGCGCCCTGGGCTGCACCTTCGGGGCGCGGGCCGTGCGGGCGACGCCGGCGTCGCGGGAAGCGCTCGCCGCCGCCATTGCCTTCAAAGCCGCCGTTGATCTGCGGCTGCGGGCCGGTGATGAAGGAGGGCAGTCGATCGACGCCGCCATTATCCGCGGCCGCCGGCTGGGGTTGCGGCTGCGGCACATATTGCGGCTGCGGACGCGGCTCGCGATGTTCGCGCGGCTGCTGCTCGCGATCGCCGCGCTGATAGGGCTGGTTGTCGCGCTGATGATCGCGCCCGCCATTGTCGCGGTCGCGCATATACGGCTGTGGCTGATTCGGCTGCGACACGAAGCCGGGCTCCTGGCCGAAGTTCGAATAATTCTCGCCGTCATCCTCGCTGTCCTCGCTCACGGCATCGTCGGGGCGCGGTTGCTGCTGCGGCTGATTCTGGCGGAACTGCTCTTGCGCGGCGGCGATCAGGCGGAAGTAATGCTCGGCATGCTGATAATAGTTCTCGGCGGCGACGGGGTCGCCGGAAGAGCGCGCGTCGCGGGCGAGTTGCAGATATTTCTCGGCGATGTGAGAGGCTGTGCCGCGGATCTTGATGTCGGGACCGTTCGATTCGAACACCCGAGTCATCGGATTCTGGCCGCGCCGGTTATTGTTGTTGTTATTGTTATTATTGTTCCGGTTACGCATCCGCTTGTTGTTTTGACCGTTTCTCATGTCCTGCCTTTTATTCCAGCCCTGAGTAAAAACGAGAAGGTTTGCCGTCAGCCGCGTTTCATCAGGCGCGTGTTATCAACGCGCCGCATCCTGATGCGGCTCCAAGTCATGTCGATTGCATCGACCGTCGCGTTCAGCAAAGACGCGTTCCCCACCCGCCGGCAGCTTCACCGGCGAACCCTTCATCTAGCCTGCCGAAACAAGCCCAATTCTCTTGCGTAAGTGTTCAGGCGCAATTCAGCAGGCTTTCGTCCGCTTTGCGGTCACTGGCGGCGCAAGCTGCTCATAGCCTTCGCGCTCAACCGGACCTGCGTTTTGGAACCTATCATCGGCGCGGCTCTCGCTTGAGAAGTAAGCCTTTTCACCCGTAATACTACGGGGGCCTGCACCGATGTTCTGGCCGGAACGTAGTCGTTCCCGGGCAATATTCCAAGAGGTTTTTTCCGTTCCAATTCGGCTTTATCGGGGCATTTTTAACCCCGAAATTGCCCGGGGAATGCCTGCCAGGTCGGCTTTTGTGGGGTAATGCACAGTAAGGTTGGCCGCGGTCATCAAAGCTTCAATCTGGGGCGCCTGGCCCTGTCCGCCCTCGACCACGAGAGCCCCTCCAAGGGCCAGCGAATCGGCTGCCTGCGGGATCAGCGCCCGGTAGGCATCAAGCCCGTCAGCGCCGCCGTCAAGCGCTGCCAGGGGATCGAAATCGCGGACCTCGATGGCAAGGCCCGCGACGGCGCGCGTGGGGATATAGGGCGGATTCGAGACGATCAGCTCAAAGGGGCCGTTGAGAGCTGCTGCATAATTGCAGGCGATGAAGCCCGCACGCGGCGAAAGGCCGAGATCGGCGGCGTTGCGCCGCGCGGTAGCAAGCGCATCAAGGCTGATGTCGGTGCCGACGCCGAATGCGTCGGGCAACTCATGCAGCAAAGCGAGCAGGATCGCACCCGTGCCGGTGCCGATATCGGCGATGCGCTTCGGAGAAGCTGAGGAGGCGCGCACAATCTCCAGCGCAAGTTCTACCACCGTCTCGGTGTCCGGCCGCGGCACCAGCGTGGCGGCGGAAAGCTTGAGCGGCAGCCCCCAGAACTCCTTTTGCCCGAGAATGCGCGCGACCGGCTCGCCGTCCAGGCGGCGCTTGGCGGGGGATTCGAGATGGTTCGATTCGTCCGAGGCGAGCGCCCGATTCGCCGAGGTGATGAGGCCTGTGAGATCGAGACGGAGCGCGGCGCCGACGAGCAACCGTGCATCGAGTTCAGCTGAGTCGATGCCGGCGGCTCTGAAGCGAGCGGTGAGTGCGCGTCGTGCGCTGTCGACGGTGGTTCTCATCTGTCGCCCTGGCGAAGGCCAGGACCCATACCGCGGAATCTATCCGTGATGCGCGGTGTTCGACGATCTTCGCCAAACCAAGGCCTGTGGTAATGGGTCCTGGCTTTTGCCAGGACGACAGCTGCGGTGTTATGCTGGCGTGCCAAAAACCCGGACAAAGTAGCGATCATCACGCCGCTGCGCCTTGCGCGGCGAGCTGCGCGGCCTGATGCTCGGTCGTTAGCGCATCGATCAGTTCGCCGAGCGATTCGCCCGCAATTACCTGCGGCAATTTGTAGAGCGTCAGGTTGATGCGGTGGTCGGTGACGCGGCCTTGCGGGAAATTATAGGTGCGGATGCGCTCGCTGCGGTCGCCGGAGCCGACCTTTTCCTTGCGGTCGGCCGAGCGCGCGGCGTCCTGGCGCTGCCGTTCGGCATCATAGATGCGCGAGCGCAGGATGTTCATGGCCGACGCCCGGTTTTTATGCTGCGAGCGGCTGTCCTGCATCATCACGACAATGCCGGTCGGAATATGGGTGATGCGGATCGCCGATTCCGTCTTGTTGACGTGCTGGCCGCCGGCGCCCCCTGCGCGCATGGTCTCGATCCGCAGATCATCGTTCTTGATGTCGACATCGACATCCTCGACCTCGGGCAACACGGCAACCGTCGCCGCAGACGTGTGGATGCGGCCTTGCGTTTCGGTGTCGGGCACGCGCTGTACCCGGTGCACGCCGGATTCGAATTTCAGTTTCGAGAACGCGCCGCGGCCCTGCACCTCCGCGATGATTTCCTTGTAACCGCCGACGGTGCCTTCGCTTGCCGAGATCACCTCGACCTTCCAGCCCTGCAGGGCGGCAAAGCGCTCATACATTCGGAACAGGTCGCCCGCGAACAGCGAGGCCTCGTCGCCGCCGGTGCCGGCGCGGATTTCCAGCACCACGTTGCGGTCGTCCATGGCGTCCTTTGGCAATAGCGCGACGCGAATCTGCTGCTCGAGCTCGCCGCGCTTCGCCTGCAGCGTCTCCAGCTCCGCTTCCGCCATGCCGCGCATATCGGCATCGGTTGAAGGATCGCCAATCAGCGCCTCGGTATCGCTGAGCTCCTTCACCGTGGCCCGATAGTTCTTCACCGCATCGATCAGCGGATTGAGTTCGGCCAGCTCCCGGGTGATCTGCACATATTTGTCTGACGCGAGCTGGCCGAGGACCTGCGCTTCAAGCGAAGCGTGATGCGCAAGGAGTACGTCCAGTTTGGCTTCGGGTAGCATCGACATCTGGAAAATCTCGAAAGAAGGAAGGGGAGGCGGGTGCGGGACTGGACAACCTCGCTACAACGCCAGCCCCTCGGCTTCCGCGAATTCGATCAGCTTCTGCCGGATCGAGACGCTGCCGGCCGGTGCGTCCAGCAGCGGATTGATCATCGCCGCGGCTTTTTTGGCGTCGAGGTCGATGATCAGCGCCTTTACCGGGCCGTGGCCGGTCGCCGACAGCGACAGTGAGCGATAGCCGAGCGCGATCAGCGCCAGCGCGCCGATCGGCTTGGAGGCCATCTCGCCGCAGAGCGAAGCGGATTTCTTCGCGGCTTGTGCTTTACGCACGATGTCGCGCAGCGCGCGCAGGATCGGCGCCGACAACGTGTCGAACCGCTCGGAGACCTTCGCGTTGCCGCGATCGACCGCGAACAGGAACTGGAACAGGTCGTTGGAGCCGACCGAGACGAAGTCGACGCGTTTCAGCAGCTCGTCCATTTGGTAGAGCAGGGCCGGCACTTCCACCATGGTGCCGACATCGATGCGCTCCGGCAGCGCGTGGCCGTGCTGGCGCAGATAGGTCAGCTCGCGTTCGACAATGGCTTTTGCCGCGTCGAATTCGGCAACGTCTGAGATCATCGGGAACATGATGCGCAGCGCCCGTCCGCCGCCGGCGCGAAGCAGCGCGCGGATCTGGCCGCGGAGCAGGCCCGGCCGGTCGAGCCCGAGCCGGATCGCGCGCCAGCCGAGCGCGGGATTTTCCTCGATCACCGTCTCCATGTAGGGCAGCGCCTTGTCGCCGCCGATATCAAGGGTGCGGAAGGTGACTGGCTTGGTGCCTGCGGCATCCAGCACCGTGCGATAAAGCGCGAGCTGGTCGCTGGAACGCGGCAGGCTCGGCGACACCATGAACTGCAATTCGGTGCGGAACAGGCCGATGCCGGCTGAGCCGGTGTCCTCGATATGCGGCAGGTCGATGGTGAGCCCCGCATTGATCATCAGCTCGACGGGCTGGCCGTCCTTGGTGACGCAAGGCTTTTCGCGCAGCGCGAGATATTGCGCCTGCCGCCGCGCACGAAATCGCACGCGCTCGGCATAGGCCGATTCGATCTCGGCGGACGGACGCACATAAATCTCACCCGAGGTGCCGTCGACGATGATGGCGTCACCGGGATCGGCGATGCCGGGCGCGTTCGGCACCTCGCCGACCGCGGGGATGCCGAGCGCGCGCGCCACGATCGAGACGTGGGAATTGGCGGTGCCTTCCTCCAGCACGATGCCGCGCAGGCGCTTGCGGTCATAGTCGAGCAGCGCCGCCGGTCCCATCGCGCGTGCGATGACGATGGCATTGTCGGGCAGCGAATCGCGCGAGGGCGCGTGATCCTGACCAACCAGCTGGCGCATCAGGCGGAAGCCGAGATCCTCGAGGTCATGCAGGCGGTCGCGCAAATAAGGATCGGTCGAGCGCAGCATGCGCGCGCGGGTGTCGGACTGCACGCGCTCGACGGCGGCTTCTGCGGTCAAACCCGTGGCGACCGCCTCATGCAGCTTGTGCGACCAGCCCTGGTCGTTGGCGAACATGCGGTAGGCTTCCAGCACGTCGCGGTGCTCGCCGCCCTCGGCAACGTCGCCGCGCTCCAGCATGCGGTCGAGGTCGGAGCGCAGTTTCGCGAGCGCCGCGTCCAGCCGCTTGATCTCCTTCGGCAGGTCCTCAGCGATGTAATCCTTGATGACCACGCGCGGCTCGTGCAGCACGACATGGCCGAGCGCGATGCCGTCGGACAGGATCGCACCGGTCTTCTGCGTCGAATGCCGCGCAGCGGGCTCGAGTCCGGGCTGGGCGAGGGCGGACAATTCGCCGGAGGCGATCAGCTCCGCCAGCACCATGGCGGTGGTCTGCAGCGCCTCGAGCTCCTCCTCGACATAGGTGCGCTTGGCGCGGTTCTGCACCACCAGCACGCCGAGCGTGTTGCCGGCGCGCAGGATCGGCACGCCGAGGAAGGAGTGATAGATTTCTTCGCCGGTCTCCGGGCGGAACGAGAAGGCCGGATGGCTCTGCGCGTCGGAGAGGTTCAAGGGCGTCGCTTCGCTTGCGACGAGGCCGACCAGGCCTTCATGGGCGCTCAGCACGGTGCGGTGCACGGCGTCGCGGTTGAGGCCCTCGGTGGCGTAGAGTTCGAGTGTGTTGTCGACGCGCAGCACGTAGCAGGAGCAGACCTCCGCCACCATGTTGGCGGCGATCAGCACCACGATCTTGTCGAGCCGCTCCTGGGCCGAGACTTGCTCCGCCATGGTCTCGCGAAGCCGTCTCAACAGGACGCGGGGGCCTCCCGACGCGCTTCGCATGACCTAATATCCCCTCCCCAAAGCCGGCCCGGCAGGCTGCCGCGCGCAGGTTGACGCTCGAAAAACCATCAAACTTTATCCATCCGGCGCCGCCGCAATGCACGGATGCGTGCCGAATCAGGCAAGCGCGCTGCCGCGCAGTTTGCACTCGCTTATCCAGCCCGCCGTATAGCGAATTGGGGCTTGTTTTGCCAAGCAAAAGGCCTGCCAGAAGCGATCACGGTTCGCTACCGGAAATGCTGCGCTCGCGAAGCGCATCAACAGCCAAAGTATGAACGGCCTGGCGATCAGACCATGCGCCGGGCGTGAAAAATATTTCTAGGCCAATATTTTCTACGCCTGGTCGAGCCCGTAGAGCGTGTGCAGCGTGCGTACGGCAAGTTCCGTGTAAGCCGTGTCGATCAGCACCGAAAACTTGATCTCGGAGGTCGTGATCGCGCGGATGTTGATGTTGCGCGCGGCCAGCGCCGAAAATGCCTTGGCGGCGACGCCGGCATGGCTGCGCATGCCGCTGCCGATCACGGAGACCTTGGCCACATCGGTCGCGCTGTCGAGCCGCGCATAGCCGATCTTGGTCTTGGCCTGGGAGATGGTATCCTTGGCGCGGGCGAAGTCGGTCGCCGGCACCGTGAAGGTGAGGTCGGTGAACTTGCCGTCCTCGGAGACGTTCTGGACGATCATATCCACATTGATGTTGGCGTCCGCGAGCGGCCCGAAGATCGCGGCCGCCACTCCCGGCTTGTCCTCGATCTGGCGCACGGAGATCTGGGCCTCGTCCCTGGAGAAGGCGATGCCGGTGACGACGTGCATTTCCATGATTTCCTCCTCGCTGCAGATCAGCGTGCCCGGCGGCGTGCCGTGGGGGTCGATGTCTTCCGGCTTGTCGAATGAGGAGCGCACGAAGATCGGCATGTTGTGGACCATGCCGAGTTCCACCGAGCGCACCTGCAGCACCTTGGCGCCGAGCGAGGCGAATTCCAGCATGTCCTCGAAGGCGATCTTGTCAAGCCGGCGCGCCTTCGGCACCACGCGCGGGTCTGTCGTATAGACGCCATCGACGTCGGTATAGATGTCGCAGCGGTCGGCCTTGACCGCGGCCGCGATCGCCACCGCCGAAGTATCGGAGCCGCCGCGCCCGAGCGTGGTGATGCGGCCGGTTTGCGGATTGATGCCCTGGAAACCGGCGATGACGGCGACTTCCTTGCGATCCCTGAAACGGTTGATGATCTCGCCGCCGTTGATGTCGAGGATGCGCGCCGAGGCGTGCGCGTCAGAGGTCTTGATCGGAATCTGCCAGCCCTGCCAGGAGCGCGCCTGCACGCCCATGCTCTGCAGCACGATCGCGAGCAGGCCCGAGGTGACCTGTTCGCCGGACGCGACGATTGCGTCATATTCGCGCGCGTCGTGCATAGGCGACGCCTCGGTGCACCAGGCCACCAGTTCGTTGGTCTTGCCGGACATCGCCGACACCACGACTGCGACCTCATGGCCGGCGTCGACCTCGCGCTTCACATGGCGCGCGACGTTGCGGATACGGTCGATATTGGCGACGGATGTGCCGCCGAATTTCATCACGAGACGGCCCATGACGATTCGCGAATTCTCCAGTGATCCACTAGAGCATGATCCGGAAAAGTGTGTAGCGGCTTTCCGAAGAGATCATGCTCAATCAAAACCCAAAGCGCGAAGACGCGCTTTAGGGATAATTGTGCCCGACCGCCCAAATCCTGAGGCATCCGGGTTGAAAGGCGCGTATACATAGCGAAGCGGCCCGGGGCAAGGTGGTTCCGGCCCGGGAATGACGGTTCAGTGGTTGAGTTCAAGGGTTCTGGCTGATGGCGCGTTATATCGATGAGATCCTGCAGCCCGGCGAAAAGGTGCTGTATTCGACCAACGCGCACTGGATGTTCTATCTGCCGGCGATCGCGGCCTGGATTGTGGTGGCGGTCCTCTTGCTCGGGTCCTTTGCGGCCGCGGCGATCCCTGCCCTGATGCTGGTATGTTGGGCCTCGGCTGCGGTCGTGGCTGTCGCGGCGCTGTTCTGGACCCTCAGGGCCTGGTTCCATCGCTGGACCACCGAGACCGACGTCACCAATATGCGGGTCGTGCACAAGACCGGCTTCATCAAGCGACGCTCCTTCGAAATGGCGCTGGACAAGATCGAGAGCGTCGATGTCGACCAGAGCATTCTGGGACGGCTGCTCAACTACGGCGATGTAACCGTCAACGGCGTCGGCGAGGGGACGCAGAACATCCCCACTATCGCCGCACCGCTGGCGTTCCGCAGCGCCATCACCACGCGATAAGGACGCGCAACATGGCTGCGCCAACGACTGCTTCCAGCACCACCGTCGATCCGACCGAGGTCGCCAAATTCTCGAAATTGTCGGCGGAGTGGTGGGATCCGAACGGCAAGATGGCGCCGCTACACAAGATCAATCCGCTGCGGCTCGGCTACATCCGCGATGCCGCCGCGCGAAAATTCGAGCGCAACGTCAGGAGCCTGAATTGCCTCGGGGGCCTGCGCATCCTCGACATCGGCTGCGGCGCTGGGCTGTTGTGCGAGCCGCTGACGCGGCTCGGCGCCCAGGTGATCGGCGTCGATCCGTCGGCCTCCAATATTGCGGCGGCGAAGCTGCACGCGGAGAAGGGGCATCTCTCCATCGATTACCGCAACACCACCGTGGAAGAGATGGACGTGCGCGAGCGCTTTGATGTCGTGCTCGCGATGGAAGTGGTCGAGCACGTCACCGATGTCGGCGCGTTCGTCAGCCGCTGTGCGGCGATGCTCAAGCCGGGCGGGCTGATGGTGGTCTCGACCCTGAACCGCAACTGGAAGAGCTTTGCGCTCGCCATCGTCGGCGCCGAATACATCCTGCGCTGGCTGCCGCGCGGCACCCATCAATGGGAAAAATTCGTCACCCCCGACGAACTCGCCAAATACCTGCTCGACAACCGCCTCACCATCACCGAGCAGGCCGGCGTCGTCTACAGCCCCTTCACCGACAAATGGACCATCTCCTCCGACACCGACGTGAACTACATGGTGATTGCGGAAGAGATGGTGTGATTCCTTCCTTCACCTCTCCCCGCTTGCGGGGAGAGGTCGACGCGCGCCGAGCGATGCGAAGCATCGTCCGGAGCGCGTCGGGTGAGGGGGACTCTCGGCGTGTCCATCTCTCGCCACTTATGCCGAGGCAGCCCTCACCCCAACCCTCTCCCCGTAAGAACGGGGAGAGGGAGCAGGTCGAATCCATCATGCCGCGCACCAGTTGACCGCGCCGTTCGCACCCGGCACGGTGGCCGGCCATTTCAGCCGGGCCTGCCATGTTCTCCGTTGCCACGCTCTGGATCCCCTTCACGCTGGTTGCCGCGGCTGGTCAGGTTGCGCGCAATGCGATGCAGCGGTCGCTGACGGGGCCGCTCGGCACCTGGGGCGCGACCAATATCCGTTTCCTGTTCGGCTTTCCGTTCTCGGTGCTGTTCTTTGCCGCGATGCTGATCGCATCCGGCGATCACGCGCCGTGGCCGACTGCCGCGTTCTGGCCGTGGCTCCTGCTCGGCGCGCTCTGCCAGATCGTCGGCACCGGGATGATGCTGGTCGCGATGAACGACCGCTCCTTCGTGGTGACCACCGCATATCTGAAGACCGAAGCGATCCAGACCGCGATCTTCGGTTTCGTGTTTCTTGGCGACGAGCTTACGACGTTGAAAGTGATCGCGATCCTGATCGCGACCATCGGTGTCGTCATCACGGCGCTGCGTCCCGGCGGCGAGAAGCGCTTTGCCGAGCTCAGGCCGACCGTGGTCGGCCTTGTCGCTGCCGCCGCCTTTGCGCTGTCGGCGATCGGCTATCGCGGCGCCATCATCACGGTGTCAGGCGTCACCTTCGTCACTGCTGCTTCCTACACGCTGGTGTGGGGCCTGTTCGTGCAGACGTTGATCCTGACCATCTATCTGCTTTGGCGTGCGCCGGACATCCTGAAGAAGATCCTCGGCCTCTGGAAGCCCTCGATGCTCGCGGGCTTCACGGGCGCGTTCTCCTCGCAGTTCTGGTTTCTGGCGTTTGCACTCTCGGCCGCCGCTAATGTGCGAACGCTGGCGCTGGTTGAGGTGCTGTTCGCGCAAGCCGTCGCCTACTACTCCTTCAAGCAGCCGGTCTCGCCCCGCGAGCTGTCGGGCATTGCGTTGATCGTGATCGGCGTAGCGCTGCTGGTTGCCGTCTAGATTTTAACTGCGATCAGCACCGCGCCGGCGGCAATCAACGCGATCCCGACCCAGCCGTTCCAGGATGGCCGCTCGCCGAGAAACGTGACGCCGAACAGGGCGACCAGCACGACGCTCAGTTTGTCGATCGGCGCCACCAGCGTGGCGGGGCCGAGCTTCAGCGCGCGGAAATAGCAGAGCCAGGACGCGCCGGTGCCGAGGCCGGAGAGCAGCAGGAACAGCCAGCTCTTGGCCGCGATCGGACCCGGATGGCTGAACTGGCCGGTCGCAAACAGGATCAGCGACAGCGTGATCAGCACGACCACGGTGCGGATCAGGGTGGCGAGATCGGAATTGATGCCTTCGACGCCGACCTTGGCAAAGATTGCGGTCAGCGCCGCGAATATGGCGGAGAGGACGGCCCAGATTTGCCAGGAATTGAAGGAGTCGGGGCCCATGATGCGTCCTGCGATCTTTCCGTCGTCATTTGCGAGGAGCGTAGCGACGAAGCAATCCAGACCGCAACCGCAGGGAAGGTCTGGATTGCTTCGCTGCGCTCGCAATGACGAGGCGCCGCTGCGAGCCTCAATTTCTATCTTCCGGCAGCACCGGCAGCGGCGAGACTTCGACGCCTTCGTCGATCAGCGACTTGGCTTCCTCGGGCGAGGCCTCGCCATAGATCGGGCGATGCTCGATCTCGCCGTAATGCATCTTGCGGGCTTCGTTCGGAAAATGGTCGCCGACATTGTCGGCATTCTTCACGATGTGGTCGCGCAGCTCCTTGAGCTTGGCGCGCAGCTCGCGCTCCTGCGTCATCACCAGCGGCGTCGCTTCAGCGGCGGCCGCGGCGGGAGCCGGCGCCGCTGCAGGAGCTGCGGCCTGTTCGACCGGCTCGGCGCGCTCGCGGCCCTTCTTGCCCACAATGCGCGGCGCCATGATCGCCTTTTCGATCGCAACGGACTCACAGACAGGGCAGCTCACGAGCTTGCGCTTGACCTGCTGATCATAGGCCGCGGAATCCTGAAACCAGCTTTCGAAAGTGTGGTCGCGTTCGCAGCGGAGTGCGTAGCGGATCATGCCGATCCCCGCACCAGATGCAGATGGTCGGGGCCGGATTTGGGATCGGCGATGCCGAAGCGGCGCCCGTGCTGCAGCGACGGCACGGTTTTGCGCGCGGTCTCGACCTTGCCGGGCTCGATCTTGGCGAGGAACACGCCGGGCTCGACGCCACCCTCGGCCAGGATCTCGCCCCAGGGCGCGATGATCAGCGAATGGCCATAGGTCTCGCGCTTGTTCTCGTGCAGGCCCGCTTGGGCAGCGGCGAACACGAAACAACCGGTCTCGATGGCGCGCGCGCGGAGCAGCACATGCCAATGCGCCTCGCCGGTCTTGCGGGTGAAGGCGGAGGGCACGGTCAGGAACGACGCGCCGCCTTCGGCGAGCGCGCGATAGAGCGCGGGGAAACGCACGTCGTAGCAGATGGTGAGCCCGATCCGGCCCCAGGGCAGGTCGGAGATCACGGCGGTCTCACCCGGCTGATAGTTCGCGGATTCGCGATAGCTCTCGCCGCCCGGCAGATCGATATCGAACATATGGATCTTGTCGTAACAGGCGAGGATCATGCCGTCGGGCGCGATCAGGAATGAGCGGTTCACCGCCTTCTCCTCCGAGAAGCGCAGCGCCAGCGATCCGATGTGGAGATGGATCTTCAGCTCCTTGGCGAGCTCCCGATAAGCCCTGAGCGAGACATCGTCCTCTTCGCTCTTAAGATGCTCGAACAGCGCCTTGCGGTTCAGCTGCATCATGTTGCTGACTTCGGGGGTCTGCACGTAGTCGGCGCCCTGCTTGACCGCCTCGCGGATCAGCCCGATGCCCTGCTCGAGGCTGGGCTCGGGCAGCAGGCCGGTGCGCATCTGCACCATCGCGGCGGTGAAGGTGTTATCGGCGCTCATGAAGCGGCCTTCTCGCCGGCGAGCATCGCATCGAGCTTGCCTTCGCGGTCCAGCGCATAAAGCTCATCGCAACCGCCGACATGGCTTTCGCCGATCCAGATCTGGGGGAAAGTCGCACTCGCGCCAGCACGCTCATACATTTTCTGGCGCAGCGAAGCGTCCTTGCCCGAGTCGTATTCGGTGAACGTGGCTTTCTTGCGGTTCAACAGCGATTTGGCGGCGCTGCAATAGCCGCAGCCCGGACGTGTGTAGATCTCGATCGCAGAAGACATGGAGTGCCCGTGATTGACGAATAACCCCGATTATATGGGACTTCTGGGGCTATCCACAACCCGGGCGAAGACCAGCACGTCGACCTGCGCCGCTTTGGCGCGCAGCAGCGCCCGCGCGCAGGCGTCGAGCGTAGCGCCGGAAGTCAAGACATCATCGATCAAAATCGCCCTGCGCCCGGCAATTTCAGGCTGTCGGTCCGCGGATACCTTGAATGCGCCCTGCACATTGCTGGCCCGCTGCGGACGCGACAGTCCGACCTGCTGCTCGGTCGCACGCACCCGCTGCAAGATGTCGCCCCGAAGCCGAATGCCGCTCTGGCGTTCGATCGCACGCGCCAGCGCGCCGGACTGGTTATAGCGGCGATGCCAGGCCCGCCGCCAATGCAGCGGCACCGGGATCAGCATGTCGGCGCCGTCGAGCAACTCGCGGCCGGCGCGCGCCATCCAGCGGCCCATGGCGGGCGCCAGATCGGTACGGTCCTGGTATTTCAGCGCATGCACCAGCGTGCGCGCAACCTCGTCATAGCGCACCGCGGCTCGCGCCCGCTGGTAGGCTGGTGGACTGGCAATCGCCTCCATCGACAGCATGTCGGGCCCGGGGTCGTAGACAAAGGGGATGCCGAGCCGGGGACAATAAGGTCGTTCAATGAACGACAATTTCGACCAGCATTCGGGGCAAACGCCCTCGCCGTCGACCGGCTCGCGGCAGGCGACGCAGAGCGTCGGCAGCGCGATGTCGAGCGCCAGCCGCGACGCGTGCTTCCACGCCGCATGGCAGACGCCAAGCGCGGTGCGCAAATGCGTGCCGATCGAGCGGGACGGGGCGGTTTCAGCATCCATTTCAGCGTCCATGGGGCAAGGCTAGCGCCGCCAAAGCTTGATTGCCAGAAACAAGGCTCGATTGCCAGAGACCGGCCGGCCGTCGTACCAACCGGCATGGCTTCCAATCCGGCCCCGCCTGCCCTGTTCGACCGCGCTCTCCTCAAGCAGCGGCAGGAGCGCGCGCGTAAATCGGGACCCGCGACCTTCCTGCTCGACCGCGTTGCGGAAGATTTTGGCGACCGCCTGCAGGCAGTGACGCGGAATTTTGCCGACATTGCCGATGTCGCAACATCGGGCGAATGGCTGCGCGGTCCAGTCGCCGATCGGTTCAAATCCGTCAGGCGCGTCGATCTGGCCTCCGACGGCGAAAACCTGGCGCTCCAGGCGGAATCCCTCGATCTCGCCGTCTCCGCGCTGGCGTTTCAATTCGTCAATGATCTGCCCGGCGTGCTTGCGCAAATCCGTCGCGCGCTGCGGCCTGACGGGTTGTTGCTTGCGGCGATGATCGGCGGCGATACGCTGATCGAACTGCGCCAGTCCTTTGCCGCCGCCGAAGCCGAATGCGAGGGCGGGGTGTCGCCGCGCGTCGCGCCGTTTGCGGATCTGCGTGACATCGGCGGCCTGTTGCAGCGCGCGGGCTTTGCGCTGCCGGTCACCGATGTCGACCGCGTCGTGGTGCGTTACGCCAACGCCTTCGCGCTGATGGCCGATCTCAGACGAATGGGCGCTACCAATGTCCTAATGGAGCGGCGGCGCACGCCGACACGGCGCGCGACGATGCTGCGGATGGCAGAAATCTATGCCGAGCGCTTTGCCGACCCCGACGGCCGCCTCCGCGCCACCTTCGATATCGTCTGGCTATCCGGCTGGGCGCCGCATGAAAGCCAGCCCAAACCGCTGCGCCCGGGATCGGCGACGGTGGGTCTGGAGGAGGCGGTGAAGCGGGGGCGGAAGGGTTAGTCCGCCTGACCCGGGCATCTATCGCCGTCATTGCGAGCAAAGCGAAGCAATCCATCTCGCCGCTTGCGGCACCATGGATTGCTTCGTCGCTTCGCTCCTCGCAATGACGGGGGTAGGTACGACCCTCGCCCCCACTACAACAACAAATCCTCCAGATGTGGGATCAGCGGGATGTCCGCCGGCGGCATCGGGTAGTCGCGGAGTTTGTTGGCACGCACCCAGGCGAGCTGCTGTCCCTCGCGGGCGATCACGAGGCCTTCCCAGCGCCGGCAGACATAGAGCGGCATAAGCAAATGAAATGTCTCATAGGCATGGCTGGCAAAGGTCAGCGGCGCGAGGCACGGTTCGGCGACGGTGATGCCGATCTCCTCATGCAACTCGCGGATCAAGGTCGCTTCCGGCCGCTCGCCGGGCTCGACCTTGCCGCCGGGAAACTCCCACAGGCCTGCCATCGACTTGCCTTCCGGCCGCTGCGCGATCAGGACGCGCTTGTCGGCGTCGATCAAGGCGCAGGCGACGACCAGGGTGAGTTTGAGTTCGGGCATGCTCTCTGGGGAAGGATTGGTACTGATCGCAGGTAAGGACTCATTAGCGATATTCGGGGCGGCTTTCTACGGTCGGGATAAGTCATATTTAATCCGAGCCGCCTAGTTTAACGGGTCTGAACCCGTCAACCGGTGGCCCTCTCATGCGCGCGCTCCTCGACCTGATCCGACGCTTTGGCCGCGACCAGCGCGGCAACATGACCTTCACCTTCGCCATCGTCACCGTGCCGCTGCTGACCGCTGTCGGCGCCGCGTCCGATTACTCGCTGGCGACCAGGATGAGAGCGAAGCTGCAATCGGCGGCGGACGCGGCGGCGGTCGCGTCAATCTCGCAGCAATCTCCGGGCTTCCTCGCAGCCTCGAAGATGACGTCGGACGGCACAGTGACGGCAGGCGCGACCGACGCCAACAAGATCTTCAACGGCATCATGGGCACGATCACGGGCTACACTGGCCTGTCGGAGACCGCTACCGTCACCAAAACCGGCGTGAATCTCGCGTCCACCGTGACCTTCTCGGCCCAGGTGCCGACCGTCTTCATGAAGATCGCCGGCTTTCCGACCATGACCATCGCTGGCAACTCAACGGCCGGCGGCAAGCTGCCGACGTATCTTGATTTCTACCTCATGCTGGACGTGTCGGGATCGATGGGATTGCCATCGACCAACGCCGAGCAAACGCGGCTGGCCGCGATCAACCCGGATGATTTCAGCACCTACTCCAATGGCTGTACCTTCGCGTGCCATTTCCAATCTTCGGGCTCGTGCAGCGATCCCTCCAAGAGCCAGAAGGTGAACCCCCCTGGTGTGTACAGTCCTATCAACTCGGCATACCCAACGAACAATTATTGTCTTGGCTATCTCATCTCGCGCGTCAGCCAATCCGGATACCAGAATCTCCTCCAGACGAATACGAACTATCCCATGAAGGGCGTGTCGCTACCGTCTGCGATGCTTTCGAACGTGACTTCGAACGTGACTTCTGGCTCTCCGAATTCGCTCCTGACCGGCAATACCAAGAGCACGGCGAACAGTCTGACGGCGGTTACGTCTTGCCCGACCGCCGGCACCGATGCCTGCATCCAGTTGCGCGCCGACGCCGTGGGCACGGCCTTGAACGCCACGGTGGCCACACAAGGTATCGATGGGTTGTTCGCGACGGCCAACAACGCGGAGAAAGTGCCCAATCAATTCCGGATCGGGCTCTATCCGTTCATTCGATATCTTTATGCGTATTATGGGCTGACCAGCAGCATCAACGGCAGTCCAACCGATTCGTCGACCATCAACTATGCGGCCGCGAATCTTGCTACGCTGCTCGATACCGGCACCACCCCGAACATCACAAACCTCGGCTCCGGCGGAACGCATTTTGAAAACGCGTTTCCGAGCATGAGCACGATTATCAAAAATGTCGGCGACGGCAGCTCATCGACGAACACGAAGCCTTTCGTTTTTCTCGTGACCGACGGCGCACAGGACAATCAGACCTGCTGTGGTTTTTCTGGAAGCAACAGCGCCACCGTGATGCCCACGGGCGCCGCCTCGTACTGCGCGCCACTCAAGGCTCGCGGCATCACCATTGCCGTGCTCTATATTCCCTATGAAAAAATCCAGAATCCGACGGCCGTCTTCAATAACGAAGATGGCGTCGCGAACGCCAATATCCCCAACATTCCCCCCAGTCTTCAGGACTGCGCATCGTCGGGCTTCTTTTTCGAGGCCGATACGCCTGCGGATATCACCACAGCCCTGACCAAGATGTTCAATCAGGCGCTGAGCGTCGCGCACATCACGAACTAGCGCAGAGTCGAGCGCTGGTCAGATCTCATCTCCCCATCGGGGAGAGGTCGGATTGCGAAGCAATCCGGGTGAGGGGGATTTGGCCTCACGAAAGACCTGAACCCCTCACCCGATTTGCGGCGGGAGAGGTGGTCGTCGTCGGTTTCGCCGCGCTTACGACCGATAGTCGCCGTTGATCGCGACATATTCCTTGGTGAGGTCGCAGGTCAGGACACGGTCCTTGCCCTTGCCGAGACCGAGCGCGACCTTGATCTGGATCTTCGGCGCCTTCATCGCTTCGGAAACCTCGGTCTCGTCATAGGATGGATCGCGCGCGCCGCTTTTGGCGACGCGGATGCCGTTGAACGAGATCGAGAGCTTGTCGCGGTTGGCGGGCTCGCCGGCCTTGCCGACCGCCATCACCACGCGGCCCCAATTGGCGTCTTCGCCGGCGATCGCGGTCTTCACCAGCGGCGAATTGGCGATCGACATCGCGATCTTCCGCGCCGAGGCCTTGGTGGTTGCGCCCTCGACAATGATCTCGACCAGCTTGCGGGCGCCTTCGCCGTCGCGCGCCACCTGCTCGGAGAGATCGGCCAGAACTTCATTCAGAGCCTTGGTGAAGGCCTTCAGCCTCGGGTCGCTGGCACGGCTGATCTTGGGGGCGCCGTTCGCGGCAGCAGCGCCTGTGGCAAAGAACAACAGCGTGTCCGAGGTCGAGGTGTCGCCATCGATGGTCACCGCGTTGAAGGTGTCTTCTACGCCGCTCTTGAGCAGCGATTGCAGCGCGGCGGGCGCGATCGGCGCGTCGGTGAAGATGAAGGACAGCATGGTCGCCATGTCGGGCGCGATCATGCCGGCGCCCTTGGCCATGCCGTTGATGGTGACGGTGGCCTTGCCGAGCTTCACCTTGGCGGTCGCGACCTTGGGAAAGGTGTCGGTGGTCATGATGGCGCGCGCGGCGCTCATCCAGTCGCCGGGCGCAGCCGTCTCCGAGAGCGTGTCGAGCACGCCGTCGAATTTGGTGGCATCGAGCGGCTCGCCGATCACGCCGGTGGAAGCGAGGAAGATTTCATTGGCGCTGCAGCCGACCGCTTTGGCGGCGATCTGCGCCGTGACCGCGGTCGATTGCTTGCCGGTCTTGCCGGTGAAGGCATTGGCGTTGCCGGAATTGACCACCAGCGCGCGGGCCTTGCCGCCCTTGAGTTTTCCGCGGCACCATTCGACCGGTGCGGAGGGGCATTTCGAGCGCGTGAACACGCCGGCCACCGCCGTGCCCTTGTCCATGACCGCGAGCAGCACATCGGTGCGGCCCTTGTAGCGGATGCCGGCTTCTGCGGTCGCGAGCCTGACGCCGGCGATTTCGGGCATGTCGGGGACGTTGGTCGGGGCGAGCGGAGAAACGGTGGAGGACATGAGGGGATTCCGGCGATGAGAGCAAAAGGGCAGCGCTCTCTATCACCTCTGCGCGTGCGCGGGGAGAGGCCGCCTCAGTCAATAAGAAACCTGGCCAATAAGAAAGCCGGGTTGAGAGATGGCTCCCAACCCGGCTCATAAAAGCTTCATACTTCTCCGCTCCGGGATCGATGCGCTGGCATCGCCCCGGAATGACGTCGTTACTTCTTCGCCGGAGGCGCCATCTTGGAGTCCTTGGCGGCGTCGGGCGCCGGGGCAGCGGGCTTTGCGGGATCGGCGGCCGCAGCCTGGTCGAAGCGCTCGATCTTGGCGCCGTCACGCAGCTTGCCGACATACTCAGCCTGCGCCTTGCGCGTCACATAGGTCTCGATCTGGCCCTTCACCTGGTCGAATTCCGGCGGCTTGCGGTTGCGCTTTTCCTCGACCTTGATGATGTGCCAGCCGAACTGCGACTTCACGGGGTCGGAGATCTTGCCGGGCTCGAGCTTGAAGGCGACTTCGGAGAATTCCGGCACCATCTGCTCCTTGGTGAAGAAGCCGAGGTCGCCGCCGTCGGAAGCGCCGGGATCCTTGGACTTTTTCTTGGCGAGCTCGGCGAAATCCGCGCCCTTGTCGAGCTCGGCCTTGATCGCCTTGGCCTCGTCCTCGGTCTCGACCAGGATGTGGCGGGCATGGACTTCCTGCTCGCCGGAAATCTGCTTGGCGGCGTCCTCATAGACCTTCTTCATGGCCTCGTCGTTGGTCGCGGCCTTGCCCTTGTTGGCGAGCAGGCTGTCCATCAGCAGCCGGTTCCTGGCGAACGCCAGCCGCTTCTTGAACTCGTCGTTGTCGGCGATCTTCTCATCCTCGGCGGCCTTGGCGACGACCTTCATGTCGATCAGGAAGGAGAGGACGTTCTCGTCCTTGGCGGCCGGGTCCATCTGGGCGAGGCTGGGTCCGAGTTCCTCCTCGGCCATCGCCACGTCGCTCTGGCGGATTTCGGAGCCGTTGACCTTGGCGAGCACCTTGTCTTCGGCCCGGGCGGTACCGGCAAACAGCGCCATCGCGACGAAGGCGGCAAAGCCAAGGCGTGAACCGGTTTTCATTACCGGGGAGGCGATCATGGAAAATCCTTACCTGTTGGGATGGGCTAATTTAAGCGGGGCGGACACTCGCCCAATAGCATGGTCTTGGCAACGCGAAACTCGGGCAAAATGATGAATTCGCCGATAGCTTGACGCTTTTCGCGGCCCCTTTCGCGCCGTTGACAAGGCTCTGGCCCAGCCATATCTCTGCGCCATCGTGTCAATGGCGATAGCGCTTATTTTGCTGACGTTTTTGGCCGTTGAACCCAGGACTGCCTACTTCCCACTCATTTGGCAAACGCTACCCGTCGGGGCTTTTGCCGTGGCGCGTCACGGTGAGTTGATAGGCAGTCACGGTACTACCGCACGGCGGCAAGGTTTGGCCGCGAGATACAGGATTTTGGCATGATCGGCGCGCTCGCCCGCAAGTTTTTCGGCTCCGCCAACGACCGGCGGGTGAAGGGGTACCAATCCCGCGTCGACGCCATCAACGCGCTCGAGGCAGAAGTCGCAGCCCTCTCCGACGAGGCGCTCAAGGCGCGCACGGATGAGTTCCGAAAGCAGCTGGCCTCCGGCAAGACCCTCGACGACATTCTGGTTCCGGCTTTTGCGACCGTGCGCGAGGCCGCCAAGCGTACCCTCGGCCAGCGCCATTTCGACGTGCAGCTGATCGGCGGCATGGTCTTGCACGAAGGCGACATCGCCGAGATGAAGACCGGCGAAGGCAAGACGCTGGTCGCAACGCTTGCGGTCTATCTCAACGCACTCGCCGGCAAGGGCGTCCATGTCGTCACCGTCAACGACTACCTCGCCCGCCGCGACGCCGGCTGGATGGGCCAGATCTATTCCTTCCTGGGGCTGACGACGGGCGTGATTGTCCATGGCCTGGACGACGCCGAGCGCAAGACGGCCTATACCTGCGACATCACCTACGGCACCAACAACGAATACGGTTTCGACTACCTCCGCGACAACATGAAGTATCGCCTGGAGGACATGGTCCAGCGGGGCCACTTCTACGCCATCGTCGACGAAGTCGACTCAATCCTGATCGACGAAGCGCGCACGCCGCTCATCATCTCCGGTCCGCTCGATGACCGCTCCGAGTTCTACAACACCATCGACACCTTCATGCCCAGCCTTGCGAAGGTGACCGATTACGAGGTCGACGAGAAGCAGCGCACGGTGACGCTGACCGAAGCCGGCATGGAGAAGATCGAGACGCTGTTGCGCGACGCCGGCCAGCTCAAGGGCGAGTCGCTCTACGACGTCGAGAACGTCTCCGTCGTGCACCACGTCAACCAGGCGCTGCGCGCGCACACGCTGTTCACCCGTGACAAGGACTACATCGTCCGCGACGACGAAGTCGTCATCATCGACGAGTTTACCGGCCGCATGATGCCGGGCCGGCGCTATTCGGAAGGCCTGCACCAGGCGCTGGAGGCCAAAGAGCATCAGACGGTGCAGCCGGAGAACCAGACGCTCGCCTCGATCACCTTCCAGAATTATTTCCGGATGTACGAGAAGCTCGCCGGTATGACCGGCACGGCGGCGACCGAAGCCGACGAATTGTTCGACATCTACAAGCTCGAGGTTCTGGAAATCCCGACCAACCTGCCGGTCGCCCGTCTCGACGAGGACGACGAGGTCTATCGCACCCAGAACGAGAAATACGCCGCGATCCTGGCCGAGATCGAGCGGGCGAATTCGCGCCTGCAGCCGGTGCTGGTCGGCACCGCCTCGATCGAAAAGTCCGAGGTGCTGGCCGAGTATCTGAAGAAGAACGGCTACAAGCAGATCGATTTCGGCAAGGAAGGCGCACTGGACAAGCTCTACGCCGCCGCGCGCGCCGGCAAGCAGGCGAAACTGTTCGCCGTCTTGAACGCGCGCTTCCATGAGCAGGAAGCCTACATCGTGGCGGAAGCCGGCGTGCCCGGCGCGATCACGATCGCGACCAACATGGCCGGCCGCGGCACCGACATCAAGCTCGGCGGCTCGCTCGATATGCGGATCCAGCAGGAGACCGGCGGCATCGAGGATGAGGCCGAGAAGGCCAAGAAGATCGAGCAGATCAAGGCCGATGTCGAGCGCTTCCGCGAGATCGTGTTGAAGGCGGAGGAGACCGTCGAGATCGAGCCGGCGAAGGGCAACAAGCCCGCCAAGACCGTGCAGAAGCCGGGCGGCCTCTACATCATCGGCTCCGAGCGCCATGAATCCCGCCGCATCGACAACCAGCTCCGCGGCCGTTCCGGTCGTCAGGGCGATCCCGGCCGCTCGAAGTTCTTCCTGTCGCTGGAAGACGATCTGATGCGCATCTTCGGCTCGGACCGGCTCGACACCATGCTGACCCGGCTCGGCCTGAAGGAAGGCGAGGCCATCATCCATCCCTGGATCAACAAGGCGCTGGAAAAGGCGCAGCAGAAGGTCGAGGCGCGCAACTTCGACATCCGCAAGAACCTGCTCAAGTTCGACAACGTCCAGAACGACCAGCGCAAGGTGATCTTCGACCAGCGCGTCGACCTGATGAAGGACGAGAGCGTCGCCGAAACGGTGACCGACATGCGCCACGCCTTTGTCGAGGATCTCGTTGCCAAGCACGTGCCCGAACATGCCTATGCCGAGCAGTGGGATGTCGCGGGCCTCAAGGACGAGCTGGGGCGCGTGCTCGACGTCGCTCTTCCGGTCGATGAATGGGCCAAGGAAGAGGGCATCGCCGACGAGGAGCTGCTCGAGCGCATCGAGAAGCATGTCGACGAGCGCATGGCCGCCAAGGTAGCGCAATGGGGTCCCGACGTGATGCGTTACGTCGAGAAGACCATTCTGTTGCAGACGCTCGACCATCTCTGGCGCGAGCATCTGATCATGCTCGATCATCTGCGCCAGGTCATTGGCTTGCGCGGCTACGGCCAGCGCGATCCCCTGCAGGAATACAAGTCGGAAGCCTTCAGCCTGTTCGAGGCGATGATCGCGCATCTGCGCGAAGCCGTCACCGCGCAATTGATGCGGGTCGAGATCGTGCCGCCGGAAGAGCCGCAGCAGCCGCTGCCGGCGATGGAAGCGCACAAGCTCAACCCCGATACCGGCGAGGACGAGATGGCCTTCGCCAGCGCTTCGCTGGTGCCGGGCCAGACTGGGACGGCAGAGCAGCGCGATCCGAAGAATCCCGCGAGCTGGGGCAAGGTAGGCCGCAACGAGGATTGCCCCTGCGGCTCAGGCAAGAAATACAAGCACTGCCACGGCAAGTACGCCTGATCCGCTGCCCCGAGCGGTTTGTTGCGCTACAATGGCGCAGCAGTCCGACCGGGAGAGACGGATCATTTGTTGATCGCAATCAGATTTGCCTGGCTGTTCATCGCCACCGTGCTCGCCATCGCGGTGCATGAAGGCGGCCATCTGGTCTGCGGGCTGGTTGCGGGCATTCCGATGCGGCAAGTGACCGTGGGGACCGGGCCGCTCTTGTTTCGCCGCCGCTTCGGTGAGCTCTGGTTCGAGCTGCGGCTGCTGCCGCTGCTCGGTTTGGTCAACCCGTATCCTTCCGCCACCATCCGCCGCGCGCGGCTGGCTGTCATGCTTCTCGGCGGCGTGCTGGCGAATGCGGCTGCGATCGCCCTGATTGCCGTCATCACCAAGGGAGTTGCGGTCACGGCTGCAGCCGGCGAGTCGATCGGCGCGATTGTTCTCGTGCAAGCCTGGATGATTGTGGCCAATCTGCTGCCCTTCACGGTCAAGGTCAAGGACGGCCGGGTCGGCACCGATGGCCTGCAGGTTCTGCAACTGGTGCAGGCCAAGTCCGGCGCTCCGACCGCGATCGGTACGGCCTATGCGCAGATGATCGCGACCTATGCCCATGGCGGTGTATCGCCGCCTTTCACGCCGGCCTCGCCGCGCCTCATGTATCAGCTCTTCCGCATGGATCGGTGGACCAACGCTGCGGCCGCGCGCGAATTCGTAGAGGCGTTGTTGCGCGAACTCGGGCGCGGCACCCTTTTGGCTGCCGAAGAGGCCCTCGTCATCGATACGCTTCTCACCCACGCCTTTGTCTGTGGCGATGCGCCGTTGCGCCCGCGGCTCGACGCGCTCACACAACGCGCCCTGCGGCTGGTGCCGCACGACACGCTTTCCGGCTCGCGCGGGGCTGCCCTCGTTGAAATCGGCCGCTATGCGGAAGGCAAAGCCGTGCTGGAGGCCTTGATCGCGCGGAGCGGGCTTGCTCCTTTCGACATATTCATGACCGAAGTCCATCTCGCGCGCGCCGAGCACGGTCTTGGCAATCGCGAGGCAGGCTCTCGTTGGGCCGTAGCCGCGCGCCGCAGCGCGGAGGCCAACAACACGCTGGCAACGTCGCTCATGCTGGCGCGGATGGATGCGGAGCTTGCGGCGGCCGCCGAAGGCATCGATACGGAAGCGCGGATGCAGGCGTGATCTGCCGCTGCCGCGACGGTAGCCTTGCCGTCTTGTTCGTGGTTTGATGCCGCCTTCGTCAATGCAAGCCGGAATCGGTAGCGCCAATGAACAACAAGAAAATCGATCGCCGCGCCGTCCTCACCCTTGCCGCCGGCGCGCTCGCCGCCACGTCAGCCAAAGCGGATCAATATCCCTCCCGCCCGATCAGGATCATCGTGCCGTTCGGTCCTGGCGGCTCCGGCGATATCACCGCGCGGATGATCGGCAAGGTGATCGAGGAGAAGACCAAACAGGCGGTGATCGTCGACAACCGTCCCGGCGCCAACGGCATCATCGGCACCATGGCGGTCAAGACCGCCGAGCCCGACGGCCACACCGTGCTGCTGATCACCACCAGCACGCACGCCGCCAATGTCAGCCTGGTCCGCAACCTCTCCTACGATCCGGCCAGGGATTTTACCGTCGTCGGCCTGTTCCGCTCCAGCGGCAGCTATCTGATGGTGCGGCCGCAAGCGCCGTGGCGCGATTTCGCGGCCTTCATCGCCGCGGCCAAGGCCGAGCCGGGCAAGCTGATGTTCGGCTATTTCAACGCTTCCTCGCGCACGCCGCCGGAATATCTCAGCCGGCTTGCCGGCATCGAGCTGCGGGGCGTGCCCTATCGCGCCATCGGCAATGCGGTCACCGATCTCATGAGCGGCGAAATCCACTGCATCTTCGTCGACACCACCGCGTCGAACCAGTATCTGCGCAGCGGCCAGATGCGTCCGCTCGCGATCACGCGGCTGACGCGTTCGCAGCAAGCGCCCGACGTGCCCGCGGTCGCCGAGACCTTCCCGGGATTTGAGCTCACCGGTTTTCTCGGCATGGCCGTGCCGTCGGCGACGCCGTGGCCGATCGTCGAGCAGTTGAATGGCCTGATCAACGAGGCGCTGAAATCGCCGGACGTGCGCCGTCGGATGGACGAGTTCGGCCTGTCCTACGACATCACCAGCCTTGCCGATTGCGAGGCGGAAGTACGGGCCGAACGCGAGCGCTGGGCCGAATATACCAGGGTCGCCGGCATCGAGCCGGAATAGCGGTCCAGAGGAGCACTGCCAAACCTGAGAGCACTGAAATGACAGGCATCACCATCGAGCGCGCGTCCAGGGACGATGTGCCGTTCATCATGGCGACCGAGCGGACGGATGGCTATGACGCCTTCGTCGGCCGGTGGGACGAGGCGCGGCATCTGGCGGCGATCGGCGATGATCATTACGCCTATTTCCTCGCGCGCGACGCCGGAAGGCCGGTTGGATTCACGATCGTGCGAGACTGGGCCTCGCCGGAACGCGCGACATGCGTGAAGCGGATTATTGTCTCCAACCCCGGCAACGGCATCGGCAGAAGGTTGCTCCGCGCCGTGGTCGACACGATCTTTCATGAGACAGATGCTCATCGCGTCTGGCTTGGCGTATTCCCGGAAAATGCGCGGGCGCGCAGGACCTATGAAGCCATCGGCTTCAAGGCCGAGGGCGTCGCCCGCGGCAGCGCCTTCTTCGGCGGCGTCCATCGCGACGAGCTGATCATGTCGGTGCTCAGGCCGGAATGGATACCCGTTTGCCAGTGACGGCGATCTGGTTAAGACCTGATTTTCGCACCCGCGTTAACCCGGCGATGACGTTGGCGGCATAGCCTGCCCCGTGCCCTCCATGGCCCGCGTGCCGGTCAACCGATTCTTAGAGGTTATGATTTACTTAACGTCGTGCATTGTGCGACGGCGCGGGGCGCATTTGGAAGGCTCAATTTTCGGGGGGCGGCGTCTTGCAAGGCAGCGCGAACATTCAAAGCCGCTACTACGTCGCGATCTTCGTGCTGGCGTCGGCCACGCTTTCCTACCAGATCCTGATCACGCGCTTCTTCAGCGTGATGCTGTATTACCACTTCGCTTTCGCCGCGATTTCGCTCGCCATGCTCGGGCTGACGCGGGGGGCGATGGAGGTGTACGGCAAGCCCGACCGCTACGCACCGGAGCGCGTCGCAGCCGAATTCGCTGGGCATGCGTGCTGGTTCGCGCTCGGCAGCGTCGGCGCCATGATTGCCTTCCTGTGCGGTCCGCTGGTGGCGCCCGCGGCCTTCGTGCCGGTCGTTCTGGCGCTGGCCGCCGTCTCCTTCGTGGCTCCCTTCACCGAAGGCGGCATCTGCATCACGCTCCTCTTGACGCGGCTGCCTTTCGGCGGCGGGCGGCTCTATGCCGCCGACCTCGTGGGCGCGGCGGTCGGATGCCTCGGTGTGATCTTTGTTCTCCTGCTGATCGACCCGGTCAGCGCCACGCTCTGGATCGCGGCCTGCGCGGCTGCTGCCGGCTGGCTGCTCATTCGCAGCAGTGACGACGTTCGCGGCCGTCGCCGGAGCGCGCTCGTCGCCACCGCACTGGCTGTCGTGGCCGGCGCACACACCGGACTGGCCGCGACCGGCAAGGCCCATCTCGGCGTGGTCTGGGCCAAGGGAATCGAGCAGAGCGGCACGCTGTTCGAACGCTGGAATACGTTTTCGCGCGTGCGCGTCAAGGCCGTTGGCGAGGCTCTCCCGTTCGGCTGGGGGTTTGCGCACGAGCCACAGACCGCGATCGAGCAGCATTATCTCGATATCGACGCCGATGCGGGAACCCCCATCACCCGTTTCACCGGCGATTTCAGCAAGCTGTCCTATCTTCGGGACGACGTGATCAATTCGGCCTATCTGGTGCAGAAGCCGGACGACGTCGCCGTGGTCGGCGTGGGCGGCGGCCGCGACGTTCTTTCCGCGCTGTATTTCGGCGCCAAGCGCATCCGCGGCATCGAGCTCAATCCCGCGATCTTCGAGATCCTCACGGACAAGCTCGGCGATTTCTCCGGCCATCTCGATCGCCAACCCGGCGTCTCGCTGGTCAACAGCGAGGCCAGAAGCTACCTCAACCACTCATCCGATCGATACGACCTCATCCAGATATCGCTGATCGATACCTGGGCGGCGACCGCGGCCGGCGGCCTGACCCTGACCGAAAACCGTCTCTACACCGTGGATGCCTGGGACGATTTCTACCGGGCGCTCAAGCCGGGCGGCATGCTCGCGGTGTCGCGCTGGTATGATTCAAAAAGCCATCGCGGCGAGTTTTATCGCCTGGTGGCGATCGCGGCGGATGCCCTGCAACGCCGCGGCGTGGCGGCGGCGGAGCTTTCGCGGCACGTCATCGCGGTGGGCGTCGGCGATATCGTGACCGTCATGACCCGCCCGGACGCCTTTGCCGACGCGGACTGGCAGGCGGCGCGCGAGCGGCTCGCGGCGCAGGGCTTCAAGATATTGCTGGGGCCGGACATCGCTTTCGACACGATCACCTCGACGCTGTTGTCCGGCAAGGCCGACCGCGCATTCTTCGACTCGCTGCCCGAGAACATCACGGCGTCGACGGACGACAATCCGTTCTTCTTCTATACGGCGCGGTTTGGCGACTTCTTCAACTTCTCGGCGTCGCGCTCGATGAACAACAACGCTGCGATCAGCATGACCCGATGGCTCATCCTGTTCACGCTCGGCGCCTGCGTGTACTACATCGTGATCCCGTTTTCGCGCCTCGTGCGGCAAATGCCGTTCACGACACTCGCGCCGCCGGTGGCCTATTTCAGCGCCATCGGCATGGGCTTCATGCTCATCGAAATCTCGCAGATGCAGCGTCTGATGGTGTTCCTCGGCCATCCCGTCTACGGACTGAGCGTCGTGCTGTTTACGATCCTGCTGTTTGGCGGGCTCGGCAGTATGACGGTCGGCGCGCAGGCGCCTCGGCCGCTCGCGGTGCTCGTCAGGGTCGTCGCGCTGCTGGCGGCATTGGTGGCCGCGGGGCTGCTGACGCCGCTGGTCACGGCCTGGGCGCGGCCGGAGGCAACCGGGATGCGCATTCTAGTGTCGATCCTGCTGCTGGCGCCGCCTTCCTTCTGCATGGGGATGATGTTCCCGCTCGGTCTTGGCACATGGCGCCATCACGACGGCTTGTTGCCGTTCTTCTGGAGCGCCAACGGTATCACGTCGATGCTGGCCTCGGTCCTGGGTATGGCGCTGTCGATCGAGATCGGCATTGCCAGGACCTATGCGATAGGCACCCTCTGCTATGTCGTCTGTGCCGCGATCATGATCGCGGCGAGCCGGCTCGCGAAGCCCGTCGCCGCGCCTGCGCCGCAGCCGGCGCTCCCCGTGCTGGTTGCCGGGGAAGAGGCGGCCTCCTGACTGAGGCGCGGTCGGCCTTCACGGCTCAGCTGCTGACGACCTCGTGCCGGATCACGTACGGCGCGAGCAAGGTGTGCACCTCGTTGGTGACGGCCTCGCGCCGCTCTTCGGGCACGCCCGCGAGCGTCACCATCGCGATGCTGCCATGGCTGCCATGGGCGCCGACCTTGACCTTGCAGTCGATGCCGCGCTCGCGCAGCGGCGTCAGCACGCCGGCGAAGACGCGGCTGGCGGCATCCCAGCGCAGCTGCGGCTTGAACACCTTGCCGACGCCGGTCAGCGGCATCGGATCGATCGGAATGATCTGCACGGGAACGGCGGCGCGCTCGGGCGTGCGCTCGCGCACCCATGTCTCCAGCTCGCCGGGCTGAACGCTCGCGCCCGGCTTCAATTGCACATAGCCGATCGGCAATTCGCCGGCATAGGCGTCGGGCTGGCCGACCACGGCGGCGAGGCCGACCGCCGGATGCTGGAACATGATGTCTTCAATGGGCGCCGGATCGATATTGTGGCCGCCACGGATCACGAGATCCTTGGCGCGGCCGGTGATCCAGAGATAGCCGTCGGCATCGAGCCGTCCGAGATCGCCGGAATTGACCCAGCTCGGCTCGACGAACGCGCCCTGGTTGTGGGCGTCGTTGAGATAGCCGCCGAACACGCCGGGCCCGGCCATCGCGACCACGCCGATTTCGTCGACCGCGCAATCGCGCTCGAAGCGGCCTTCTGCGTCCAACTTGACGATGCGGACGCGGCTGTAGGGGATCGGCAGGCCGGCCGAGCCGAGCCGGACCGGGCGCGTCGCGTAAGCAATCGTGTGCACGCTCGAGGTCTCGGTCATGCCATAGACCTCGAGCACCGGCAGCTTGAGCCGGTCCTGGATCGTCTTGCCGACCGCAACGGGAATCGCCGATCCGCCGGCGGCCGCGAATTTCAGACTCGATATGTCGGCACTGCCGGGCGGAATGGTGAGCGCCGCCGCGAGCACGGTCGGCACGCTGGAAAAGGCTTCGGGACGGAAGCGCTCGATCAGGGCCCAGATATTCTTCACCGACGCCGGATTGCGCCATCCGGACGGCGACAGCACGACCAGGCAATTGCCGGCGGCAAGCGTCGACAGCGCCTGCGTCAGCGAGCCGCCGACATGAAACAGCGGCATGCCGAACAACAGGTTGCTGCCCGGCATCGCCTTGAGCATCAGATTGCAGGCCCAGGCCTGATAGACCTGGTTGGTGTGGGTGTGGCGCACGAGCTTGGGCGTGCCCGTGGTGCCGCCGGTGTGGAAATAGGCGGCGGTGTCGTGGCCGGAAATAACCCGGCCGCTCACCAGCCGGTCCGAGGGCTGCGTCTTGATGAGCTCGCCGAACGAATGAATGCCGTGGGCGGGATCGCCCGGCCCGAGCTGCACGATCGCCTTCAGATGCGGGAGCTTGCCGCGCACCTGCTCGACCTTCTGCCAGATGTCGGTCCCGGGCATCGGGCCGAGCGCCACCAGCACCTTGGTGTTCGCCGCTTCCAGGATCTCCGCGATCTGGTGCGGCTCCAGCAGCGGATTGACGGGATTGGCAATCCCGGCGGCCTCCGCGCCGAATAGCGTCACGAACGCATCCGGCACCAGCGGCAACAGGAAGCTGACGACATCGCCTGGCCCGACCCCAAGCGCATGAAACATGTTGGCGGCCTGCGTGACGCGCGCGATGAAAGCGCGGTAGGAGATCGCGACCGGCGTATCGGTCGGCTCGGCATTGGCGAGGAATTGCAGCGCGGGCGCGTCGGGATTGTGGGCGGCGCCGAGCTTGATCGCCTCATAGGTGCTCTGTGCCGCGATGCGGTCCGAATACGGGACCCGTTCGAAAGCCCGCACTTCGGCATCATCGGCGAAATCGGGATATTCGCTGCCGATGACGCGATCGAGCAGATGGATGCCCATGGTCGCTCCCTCCTCAAAACTCAGGCCGGGCCTTCTGTGGGCCCTCGCCACCGGAGACTAGCGCATGATCCGGAAAAGTGTGTAGCGGTTTTCCGAGAAGATCATGCGCAAAACAAGAATCCGGAGCGCGCTGACGATTCATCGCGCTCCGGAATTATCGATTATTGGCGCTTCGTCCATGGCCGGATGATGCCGTCGCAGCGGTCAATTCGTCGATCCGCGCGAGGAAGCGCTTGAGGATCGGCGAGGTGTTGGCCTTGTGATAGGCGGCGACCACGTCGATGGTCGGCGTCTCGCCTTTGAGCGGGCGGCTGACGACCGACCAGGGCAGGAAATTCCTGGCCGAGGCCGGCAACAGCGCCACGCCGCGCGTCGAGGCGACCAGCGAGATCGCCATCGCGTAATTGTCGATCTCGTATGTGGGCACGATCTTGACGCCGCAGCGCTCGAAATAATCGGCGATCACGCCGCGCAGCACCCGCGGCACCTTGGAGATGCCGATATAGGTCTCGCCGGCGAGATCCCTGGGGTCGAAGGTCTTGCGCTGCGCCAGCTTGTGGTCGCTCGGCAGGATCGCGACCAGCGGCTCTTTCGCCATGACCTTGAATTCGATGTCGGGCATCGGCTCAGTGCGGAGGAAGGCGACGTCGAGCCTGCCGTGCGTGAGCGCGTCTGCGAGCGTCACCGAGTGGTCGCTGGAAACCCGGATTTCGATATTGGCGAGCTCGTCGCGGAGCAGGCTGGTGGCGCGCGGCAGCCACTCGACCTCCTGGCCGGTGGTGAAGCCCATCGCAAACACCTGCTTGCTCGGCTGCGCGGCGCGGCGTGCGGCCTCAGTGGCGGCCTCGGCTTGCGTCAGCGCCAGTCGCGCATGGTCGAGAAAGACGCGGCCGGCCGCGGTCAGCTCCACGCCATGAACGCTGCGGGTGAGCAGGGGCACGCCCACCTCATATTCGAGGTCGCGGATTTGCCGGCTGAGCGAAGGCTGCGCGGTGTGCAGTCGCTTTTCGGCGGCGACCGTCAGGCTGCCTTCCTCGGCGACGGCCACGAAGTAGCGCAGATGGCGAAGTTCCATTCCATGCCTCTCAGGTATGGAAGGCAGCTTACAAAGTCTTTTTCAAAAGCGCCAGCCAGGCCCAAATAGCTCCTAACACGAAACGAGCAGCGCTTCCTAACCATGCCCATCCGGCAGGGAACGGGCGCCCTCATGCCGAAATTCGAGGAGTTAAGGCCATGTCCACCCCCACGTCGGTCATTCTCATCACCGGTGCGCTCACCGGCATCGGCCGCGCCACGGCGCTGGCCTTTGCCAGGGAAGGCGCCACCGTCGTCGTTTCCGGCCGTCGCGAGGCGGAAGGCAAGGCGCTGGAAGCCGAGCTTCGCGGCCTCGGCGCGGAAGCCGCCTTCATCGCGGCCGATGTGCGCCATGAGGACGATGTCCGCCGCCTGGTCGATCAGGGCGTCGCGCGCTTCGGCCGGCTCGACGTTGCCGTGAACAACGCTGGCACCGAGGGCACGCCCGGTCCCGTCACCGGCCAGACGCCCGAAAGCTATGCCGCGATGTTCGACACCAACGTGCTCGGCACGCTGCTCAGCCTGAAGCATGAGCTGCGGATCATGCAGGCGCAGGGCGCGGGCAGCATCGTCAATATCTCCTCCACCATGGGTGAGCGAGGTGCTGCGAACCTGTCGCTCTATGTCGCGAGCAAGCACGCGGTGGAAGGCCTCACCAAGTCCGCAGCCCTCGAAGCCGCCGCCTTCGGCGTCCGCGTCAACGCAGTTGCGCCGGGACCGACCGAAACCGCGATGCTCGATCGTCTAACGGGTACGCCGGACAAGAAGGCGGCCTTCTACGCCGCGGTGCCGCTCAAGCGCGGCGCACAGCCCGAAGAGATCGCCGCCGCCGTCACCTTTGTCGGCTCGGACAGGGCCTCGTTCATCACCGGCCAGATCATCCGCGTCAACGGCGGCAAGACCGCCAGTTGAAACCATCCCTTCATCTGAAAACCATCGGAGTTTTGCCATGACGAACCACACTCATCAGACTGCCCCGACGCAATTCGTCGAGGCCAACGGCATCCGCTTCGCCTATCGGCGCTTCGGCAAGACAGGCGGCGTGCCGATCGTGATGAACATCCACTTCCGCGGCACCATGGACCATTGGGATCCGGTGATAACCGACGGGATGGCCGAGCGCCGCGAAGTGATCCTGTTCGACAACGCGGGTGTCGGCGCGAGCTCGGGCGAGGTGCCGGCGACTTTCCCTGACATGGCAAGGGATGCGATCGCCTTCATCAAGGCGCTCGGGATCGGCAAGGCCGACGTCCTGGGGTATTCGATCGGCGGCAAGATCGCCCAGGAGATCGCCGTGCAAGCGCCGGATCTCGTGCGCAAGCTGGTGTTAATCGGTACAGGGCCGCGCGGCGCCGACACGGCCGCCAGCAAATCGGCGAAGATATTTTCCGCGACGTATGATCCGCCCGAACATCTCTGGATCGCCGCGCATTTCTCGTCGTCTCCCGCGGGACGCGCGGCCGGACTCGCTTATCTCGAACGCAAGCATCGCCGCCAGGACCGTAGCCCTGAAGTCACGGAAGCGTCCGCCGCGACCCAGCTGCAAGCGATCATCAAGTCGAACGAGTGGACCAATGGCGTTCTGGATTACCTGGCTGAAATCCATCATCCGACGCTTGTCGTGCATGGTCACAACGACCTGATCATCCCCACCGTCAACGGTTTCACCCTGCAGCAGCACCTGCCGAACGCGCAGCTCCTCATCTATCCGGATTCGAACCACGCTCCGTTCTACCAGTATCCGGAGCTCTTCCTCGCCCACGCATCGCTGTTCCTGGATGCGTAACGCGACCTGACGCCATCCGAGCGGATCGGCCGCGCCCGGTCCGCGATCCTCACTCCAGAACAAGGAAGTTTTGTCATGACCAGTCTCAAAGGAAAAACCGCTCTCGTCACCGGCGCCTCGCGCGGTATCGGCCGCGCTAGCGCGCTGGCGCTCGCCAAGCTCGGCGCGCAGGTGCTGGTGCACTATGCCAGCGGCGCGAAGGAAGCCGATTCCGTCGTCGCCGAAATCCGTAAATCAGGCGGCCGCGCCGATACGGTCGGCGCCGACCTCGGCGCACCCGACGGCGCCCACAAACTGGCGCAGCAGGCCCGCGCCATCATCGGCGACCGGCTCGATATCCTGGTTGCCAATGCCGGCGTCGCCAAGGCGGCCACCATCGAGGAGACGACGGTGGAGGATTTCGACCGCCTGTTTGCGGTCAATGTCCGCGCGCCGTTCTTCCTGGTGCAGCAACTGCTCCCGATCCTGCATGAAGGCAGCAGCGTCGTGCTGCTCTCCTCGCTCGCCGCGCATGCCTCGGTCGGCACCTTGCCGGCCTATGCCGCGACCAAGGGCGCGATCGACACCTTGGTGAAGCATTTTGCGGCGGCGCTCGGCGGTCGCGGCATCCGCGTCAACGCGGTCGCGCCGGGCGTGGTCGCAACCGACATGTCGTCCTTTGCCAAGACGGATGAAGGCCGCGACTTCACGCTCAGCCTGCAGACGCTCAAACGCATCGCGCAAGCCGACGACATCGGCGACGCCGTGGCGTTCCTCGCCTCACCGGATGCGCGCTGGATCACCGGCGACACGCTCCGCGTCGACGGCGGATCGAAACTCTGAACCAACCAGCATCCCAAACCTAGAAGGAAATTCATCATGTCCAGAAAACTCGAAGGCAAGACGGCACTCGTCACCGGTGGCTCGCGCGGTATCGGCGCGGCCATCGCCCGGCGCCTCGCCGCTGAAGGTGCCCGTGTCGCGATCACCTACGCCAAAGGCGCAGATGCGGCGGCTTCCGTCGTGAAAGCAATCGAGGGCGCCGGCGGCAAGGCGATCGCGATCCAGGCGGATGCGACCGATGCCGCGGCGGTGGGCGCAGCGATCCAGAAGACTGTCGCTTCGCTCGGTCGGCTCGACGTGCTCGTCAACAATGCCGGCACCGCGATCCCGAAGAAATTCGAGGAGTCGACGCTGGAGGAATTGGACCGGGTGATCGACATCAATGTGCGCGGCGTCTTCGTCACTACGCTCGCCGCCCTGAAGCACATGAATGATGGCGGCCGCATCGTCATGATCGGCTCCTGCGTCGGCGAACGCATGATGACGCCCGGCCTCGTGCCTTACTCCGCGACCAAGGGCGCCATGCGCATGTTCGCACAGGGTCTGTCGCGGGAGGTCGGAGACCGCGGCATCACCGTGAACAACATCCAGCCGGGCCCGATCGACACCGACCTCAATCCCGCAGCCGGCGACTGGGCCGTGCCGCAAAAGGCGGCCACGGCGCTCAACCGCTACGGCAGTGTCGACGACGTCGCGTCGTTGGTCGCCTTTGTCGCGGGGCCGGAAGCCTCCTACATCACCGGCGCCAATTTGACGGTGGATGGCGGCACGAATGCGTGAGTGCCGCCCCTGAACGGCGCATATGCTTGCAAAAGGCTCCGAAAATCGCCTGCGCGTAACGGCGATTTTCGGCAGCCGATTCAAACGAGTTGAGCCGTTTCACCCCGCCTGCCACAAAAATTCCGCTTGCGCCGTCGGGCAAATAAGTGGCCTCAGTTTGCGCATCCTGCTGCTGCAAGAGGGGCGTATCGCGATCGTCACGGACGTTGGCGGCAGGATGCGATGGACGTGTTGGCGTGCTCCGACGAAGCGCGCGAATGCGGACGGCAAAGGCGTGTGGTCCTGATCTCCCGACGCTGGGATCAAGCTCGTGGACGATTTCGCGAGCGACGGTGGCAACAAAGCCCGGTTCACCGGGGAGAGCGCGCGATAAGCCGTAAACCATTGTGCAGGGAATGCCGGATGTTTCGGCTCACCTGTAGTTTCGAACTCGTGTGCTTTTTTGTTGCACACGAGGCTATGGGTGCGGCTGAGCGCCCGGCATTCCCTGCGCCCTCTTTGCTTTCGAGGGCCGACGACGATGCATCACCCGGGCAAATTCGCGCCGCGGGAATGCGGGGTCATGCGCAGTTTCGTAGGGTGGGCAAAGCGAAGCGTGCCCACCATCGGCGGCTATCGTGTGAACGGTGGGCACGGCGCGATGCGCCTTTGCCCACCCTACGAATTACATCCTTCTTCGCGCCGCGGCCGCAGCCGACGCATCGACCACATTATCTACCTCTTCGCGCCAGCGCAGGATCTCCATCGCCAGCACGGGATGATTGAAACCCTTCAGCACGAGATCGTCGAGCGCCGCCGCGTCGACCCATTGTTCGACGACGCCATAAACGCGTCGGCTCACCACGATCTGGTTGGCCTTGGCTTCATCACACAAACGCGAAGCCAGGTTGGTGACGCTGCCGATCGCGGCATATTCGAGCCGCTGCTCGAAGCCGATCTGGCCGAGCGTGGCATAGCCGAGCGCGATGCCCATGCCGAAGCCGAGGCTGTGACCGCGGTTGCGCCATTTCTCGGTCAGCGCGCCGATGGTGTCGCGCATCTCGCAGGCCATCTTCACGGCGCGCTTGACGTGGTCCTCGAACTGGATCGGCGCGTTGAACAGGATCATCACGCCATCGCCCGCATAGCGGTCGAGCGTGCCCTCATAGCGGAAGATCAATTCGCCGAGGGCCGCGTGATATTCGCGCAGCACGTTCATCGCCTCTTCCGGCTCGGTGGCTTCCGTGAAGGCCGAGAATCCGCGCAGATCGCAGAACACCACCGTGACCTCGCCGCGATGGCTGTTGAGCAGCGTGTCGTGGCCGTCGGAGGAGGCGATCAGCTGTGCCACTTGCGGCGCGAGGAAGCGCTCGAGCTTGCGGATGCGCTCGATCTCGCCGAGCTGCTTCTCCACGCGCTCTTCCAGCGAGCGGTTCCAGTTGCGCAATTGCTCGGTCTGTTCCGTGAGCTTGTCGGCTTGCTCGCGCACCACGGTGTTGGCGGAGGCGAGCTCGCGGCCCTTCTGGTCGACTTCGGTGAACAGGCGTGCATTGCGCATCGCCAGCACCGATTGGTGCGCGAAGGTGCGCATCAGGCCGATCAGGCTTTCCGGGAAATCGCCGGTCGCCCGCCGCAGTACCACCAGTGCGCCGAGCACGCCCTGCTGGTCGACCAGGGGCGCCACCAGCACGGCATGGAAGCCGGCTTCGACAGCGACGTTGCGCAGACGAACGTCGGCGACCGCGGCGAGGTCGGGGATGGCGATCGGCTCGCCCTTGCGCGCGGCATCGCCGAGCACGCTGTCGGCTTCATCGATGACGCGATGCTCGCCTTCAGCCGCCTTGTCGATGCCGTCGGCCTCGACCAGGTTGAACTGCCGCTTGGCGGGGTCATAGCCGTAGATCAGCACGGCGTCGGCATGGGTGATCTCCAGCGCCCGGGCCGCGACCGTCGGCAGCACGGCGTTGAGATCGAGCGAGGACGAGACCGCGCGGCCGACTTCCTCCAGCACCTTCAGTTCGCCGACCGATTGGGCGAGGTCGCGGGTGCGCTCGACCACCTTGGCCTCGAGATCGGAATAGGTTTGGCCGAGCTGCCCCGCCATGCTGTTGAACTGATCGGCCAGTTCCTCCAGCTCGTCCTTGGTGCGGACGTCGATACGCTGGCTGAAATCGCCGGCGCCGAGGCGACGGGCGCCGACGCGCAGCGCCTCGATCGGCACCAGCATGCGTCGCGCCAGGAGGGTGCCGGCCAGGATGGCGATGAGGAGCCCAAGCCCGATCAGCAGCGCGCCGCGGACCAGCTGGTCGCGGATCGGCGCCAGCGCCTGCGAGGTAGGCTGCTCGAAGAACACGACCCAGCCGAGCTTCGGCACGGTCGCCGACGTCGTCAGCACCGAATGGCCGTCGGCGTCGGTGCCGGAGGTAAGTGGCTGGCCGTCGGGCGTCATCAGCGCGGCGACCTGGGGCAGTTTGGAGAGGTCCTTGCCGATGTCGGGGCCGCGCGAGGAGGTGGCCAGCACCTCGCCCTTCGGGTCGACCACATAGGCGAAGCTGTTCTTGCCGACCTGGGTGTCGCCCAGATAGTCCGACAGGAAACGCAGGTCGATATCGGCCACGGTGACGCCGGCATTGAAGCCGGAATGGGCCACCGAGATCGACATGAACGGCTGGTTGGCGGAGAAGAAGGCCGGCGAGAAGCTGACGCCGCGCGCCACGGTTTCGCTGAAGCGTGGGTCCTTCGAGAAATCGGCGTTGCTGTTGACGGCAATTTCCTTGCGCGACAGCCGCAGCAATTCACGGCCCTGGCCGTTGAGCTGGGAAAGCTGGCTGACGGCGGAAATCTGGTTCAGAAGCTGGGCATAGTCGGAGCGGCGCTGTTCCAGCGTCACGACGCTCGCCCGCGTCACCCAGCTGATCTGCCGTTCCAGCTCGAAGATGGACTGGTCGATCCGCTTGGCGGTCGCGTCGGCTTTCTCGGACATGGCGTCGATCAGCGTGGTCTTGGTCGCCCGGTAGCTGATCCAGGTCTCGGTCGCGCCGTTGACGGCCAGCACGAACACCACGAGGCCGACCAGCGAGATCACGTATTTGGCGAACAGGCCTTCGCGCAAAAACCAGATCTTGTCCTTGACGGCGATCATCCAGACCCTCGTGGGCGGCTTTCGACCCTGCCTCGGCGTAACTTGCCCGTTGGCCGGTGCAATCCGACAACATCAGTGCAAACGGCAGGCCGCCCAAAGAACCAGGAAAGGAGCCAGCAATGGAACCGGGGCTGGACGTCTCGGCCGGAACGGGTTCTAGCACAATTTGAGGGGGTTGGCCGGGCAGCTGCCCGCGTGGTTACCGCCGTTGTGCACGGCGGGAGGGAGCCGGCGGCAGCCTTATTGCCGCGCAAAAACGCCCAGCGGCGCTGCTCGGCCATGGCGCCGCCGGATGCGATGGCGGCGCCTGGACGCCTACTGCCGGTTGAACAGCTGCCGCAGCACGTCATTCATCGGCTGGCTGTCCTGTTGGGCGGCTTGGGGCGGCGGGGTGTTGCTCTGGGCTTGCTCGGCCGGGGCCGAGGACGGCACTTGCGACGGGGTCTGGGCCTGTGCCGGCGGGGACGAGGACTGCTCCCCCGGCGCGGGGATGCCGCGGCTGCCGCCAAAGCCCTTCATCAGGGAGCCGATGGTGCCGGCGATGTTGCCGCCAAGATTACCACCAAGATTACCACCAAGCGGGTCGTTGGACGTATTGCCGCCGGTGTTCCCACCATTGCCGTTATTGGCCGGCGGGTTGCCGGTCAGCGAACCCAGGCCGCCCAACAAGCCGCCGATATTGCCGAGGTTGGCGCCGTTCGGCCCGAACAGACCCTTGCCCATCTCGCGCAGCTTGGCATAGGCGGCGTCGGGATTGTCCAGGACGCCCTGCATGTCCGGATAGATGCGTGGGTTCGACCAGGGGCCAGAAATCATCACGGGAATGCCGAAACCGACGGGGTCGGAGGTGCGGCCCTGGCCTTCGGTCGTCATCACGAGCTTCGGCTCGACGCGAAAACCCATCTGCTTGGTGCCGAGGTCGATGGTGCCGGCGCCGGTGACCTTAACCAGCGGGCCGACCAGGTTGAGATCGGTAGTGACGGCCTGGCCGTGGTCGACCTTGAACGAGGCGGACAATTGCGTCAGGTCGGTCGCCTGCTGCTCCTGCTCCTGCCAGCCATTGAGCGTGCTCGCGGTCAGCGAACGGATCATCTGCGCGATGTTGACGCCGCGGATGGCGCCGTCCTGGAAGATCACGAACGCGGTGCCGGACATGTTGGACATGATCGCATGCTGGCTCGCGCCGGAGGACTGGGCGGCGATCTTCGCCTGCATCTTGCCGTCGATCTTGTCGAAATCGGCAAGGCTGGTCAGCAGCGGAAGCGCGCGCACGCCGACGATGTCGCCATGCATGGCATAGGTCGGACTGCCGCTACTGGCATCGACGATCACTTCGCCGCTCGCCTGTCCGCCATAGGCGCCGAGATTGGAGAACGAGGCCTTCAAAATGCCGGCGGCGAGCGAGGCGTCGATCGCGGCCGGCGCAAACTGCGCATCCGCAAGGATGAGCTGCGCCGCCGAGACGCGCACCTGCGCGTCGACATAATTCAGCCCGGTGAGGTTGATCGGCGCGTCGCTCCAGCCCTGCGCGGGCGACGTGGTGGAGGTGGCCGATTTCGCACCCGAAAGATCGAGGCGCTGGAAGTCGAGATCGACCTTCACCAGCGGCTTGCTGGCGAGATCGACCGAGGCCCAGCCGGTAAAGCCGCCATCGCCGAGCGCTCCGGAAAGGCTGTTGAACATCACGAGCGGGCCGTTGAAGCGCAATTCGGCCTTGGCGGTCAGCGGCGCGTGCAGGAGGCCGGGTGCCTCAAGAGTAAGGTCGACCGGCATGGTCTGGCGCTCGACCGGAGGCGTCGGCATGGCCGCCTTGATGTCGAATTTGAGTGGGGTGTTGTCGGTGCGCGCGGTGCCGGTGAGCTTGAGCTTGCGATCGGCATCGATCACGGTATTGGCGTTGATGCCCTCGATGCGATGCTCGAAGCGGTCGCGCGGATTGGAGGCGATGATCGCGCCGTCGGTGATCTTGATGCGGTCGATGCTGACGGTCTCGGCCTCGGGCGCGGGCTTCATCGAGCGTGGCGCCGATTCCTGGGTGCGCTCGCGCAACAGCGCCCGGTACAGCACGGGCTTGGTGACCACGAGTTCGGACACATGCGGGTGACCCGACCACACGCTGGACAGGCTCACATCGGCCTGCAGATTGTCGATGGTGATGCGGCTGGTGCCGTCGCGATCCTTCGGGTCTTGCAAGGTCAGATCGCTCAGATTGACGTTCAGCGTCGGCCACAGGCTGACCTTGGCCGAGCCGGCAATGGTCAGCTTATAGCCGGTCTGGCGCTCGACGCGGTCCTGGATGGCCGAGGTCAGGAAGCCGGAGGGGATTCCGATGACCATCAGCAACGCAAGAATAACGATAACGGCGGCGATTGCCGCGCCTGCGAGTTTCAGTGCTTTCATGTCGACGTTCCCGGGCAGACGGCATCATGCATGCCCTGCGTCCCCTTCCGCCGGGCCGTTAAATTGAGCTTATCGCGGAAAACGGGCGAAGGCTCAAAAGGGGTCCATAAATAATGGGAAGGGCTGCAAAGTTATGTGACCTATGGCACACTTCCCGCTGGGTGGATTCTCTTAATTCGAGTTGAAGGTACTGAAATGAGCAAACAGGCCGAATTTGCGGTCATTTTAAAGATGAATCCGATGTTCGCGGACTTGGGCGCGGACGAATTGCAGAAGCTTTCAAATCTCTGTCACACGCAGCATTTGGCCGCGAGCGAGGTGCTGTTCCAGAAGGGTGATCCCGGTGATGCGCTGTACGGGGTCCGGCGCGGGCAGGTCCGCATCGAAACCGGCGCCTCCGACGGCAGCCGGCTGACGCTGAATTTCATGGGGCCGGGCGATCTCTTTGGCGAGGTCGCCGTGCTCGACCGCCAGGCCCGCACGGCGGACGCCACCGCGGGCGAAACCACCGAATTGTTCGTGGTGCGGCGGGAGGATTTCATGGGCTTCCTCGAGCGGGAGCCGAAGGTCGCGATCAGGATCATCGAGCTGCTCTGCCAGCGTATCCGCTGGCAGAGCGAGCGGATGGAGGAATCGATGCTGCAGCCGCTGCCGGTACGGCTCGCCCGCCGGCTCTGTGCGCTTGCCGCCGATTTCGGCTCGGAGGTGCACATCTCGCAGGAGCAACTCGGCATTTTCGTCGGCGCGGCGCGCGAAAGCGTCAACCGGCAACTGCAATCCTGGCGCAAGGACGGCATTCTGGACCTGCAGCGCGGCCGTATCCTGTTGCAGAACCTGAACAAGCTGACCACGATCGCGCGCAACGATTAGCGCGCTTGGCTGCCGCCGCGCCCGGTTTTGAAGATGCCGAACCGCTCTCATCGCAATGCCGGGCATATCGGGATGAACCGCTTGCGCAAGAGCGGTTTGGCACACTCCTCCGCGCGCGCAGTCGTCGCGGGCGAGGTGGCGGCGACCTCGCATATCGTTGATGTCGCCGATTGCCTGGAGGTGCTGGCGAAGATCCCGGACCAGTCGATCCAGCTCGTGATCTGCGATCCGCCCTACAACATCAATGTCGCTGCCTGGGATGATCTGGAACACTACGTCGACTGGGCTGGGAAATGGCTCGCCGAGGTCGAGCGCGTGCTGGCACCGTCAGGCAATTTCGTGCTGTTCGGCGGCTTGCAATACCAGGCCGAGGCGGGCAGCGGCGACTTGCTCAGCCTGATGGGCTGGATGCGCGTGCATAGCCGCATGCTGCTCGCCAATCTCATCATCTGGAATTATCCGAACGGCATGGGCGCGCAGCGCTTCTTCGCCAACCGGCATGAGGAGATCGCCTGGTTCGGAAAGACGCCGAAATATTACTTCGATCTCGACGCCGTCCGCCGCCCGCTCGATCCGGCGACGCTCGAAATCTACAAGCGCGACAAGAGGCTCAATGCGGAGAGCCTGGAAAAGGGCATCAATCCCACGAATGTCTGGAAGATTCCGCGGCTCAACGGCAATTCCAAGGAGCGGGTCGGCCATCCGACCCAGAAGCCGAAGGAGCTGATCGAGCGGCTTGTGCTGTCGCTGTCTTACCCGGGCTCGACGGTGCTGGATTTCTTCGCCGGCAGCGGCGTCTCCGCCCGCGTCGCCATCGAAAATGGCCGGCATTCGATTTCGGCGGACGCCGATATGGCGTTTCGCACCTATCTCTCGCGGCAGCTCAACCATATCGGCGGAGACGGGTCAGGGCCGGAGTTTCTGCTGATCGAGGATCACGACTGGTCGCGCCATCCGGTGTTTCGCTCCGCTGCGGATCAGGCCGAAAAAGGACGGGAGGAATAGTCTACTCCGCGGCGGCCGGTGGATGCTGTTGCGCGGGTGGCATCGGCGGCTGTTGATGGTGATCGCTATGACCGCTCTCGTCCGTGGAAACGATCAGCCGCTTGCCGAAGCGCCAGATGAATGAGCCGAGATCGTCCATCACCATGAACATCGCAGGCACGAACACCAGCGACAGCACGGTGGAGAAGATCAGGCCGCCGATCACGGCGAGCGCCATCGGCGAGCGGAACTCACCGCCGGCGCCGAAGGCGAGCGCGCTCGGCATCATGCCGGCCACCATGGCGATGGTGGTCATCACGATCGGGCGGGCGCGCTTCAGGCCGGCGTCGATCATCGCCTCGTCGCGCGGCTTGCCGGCATGGATCGCTTCGATCGCAAACTCGACCAGCATGATCGCGTTCTTGGTCACGATGCCCATCAGCATCAGGATGCCGATCCACACCGGAATGGTGATTTGCTTGCCGCTGATCGCGAGCGCTGCGATCGCGCCGCCGATCGACAGCGGCAGCGAGAACAGGATGGTGATCGGCTGCAGGAAGGTGCCGAACAGCAGTACCAGCACGGCGTAGACCATCATCAACCCGGTCGCCATGGTGCTGGCGAAGCCGTCGGTCAGTTCCTTCTGGCTTTCAGCGTCGCCGCCCTCGCTCACCGTGACGCCCTTGGGCAGGCTCTTCATGACCGGCAGGTCATAGATGCGCTTGGTGGCCTCGCTTCGCGCCGAGAAGCCCGCGAGGTCGGCGGCCACCGTCGCCTGGCGCTGGCGGTCGTAACGGTCGATGCTGGTCGGGCCCTGGTCGAGCCTGACGTCGGCCACGACCGTGAGCGGCACGCCTTCCTTGCTGTTCTCGCCGCCGATCGGCACCCGCAATTGCTCGAGCGCCCTGATATTGCCACGTGAGGAATCCTCCAGCTGCACGCGGATCGGCACCAGGCGGTCGCCGGCGTCGAACTTGGCAAGCGCCGGCCCGACATCGCCGATGGTGGCGACGCGGATGGTCTTGGACAGGGTCTCGGTGCTGACGCCAAGTCGTGCCGCGAGATCAGCGCGCGGCCGGATGCGCAGTTCAGGCCGGTCGAGTGAAGTTTCGGAGACCACGTTGGCGATCAGCGGAATCCGCTTCATCTGCGTTGCCAGCTCGCTGGCGACGTTGTTGACGATGTTGCTGTCGGCGCCGGCCACGATCAGCGAGATTGCGCGGTTGCCCTGATCGTCGAGGAACCAGAAGCGGATATCGGGAAGATTATCGAGCTCCTGGCTGATCGAATTTTCCAATTCGCGCTGGGTGAGGCTGCGCTGGGTCTTCGGCGTGTAGTTGATGATGACCGTGGCGCGCCGCACCTCCTGCGAGCCATGCGGATCGCGGCCGCCATCGACGAACACGCTCTTCACCTCGGGCCGCTTGCGCAACAGCGCGACGATGTTCTCCGTCACCTTCTCGGTATACTCGAGCTGGGTGCCGGGCGGCAGCTCGAGGCCGAGCCAGGAGCGCGCCGAATCCTGCGCCGGCAGGAAGCTCTGCGGCAGCAGCGTGATGCTCCAGATCGAGGCGGCAAAGATGCCGATGCCGATCAGCACGGTCAGATAATGGTGCTTCACCGACCAGGTGACGACGCGGTGATAGGTGTTGAGCACGCGCCCCGGCGGCGGGTCGTCATGCTCGTGATGCTTCATGAAATAGGCCGCCAGCATCGGCGTGACGAAACGCGCGGCCAGCAGCGAGAAGAACACCTGCACCGAGACCGTGATGCCGAATTGCTTGAAGAACTGGCCGGCGATGCCCGGCATGAAGCTGGCGGGAGCGAAGATCGCGATGATGGTGAGCGAGATCGCGATCACGGCGAGGCCGATCTCGTCGGCGGCATCGAGCGCCGCCTGATAGGGCGTCTTCCCCATCCGCATGTGGCGGACGATGTTCTCGATCTCGACGATGGCGTCGTCGACCAGAATACCGGTCGAGAGCGTGATGGCGAGGAAGGAGATCAGGTTCAGCGAGAAGCCCAGCAGGTCCATCGCCCAGAATGCCGGGAAAATCGACAGCGGCAGCGAGACCGCGGCGATGATGGTGGCGCGAAGGTCGCTGAGGAAGAGAAGCACGATCACGACGGCGAGGATGGCGCCCTCGAACAAGGTCTGGATCGCGGCGTCGTAATTGCCCTTGGTGAATTTCACCGAGGTGTCGATCAGCTTGAGGTCGACGTCGGGATATTGCTCCTTCAGCGCGTCGATGCGCTTTTGCACGAGACCCGCGACCACGACGTCGGAGGCGCCCTTGGAGCGCTTGATGCCGAGCGCCACCACCGGCTCGCCATTGTAGCGGGCGAAGGTGCGACGGTCGGCGATGGTGTCGGTGACCGTGCCGAGGTCGTCGAGACGCAACTCGCCGCCGGCCGGCAGCGGGATCATGGTGCCGGCGAGCTCGTTCAGCGTCTTGGCGCCGGCGAGGGTGCGGATCGCCTGGTCGTTCTTGCCGATCTCGGCGCGTCCGCCGGCGAGGTCCTCGTTGGTGCCGCGGAGGAACTGGCTGACATAGACCGCCGTCAGGCCGGCAGCCTGCAGCTTGTCGGGGTCGAGTGAAACCAGGATCTCGCGCTCGACACCGCCGATGCGGGCGACTTCGGCAACGCCGCGCACGCCCTGGAGCTGGCGCTTGACCACGTCGTCGACGAAATAGGAGAGCTGCTCCGGCGTCTTGCCGGGCGAGATCGCGGCATAGGTCATGATCGGCAGGCCGATCACGTCGACGCGCTGGATCAGGGGTTCAGCAACGTTCTGCGGCAGGTTGGAGCGGACGCGGGTCACTGCGTCCTTGATATCGTTGATCGCGCGATCGGTGTTGGTCTCGAGCGCAAACGCGATGGTGGTCACCGACAGGCCGTCAGTAATGGAAGAAGTGATGTGGCGTACGCCTTCGACGCCAGAGACGCCGTCCTCGATGGTCTTGGTGACCTGCGATTCCAGCTCGGTGGGCGCCGCGCCGAATTGCGCCACCGCCACCGAGATCACGGGAATGTCGGCGGAGGGCAGGTGCGTCACCGCGAGCTTCATGAAGCTCAGCCAGCCGAGCACGAGCAGGATGATCGAGAAGACGACGGAGGGAAGCGGGTTCCGGATCGACCATGCCGAGATATTGAGTGCCATCAGCGTACCCGTCGATCGAGTTCGTCGGCGAACATGGCTTTCACCTGATCGCCATCATGCAGGGAAGAGCCGGCGTCCGCCACTACGGTTTCGCCGACGTCGAGGCCTTCGAGGATCTGGGTGTTGGCGTCGGACGTCAGCCCCACCTGCACCTTGCGCGTTTCCACCGTGTTGCCTTTGATCACCTGCACCGTGAGATGGTCAATGGCGGTGCGCGGAACCGCAACGCCGCAGCTTCGCTTGGCGTCGATATTGGCTCGGGCGAACATGCCGACCTTCAGCGACGGGTTGTTGGTCAACGCGATGCGGACGCGGCCGAGCTGGCTCGAGCGATCGACCTGCGGCGATACCAGGCGAACGCGGCCGATCAGGTCCGGCGCGTTGTCGCGGGTGATGCGCACGGTTGCGCCCGGATTGAGCTTGGGCAAATGCACGCTCGGCACTTCGGCTTCGAGCTCGAGCTCGTTGTTGATGGCGATGCGGAACATCGGGCCCGCCTGCGGCGAGGCCGGCGCGCCGACGATGGTCCTGACCTCGGTGATGAGGCCCGGCGCCGGCGCACGCAACGAAACCGGCCCGCTGTTGCGGCCTTGTTGCTGTTGCTGGCCGGGCTGCTGCTGCGGCGCGCTGAGGCGGGCGAGTTCCTGGTTGTCGGTGACGGTGTCGCCCTCGCGGACGAAGAGATCGGTGACCTTGGAGCCTTCCTGGTCGGCGCCGACGACGGCTTCGCGCCGCGGCACGACAAAGCCGGTAACGCGAACCTGGTCGGAGAAGCAGGCATTGGTGGCTTTCGTCACCACCACCAGGGCTTCGCCCGCCGTATCCTTTTCAGCGGGCTCCGGCCGATGCTCCCACCAATAGTCGGCGCCCGCGAGCACGAAGAAGAATGCCAGCGCGACGGCAGGCTTGATATAGTGGGAGGGGATCATCGCCGGATCATCCAAACCTTGCCTTGCGAGGAACGGCAGCGAGATCGCAGAGTGCAGCCCTGAAGATCAAGGCACGTCTCGCCGCATGGCGAGACGCATTTTTGCTGCAGAACGTTACCCGATACCACGAGAGTTACTTGGGTAAACACTTGGGGCCGTTGTGCCGGCGTTACTTGGACGCCGTGGTCTTGTTTTCCATGTTCACCACCTGCACCCGGCGGTTCACTTCCGACATCGGCTGGTTCGCATCCTTGAGCTTGCTCTTGCCGTATCCGACGGTCACGAGATCGCTCGCGGCGATGTGGTAATTGTCCATCAGATAGCGCTTGATCGCATCCGCGCGGCGCTCCGACAGGTCCTGGTTGTAGGAGTCGCCGCCGGCGGCGTCGGTGTGGCCGGCGAGCAGGAAGGTCGAGCCCTTCAGGTCGGGATTGGTGAGCGCATTGCCGAGCTTCTTGACGTCAGCAAGCGACTTGGCGCTGATATCGGCCGAGTTGTAGTCGAAATTGATGGTCAGATCGATATTTGGCTTGTCCTTGGCGATAGTCGCAATTTCCTCGCGCTCGGCCTTGGAAAGCGAGCGGGTGGCGCGGCCACGGACGCTGTCGACGAACTTGGTTTCTTCCGGATTCGGAGCCGGATCGGCCGTCTGCGGGCCGACACTCAGCCCGCGCGTCAGCGGTGCTTTCTTCGCGGGGGTAAGGGCCCGCACGATCTGATCTTCGGTGACGTCGTCGCCGGCCTTGGCCTGGCCGATCCCAAATGAAAATGCGGCGCCGATGGCGACCACCGAAAGCATTGCAATGAAATGGCGTTTTTTCGAGAGCTTCGTCATTACCAGTCCCTCCTGCGCTCACCCAGCGCGGTTCCAAAACAATTTTTCCGGATCGATCGCGGCAAAATCGGTCGCGACCGTAACGACTTAGACTTAGAAGTCTGTCTCGGGCGCCTGCCTCGGGGTTCGAGCGGCGCCCGCCGTTCAACGCAAATATTTGTCAACGCACCCCGTAACCATCGAATTCCTGGACGATATTCGGGTCCATGGCCTTGGCATTGGCTATATCCAAATTGCCCTCGGAAATCGAGCCGCTGCGCTGCTTGGCGAGGCCCCTGCCATAGAGGGAGGAGGTCAGGCGCGGATTGATCTTCAGCGCGGCGTCGAAGTCGGTGATGGCGTTTTTGGTCGCCCCGCTCTTGAGGTTGACCAACCCGCGGCTGTCCAGTGCATCGACGAAATTGGGCCGCAGCCGCAATGCCTCGTTGCAATCCCTGAGTGCCGTCTGCAGGTCACCGATCACGGCGCGAGCCCAGCAGCGGTTGTTGAGGGCTTCGACGTCCTTCGGATTGATCCGCAGCGAGCCGTCGAAATCCTTGATCGCAAGGCTATAGGCCCCCTTGCTGGCATAGACCTGGCCGCGCCGGTACAGCGCGCTGACATCGTCGGGATTGGCGTCGAGCTTGGCGGTCAGCGACTTGATGGTCGGATCGTCAGCGAGCGCGATCTGCGAAGGCGACGAACTCGGCGTCGTCTCCACGCTCGGTGGCGGCGGTGGCGGCGGCGTATTGTCGACCGGCGGCGGGGGAGGGGGTGGTGGCGGAGGAGGCGCGACCGCAACCGGCGTCGGCGTGCTGACCACCGGCGGAGGCGGCGGTGGGGGTGGCGGCGTCACGGCGGTGACCTGCTGCTGAGGCAGCGGCGGCGGCGCCGGACGGCTCCCGGGCGCGCCCGGAATGAAGGAGAAATCCTCGGCCAGGGAGGACGAAATCCAGGGCACCTGCTCGCCACGCGAGGCGCGGGTGACGCCGACCCGGGTCCGGTTCAGGGTCTCCTCGGCCATCAGGTCGGGAACGCGGATTTCCTTGAGCAACTCCTGCACGAACAGGCTCTGGTCGCCGCCATTGTCGGAGACGACCGACGACAGCGCCGCCGAATACATCACCAGCGTGCCGTTCGGCGCGATGACCGGCGCGAGCCCGGCGGAGAAGGTCCGGAAGCGGCGTTCATAGGGGTTGCGGCGGGACGCATCGACCAGCGCGATCTTGACCCCGGCGCCGCGGCTGTTGATCTCGCCCAGCACCGTTTCCAGGCTGAAACCGTCGTGGCGCACGTCCTGCTCGGTCCAGATCTGCGCGTCGACCGGGATCATGTAGCTCTGGCGGTTCGATTGAATGCCGAAGCCAGAGAAGAAGACGAGGGCGACCGAGCCCGGTCGCAGCTTGCCGTAGAGCTTGTCGAAGGCCCGGCGCATGCCGTCGCCGGTCAGGTTTTCCCCGATGTCGACGTTGAAGCCGTCGCGCTTCAATTCATCGGCGACCGCGCGGGCGTCGGTGATGGGCTCCTTCAGCGGCGCGTCTGCGTCCGGATATTTCGCATTGCCGATCACCAGCGCAAAGCGATCGCCCGCGGCGGGCGAGGCGGTGGTCGAGATGACCGAAAAAAGGGCAATCAGAAGGAAGGCAAGACAAGTCTTCATACTACGGCGGTCCAAGAAAAAGGGCGCCGATGCTGCTTGCGCCCCAACGACATTACTCCACGCCAAAAGCATTATCAAACCAGGGTCCCCAAGGCGTCAACCGATTGCAAAATCTGTCCTATCGCGACAATTCGACCGCGGCGAAAGGCCCCGGTCGATCCGTTCGCGCGTGGTCAAGATCGCTCGCCGCACGCACCAACAGCGCCCGTGACAGGTTCCCACAGCCATCCGTACTCTAATGTGATTAGGCTCACATTAGAGCCCGTCTACGTCAAGCCCGTGACAGGGCGCCTCATCCCGCACAGGTTTGACCTTTGGCGATGACAATGGCTTGGTGCGGCCGTCATCCGACGACGGCTAAGAAGAACGAGAAGTCACCGATGGGAAACGCTTACGAAATCTACGCGCTCCGTTACGCAACCATGGCGCGGACGCCGCACATGAACTTCATCACCCCCGATCCGCATGACACCAGCGCGCAGGACCTCGACTATTTCGTCTGGCTGGTCCGAGGGCAGGGACGCAACATCCTGGTCGATACCGGCTTCAATGCTGACGAGGCGCAGCTGCGCGGGCGCAAGCTGATGCTCAACCCGGTGGATGCGCTGGCAGGCTTTGGTGTTGCGGTCGAGGACATCAAGGACGTCATCGTCACCCATCTGCATTATGACCACGCCGGCAATCTCGACCGCTTCCCGAACGCGCGTTTCCACCTGCAAGAACGCGAAATGAGCTACGCGACCGGGCGCTGCATGTGCAACGCCCATCTGCGGCATCCGTTCACCGTCGAGCATGTCACGCAGATGGTGCGCCATGTCTATGGCGAGCGCGTCACGTTCCATTCCGGTGACGGAGATATCGGCCCCGGCATCACCGTGCACCGGGTCGGCGGCCATTCCGACGGCCTGCAGGTGGTGCGGGTCGAGACCGAGCGCGGCCCGGTGGTGCTGGCCTCCGACGCCTCGCATTACTACGCCAATCTGCATCGGCGCAGCCCGTTTCCGATCGTCTACAATATCGGCGACATGGCGACCGGCTGGGAAACCGTCGAGCGCCTCGCAGGCCACCCGGATCGCTTCATCCCGGGGCATGACCCGATCGTCTGCGAAATCTATCCACGAGCGAGCGACAAGGTCGATGCGTTTGCCTTGCACAAGGCGCCGTCGCGGAGTTTCGTGAAATAACGTCGGGCAAAACCCGCCGTCGTCATTGCGAGCGGAGCGAAGCAATCCATCTCCCCGCTTGCTGAAGCATGGATTGCTTCGTCGCTGCGCTCCTCGCAATGACGTGGATAGAGCCTAACTCAATACGCCTCTTTCGCGTCCGCTGCCTGACTGTCTTGCACCAGGTCAAGGCCGTTCTCGATCTTGCCGAGCAGTGCGGCAAACAGCTTGCGCTCCTGGGCGGAGAGGCAGGACAGGATCTCCTGCTCCTTGCGCAGAAGCCGCGGGATCAGCTCTTCATAGAGCGCGCGGCCCTTGCGCGTCAGGCGCAGGCGGAATTCGCGGCGGTCTTCGGCGTTCTCGACGCGCTCGACGATTTCGCGTTCCATCAGCGCAGTGACGGCGCGGCTGATGGTGGATTTGTGCGTGCGGGTGCAGTCGGAAATGTATTGCGCGCTGCAGGCGTCGTTGCGGAAACCGAGCGTCGCCAAGACCCGCCATTCCGGAATGTCGAGGCCGTAGCGCGCCTGGTATTCGCTGGAGAGCGCATTGCTCACCTCGGCGGACAGCCGGTTGAGGCGGAACGGCACGAAGCGGAACAGGTCGAGCCGCGAGGCCTTGCGACGTGAGGCGTTCTCCTCGCGAGGGCCGGGGATCAGCGTGGTCGCCAAAATTTGTCTCCCATACCCTGTTGCGCGAACGTGCCGCCGCGGGGTAAGATAGTTGCAGTTGCGACTAATTTAACAGACCGGCGTTCGGCTGGCTAGAGCATGATCCGGAAAAGTCGGCACCGGTTTTCCGACAAGATCATGCTCCGCGAATAAAGGAAACGCATGGCGCAAGCCAAAACCCAGTTCGGCTATCGCAGGCACCCCGATCAGGATCGCCCGGGAACTGATTTGGCCGAGCATCCGGTCGTCGTGGTCGGCGCGGGACCGGTGGGCCTGTCGCTTGCGATCGATCTGGCGCAGCGCGGCCAGAGCGTGCTGTTGCTCGATGACGCCGACCGGATCGGCGAGGGCTCGCGGGCGATCTGCTTCTCAAAGCGCTCGCTGGAGTTCTGGGACCGGCTCGGGGTCGGCGACCGCATGGTCGACAAGGGCGTGGTGTGGAGCGTCGGCAAGATCTTTCACGGCGCCTCGCAGCTCTATCAGTTCAACCTGCTGCCGGAAGTCGGCCACAAGCGGCCGGCCTTCATCAACCTGCAGCAATTCTATGCGGAGGCCTATCTGGTCGACCGGGTCGAGGAACTGCCGTCGATTGATCTGCGCTGGCGCAACAAGGTGATCGCGCTGGAGAGCCGCAACGATACCGTCGCGCTGACGGTGTCGACGCCGGATGGTTCTTACAAAATTCTTGCGGGTTATGTGATCGCCTGCGACGGCGCGCGCTCGTCGCTGCGGCAGATGGTCGGTGCGGAATTTTCCGGCCAGGTGTTCGAGGACCAGTTCCTGATCGCCGACGTCAAGATGACGGCAGCGTTCCCCACCGAGCGCTGGTTCTGGTTCGATCCGCCGTTCCATGCCGGGCGCTCGGCACTGCTGCACAAGCAGCCGGACGACATCTGGCGCATTGACCTGCAGCTCAGCCGAGATGCCGATCCCGTGGTCGAAAAGCAGCCGGAGCATGTGCGGCCGAGGATCGCGCGCATGCTCGGCCACGACCAGTTCGAGTTCGAATGGATCTCGCTCTACAAATTCCAGTGCCGCCGCATGGACCGCTTCGTCCATGGCCGGGTGATCTTCGCCGGCGATTCCGCCCACCAGGTCTCGCCGTTCGGCGCGCGCGGCGCCAATTCCGGGCTGGAGGACGCGGAGAATCTGTCCTGGAAGCTCGATCGCGTGCTGCGCAAGCAATCGCCGGCGAGCCTGCTCGATAGCTATCATGTCGAGCGCAGCACGGCTGCGGACGAGAATATCCGCGAGTCCACGCGCTCGACGGATTTCATGGCGCCCTCGTCGCGACAGGAGGCGCGGCTGCGCCAGGCGGTGCTGTCACTGGCGAAGGAGACCGAGTTCGGCAAGCGTATGGTCAATGGCGGGCGGCTGTCGGTGCCTTCCATTTACGAATCCCCGCTGTCGACAGCGGATAACGACGCCTGGCGCGGCGGTCCGCGGCCGGGCGCTTCGATGCCTGACGCGCCGATGGCCGATCGCTCGGGGGCCGCAAAGTTCCTGACCGAGGCGTTCGTCGAGCAGGGCGCGCGGTTCGCGCTGCTGGAGTTCGGCAACGGCGCTGCGGCCGAAGTGCCCGACGGCGTCGGCACGATCCGCATCGGCGGCGAAAGCGGGCTGGTCGATGCCGAAGGGCTCGCTGCCTCGCGCTACGATGCCGAGCCCGGTACGGCCTATCTCTTGCGTCCCGACGGCTATATCGCGGCGCGGTTCCGGCATCCGATCCGGTCTGCGCTAGATGCGGCGCTGGCGCGTGCATCCGGTTTGAACTGAGGCTTTTTGAACTGAGGCTTGACGATGGCGTTATCCACCAGCTCGAACTTTGCAAAGCCCGATGATGCCTTCCGCGCCATCGTCGAGGCGCATCGTGGCCTCACCGACGCGCAGAGCGCTGATTTCGACGCGGCACTGGTTCTCATCCTCGCCAACCACATCGGCGACATCGAGGTGTTGCGCGAGGCGATTACGCTCGCCGGGCGCCGCATGCTGGAGGCGAGCCAGCAGCAACAACAGCAACAACAATAGTGCTCAAGGGACTAAACTGATGGCTAAGGGTTTCGCGTCCACCACCGACCTCTCCGAGAAGAAGGTCACGTTCTCCGAGATCGGCACCGATCTCTATGCCTTCACCGCCGAGGGCGATCCGAACACTGCCGTGATCGTCGGCGAGGACGGTTGCCTCGTGTTCGACGCGCAGGCCACTCCAGCGATGGCGAACAAGGTGATCGAGCGGGTGAAAACCGTCACCGACAAGCCGATCAAATATGTCGTGCTGTCGCATTATCACGCCGTGCGCGTGCTCGGCGCCTCCGCCTATCATGCCCAGGCAATCATTGCCTCGGAAGAGACGCGCCGCCTCGTCGCCGAGCGCGGCCAGCAGGATTGGGACTCCGAATACGGCCGCTTCCCGCGCCTGTTCCAGGATGCGCAGAGCATCCCGGGCCTGACCTGGCCGACATTGACCTTCGAAGGCGAGATGTCGCTTTATCTGGGCAAGCGCGAGGTGCGCCTGATGCAGCTCGGCGCCGGACATACCTCGGGCGATATCGTCGCCTGGGTACCGGATGCAGACGTGATGTTCTCCGGCGATCTCATCGAATATCACTCGGCCTGCTATTGCGGCGATGCGCATTTGCGCGAATGGCCGATGACGCTGAACGAAATCCGCGCCTTTAATCCCAAGGCGATCGCGCCGGGCCGCGGCGATGCGCTGAAGGGGCTTGCGACCGGGCGCGACGCGATCGCGATGACACGGGATTTTGTCACCACGCTTTATGGCGCAGCGGAAGCCGCCGTTGCCAAGGGCCGCAGCCTCAAGGACATGATGGCGATGGCGCGCGAGGTGATGGACTCGAAATTCTCGAGCTTTGCCATCTACGAGCACTGCCTGCCGTTCAACGTCTCGCGCGCTTACGACGAAGCGTCGGGGATCGACGATCCCGTGATCTGGACCGACAAGCGCGACCAGGAAATGTGGGCAGCCCTGCAAGGAGGAGGATAGACATGAACATCAACACCTCGCCTGACCTGATCAGCCGCGCTTCCGCCCAGGTGACGCCGGGCTACATGTCCGGCTTTGGCAACAGCTTTGAAACGGAGGCGTTGCCCGGTGCGTTGCCGATCGGCCGCAACTCGCCGCAGCGTGCGGCCTACGGGCTCTATGCCGAGCAGCTTTCGGGCTCGCCCTTCACCGCGCCGCGCGGCACCAATGAGCGCTCCTGGCTCTATCGCATCCGCCCGTCGGTGAAGCATTCCGGCCGCTTCAGGAAACTCGATGCTGGGCTGTGGCGCTCGGCGCCATGCCATGAATACGACCTGCCGATCGCGCAACTGCGCTGGGACCCGACGCCGCTGCCGAAAGAGGACATCACCTTCCTGCAGGGCGTGCGGACCATGACCACGGCCGGCGATGCCAATGCCCAGGCCGGCATGGCCGCGCATGTCTATCTCATCACCAAATCGATGGTCGATCAGCATTTCTACAATGCCGACGCCGAGATGATGTTCGTGGCGCAGCAGGGCAATCTGCGCTTCGTGACCGAATTCGGCCGCATCGACATCGAGCCCGGCGAGATCGCGGTGATCCCCCGCGGCGTGAAGTTTCGCGTGGAAATCCCGTCCGGGCCTGCGCGCGGCTATCTCTGCGAAAATTACGGCGGCGCCTTCACCTTGCCGGAGCGCGGCCCGATCGGCGCCAATTGCCTTGCCAATGCGCGCGACTTCCTGACGCCGGTAGCTAGCTACGAAGACAAGGACACGCCGACCGAGCTCTATGTGAAATGGGGCGGCTCGCTGTTTGTCGCTGACCTGCCGCATTCGCCGATCGATGTCGTGGCCTGGCACGGCAATTACGCGCCCTACAAATACGACCTGCGTCACTTCTCGCCGGTCGGCGCGATCTCCTTCGATCACCCCGATCCCTCGATCTACACCGTGCTGACCTCGCCGTCGGAAACGGCGGGCACGGCGAATATCGATTTCGTGATCTTCCCGGAGCGCTGGGCGGTCGCGGAAAACACCTTCCGTCCGCCCTGGTATCACATGAACATCATGAGCGAGTTCATGGGCCTGATCTACGGCGTCTATGACGCCAAGCCGGAGGGCTTTACACCGGGCGGCATGAGCCTGCACAATTGCATGCTGCCGCACGGCCCGGACCGCCAGGCGTTCGATCATGCGAGCAATGGCGAGCTGAAGCCGGTGAAGCTGACCGGCACGTTAGCGTTCATGTTCGAGACGCGCTTTGCGCAGCGGGTCACGCAATATGCGGCGACGTCAGCAACGTTGCAGGATGATTATGCGGACTGCTGGAAGGGACTTGAGAAGCGGTTTGATCCGAATAAGCCGTAACCGTCATTCCGGGGCGACGCGCAGCGGCGAGCCCGGAATCCATAACCGCACGCGCTTGCGGCTTGCCGCATTCGCGTGAAAGGTAAAGAAAGCGCGGCCTGGCTGCCTCTTTGGTTTGCGCGAATGGCCCAGGGGCCAAGCGCGCGCCGTGGTTATGGATTCCGGGCCTGCGCCTTACGGCGCATCCCGGAATGACGACAGACAAAGTGTTTGCGATAAGGAATTGATTGTGCCCCACCCCAACGACCCCAAGCTCCGATCCTTCATCCCCGTCGATCCCGCCTCCGACTTCCCGATCCAGAACCTCCCTTACGGTGTGTTCTCCGCGCGTGGCCTTGCGCCGCGGGTTGGGGTTGCGATCGGCGATTACGTGCTCGATCTCTGGGAGCTGGAGCAGGATGGCCGCTTCGCCTTTGGCGAGATCGGCGTGTTCTCGCAAGCTTCGCTCAATGCCTTCATGGCGCTCGGGCCGAAGATGTGGTCGAAGACCCGCGCTCGGATCAGCGAGCTGTTGCGGCATGATCATCCGGAGCTGCGCGACAATGACGAGCTGCGCAAGCTCGCGCTGGTGCCGATGCGCGACGTGAAGCTGCACATGCCGTTTGCGGTCGCCGGCTACACCGATTTCTATTCCTCGAAGGAGCATGCCACCAATGTCGGCGTGATGTTCCGAGGCAAGGACAATGCGCTGCAGCCGAACTGGCTGCACATGCCGATCGGCTATAACGGCCGCGCTTCCACGGTCGTGGTGTCCGGCACCGAGGTGAAGCGGCCGCGGGGGCAGTTGAAGCCGCCGGCGGCGGAGGTGCCGAGCTTCGGTGCCTGCAAGCGGCTCGATTTCGAGCTGGAGATGGGCGTCGTGGTCGGCCAAGCCTCGAAGATGGGCGAGATGCTGACCGAGCAACAGGCCGAAGAGATGATCTTCGGTTTCGTGATCCTGAACGACTGGAGCGCGCGCGACATCCAGCAATGGGAATATGTGCCGCTCGGTCCGTTCCAGGCTAAGGCGTTTGCAACCTCGATCAGCTCTTGGGTCGTGACGCGCGAAGCACTGGAGCCGTTCCGATTGCATGGGCCTGAGCAGAAGCCGGAGCCGCTGGCCTATTTGCGCCAAGCGCAAGCGAACAATTTCGACATGGAGCTCGATGTCTCCTTGCGCGCGGCGCCGATGAATGTGGCGCAGACGATCTGCCGCACCAATTTCAAATACATGTACTGGTCGTCGGTGCAGCAATTGGTGCACCACGCCTCCTCTGGCTGCGCGATGAATGTCGGCGATTTGCTCGGGTCCGGTACGATTTCGGGGCCGGAGAAGCAGCAGCGCGGCAGCCTGCTGGAAATCAGCTGGAACGGCACCGAGCCGGTTGAGCTCGACGGGGGCATCAAGCGGACGTTCCTTGAAGACGGCGACTCGCTGGTCATGCGCGGCTGGTGCCAGGGCGACGGCTACCGCGTCGGATTCGGGGAGGTCGAGGGGACGATCGTGGCGGCTGAGTGACGGCGCTTCCCCTCGTCATTGCGAGCGTAGCGAAGCAATCCACACCGTCTCCGCAGAGACAGTGGGTTGCTTCGTCGCTTCGCTCCTCGCAATGACGGGATAAATTACTATCGCTCTTCCGGCGGCACATCCCTCAGCCGCGCGCAATGCGCTGCGATGTCGTCCATCGCATATTTCAGATGCACGCGCTTGTCCGACGGCACGTGCTTGGTGACGCATACGCCCGGCCGCCATTCCTTCGCGGGCCGGATCGGGCGCGCCTCGAAACCGCCGCCGCAGTTCGGGCAGACGTTGTCGAGCTTGTTCTCCGCGCAATCCGCGCAGAACGTGCATTCATAGGAGCAAATCCGCGCATCGAGCGCGTTCGGCGGCAGGTCCTTGTCGCAATATTCGCAGTTCGGCCGAAGTTGCAGCGCCATGATTTGCTTCCTCTCGCGTCGGTATCATCGCAAATCGCGCAGGGAAGTCGAACGGCGATTTTCCCTCGATTTGCGACTTTCGGGTTGGCGCATGAAAACCGGTGTCCACTTTTCGGGATCATGCGCTAGCTTCGCAGCGGCAGCTTCGTGCTCTCCTTCAGCCGGTCCAGCACGATCGAGGAGCGCACATGCGCGACGCTCGGATGCGGCATCAGCACGTTGTTGACGATATCGGACAGGCCCTTGAGGTCGCGTAGCACCGCCTTCAGCACGTAATCGGCGTCGCCGGTCAACGAATAGGCCTCCTGGATTTCGTCGACGCGATTGACCAGCGCGCGGAATTTCTTGGCGTTGTCGGGCGAGTGCGTCGCCAGCGTGATGTTGATGAAGGCGATCAGGTTGAAGCCGAGCGCTTCGCCCGAGAGGTCGGCGTGATAGCCGGAGATCACCTTCTGCTCCTCCAGCCGCATCCGACGCCGCGAGCATTGTGAGGCCGACAGCCCGACCTGATCGGCAAGCTGCTGGTTGGTGAGGCGGCCATCATCCTGCAATGCCGCTAGCATTTTGAGGTCGAAGCCGTCGATGTCAATCATGCATTATTTATCCAATTTGTGCATGAAACATGCATGATGATAGCCGACTGCGATCCGTTATGCATGCACTTTGCGCCGATTTCGGCGGAAAATCCCGTCCAACAATCGAGGGAGATTCTGCCATGGGACCGTTCCCGCACGACGCGCCGCCCGCCACCATCAGCGCTGACAACCCGATGGGCACTGACGGTTTCGAGTTTGTCGAATATGCACACCCCGAACCGGAGCAGCTGCACACGCTGTTCAAGCTGATGGGTTTCGTCCCGGTCGCCCGCCATAAGAGCAAGAAGATCACGCTCTATCGCCAGGGCGATATCAACTATCTCGTCAATGAAGAGCCTGATAGCCACGGCTTCGATTTCGTGGCCGCGCACGGCCCCTGCGCGCCGTCGATGGCGTTTCGCGTCGTCGACGCCAAGCGCGCCTATGACCGCGCGATCTCGCTCGGCGCTGAGCCCGCCGACGTTTCACCCGCGCGGAAGACGCTGGACGTTCCCGCGATCAAGGGCATCGGCGGCAGCCTGCTTTATTTCGTCGATCGCTATGGCGCGAAGGGTTCGGCTTATGATGCCGAGTTCGAATGGCTCTGTGCGCGCGATCCGCGGCCCCCTGGCGCCGGCCTGTTCTATCTCGATCATCTCACCCATAACGTCCATCGCGGCCGCATGGATGTGTGGGCGGGTTTCTATGAAAGGCTGTTCAACTTCCGCCAGATCCGCTTCTTCGACATCGAGGGCCGCGCGTCGGGTCTGTTCTCGCGCGCGCTGACCAGCCCGGACGGCAAGATCAGGATTCCGATCAACGAGGACGCCGGCGAGTCCGGCCAGATCGAGGAATATCTGCAAACCTATCGCGGCGAGGGCATCCAGCACATCGCCTGCGGCTGCCGCGACATCCACCGCACCATCGAGGGCCTGCGCGCCGCCGGCCTGCCGTTCATGCCGTCGCCACCGGATATCTATTTCGAGAAAATCGACACGCGTCTACCCAGGCATGGCGAGGATGTCGTGCGGCTAAAGACCAACGGCATCCTGATCGACGGCGAGGGCGTGGTCGATGGCGGCCAGACCAAGGTGCTGCTGCAGATCTTCTCGGCGAATGCGATTGGCCCGATCTTCTTCGAGTTCATCCAGCGCAAGGGCGACGACGGATTCGGCGAGGGTAATTTCAAGGCCCTGTTCGAATCGATCGAGGAGGATCAGATCAGACGTGGCGTGTTGAGGGTGGAGCAGGTGGCTTAACTGCATTATTTGGCACATCGCCGCATCAATCATGGTGTCATCCTGGCGGAAGCCAGGACGACAGTGGGGGCTGTTTCCCTCTTCGCGTTATCTCGCCGCCTTCCACGCACTCACCAATCCGCCGATATCCGCCACCTCCGGCTCGCGGATCGCCGAGGGCGTGCGGGAGAAGCGGGGGGCTGGGGCGGGCTGGGTTACGCCGTGACGTTCGACGAACACGCCTCGCGCCGCCATGTGCGGGTGCTTCGGCGCTTCTGCCATGGTGAGAATCGGCGCGAAGCAGATGTCGCTGCCTTCCATGATCTTGCACCAGTCGGCGCGGCTCTTGCTCTTGAAGACTTCCGTCAGCTTCGCCTTCAGATCGGGCCAGGCCTTGCGGTCCATCTGCGCGTCGAAACATTCCTCTGAAAGGCCGGCATGCTCGCGGAGCAGCGCGTAGAATTGCGGCTCGATCGATCCGATCGAGATGAAGTTGCCGCAGGAACATTCATAAACGCCGTAGAAATGCGCGCCGCCGTCGAGGAAATTCTGGTCGCGGCCCTCTGTCCATCGGCCGATCGCTGCCATGTCGAAGAACATCGACATCAGCGACGCGGCGCCGTCGCACATCGCGGCATCGACCACCTGTCCCTTGCCGGACTTTGATGCCTCCAGCAGCGCAGCGAGCACGCCGACGACGAGATAGAGCGCACCGCCGCCGAAATCGCCCACAAGATTGAGCGGCGGCACCGGCTTCTCCTTGGTGCCGATCGCGGCGAGCGCGCCGGTGATGGAGATGTAATTGATGTCATGGCCGGCGGCGTTGGCGAGCGGGCCCTCCTGACCCCAACCGGTCATGCGGCCATAGACCAGCTTCGGGTTGCGCGCCATCACCACATCAGGGCCGAGCCCGAGCCGTTCCATCACGCCGGGCCGGAAACCCTCGATCAGTGCGTCTGCACTCGCGAGCAGATCCAGCGCCTGCGCGATCGCCGCCTTGTCCTTGAGATCCAGCTCCACGACCTTGCGGCCGCGGCCGGCGACCGACTTCAGGCTTTTTTTCGCGCCGACGCGATCGAGCGTCACGACCTCCGCGCCCATGTCCGCCAGCATCATGCAGGCGAAAGGGCCGGGGCCGATGCCGGCAAACTCGACAATGCGAAAACCCGCGAGCGGGCCAGAGGCGCGAACGTTTTGTTGCGGCGCGGTCTTGTCGAGCATGTCACGGGTCCTGAGCGTTTCCAGCCAAATTGTCTCGCCTGCGGCGCGTCGGAGCAAGCGCGATTTGCGCAAAAGGTGCGGCAAAAAAACAAACGGCGCGCATTGCTGCGCGCCGCATCGCACTTGTGTTGAGTGGCTATCAGCCCGCCGCGGTCACCGCGCGCTGCGCCATCACCTTGATCAGATTGGCGCGATAATCCGCGGAACCGTGGATGTCGGCGAGAAGACCGCTGGCGGAAATCGCGACGTTGTCGAGCGCACCCGCCGACCAGTTCGACTTCAGCGCCGCCTCAATTGCGCCGACCCGCATCACGCCGCTTTGCGAGGCGCCAGTCGCCGCGGCGCGCACGTCGCCCGACTTGGTCTTGGCGACGAACACGCCGGTGAGCGCAAAGCGTGAAGCCGGATGCGGAAACTTCGCATAGCCCGCCTTTGCCGGAACCGGAAACGAGACCGCGGTGATGATCTCGCCGTCCTGCAAGGCCGTCGAGAACAGGCCCTTGAAGAAGTCGTCCGCCGAGATCGAACGCTTGTTGGTCTTCACCGTCGCGCCCAGCGCCAGCACGGCGCTCGGATAATCCGCCGCCGGATCGTTGTTGGCGAGTGAGCCGCCGATGGTGCCGCAATGGCGCACGGCGGGATCGCCGATGATCGAGGCGAGATGGGCGAGCGCCGGGATCGCCTTCTGCACGCCGGCATCGGTTGCGACGTCGTAATGCGTCGTCGCGGCCTTGATGGTCACGGTGTCGCCGGCCACTTCGCAGCCGATCATCTCCTTGACCTTGGAGAGATCGATCACATCAGATGGTTGAGCCAGCCGCTGCTTCATCACGGGGATCAGCGTTTGGCCGCCGGAGAGATATTTTGCCTCCGTGCCCTTGCCGAACAGCGCGGCCGCATCGTCGATCGAGGAGGCGCGGTGATAATGGGTCTCGTACATCGTGTCCTCCTTCAACCGTGAATGGCGTGCCAGACGCGATCGGGCGTCGCCGGCATTTCCAGTTTGTTGTTGCCGATCGCATCCGTGATCGCGTTGATCACGGCAGCGGAGGCGCCGATTGCCCCGGCCTCGCCGCAGCCCTTGACGCCGAGCGGATTGCCCGGACACAGCGTCGTGGTGTGGGAGAGCTTGAACGAGGGCAGGTCGTCGGCGCGCGGCATGGTGTAATCCATGAACGACGCCGTCACGAGCTGGCCGGTGTCGTCATAGACGACGCCTTCCAGCAGTGCCTGGCCGATGCCTTGGGCGAGGCCGCCATGGACCTGGCCTTCGACGATCATCGGGTTGATCAACCGGCCGAAATCATCGGCCGCGACGAAGTTGACGAAACTGGTCTTGCCGGTGCCGGGGTCGACCTCCAGCTCGCAGATATAGGCGCCGGCCGGGAAGGTGAAGTTGGTCGGATCGTAGAACGCCGTCTCCTTCAGGCCCGGCTCCATGCCATCGGGCAGGTTATGCGCGGTATAGGCCGCGAGTGCCACCATCGGCAGCGCCAGCGCCTTGTCGGTGCCGGTCACCTTGAACTCGCCGTTCTCGATGACGATGTCGCCCTCGGAAGCCTCTAACAGATGCGCGGCGATCTTCTTCGCCTTGGACTCGACCTTCTCCATCGCTTTCACGATGGCGGTGCCCCCGACTGCGATCGAACGCGAGCCGTAGGTGCCCATGCCGAACTGCACCTTGTCGGTGTCGCCATGCACGATCGAGACCTGGCTGATGGGAACGCCGAGACGTTCCGAGATCAGTTGCGCGAACGCCGTTTCATGGCCCTGGCCGTGGCTGTGCGCGCCGGTGAGCACCTCGATGGTGCCGACCGGGTTGACGCGGATTTCAGCCGACTCCCACAAGCCGACGCCGGCGCCGAGACTGCCGACCGCCTTCGACGGCGCGATGCCGCAGGCCTCGATGTAACAGGAGACGCCGAGGCCGCGGAGCTTGCCTTCGGACTTCGCCTTGGCCTTACGGCCGGCGAAGCCGGCATAGTCGATCGCCTTCATCGCCGCGTCGATCGAGGCGTGGAAGTCGCCGGTGTCATACGCCATGATCACGGGCGTCTGATACGGGAACTGGTTGATGAAGTTCTTCTTGCGCAGCTCGGCCGGATCGACCTTGAGCTGCCGTGCCGCGGTCTCCAGCATGCGTTCGAGCAGATAGCTCGCTTCGGGGCGGCCTGCGCCGCGATAGGCGTCGACCGGCGTGGTGTTGGTGTAGACAGCGATCACCTCGGCATAGATCGCCGGAATGACATATTGGCCCGACAACAGCGTCGCGTAGAGATAGGTCGGCACCGCCGAGGAGAACAGCGACATGTAGGCGCCAAAATTGGCGTAGGTCTTCACGCGAAGCCCAAGGATCTTGTTGTCCTTGTCGAATGCCATCTCCGCTTTCGACACATGGTCGCGGCCATGCGCATCGGTCAGGAAGGATTCGGAGCGATCGCCGGTCCACTTGATCGGGCGGCCGACTTTCTTCGAAGCCCAGAGGCAGACCATCTCCTCGGGATAGATGTAGATCTTGGAGCCGAAGCCGCCGCCGACGTCGGGCGCAATCACGCGCAGCTTGTGCTCCGGCGCGATGTTATAGAAGGCCGACAGCACGAGGCGGGCGACGTGCGGGTTCTGCGACGTCGTGTAGAGCGTATAGTGCTCTTCGGCCGTATCGTAATCGGCGATGGCCGAGCGCGGCTCCATCGCGTTCGGCACCAGGCGATTATTGGTGAGCTCAAGCGTCACCACATTGGCGGCCTTGGCGAAGGCGTCCTTCACCGCGCCCTCGTCGCCGAGATGCCAGTCGTAGATGATATTGTTGGGGGCTTCGGGATGAAGTTGCGGCGCGCCTTGCTTGATCGCTGCCTTGACGTCGGAAGCGGCCGGCAGCTCTTCATAGGTGACGACCACGGCTTCCGCCGCGTCGCGCGCCTGGTTCTTGGTCTCGGCGATCACGACCGCGACCGCCTGTCCGACAAAGCGCACGGTCTCCGGCGCCATGGCGGGCCACGCGCCCATTTTCATCGGCGTGCCGTCCTTGGAGGTGATGGCCCAGCCGCAAATCAGATTGCCGACCTTGTCGTCGACGAGCTGTTGTCCGTTCAGCACGGCAATCACGCCGGGCATCTTCATCGCTTCTGATGTGTCGATGCTCTTGACCTTGGCATGCGCATGCGGGCTGCGGATGAACTGGGCAAAGGTCATGCCTATCAGCTTGATATCGTCGACGTACTTGCCTTTGCCCGTAATGAAACGTCGGTCTTCCTTGCGCACGACGCTTGCGCCAATGCCTTCAACACCCATGTCTTCCTCCCTACCGGAGATTCGGTTTCCGCCGATTCCATCGAACGCGGCGGCGTGATCGAGCAGTGATTAAAGCGAGCGGCTACTCGGCCGCCTGCGAGACCTTCATGCGGCCGGCCGCATCCAGCACCGCCTTGACGATGTTGTGATAGCCGGTGCAGCGGCAGATGTTGCCTTCCAGCTCTTGGCGGACGGTGGCTTCGTCCAGCTTCCCACCGTGGCGGTGCACGATATCGATCGCCGACATGATCATGCCGGGGGTGCAATAGCCGCATTGCAGGCCGTGATTGTCGCGGAACGCCGCCTGCATCGGGTGCAGTTCGTCGCCCTTGGCAATGCCTTCGATGGTGATGACGCTGGAGCCTGCGGCCTGTCCCGCCAGCATGGTGCAGGATTTCACCGCACGGCCATCGACATGCACCACGCAGGCGCCGCACTGGCTGGTATCGCAGCCGACATGGGTGCCTGTCAGGTTCAGGTTTTCGCGCAGGAGATGGACCAGAAGCGTGCGGTCCTCGACCTCGACCGAGACCGCCTTGCCGTTAACTGTCAGTTTGACTGTCGACACATTATCCCTCCCGATGATTGTTAATTGGACTGATTAGAAGGGCCGCCCCGGGACTTTGCAACTAGGATTTTCGTCGGCAAAACCCTTGTGATGGCTGGATTTCTGTCCCGAAGGTAGGCCGGAGCCTCCGTACATTTACGCAGCCTTATCGATTGTGGCGTAACTTGCGCCATCGGGCCGGAAGCCGTCGTTTCCGGCTCCGCGTGGCTTTGTGGGCTGGCCAAGGTTTTATGGGGGTGGGTATGTCGGGAAGCGTCCGTTCGAAATCGTTGTTTTCCAGGCTCCCGACCCTACGCTTCCGTGCCAAGATCCTGCTCGGTTTCGCGCTGGTGCTGGCGATCTCGGCCGTAAGCCTTGCCACGGCCTATTTCGGCTTCGAGCGCGTCTCGGAGGCCGTTGCTTCCTACCGAAACAGCGTTTCGGAGGCCGATCTCGCCCGCAATATCGACCGTGAGCTGATCTCCTATCGCACGCTGGTCAAATTTTATGTGGTCACGGGCAAGGAAGAGGACGCCAAGGCGGCGCAGACGGCCGAAGCCAATTTGAAGGCGGCGATCGACAAGTCGCTGGCCGGGACCAAGCAGCCGGCGCGGCTCGAGGGGCTGAAACGCCTCGCCATCGAGTTCCGGAATTTCACCGCCACCTTTGCCGACATCGTCAAGGTCAAGAGCGAGAGCGCGCTGATCGTGCAGAACCAGCTGCAGAGCACCGCCAACATGCTCAAATACAAGCTCGACGACATCCTGAGCAACGCCTCCGATGCCGAACAGCAGGCGATCGAGTCCGGTACCAAGCGGGTGCAGACGCAATTTGCGGCCGCGAGCGCTGCCGCCAATACCTTCGTCATCAACGCCGATCAGTCGGTGGCCAAGAACGCGCTGGCGCGGCTGGACTTCGTGGCGAGTGCCTTCGACCAGGTCTATTCGATGGACGACAAGCTCGTGGCGGAGCTGAAAGAAGCCAGGGAATTCCTGAAGAGCTATAAGATTGCGCTGCAAAAACTGGTCGAGAACGCGAGTACGGTTGAAGATCTCCTGACCGAAATGGGCGGCTCAGCCGGTGCGATCAGCCAGGGCGCGGGTGCGATGAAGGCCGATCTCGTCTCCGAGCAGCAGCGGCTCGATGCGCAGTCCAACGCGATTATCGGCGAGACCGAAAATCTGATTATCATGCTCGCCGTCGGCGGCACCTTGCTCGGGGCCGTGCTGGCGCTGCTGCTGGGCCGCGGCATTTCCCGGCCGATGATTGCGATGTGCAAGGCAATGCGCGAGCTCGCGGGCGGCAATTTCGATGTCGTGCTGCCGGGTCTCGGGCGCAAGGACGAGCTTGGCGAAATGGCTGGTGCTGTCGAGGAGTTCAAGTTGCAGGCGATTGCCAAGGCCGAGCGCGATGCCGCCGCCCAGGATGCGCAGAACCGGGAAGCGGCCGGCGCACGCCGCGCCGAGCTCATTCGCTTCGCCGATGAGTTCGAGAGCGCGGTCGGCTCGATCGTGTCCAACGTCTCGGGCTCGGCGACCCACCTCGAGCAGGCCGCCGGCACGTTGACGCGCACGGCGGAAACCACACAGGGCCTGTCCAGCCAGGTTGCCGGCGTGTCGGAGACGGCTTCCAGCAACATCCAGTCGGTCGCTTCGGCCACCGAGGAACTGTCGGCCTCGGTCGATGCCATCGGCAAGCAGGTGCGCGAATCGAACCGCATAGCGGAAGCCGCCGTGAACCAGGCGCGGGAGACCGACGCGCGGATCGGTAAATTGTCGCGTGCGGCGGCCGAGATCGGCGACGTCGTCAAACTGATCACGGCGATTGCCGAGCAGACCAATCTTCTCGCGCTCAACGCCACCATCGAGGCGGCGCGCGCGGGCGATGCCGGCCGCGGCTTTGCGGTGGTTGCTTCCGAGGTGAAGTCGCTCGCGAGCCAGACCGCGAAGGCGACCGAGGATATCTCCAATCACATCGCCGGCATGCAGGAGGCGACGCAGGAATCGGTTGCCGCGATCAAGGAGATCGGTGCGACCATCGGTCAGATATCGGCCATCGCCGCCTCGATCACGAACGCCGTCGAGCAGCAGGGCTCCGCGACCCAGGAGATCGCGCAGAACGTCCAGAGCGTGGCGCAAGGCACGCGTGAGGCCGCCGACAACATCGTGCAGGTCAACCGCGGCGCCACCGAAACCGGCTCTGCGTCCGAGGAGGTGCTGAGCTCGGCAAAGGCACTCTCAAGCGAAAGCACGCGCCTGCGCGCCGAGCTCGACCGCTTCATGGGAAATATCCGCGCGGCGTAAAGCGCCATCGCCGCCAAACCCTTCGCCGCGGCGTCAGCCTCGGCCGTCGTCCTGGCGAAAGCCAGGACCCATTACCCCAGGAAGTGAGTTAGACGCCCGGTATTTCGATCGCATGTAACAACGACCGCCTGTGATAATGGGTCCTGGCTTTCGCCAGGACGACAGTGGTTATCGTCCCCGAACTGATGCTTCAATTCACGCTGCGCTTAGTTCGGCCCTCAAAAAGCGGAACCCTCGCGCGCTGGCAGCGTTATCCCACCGCGGCGGGCAAGGTTTCGCCGCGATCGCACCTGAAAACCTCGGGAAGCGCTGCATCCCGGGGTGTTTTGCATTGGTTGAACCAATGGCTCTGCAACAAAGCCCGGCTTTGAATAATGTGCCCGCCCAGGCGGCGGCTGCGCGCACCGACGAGCGCATCATCGAAACCACGATACCGTCGCGGCTCGATGCGCTGACCTGGAGTGGCTTTCACACCCGCGTCGTGCTCGCGCTCGGCATCACCTGGATTCTCGACGGGTTGGAGGTGACGCTCGCCGGCACGCTGTCCGGGGCGCTCAAGAATAGTCCCTCACTGCATTTCTCCAATTTCGACGTCGGCCTCGCCAACAGCTTCTATCTCGCCGGCGCTGTGGTCGGTGCGGTCGGCTTCGGCTGGCTCACCGACCGCATCGGGCGGCGAAAACTGTTTTTCATCACGCTCGCGCTTTATCTCTCCGCGACCGCGGCCACGGCCTTTTCGTGGAGTGTTGCCAGCTATGTGCTGTTCCGCTGCCTCACCGGCGCCGGCATCGGCGGCGAATACACCGCGATCAATTCGACCATCCAGGAATTGGTGCCGGCGCGCTATCGTGGCTGGACCGATCTCGTCATCAACGGCAGTTTCTGGATCGGCGCGGCGCTGGGTGCCACCGGCGCCATTGTCCTGCTCGATCCCGCGGTCGCCGGTCCCGATCTCGGTTGGCGGCTCGCTTATTTCACCGGCGCGGTGCTGGGCCTGATCGTGCTCGTGATGCGGATGTGGATTCCGGAAAGCCCGCGCTGGCTGATGATCCATGGCCATCCTGACGAGGCGCATGCCATCGTCGACAATATCGAGCGCTCGGCGATCGGCCATACGCAGAATCCACGCGAAGAGCCTTTCGCGAAGATCAAGCTGAAAATGCGCGACCACACGCCGCTCTCCGAGGTCGCAGAGACACTGTTCTCGACCTATCGCCAGCGTTCGCTGGTCGGGCTCTGCTTGATGGTCGCGCAGGCGTTCTTCTACAACGCGATCTTCTTCACCTTTGCGCTGGTGCTGACGGATTTCTACGGCATCGCCTCCGATCAGGTCGGCTGGTACATCCTGCCGTTTGCCGCCGGCAATTTCTTAGGACCGCTCGTACTCGGCCGTCTGTTCGACACACTCGGCCGCCGCACCATGATCACGCTGACCTATGGCATCTCCGGCGTGCTGCTTGCGCTGTCAGGCTATCTCTTCTCGATCGGCGTCTTGAGCGCACAAACCCAGACGATCGCCTGGATGGTGATCTTCTTCTTTGCTTCGCCCGCCGCCAGCGCGGCTTATCTGACCGTCAGTGAGACTTTTCCGCTGGAAGTGCGTGCGCTCGCGATTGCGCTGTTCTATGCGATCGGCACCGCGATCGGCGGCGTAGCGGGTCCCGCATTGTTTGGCGTGCTCATCGATACCGGCTCGCGCGCCAGCGTGTTTGGCGGTTATCTCTTTGGCGCCGTGCTGATGATTGCAGCAGCCTGTGTGGCGTGGCGCTATGCGGTGGCGGCCGAGCGAAAGCCGCTCGAATCCGTCGCAAAACCGCTCGCATCCGTGGAGTAGAATAAGATGAGCCAGAACGTGGTCGGGATGCGGTCGAAGGAAAAATCAACGCGGAGCGACGAAGCGCCGGAAGCGGTCCCGGTGCCGCGTCTGCTCGTGCCGCATTTGTCGGAAACCGCTGTGCTGCTCGACATCGACGGCACGCTGCTCGAGTTGAAGCCGACGCCGCGCGAGGTCTTTGTGCCGGAGGGGCTGTTGGCCACGCTCAACGGGTTGCGCGAGAAAACCTCCGGTGCGATGGCGCTGGTCTCTGGCCGCTCGCTCAACGACATCGACCTGATCTTTGCGCCCGATCAGTTCCCCGTCGTCGGCGGCCATGGCGCCGAGATGCGGCTCGGCTCCAGCGACGAGGCGGTGGCGGTCCACGCGCCGCCGCTGGGCAAGGAGCTGAAGCGTCGCCTTGCCACTATCGCCAAGCTCAGCCCTGGAATCTTGCTCGAAGACAAAGGCTATTCACTGGCGCTGCATTACCGTCTCGCGCCGCATGCGGAGAAGGCGATTTATGAAGCGGTGTCGTTGATCCGCGCCGATCTGCCGAATGCGCCGATCGAGGTATTGCCCGGCAAATGCGTCTGCGAGATCAAGCATTCCGGTTTCACCAAGGCGAGCGGCGTGCGCGAATTGATGACGCACGAACCGTTCAAGGGGCGCCGGCCGCTATTTATCGGCGACGACATCACCGATGAAACCGTGTTCGCAATTATGCCGGATTTCGACGGACTTGCCTTTTCCGTCGGCCGTCGTGCGCAAGGCGTCGCCGGTCATTTCGACTCACCCAACGACGTGAGAAATTTCCTCGCGCAACTGCTCCTTGGCCAAAGCGTGAATCACGCGACCAAAGCGTGACGCAAACGCCATAGTGGTTACAACATTACGGCGCGCTTGCGGTTTTTGCGCTTGCAACGTGCTTTTCCTGCATCAGCTTTTAACTTTGTGCGCGGGAACCTGGGTTCCATCCGCGGCAGTCTGAATTCGGTTTCAATTCATCACAATTCTCAAAGGAACCATATTGATGAACGGCAGTTAAATGCCCTGAATACCCAGGAGGGCTTTGTGAACCTCGTTGTCGTTTCTAATCGCGTGGCCCGCGCGAGTGCCAATGAACCCATGACCGGCGGACTTGCCGCCGCGTTGCTGCCTGTAGTCGAGAACTCCGGTGCAATATGGGTCGGATCTTCGGGACGCGTGCGCGATGGCCATCAGAAGGAGCCGTTCGCCGAAGTCGAGGCGCTCGGTGCCGGCGCGCTGGCGATGCTCGACCTGCCAGCCGCGCATTATGGCGGCTATTACGAAGGCTTCGCCAATTCGGCGCTGTGGCCGGCGTTGCATTCGCGCAGCGACCTGATCCGCGTCACGCATGGCGATTACGTCTCTTACCGCGAAGTCAACGCCTTCATGGCGCGCGCGCTGCTGCGTTTCAACAAGACCGACACTGCGTTCTGGGTGCAGGACTATCACTTCCTGGCGCTCGGCGCGGAGCTGCGCGATCTCGGCGTCACCGGCCCGATCGGCTTCTTCCTGCATACGCCGTGGCCCGCGCACAGCGTCATCGAAGGCGTGCCGAATCATCGCGAGCTGATCGAGGCGATGCTGGCTTACGACCTGATCGGTTTTCAGACCGAGGACGATCGCGACAATTTCCTCGGCTATGTCAAAACCAATCTCGAATTGCAGGTGCACGACGATATCGTGATCTCGCAAGGCGGCCGCACGCGCGCCGCCGTGTTTCCGATCGGCATCGACGCGGAGAAGTTCGCGGCAATGGCTGCCAAGTCTGTCACGCATCCCGATGTGTCGCGGCTGCGGCGCAGCCTGAACGGCGAGCGGCTCGCGATCGGCGTCGACCGGCTCGACTATTCCAAGGGGCTGGTCAACCGCATCAGCGCCTTCGACCGGATGTGGACCGATCATCCGCATCTGGCGCGCACGGTGTCGCTGCTGCAGATCGCAACGCCGTCGCGCGGCGGAATCGAGGCCTACGGCCAGCTGCAGAGCGACGTTGCAAAGCTGGTCAGTGACGTCAACGGCCGCCATGGCGAGGTGGACTGGACGCCGATCCGCTATCTCAACAAGGGCTTTGGCCAGGCTGTGCTGGCGGGGCTCTATCGTACCGCGCAGGTCGGCGTGGTGACGCCGCTGCATGACGGCATGAACCTTGTCGCCAAGGAATATGTCGCCGCCCAGAATCCGTCCGATCCGGGCGTGCTGGTGCTGTCGAAATTCGCCGGCGCCGCCAACGAGCTCGACGCCGCGCTGTTGGTCAACCCGCACGACATCGACGGCATGGCGCGTGCCATCGCGACCGCGCTTTCGATGCCGCTTACCGAACGGCGCATGCGCTATGAGGCGATGATCGGGAAGCTGCGCAGCGGCTCGATCCAGCAATGGTTCGCCGATTTCATCGAGGCGCTGCAGGACAGCCAGAACGACAGGGCTGGCGTCGCGACGCTCGATGAATCGCCGACCTTATGGCCGCTGCGCACCGTCGGTACGTCAGCCGCGCGGATCCACTGAAGCGCGATCGTTATCGCGCTTCAGCTTTTTGATTGAGCATGATCTCCGCGCAAACGCTTCGCGTTTGTCGCGAGGGAAAATCGCTGCACACTTTGCGCTAACGCGGCCCTTCGGGTCCGGATCATGCTCTTCGATATCAGTAGCAATAGGCGACGCCATCGAGCTTGGGGCAGCTCGTCTGCGCGCTCGGATTTTCCATCGGCACCATGCCCTTGCCGCTGCCGCTTCCGACCATGACGCCCTTGCCGACAATCACGGAAGCCTTGTTGCCGACGATAACGCTCGGGTGAGGGGAGGCGAGGCTCGACTTCGTCCCGTCCGGCCAGACGATCGCGTCGCCCGTGAACACGCCATGCTTGCCGTCGTCGCAGGTGACGTCGTTGCCCTGGCGGGTGCAGTTCTGGGCGCAGGCAGATCCCACGCAGCCGATCACGACGAGGCAGGTGACCGCCGCGATCGCCGTTCTTCGTATGGTGCTCATGTTGCCCCCTGTTGGCCGGTCCATTCAAATCAGTCGTCGAAGCTGAGCCGATTCCGGTTCACGACAGGTCGAAATACGGCTCGACCGACGGCGGATTATGTCGAAAAATCCTGTTATTATTCAAAATATTAGCCGAATTTCGACGGCCGCCCGCGGCAACCGCTTGCAAAAAGCTTCGTGCCGTTTCAAGAGAGGGCCTCCCGGAGAGATGGCCGAGTGGCTTAAGGCGCACGCTTGGAAAGCGTGTGTGCGGGAAACTGTACCGTGGGTTCGAATCCCACTCTCTCCGCCATATCATGTTGATTCTTAACAACTATTTTCGTTTAATGTTTATTGACCCCCGGATCGACCCCCGATCATCCCATCACAACGGACCGTGGGCTGGGTCCTACCGGATAGTCTTAAATTGGACGAGACTGAAGCCGAACAGGCGTGAGACATCCAG